>Ga0065711_1031964_pt1 | contig 28313 bp, 14 predicted proteins | sample Hoacrofraction12_FD_59098 | JGI IMG/M metagenome (GOLD analysis project Ga0065711, IMG submission 59098) | Hoatzin crop microbial communities from Cojedes, Venezuela - Epithelial fraction 12 v2 (version 2) | ecosystem: Host-associated > Birds > Digestive system > Esophagus > Crop | place... | reverse complement strand
ACCATCCTCGTAGCCCTCCACTGGACTCTCTCCAGTAGCTCCTCATCTTTCTTGAACTGGGGAGCCCAGAACTGGACAGAGTACTCCAGATGAGGCCTCACTAGGGCAGAGTGGAGGGGGAGGATAATGTCTCTCCACCTGCTGGCCACACTCCTCCTAATGCACCCCAGGATGCCATTGGCCTTCTTGGCAGCCAGGGCACACTGATGGCTCATGGTTAACCTGTTGTCCACCAGGACACCCAGGTCCCTCTGCACACAGCTGCTCTCCAGCAGGTCCACCCCAAGCCTGTACTGATGCATGGCGTTGTTCCTCCCCAGGTGCAGGACCTTGCACTTTTCCTTGTTGAACCTCATCAGGTTCCTCTCTGCCCAACTTTCTAGCCTGTCCAGGTCATGCGGAATGGCAGCATAGCCTTCTGGTGTATCCACCACATCTCCCAGTTTTGAGTCATCAGCAAACTTGCTGAGGGTACATTCTAACTCTTCATCCAGGTCGCTGATGAAGAAGTTAAACAAGACTGGGCCCAGTACTGATGCCCGGGAGACACCACTAGTTACGGGCCTCCAACTAGACTCAGCGCCGCTGTTGACGACCCTCTGAGTTCTGCCATTCAGCCAGTTCTCAATCCACCTCACCAACCACTCATCCAGCCCACACTTCCTGAGCTTCCCTAAGAGGAGTTATGGGAGACCATGTCGAAAGCCTTGCTGAAGTCCAGGTAGACAACATCCACGGCTCTCCCCTCATCCACCCAGACAGTCATGCCATCATAGAATGTTATCAGATTGGTCAGGCATGATTTCCCTTTGGAAAAAAATGTCCTCTCTGTTATGAACACTGTTTTCAGCACAAATCCGAAGTATAGCCACATACTAACTACTATGAAGAAAATTAACTCTATCCCAGCCAAAACCACCACAAGCCCCACACCAGATTACTCTGTATTTGTGTATCTATAGCTATGGTCATAGTGTGCCTTTTTGATTCTCAGAAAGATACTGGGTTTTGGTTCTGTCCATGTTCGAAGCAGGTTTTTAGAGCAGAAGAGAAAATGCTAGGTGAAGATAATAGTAGAGGTAGTAGGGGAGAACAGGTTTACAAAATAAGAGCATGAGCCAAAAATAACTACTAGCAATACAGGAGAAAATGTATTTTGAAATGTCATGTAGAAGCATCAGTACTTTAACAGCTGGTTATTGCTTGTGCCCACTTGCAGTGTTTAAAAAAACTTCGGTGTGCGTGCTGATTTTTTTTACACATTGGGTTGATCAGGAGAATAGTCTGATGACTTGGTTTGTAGTTCAAACCAGACTATGCAGGTCTCATGCTTTATGCATTCAGCTAGATAAAATTATATTGCATGAATTTTCAACTAACAAATAAATGTAGTCTAGTTTTATTGTTGCATGAAATACATGGTGATAAAGATACAGAATTTAAAGTTTTCTAAATTTTTTACCGCTTCTTGATTAGTAATAGCTAAATGGATGTAACTACTTTTACATTTTTACCTGACAAGAGAAATTTAATTTCTTCTATCTTGAGATTGTAGGCAAATAATGTATTTCTCATCATTCAGGTAGAACTCATGTCGATTTCAAAAGAATGATGAAGAATGCTCAGTGCTTTAGGAAATCCTCCAAATTTATACAAGGAAAAATACTACTAACTTCAGATAATTGCTACTTCAGTTACTGTAAAAGGTTGCTGCTGAGAATAATTGTTTTAATAGTCATATTCCCTTTTGAATCAAATTTATGATAGTTTGTGAAGTGAAACATTTTTTTCTGCTTATTTGAGCAGCAGACACAATTTAAGTATGTGCTTAAATGCAGCCATGCTGTTTAAAATATGATGTGCCTTTGACAGAAGTTGGCTTAAACTTTTTTTTTTTTCTTAAGAGGAAAGTGCTAGTATAAAAATAGCAGCAAAAACTGAATCAGTTCTGGCTGTAAAGTAGGCTCAAGGATTTTGGGCACTTGTTTGAAAGGTGCAAATAACAGTCCATAGAGAGTAAAATCCTCCATGCTGAGATTTCCTCTGAGCTGTTGGGGATGCTTCTGACAGATTAATGTGTGCATGTTGATGTTAGTTCTTAAACTACAAAGCAGTAGGGCACGTGGCTTTAGAGAGGAGGGCTTTGAGGAGCTGCAGCCCCAGGTCTAGACCCTCGGCTTCAACACTCTAGACAAGATTAGTTTTCAGTGCTGAAATACATTGGAGCCCAGATGGAAGCCAGACCATGTGGGGCATCCCACTGACTTCAGTTTTGCTTCAAGAGAGAGCACTTGCTACTTCGCAGAAGCGACCTGAGTTGTTTGAAATGATTCCTGTGCTGTAATGGTTCTGCTGTGTCAGTCAAAGCAGAGACTTCCTTGCAACTTGAGACAATCTCCTTTCCTCTTATGTTTTATAACCACATAGGTCAGACATGAGGGAGAAAATATGTTCTTTTTATGAATGCTTTCATGAGGGCTCTCAAACTAAAAAAGTCACTGAAGACTGATCCCATGTGATTGCAGTAGACCGTAAAGCACCGCTAAAATAATTTGCGGTTCAGTTCTCAGATAGACAGGTATGAAACAAGCTGATATCTGATCAGGAGTGACTGAGTGTCTATTTCTAACTTGTTTTTAAACAATTCCACAACCTATTTATAAATCCCTTTTCCCTTCCTCACCGATTAGCTTTATTGGTTACTGAAATTCGTGCTTTGCTTTCACTGTAAGCATGACTCTTTGCTTTCACTGTAAGCATGACTCTTTGCAGGTTTTCTTGGCTAGGACAAGGTGAACTTAATCTTAGTTTGCTGTCTTCAAGTCTGAAGGTGGATGTTTTCTTTATTAGCTGTAGCTGCCAAAATATGTTACTCCTTTTCTTTGATGCTCTCTGTTCTCTCAGGCAGGAAGAAACAGAACTATGTTCAAAAGGGAGGAGGACAGCTTTTCTAGAAAAGTTGACCCTTCTTTTTCTCTTTTTTGAATTGATATTGATATAAGGAGAGGCTATGTCATGGGACTGAAAAGCAGCAGAACTAGTGCAAAGTGTACGTACTCAAACCGTAATTATTTTTCTTTGAGATGTTGACAATATTGCAGATAAAATCATGGAAGGTAACCAGATTTCTCTGCAAAGGGGCTTGGGCAAATGGATACCACATTGATTTGCACAGAAGATTGGACAGCAGCAGAGCAGGATTGGTACGTGCTGTGTGTGTATATGGCCATGCTGTGAGAAAAATACCCTTTCTCCTTCTGTCTTCACTGAGCCTCCCAAGGTCGTGCTGCTTTCATGCAGGATCACGCCAAAGGCATTAGCTGTGCATAGTTGTTGTAATCCTGAATTTGGCTTAAAACAAGGAATGCAGTCAAAGCTAGAGGCAGGATGACTTGCTAATTTTTACCTGGAGGTACAGATCTGTCATACTGTGCTTATTTGAACTACTTTGGGAATGTTCACTATAGAAATATATATGCCTTTGTACTCAGTTAGGTAAACCATTTAAAATCCAGAAGATGAATGGCAACTAACTTCTTCTGTGATAATAGAATGATGGACTTAACTAACTGTAGAGCAAATGCCTGTGAAAAATCAGTGGTTTGAAGGAGTTCAAAGATAGCAAGTGATGGATTTCTTTAGCCAGAAAAGCTGACTCCCTGAAGGCACCTGGACTGCATTGATTTTGTCCAGATTCAGAAACAGGTTGCACCTGCTTCTGCCATCCTGCTCTCGGGTAGGTCAGTGGTCTTAAAGTTATACATGCTGGTGGGTCACCTGTAGTAAGGGACAAGAGGGCATTTTTCTGAAAAAATCACAGATCTTTTTGGCACCTGAAAAAGGTTTTTACAGCTTTTCCATTGTATCAGTAACTGGGATCAGTAAGCATAAATGTTTATTTTTGTACTGTCTTGGCAATTTGAATACGTAGCCTAAGCAGTCTGTGTCTCACCAAGCTTCAGGATTCAGGGAGGAAGGATGGTTGTCATCTGGTGTCTGGAAACAGTGAGGTGCCCTGTGGTCAACAGACTGCTTTTTGACATCAGAAGGAAGTGGGATGCAGCTGGAAACTTTGGACGTTTGGGAAAGGACCCCTGGATTCAAGTGGGCCAGGTCTTTTTTACTCTTTATTTGCTAAAGTGTGCCAGTGTCAAGCAAAGAGCAGAAGCAATTTGTTTGATACCAGGCTGGTAGCTGAACTACAGCACCCATTTCTGTGAGAGCTGACCCTCTGCGATGTTGCTGTGTGCCAGAGAGCTCTGAGGTTACTGGTTTTGTGCTTCGGTAACACAGTGAATAGGAGAGGATCTTCCTCAGGCTACTGGCCTGCAAAAAACGAAACTCATGTTCGAGTTAGTGACACCTAATAGTTCTGTATTTATTTTGTGGCAGTTTTCTTCTAGTGCATCTCTAATGCACTGCTTCTGGAGTTATAGTTACAGGATCTGTTATACTTGCACAGTGTTCAAGATTAGTTTTCAGTCAGTGGTTTTGAAGCTGGTCTCTTATAATTTAGGTCAGTGACGGGAGTGTATGTACATTGAACTAACAGCTTCAGCTGAGACTACAAACAGTATTTGCTAACATTTGTTTAAATATTTTGAAGGAAGGAAGTGGAAGAAAATCAGAGAAATGTTCAATATATGTGTTGTCTTAAGTGGAATGGTCTGCTGCTTAATAAGGAAAACATTGCTAGAACTATACTTGACAGTTTATTTAAAATCAACGTTGATCACCTAATACTAAATAATGTCTCCTGCAGAAAACTGCAAGAAGGTTTTCACTTTGTTGAATAGTAAGCAAATTCATGCTCTGTTAGAATTAGGAAAGAATTGGGTTTTTTATTGAAGTAGATTTTTGGTGAAGGTACTCTTGGGTGGCAGTTGCATCCCACCTAAACAAAGAGTTTGGCTTCTTGGCTGCTTGGATGGTCTCAGTGGTTGAGGGAAATAATGAGAAATGAGTAAAAGCAAGATACTGGAGTGAGGAGATTGGAAGAGATGAGGTAGCTAATAAAAATGTGACATGAAGGAGCACGGGGATGCCAGAGTCTCTGGTCGATACAAATGAATTAGTATTATTTAGGCTATCCAAAAAAAATATGGCTGTGAAGTTCTATGTCTTTTTTCACAACTACTACTGTAAAGAAATCCACTGCAGAAAGAGTAAAATGAGAGGAGCTAGTGAAAAAACCTCAAGAAATCTTTTGAGCAAAGAAAGTGCAAAGAGAGAAAAGTAGCATTTTTCTAAAATTTCCAACTATTATCAAGCACAGATGGCTGTTTCCAAATGGTTTGCCTCTAAAACATTGCCTACTTCTATGCTAGCTGAATTTTTCAAATATTTTCTAAGTTCAGAGCAGATTGCAGTGATCCAAGTGGAAGGTAAGAAGAGATAGCTAGCCTCTGTAATGTCTATTTCTAGAAAAATACGGGCAACACTTCCACCATACATAGATGGAAATAGATGTTACTGATCCTTCACTGACATCTGGTCATCCAGAAGCAATTGAGCAACACCAGTTCAGATCAACTTCCCTAGCTAGTTGAACTGGAATAAAGTCTACAATGTGCTTTTTTTTTTCTTTTGCTTCTACAATATTACCAGTGTTACCTCAGTCTTATGAAAATCCATATTACATAAATTGCATCCAAAAAGTCCCCACCCAATTTCATCTCCATAAAGACTGTAAAAATACTGCATCTGAATTTATGTGTATGTGTATATTGTATTGATACTCTTGTCGTCTATGACCTAATTTGGAAAACCTTGCTAGGTCTGCATTACAAATAGGTACATATGGTTCTCCTCCCTCATGTCTTAGTCATATGTGCACACGTGCTGTGTGGTGATAATACCAAATGATTAATATCTTTTGTTTTTCTGTTTGAATGACAGGTTTTATTTTATTTTATTTTATTTAATGGGCACAGATTAACCAGTTCTGTGACATTAAGGAGCATGTTGAAGTCTTGGACAAAGTCCAGCAGGGCACTCGGACTTTTGAGCTGAAGCAATAGGGACTGCTGTGAAGAAGTTGGGGATGAAGATGGTCAAGAAACTGGGGAACAGGGCAAGACTTGCATGAAGAGTTTGCTTGCTGTAGAGAAGACAGAAGTGGCTGAGGCACCACTGGGCAGGACCAGCGGTACTCAAGTCAGGGTCACTAGCAGAGAAGCCCTGACCTGTAGAAGCTACCTGCACAAGGGAATGTGTACTGAATAAGCAAGTAACTAGAGGAAGGAAAGGGACGAATGCGTGACTGGGGTGGTGGAATGGATTTTCAGAGCTGTATTTTACCTCTGACTCTGCCAAGGTGATGGTGTGTTTTAACAGTTAAGTGAACTTTTAGGTAGTTGATTGCTTGACTTGGGAATGTGTTGCAATTTACAGAAGTGCCAAGTACTCATAGCAACTTTGGAATGTGAGGGTACATGCAGCAGTAATTAATTTTGGCATTTCCAAACATTTGAATGAGCAACTTTGCCATCTTCACATTTTAACAAAGGGATATTTGTGTGTATAATACCTATTAGAAAAAAAACCAAAACCTTAACAGTCTGCTGAAGCTAGTGGATGCAACGTCAGTAAGCTGGAACATCTCGTATGTGCCATTGCTATGAAAATCTGTGAGCACTTAATATAGCTTGCACAACCTAAATTGCCAAGTGATGCAAAGCATGATGAGACCCAGCATGATTACAGGATCCCAGATTGAGGTACTGGAGTGATAAAGACTTTTTTAGACCTACTGCATATAAAAGGCTGCAAGGCAAGATCAACTCACAAGAAACTTTTGAACCTGTAGGACAGACAAGTGGGGCACATTTCTTTCTGACTGAAATGTGTACGAAATGCTGCTGCGAGACAGAAGAGAGATGTTTAGATTAGATTTGCAGTTTTAGTTATGAAAAAGAGTTTGCAGCCCAAAACTGGGGACATGTATTTTTGAGGGAGGAATTTACCAGTTAATGATGAACAGAAGGAGCAGACTGACTGATTAGAAGACAAGAAAGTACACACTGACTGTCACAGGGAGAACAAGCATGGCGAACAATTGCAGCCAGACACTCCTCAAGAAGGGGCTGTGGATGTTTTTCTGATTTTTTTTTTGTGTGTGTGTGTGTGCAGGAATAGCGGAGATGGTAAAAAGATATTATAATGTTACAAAATGAAGAACTTAATGTTTCCAGGTCATGGCTGTCCACAGGTAAATTAATTTAGCTAGGTTTTTTAATTTAGTTGTATTTGTAATGCTGTTCTCGTTTTACATTTTATTAACCTAAGCTGTTTTACATAATATTATGTTTGAATTTTGTAATAGTCTTAATTTTTTCTACAGTTTTTTCCCCATTTATCTTATATTGTCTGTTTTTTACTTGAAAGCAGGTTTTCAAAAAAAGCAGAACATTGAACAAGATAATTCGGGCACACTGGAGGATGAGAGAATAAAATCTGACTCCCAAAAGATTGTGAATGTGATAGAAGTGACTTAATGTAATAGGCTGAGATGAAAAATCAAAAGATATATTGAGTTGATGGTCATAAACATGGCTGCATATGTGGTTCTCTTGTAGCTCAGCTGAGAACCACTTCTTCCCCTGTCCCAGCCCAAGTATTAACTATGTGGACTGAGAAATTTTACTCCCTTTGAGGTGCATAAGCAGTAATAAGCATAAATACTAAGTATTTGTGTTTTATATATAAAAGTAACTCCTATCTTGTCAGATGTAAAAAGAAATTAAAATACAAAGAATTTAAAAGTCCTCTGAACCAAGTTTTATATGAGGACTAGTGAGGGACAGTGAAAACAAATTCAGAAGCAGATTATAAAATGAATCTGTTAATTGCCTGAAGCTGTTGGTGTGACTAACGATGCTTCCTTACGTGATGGTTGGGAGGGGGGATTCTCAGAGACTTCAGGTGCTCTGGTCGGGTGTCTGCTATTCCCAGCAAACCAGAGGCACCTGCTCTGTGTTGCTGTGGTAAAACACGTCGTGGAACATGTGTCTGCACTACATGTGTGGAGCAGGAGTGTGTGTGAGTCATGGTCTGCTTTTGCTTTCCTCCTTTATTATGTAGTCTTACCTGTCACAACCCAAATGAGTGGGCAGCTCTTGGTTGTTGGGGATTTTTTTGTGTGGTTTGTTCTGGAATAGGGAGTTGGATAACCATGTTAAGCAGTTAAAAGTCTTGTGTCAGGTTCTGTTCAAATGAAGACATTTAAATAGCTACTACAGGGGACACTTCTGTCTTCTGTTCCCATTATTTCTTGCAAGGCAGGAGGAGCAGCAAATGTCTTCCTTTCTCATGTTTCTATGCAGCCATGAGACCTTTTTCCCTTTCTGAAATCTGATATTTTTAAAGGCCAAAGCTTAAAGAAAGAGACAAGTACTACTATGGAAATAGTAGTTCTTCCCTGTATTTCCGTTCTTTCATCATTATATAAGATTACTTTTTTATGTTCCTCTGAAGTGATCACAGTTGGAGAGGAGGCAAGGGAGGCTGCTTGTTGGCTCTCATTTGTCCTCTCTTGGGCTGACCGATGGATCAGCAGCTTCTGAGTTTAATCTTTTATTTTGGGAAAATTACTATGGAGTCCCAAAGCGCTGCTGCTGCTGCTCTTTCTTGCCAATTAAAAGTACCTGAGGAAATAGTTCCTGAGTTTAGATGCACCTCAGAAGTGGCTCTCTGATTTGCTTCTGAACTAATTAGAGTACCCTGAGAAGTTCACAGCAGGATTAATCAAACTGTATGTACAGTCTGCATTCAGGTGTTCAAAAACAAATGAGAAAATATAGATTAGGTAGCCATTTCAGTAAATATTTTCTTATCATTTCTGTACTCTTTGTTCAAAAATCAGTCAACGCGTTGGCAGGAACCGAGTGGGACATGATTGTGTCCCACATATTTTGGTTTTATTTGGGGAAGTAGGATGTACCATGGGGGCATCAGGAGGACACTTGGGCAGAACTGGATGCCTGAAGCTGACAGCACTTGTGGTTGAGACTGAAATTTCACAAGTGAGGAGGAAAGTTCACAGTTCTTATTTCCTGAACTGATGTAAATTCCTACCGGAAAAGGAAAATTCTCACCAATACCTTTGCGGTTTGCCTTCTCACCTTCCCCATGAAGCTGCTTGTGGAGTAACAGAAGCTAGCAGTCAATGGCAGTAGCCTGCAACCCATAGCTCAGTAGTTGCAGTTTCTGGTGTCTACATGCCAGTGTCTTGGAATACTGAGTATCTGATGACCTGTAATTAGTAGATATTGCTTCAATTAATACTTTAAGTCTACATTTAGGTAACATTTTAGGTTTCTTTAAGGATTCCTAGTAGGGTTGCCAGTGTTAAATTCTGTTCTGCAAAGTAGTTTCCTTGGGTTGGTAAACAGACATTGGTCAGTTTACAAAATGAATAGATAAACAAAGGAATACAATAAGTAAATGTTCAATTTCAGAAGCTATTAAGTCAAGATAGCTGTAAAGAATCTAAAAAATGTCCTGCCAGTAGCATGAGACCATTAACAGTTAAATGAAGAGGTTTGGGGGTTTTAGCTTGTGAGGAAAAAGTTGTTGCCCAAATTCTGTATTAAGGTTTTGTGATACTTGCTGAAGCTTTAACCACATTGTTAACAGCCACCTGTGTTTCCTTTTAGTCACTGCATTACTAAACTGTGGGATGAGCTCTAGACTTGATACACTTTTCTGTTCAAGAGTTCTCAGTAACCAGAAAATTACCAGGTTGCTGAAGATCACGGTAAAATTAAGCTTTATTTTCCTTTCTTTGGCTTCAAGTAATTGTCACTAGAGAGAAGTATGTACTCTTGGTGCATGTATTGAGTGTCTCATTACAGACACTTTTCCTTAAAGGATAAGTATATCTGATTGCACCCGAATGTTTTAAACCGGAGACAAACAATGGGAAAAATTATTTAATACATTAGTATTTTGTCTGTTCTCTTTCCTACCATTGTCATAAAGTAAGACAGTCAGGTGGATTATATTCAAAAAAGTAACACGCCATTGGTGTAAACATTAAAGCCTTAGAGGAGGCTGTAGTGCGCTCCATCAAAGTCTCTCATAGCGCTTAAACCGGTGGCCTCGACAGTAGAGGTACAAAGGGAACCTGAAAGGAGGGTAGCTTCCCAGTGGCACTTTCAGTGTTGTATCTAAGGGTGTTAAGACAGTCCCTGCATCCAGCCCTGACACCTTTGTTCCAAATGAATTGAGGTTTAGAATTGGTAGGCCTGGCCAATGGAAAATTTTGGAGTTGTAGTGAAAGAATCTGCTTCAGAAAGTATAGCTGAAGACCGAGGTGCACCACTCTTGGGAGGCTCTTTGGTATGGGGTCAAGAAGCAAGACTTGCAGTGGCTGATGTGAACTGGCCTGTGTCTGTACTGTGCACATCTTGGAGCATATTATCTTTTCTTCTGTGCTCAGGTTGTCTCCCTGAGGGAACTGCTTGGATTGCTCTAAGTAGGACTCTGTGTGCAAACTAGTATGTATGCAGTGTGGACACTGAGAGGCCAAGGGCTGTGCAGTGGAACAGAAAGGGAAATTATTTAATGATGTAGGTAGGAATTGCCATGTGCGTTGGGGCCAGGAACTTGAAGAAGACTTTCCCAGGTAGGGTGCTCTGCAGCATGCCTGGGAACCCTGGAAAGGCAGTACTTCCCATGGCAGAAAGTCATGGATTCTCCAGATTTAGGACAGTTTGCATCGCTGAGGTGTGGGAAAGGCTTGGCTTCTCACTTACCTGTCCCCAACACAGTGTATGTAGCAACCTGAAAGCAGCATGTACCAGGCAGAATACAGCAGACTGCTGCCTAAATTTTATAAAAAGTTCATGAAACCTGATAGATACTTTATACTAAAAATCACCTAAAAATCAGCTGTTTCCAATAAAAGGCAGTTCCAACAGAAAAATCTTAGCCAGTTACAGTATAAAAGACTACTAGTCAATGTCATCTTAATTAAGGCTAGATGATGTAGAAATTAAGCTCCTCTGAAAATTAAAGATAGACAGTTTAAAAATAGCAATGATGACAATGCTTCTGTCCACAGGGATAAAAATTAGTATTTGATCTAAACTCATAATTTTTTTTTTCCTATTACGTTATAAAATAACCACGCTGACTCAGTCATAGTTCTTTGGAAGTTACAGATGAGATTTTAAAGCCATATGTATAATGATTTATATAAATTATAGTAAATTACAGGAACCTCCTTCAAATCTGTCAAACTTAATTTTCTGCTCTGTGGAGCACAGTGATCGAGACAGCAAAGCTGAATGACGTTTTACACTGTGCAGACTGCCAGCTGCCAAAAGCCTATGTTGTTAGCTGAATCCACAGTAAACTCACGGACAACTGGTCGAGAAGACAGGCTATGTAATTCTCTCTCAACAGTGCTTCCAGCAGAGCTTTCAGCATCGTTTTGCACTGTCTGCAATGGCAAAGCAGCAGCATTCTTGATGAACACTTTGACAGAGATATATTCAAATATTGGTTTGGATGCTGGTAAGTGGTTTAAGGGTCATATTTTCTTTGGACCTCTGTAAGATCACAAACATAATTAGGATCAGTGTCATATTTGGCTGTAGTCCAGTTATATCCAAAAGGGAGTGTATAGCATACTCTATTTTAAACTATATGGTTAGTCAGTATTCAAAGTCTCATAGGTCGTTCTGTTGGGAAGAAAAAGTGGTGAGAGCATTCCCTATAATCTTCAATGCGTCTTTATTTGTTTGCAAAACAAATCTTCAGAAAAAAATCTTCCTAAATAAAAAAAAAAATAGAAATAATAAAGGGAGCAGTCTCTTTATTCTTTATTCTCAAAATCCTCCTTAGAGCCAAGATGCCTGAGATGCACTCTCTGAGCTTTCGTCTATGATTGTATTACAAGTGTTCCTCTGATATTTCATTGTTTGCTATTCCCTTTTCTGGATACATCTGTGATGATTTGTCTTTGTCTTTTTGCACACACAGTGGTACCAACAATTTCAGAATTGCTTTTAGCCACCAGGAGAATCCCTCTCCTTGCATCTCACAACAGCACCAGAGCAGCATCTGCGTGAGTTAGAGTGGTAATTTCTTCTGCTTCTAAGGGATCGTAACTTCATGTTACACTTACAGTGAATTAAGTATTCCCATTATGCTTCCAAAGCCACAGATTTTGTACTCAATACCTCTGATATGAAACTACTCTTACTGCTTCCTTTTAATGTATACCAGACTCCTTTGAAATTGAGGACAACATGCCAATGACACAAATGGTATCAGAGTAGACATCAAATCGATGTGTCCAGGGTAATTCGTAAAAGTCATATTCCAAGGTTTAGGGTTTTTTTCCTCTCCAAAACTTCCTGTTTGCACATATGATCTAAGACTGTAGGTCCTTGGGAGTCTGTAATTTGCATATTCTATGTCATTTTTTTAGGCTTTGAGTACTGATGTCAGGGATATGCCATTTTTATGTGGGCTGCAGGAGGGAGCTAGACTGTGTAAAAGGTCTTCTTATGTCTTGCCTGGAGTGGCAGGTGGAGCAGTTTGGGAGTTTTTCTTTAGTTAAGGTGGCATCAGTGTCATGTTTTTCGTGTGGCTGGTGCTGAAATGTAAGAGTATTTTCACTTAGTAATTTTCCTACATGGTAATTTACTTCCTTTTTTCCACAGCAAAGGTTACTTGGAGTTTTCTTTGAAGATAATTTAGGACCTTGCAAACCCTATCATGAAGTGTTCAAAACCATGCTCTGCCTTTTCATGTGATGCTGGATTGTTGTCATCCACAGCTATTGGCAAGCTGCTTTGCCAAAAAGTTAAAAATGCTTTCAGCTGAAATCTTGACTTAATCTGAGGAGACAATTAACATTTGATTATTCATTTCTTTTGATTTAAGAAAAAAAATCCCCTCATATGCTGCTCTAAAGTAATTTTCAGACAACAGCAGAAAGGAAGAGTGGACACAGAGGTGTGGCTTTTTTATTATTATTATATTAAAAAACAAATAGCAAAGCAAGTAAAACCTCCAATGTCTCCAGTGTTTAGGCATGGAAATTTTCAGGTCCAAGACATGCTCTTTTCCTTTAACTAAAGTTATCACAAAATATCTGTTGTAATTAAGTATAAAGGATAGTAGGGCAGCGCACTTTAGTAACTTGGTTTCACAGATATAGACGCAGTTTTGAAAAATCCGGAAATCTTTGGTATCTATATAACAAGAAGTTCTCCATAGGCATGACATTTGTGGTGAAAAGTAGCCATACATGTCATATCTCACACTCACTGCATTTGTTAATTATAGTAGAACAGACAGATAATATATTTCATTTTGTTTTAATGCAGTCAGAAAGCAATAATATTTTTCTCATTGCACAACCAGCAATGGAAGAATTAAGCTGTATGTAGCTGATTTAATTCTTAGCGACAGAGCTACAAAAGAAATACATGAATAAGACATCATTATAAATATGCTAGCATTAAAGCTACCTTTGTAGCATGTAGAGGGTTTTGTATTGTTAAAATAAACTGTACAAAAATAATTTTTTAAAATCTTTTTCAAAGAGCTGAACTTTACTCAAAAGACTATTTTTTCCATTGTATTTTCAAACTCTGTTTTCACCTCATGATCAAAATTTTGGATTATGCTTAGACAAAAAAGCCTTTTCTTTTTTTAAAATACAAACTACCATATCCATCCACAGTTATTTATTTATTCTTGAAAAGCAGAGTGGATTCTTTAGCTGTGTAGGGTGAAGAGACTAGCTCCACAAATTTGTTGAGCAGATATATTTTTTGATATCCTTAGCAGTGGGTGGAGGTGAGCTTTTCCAGTGTTGTCTGAAAAAAAAAAAAAGGTAATACAGTGCATATGAGAGTTCAGATCTTGTAATCTTGTGTTAATTCTGCCCCAGTCTCTGCTGTGTAGCTTCGGACTTGATGCATCATTTCTCTGTGCTTTCTTTTTTCATTTTCACTGGTGTGCATTTGCCTCAATTAGATTGAAGTATAGGATTTTTGGTACAGTTGCTTTCACGGGCCAAGGAATACATCTTTCAGGAGGAGTAATTTCAATGGGTGATTGTCCAGAGACTATTTTACAGGGTACTAGAAACTGGACTAAATAGAGCATAGGACTCATTCTAATGTGATAAAGCCATCCATACTGAGTGAATGTCAAACCAAAATCATCTGTGGATTGTTTTCCTGTTGTTATCTATCTTTATTTAAATTTAATTTGTACCTATGTAAATTTATACATACTATGTGTTATACATACACATACATATACATACACATACATATATAGATGTATGTATCTATCATCTGCTTTACTTATATATGTCCATTTCCTTTATTTTTTACAGCTAATTTATTTCAATAATAGTTCTGGATGCATCTGTTTTCCATATCATTCCGTTATACTACTCCTACTTTTTAAATAAATCTCTGGATATGTCTCGCTGAAATTGGGCAATTGTGGATTTTGGAGTGTGAGATGGGAGATACTCTGACGAAGATCTGTAGTTTAGTCAAAGCAATATGTTACTTTGTGAGTGCTGGAGTGAGAAAATGTGTGCAGCTGGTCCCCATGCTGCCATACCTGTTCTGAGTCAGCTGAAAAAAGTAATTATCTGGTGTTCTCAGGATAGCACTATTAAAAGCAAAATATAACACAGACACTCCCACACAGCCAGTGGTAAATGGTTTTATAACAGAATTAAATGTGTTCATGTGTTGCTAACTCTAATTTATTCAGGGTAGACCTGACACTAAAGCAGACAAGTTTTTATTTGGGGGCTGGAGTCTCATTTGCATTAATATACATTCACATTTCTGTCTGGCAGTCAAGAAATTCCGTACAAAGGTGTGCTGACTTTGGTCGCGTGCGAGGAAAGCCCCGTGTGAATCAGAACAGGGTCCTGGAGATTTGATCTGGTGAAGCATTTGTATCACAGGTAAAACCCTATACCTCCTTTAGGATGACGACCATGAGCTTGCTGTTCTTTGGTTTAACAGATGCTTTGTGGCAAAGTTGAATTAAGTCTCCATGTTGGCAGAGTATTATGCAGGTACTTTCTTTTTTCCTGGCATTCAGCTCTGTAACCTATCATCTTCTTGTGTATGATTTTTTATTTTTTTGTGACTTGCTACCACATAGCCTTCTATTTATAAACTGTCTCTGTCCCTTGCAAAAAAACATATAATGCTTTGCATGAAATCTGAGCTAGGAAAGAAAATTATCTGAAGTGTTACAGTGTTTTATATCTCTAACTAAAATGATACTAACCTCATTTTAATTAAAAGGAATAATTTCCAAGCTGAGAGTTTATGTCAATGCGAATGGTAATGGGCAAGTTGTGAATAGAATAGCAAAGTCTGTAATGGTCATACCGTCAGGGTCAATGAAGCCTCAGCCAAAGCGTTATCATATTAGATTGTCCTAAAATGTCATTAAATTGCAATGTAATTTTCTCTCTTTCCCCATTTTTGTCACTGCTGTGGCAGAGATGTGTCTGAATAACAGCTTTTTTGACAGTTTGCTAATCCGGCTTCATTTATTAAGCGTTTCCATAATTCAGTGTTTGAAACATCTTAATTACCTGTGTGTATTTAATGGTGAGGTCCAGATGCTGTGGGAAAAACACTGTTCCAGGGCCTTATCTCTTGCCAACTCTTGTGGCCATGCTTTGGATGTGGAGGAAGAACATGGGGAGAGCTTTTGAACACATGGAAAGTAATGTGAATACAGTGAGCATATAACGTACGCCTGGGGACCTTAACTCTTTCATAGTGTAGATAAGACAGATTATCTCATAGAAGTATCTTCTTTTCTGATTAATAATCCTGGGGTGCTGACATCAGTTTTTCATGGATATTTCACTTCATTATTCCTTCCAGTGGCTTTACACTCAAAAACAAGGGAAAGAATTTAAATGTTGCTTTGTCACAACTGTGAATGGAATCTTGTTTTCTTTTGAAAATCTGTAGTTAAAAAGAAAGAATCAACAGCAGCAAAGAGGAATTCCACGTTGTGTTGATAAAGAATCCTTCATTAAATTCTGGAGCAAAAATGACAAAAATAATTTCAATTCTTTTTTTCCCAGCTATAATAATTTGTCACAAGTTCTTTTGTAATGATCGTATTTGTAGGGCTTTAATCATTTGAATGAATAATCTGCTTCTGGCTGAAAGCTGGCACAGATGCTCTCCGCTCTAGCATGATTGTTGGCTTGGCTTTTCTGAAGGTGCCTTTATGGTCTATTCAATAAATAGAAACTTATTAGTTTTTTGGCACTTGTAGCTTGAAAAATGTTTAAAGGAACAGTATTCCATAAAAATGTCGAAATGCCATGAACTCCGTCTCTTCCACTCTTCTGAAATGGAGAGAAGCTACTCATGAAAAAGCAGAGGGAGCAGGCCTGATAGTGAATTAGAGGGAGGTATGCAGTGGGGTTTATTGGTTTTCTAAGTTGTTCTTTGCTGGGGGGAAGTGGGGAGGAGTTGGTGGGTCGTTGTATTTTTTTTTTGGTTTTTTACTGTATTACTACTGTTAGCTCTTCTTGAAGACAAAAGGAGTTGCGGAGTTTTGTATCAGCTTGGCAACACCACCTAGACAGCAGCTTCAAATTGCTGCTCTCAAAATGTTGTTAGTATCAGAATATCATCTATTTTGATTATGCAAAAAGGGCAGTCTTTCACTGGAGTGCATCATCAAGCTCAGGTAGGGTCCCATGATAGCATAATACCAAGCCAGACATGTCACTTATTTGACTTCAGTAGAGTACCTGGTACTGCACAAGGATGATCCAGAGCCTGATTTTTGTCAGAACTCACTGAAATTTCTCAGTTTCAATTCAGAATTTTCAATTTGATAATCTCTGAAATTAGTGTAATTTGCTAGAGTGCTATAAATTTTGAAGATGGCTTCTCTGGAGTATTTTTTGAAGAATTAAGCAGTGACAGTATACGTACAGCTTCTGAAGGCCAATTAATGAATAATCTTATGGATCTTCTGAATGTAAGGGGTCAGATATGTGACATCTCCCAAGTAACAGAGGGTGCTAATAAATGTTTCCTGTTAACCTGTTGCTTCACATTGTATATCTGAGTATGAGAAGTTAAATCAATTATTCAATAATAATGACAATTTAATATCATCCAAAGTTGAATTCCAAATAAAAAAGGAACAATTTAAAAAATCTAATATTCTGTAAATAAAATTGTGTTTATCTGTTGAGATTTTAAACAATGCGGGCATCATTGGCCTTTTGCATTTGTATGGATAGAGTCTTCATTTATCCATATACCTACATGGAGAAAATACCTTGCTGAAATATAATTGCCATTGGAACAATGCTTGTGTTCATTAGGAGCATGAATAGCACAATCACATTAGAAGATCTGATAGATATTTTTCAATTCATTGCCATAAATTCAGAACTTGGGAGTTAAAAACGATCAAAATGTGTTTCTTTTGTAGGTGGGTTTACTTCACCACGATCATTGCAACTGAGTTGTAGGAGTTTCTGAGAGTAAGATGATGACATTTGATTTGCCTGGACTTTGAGCAGTACCTTCTTTCTGGCACCTGCTTCATTTTGAATAAAATTATAACTGTCACAGCTGCTGCAGATTTAGTTCTTGATTAATTATTAATGCATCCTTAAACGAGTTTTTCTAGTGGATTGGTGGCTGTGAGGAGATGATAAACGTGAGTGAACATGCTTCTCTCAGGAAAAAGCCTTGAATGCTGTTGTATTTTGACATTTGGTTTGTAGGAAATTACCAGTGATGGGTTAGTAGTTTGTCCTCTCTGTGGTGTGGCAAATTGCCTTTGAAGTTTTGAGGGGCACCTTTCAACTGCAGTGTTTACTTCCCTGCTTCTATGCAGCCTCCGTATAGCTGTTTCTCAGAGGCTTGGAGGAGGTGCCTACTTTGAAGGAGAAAGAGGACCTTGAGGTCCATGTGCTCCTCTGCTCTCCAGCAGGTATAATCAGCAGGACTGGAACAGTAGTTTTAAATTAATGTAGTTACTCTTGGCATTATCTAGAATGTTTTCTTGGAAAATAATTTTCCATCATCTCTCGGGCTATTAACAAGTACAGCTAAACATACGACTGTGTGGTGATTTTGAAAAATTATATCCTAGATTTCTGTTGCTGACCTAAATAGTTTGCTTTGCTTGGAAGTTCAGAAAGAATTTGCAGATCTTATTGATTAAAAATGAATTGTAAAAAACAAGTGTCAGCTTAAGAAATAATGTGTCAGCTGTGTGGTTCTGCTTCTACTTTTGATCCCTGACACCTTTTTTCTTTTTCTTTCTTTTTTTCCCCTATTTTCCTGTCTTTAGAGGGAAAGGGCAGAATATAATTAACAAGACTGAACAAGTACTTCTAATTAAAAACTTCAGATGTGAAACATACTTTACCAATTAAATTTGTAGTTAGAGTTCATTTCTAGAGTTGAAGTATCTGGGATTACTCACACAATTCAGCATTATGGCCAGCAGTGGAAAAGCATTTATAATGGATAGTTAATGTATTTTCATTAGTGTTAAATAACCAGTCTCCAGCACAGGATGGTCACCCAAGCATTCTGTTCCATCCTTCCTTTCTGTCCTGTTCCTTTTAGTGACGGTGTATTCACTTTAAAATCTTCTTTTAAAGCTTATTGTCTATGGTAGTAGACAGGAATCAAAGGTAAACTTACAGTGATGATGTCTTAGGATGATATTTTCTGTTGTCCTTGACAACAGAAAAATTAAATGCTCTAAAATGTTGGATTGGTTTAATGTCACTTGCACCTGAGTGGGACATCTTAGAAGAAAAAACACACAATGGTATGCATTTTCATATTTAGTTCATTTGCAAACTCCCATTTTGTCTCTGTGGCCTTACCAAATGTATTTTTTTGGTGAAGGCTAGCCTACTTCATCTTAATGAATAAAATAGTGGTAAAACTGAGACAAATCTGATAATTTAGGTCATCTGTTTGTCATAGGAATCACAATTAATAAATTCCTGATACATGTTTTGCTTTTGAGGGTTAGTGGAAATTAGGTCTTCTCTATTTTTCTGTTGCCCTAGTATTATGATTCTGGGTATTTGTATCCCCAGAGAAGATGGCTAAAGACGCAGTATTTAGCTAAAATGTTCTTGATTCAACCTTGCAATAATACTAAGTCAAAACAAAAAAATCTGTTGTTTGCTTTGATATTTTTGAAAGGAAATACTTTGACCTTACCTAGAAATAGTTGATTTTGCATCCTTTTTCAACAAAATCCACTAGTTTTCATTTGAAGTCTGTTGAATCCATATTTTATCCCAAAAAAAGACTAGGAAAAAATTCAAGCATCACTGTGTAGCTCCCATGTAGTTAGCAAACTTGTAGCAAGGCTGGTTTCATTAGTTTCATGTTGAATTATCATGTGCTTCCATTCTTGTATAATAATCATAAGGATAATAAGAAGCAAAGGGAAATGTAAATAGCCATAAAACCCCAGCATGCACACTAAAGTATGCAAGTCTGTTTTACTAAGAAAACCTATTAGAAATTATTGACTTCAGGGAGGGATCCAGGTATGCAAATTTTGTACTTCATCTCATTTCAAAAGGCTTTTGTCTCTTTCTGACTCTTCCAGGTGTTAATTCCTGAGCAAATATTTAGGCCTGATACTTAAAAAAAAAAAAAAAAAAAAAAATATTACCACAGTTTCCCATTGTACTAGAAGACAGGGTTATTTCCTGTCCTCAAGTCAGAATATAGATCTGCAAATAGCTACAGACACAGAAGGCCAGGCCTCCTTTTGCTTAGAGCATCCTTGTAGCTAACAATTATTTAATTCTCTCCTTCACATATTTCAAGAAAATTCTACAGGTTCCGTTCTGAGAAACCTGCTGGCATCAGTGGGGAGAGCTGCCCACTCACACATGTGAGCTCTGTTTCTGGAAAGAAGGGCTCTATCTTTTTAAGATTTTATTCTGTGGGCAAGAAACAACTTACAAGTCACAACCTACAAAAAATGAAGCTAAATCACAGACTATTTTTGAAAAAAGCAGCAAGCTGGGAAGCTTGGGTGAGGAGTTTTTTTCTCAATAAAGACATCAGGATTTATGTAGGAGTAGTTTTACCAGGTATTCAGATACTATTCATCAACAATTACACATTTAACTAAAAAAAAAATAGGAAAAGGCATGCCAATCTCTTTGTGAAAATTTACCAAAAGTTGGTTTTTTTCTTTAACTAACTTATTTGTGGTTCTATAGATAAATATATCTTGGGCTTTATGTTTATTTCATGTGTATAGATCATATTAATTGTTTGCTCGAAGTAATTCTAACAGGCTATGTAAGAGAGATGTCATTGTAAGTATAAATCAGAATCAGAACTGAGGGTTGCAAGAGGAATCATCAGCTAAAATCTGCATGTACATCATTAGAGTGTTTTGTGTGGGGAAAATGGATGGCAGAACTGCTTCCTTGCTTCTGCTGTAGGCTTGTGTGTGATGTTTGACCCAGAATACAATTTAAGTCTATGCCTGCAGGTCTAAATGTGATGTAGATGATATCCATCTATTTGAAAACAAAGTCCTTATTTTAGAGGTCTTACACCTACCATCCCCTTTTTCTTGATTCCACAAAATAGACTTAACATCCTGGACAGTCCTGTGCTGTTTCATTCTCTTAAAGTAAACAAACAAAACACTTGCTATTGATGTACAGATGGCATAGAAATCTCCTCTACGGCTTTCAAGAATACATCAAGGACAATTACTTCTAAGCCTTCATGAAAATAAGAAAAGCAACATTCATTACCTTATTTTGCTGGATAGTAATTAGAAGATTTAGAGATGCCAGCCGGGTGGTTTTAGCTGTGACATCTGGAACTCAAGCTTCTTGCTTAATTTTCCTATATGCTAATCAACTGTTTCTGAACCTCTTTGTAAATTGTGCACTTTTTCTACAGAGTAAACCTGTGCTGCCTTCTTTTTTTTTATTTTTGTCCCCGTTCCCCTCCAAACAAATAAAACAAAAGAGACATATCCATGCAGGAGAAAAAATGTTTTGTAGAGCATTTTTTTTTCTTTATGAAGTTTTGTTTTGTTTCAAGTGAGCAACATAAGCCTCACCACCTTTTCCTCCAAGCAGAAGAATGAGGACCTGCCTTCAAAAGACCAATAAGAACTTCTAACTTTGTTTGCTCTGTAAATTAAAACCAGAAATTCCCAATATTACTTCTTGCCAACGCAAATGATACTCTTCGTGCAGAATTCTCCCTTTGGAGGTGAATCAGAGAAGGCAAATATTATGAGGCAGATATTAGTCATGACTCTTAACACGCCAGTAGGAAGTGCCAATAAACTATGACGTGATGGCAGTATGAAAGTGTTCATTTGGCTGTATGGTTTCTCTCCGTTTGTGTGAGCTAAATGTGGTCAGCCACAGGGAGTCTGTAATATGTCATAATGGGGACTAGGACTGCATCACAAAACTCCAAACTACAAAACTTCCCAAGTGAGTTCCAGTCTGAGTCTACACCAGAACATCACAACAGTTCATCCACTCAGTCTTGAGTCACATTTAAATCACATCACAGTTTAGTGCTGCTTTTGTTTGTCTGTGAAATGTTGACAAGATTGCTGAGAAAGTGTTTCTTTCTCATAGATATCTACCCGTTTTTCAGACTGCTTGTCAAGATCCCCTTCCAGACCATGCCTGATTTATCCTGGCACACCTCTACACCTTCTCTCCATTGCATGTGCCTAGCCTCAAAAGCCCAGTGTGAGAGAGACCACCTGCTTTTGCTTGTTCCCATCCTGGATGGACGGACCATTCTGGGCAGCTGAGGTGCAGCAGCCATCCACAAACCAATCAGAGCTCTGTGTGCACCATCAGCACCAAATGCTTGATTGCAATGCAGCATGATCAAAGAGGTGTGACAGCTGATTACCCTGATGCTGAACTACAGCCAGTGGAGTCTATGGGGTAAATCAGTTTGAACAAACCTCAGTAAGAAGAGTCCGTCTAGGAGCAGCTTTTATCTTGCTGCTGAAACAGGTATTGAGGCTCTTTTGTTTAGCCCAGTGGATTTTGTTTGTCGGTTGCATCGGGACACCTCGCTGAAGCAGCGCTTTTGACCTTGATGTTCACACCATTCACCTCCAGCCATTGCCTGCCAGCCAGGACCATCGCCGACTGCTTCTACTAGCTGCCATCTCTGCCAGTTGTTCTTGCTCGCTCTGCCTGCTGCTTTGCACCATCAGCCAGTCTGCTGTATCCTCTTTATCTCCCATCTGTTCATTTCCACTCCTGCTGTTACCTGTTCTCCAGCCACATTTACTCCTGTAGGGTTGAAGTTCTTTGAGAAAGCATACAGTGCTACCGATCAATCCACCTGGACCCTTCCTTTTTTCCTTTTTTGTTTATTTTTTTTGTTTTAAAGGAAGGGTCAACCCCTGTTTTTAGTCCTAACATCAAGGGTGTAAGCTGCCATGTTCCTGTAGGGTGAATTACTTACCAATCTAAAACAATGGACAGGTTAGGTGCTTATGCTTTCCAGACACTTTTTCCCTAATTTTTTCCATTTAGCTGTGTTTAATAGGAATCTTGCCAAGAGTTGCAAGAATTACCCAATCCACAGGCGGATCACAGCCCCTGCCTCATGGGACTTCCCACTGAAGTTTCCAGGGAAAGACTGCTAGTGTGTCTCAAGACCTCAGGTACCTGGACTGAAAATTGGGTTTAGAAGAACAGAAAGTTACTTCTTGTCTGATAAGTAGAAGACTGGTCATACATCCCAGTGGGATGAGTGATTGGATTTTTGTTAAAGAGTATGACCACAGTTGACATACATTGATTTTGTGATAAATAGTAGCCATCAAGTACTGTTTTGTGGAATCTCTGACAGTAAAACCTTTGCTGGATTTCTGTCCTGAATTTGTGCAAATGCGCATTCCTGTATTACTGCAGCATGTTGTACTCATTCATAAGAGAGCTGTAGCTTTTGGACAGTTTCTCTGTTTTCTTGAGAGCCTTTTGAATTACAGTTATGGTCTACAAAATGCTTGTAATCCCTCCCAGCTTAGTGTGATCTCTGAATTTAATAAAACATACTCCCAGTTCCATCATTTAACTCTCTGATAAAAATAATAAATAATACCGTGCTGAACATCGGCTCTTGAGAACTTCACCCAAGTAATCCTAGTGTTTGCCAGTGATTAGATGTTGTTATCAACATCTGTAAGCCCTAGATCATCTCTCGCTAGTTTGTCTGTGAGGATATCATGTAGTAACTGTGGCTTCTTTATACACGCCATTTTTTAGCCTGTAAAATCCTTTTGTATCCAAGCATGTTGTTTCACTATTTTGGAATAAAGCCTGCAGTATTGTTTTTTCTGGACTCTGAGGATTTAGCACTGTACTTGATTCCTTTTACTTCCAAGCTGATGTTTTAGTGGATGTCACTCGTCCTGACTCATAGCTGTAGGAACAAGGGTCTCATATGGCACAATGGAGTGCTTCCACCTGTTTGTGTCTTTGATTTGTTTTTAAAATGTAGATTGTTGCTATGTTTAGAAGAGCTGTGCAGTGCATCTTAGCAATTAAGGTTGACACCACTGTATGCAAGAGCCAGAACAGGTCTTTTTAATATACCGTAAATGATCTGTGTCAGATATAATGGATGGTTATGGTGTACTTGTCAGTCGAATCCTTCTCATTTTGAGTCTAAGTGAAAACAAGAAGTAGTGAGGGAATGGTTGATTAATATATTTTTATTTCTTGTGGAGTAGCAGTTTTATTGTAAATAACTTAGCTGATTATTTTTTTCATTCACATTTTCATCTGAAACCGAAAGTATTTGTAATTTTTTCTGCTAACCTTTGTGTCTATTGATGCTTGGGATCCAAACATGCAGTGCCTGTATAGCCTGTTGTGAGCATTCCTGGTACTGGGGAAACCCTGGAAAGAAATTTTGCTTTGAAGGACATGCTGTTCTCAGTCAGTGTGCAGCTCTTACTATCTCCCTTGAAGTGCTGTAGCATTTTCCTTCATGTTTAGTCAGCTTCAATAGTTAGATATGGAACCAGTACTGCTCTTGCTTAGTTAAGGTCATCTAGTTGACATGGTATTTTAAAAGGAATATTTCTGCAGTCTGTCAAGCACAGAGACTTCAGTGCTCCGTAGCCGTCTGCAGGAAACAAGGAGGGCAGCCCCTCTCCCAGGCACCACAGCAAGCCGATGGGGCAGTTCAGAGATGCAGTGTGTTTCATAATGGCATGTTTCATAATGTGCATCATAATGGCAACAAGATTAAATTTGATCCAAATTTAATGCAAGCGTGAAGCACTGCTCTCAGGAAGCATGAGATTCACAAATACGTCATGGGGAATGACTAGCTATGTATAACAGCATCTATTTGTTTGGACCTCAAGCTGAATGGAAATCTGTTGATGTGATGCAGTTATAAAAAAGGCCAGCGTTACTATTCTTTAAAATGTGGGGAGGTAATTGTTCTATGCAAATAAATAAATGTCACTCAGTTCTTAGATGTACTGCTGTGTCTAGCTGTGAACGCTGCACTCTAAGCAGCAGTTTGTTGTGGTTTAACCCCAGCTGGCAACTAAGCACCACGCAGTTGCTTGCTCACACACCCCACTCCTCTGTGGGATGGGAAGGAGAATGGGGAAAAAAAAGTAAAACTCATGGGTTGAGATAAAGAGAGTTTAATGGGAAAGCAAAGGAAGAGATCATTGTAATAATAATAACACATACAAAACAAGTGATATACAATGCAGTTGCTCACCACTAGATGAACAATACCCAGTTCCCCCCCAAGCAGCAGTCGCTGCCCTCCAGTCAACTTCCCTAGTTTGTATGCTGAAGCATGACCTCATATGGTGTGGAACATCCTCTTTGGCCAGTTTGGGTCAGCAGTCCCAGCTGTGTCTCCTCCCAGCTTTCTGTGCACCTGGCAGCATGAGAAGCTGAAAAGTCCTTGACTGCCTATCAACAGTTAAAAACATTGATATGTTATCAACATAGTTTTCATCCTGAATCCAAAACAGCACTACACCAGCTACCAGAAAGAAAAATGACTCTATCCCAGCCAAAACCAGGACACTGTTGAAGAAAGTCTTTGGCATGGCAGCAACATTATTTGAGATCTAGAAATACATCTATGGGGAAATGTTTTATTTTAAATTTAATTTTTAAGAAGTATTTCAATGGGGAGTACAGTCAACATCTGTCTTTGCAAAAGGTATTGTTGGAAAGAGGGCAGGTTATCTTTGCAGTCTTCCCCACTGAAGATTCTAAAGATCAGATTAGAAAAAATGTTTTCAGAGATTGTCTGTAGAAGTATCCTTCATCAAAAGGTGTCTTAATATCCTTCCTATCATTTTGATTGTCATTATTTTGCAGAAAAATGCCTTTTCTTTACTTTCGTTGGGAATCCCTATATTTTAAGGTGTTTCTAAGAAGGAAATATTTCCACCCTGTACTGAAATTCTCCCTGTTTCCTGATGGCATTTTACTGAATCGGTTTTACCTGGTATTTATGTCTTTTGGCGCAGAGACTGATGAGCTGCAGCTTTAGGGGAAAGACATGAGAACATCCTTAAAACTCCACTATTTTTCTTTGCAGAATGAGCAGGATATTAGGTCAGCTAAAAATACGCTGCACTTCAGAGAGCTTTCATGGATGTTGAGGATGTGGATGTTGAGGACTTTGAACAACATGATGCTAGGGATATCTTTACCTCTGAATGAGAAGTAAAGCTATGTTTTATGTCACCTGTTTTAGTTATATTTGACAGTTGGGAATAAGGAGAACACTAAAACATAATGGGTTCAACTTGCCAAAGTATCTGTTCTCTTCCTGCTACTTGTTATTCATTATTTCTTTTCCAGTTTCTTCAAAACAGGAGAAGGGGTGACATCTGCATGGAGTCTGAGAGAAGACATAAAAAAGCCAGCTTAAATCTCACAATATTCCTGTAGAAAATTGGTACCTGTCATAGATTACTCAATTAAAAATACTGCATAATTCACTGTGCAAATGGTTGTATTAGAACTAATCTGTGTTGCACTGTGGTTTTGAGCATTATCTCAGATGAGGGGGAAACTGGCTCAAACTAGTGCATAGTATCTCAGCTAAGGAATGAAGCTGGTTTTTCTCCAGTGCTGCTTCATAAAGCAAAATATGGTGGGCAGCAATAAATTGAGTCAAAGAGGTAAAAGGAAAAATAATCACATTCCGTACTGCATCCAAACCTTTTGATTGCTTTGTGTCTCTCTTATTCAGGGCAATAAGTTCCTTTCTGCTACAAGGCATGGAAGAAATCGAACAAAAATACCAGCTCTATCCAGATGATTAAGTTTGGGGAGGGAACAGAAGGCATTTGGTGCTCTGTTTTTCTTCCCAGAAGTAGCAGAATTCCTTCTGTATAACACAATAGTGTTGGATCCTCCATTCATTTTGTTTAGTTCTGTTGGGATGGGGCAGGAGAGGGAATGGAGGAGCCAAGGTAGCCAGGTGGATGTGGAGAAGTCAGTACTTTATTTGCCAATACTTTTGACAGCGAGCGTGTACAATTGTTTTCCTCCTTGTTTCTGATAAACTCCCAGGTTTCCCAGGCATGTGGACACATGGATAGACCAGACAAAATATATCCAGCTGATAAAACAGAAAAACATTTTCTTACAGGAATCACCATTATCATGAGATAATGGATATTAAAGATGCAGTTTTCTGGAAGTATTCCACTTAAGTCCTTGAAAAGTTCACTGCACGGAATAATGGTTTTGGTGCAAACTGGTACCAAGACTCAGAAAACTTTTTCTGTTTCTCAGTGTAGAGGATCACTACATGTAACTTGGCTTTTTTAAATACATACGTGTCATTTGTTGCAATTCAGCATAGTCATTTTGAGAATACTTCTAACACAGTGTCTTCAGTAAAGCTGAAATAGAAAGGCTTAAAGCATAAGATGCAGCTGCCAATTTACGACAGCTTGGTTCCAAAGTAATCTGAGCAAAAAGAGATAAGAAACAGTCATAGAGAGGTCTTGCTCTCTGCAGGTTGTCACCTGAGTGGTGTAATATCAGTATCATAAAAGAATCCTATTCTTGCTCTGTCTCTGCTTCAGGTCACTTATTTAAAGTGAGTCATGTGAAGATTTTAGAGTTTTCAAAGAACACTTCCCATCCAGTATTTTCTGAAGAAATGGATTAAATTGTTTCACTAAACCTTGAGACATGTTGGCGAAAAAAATCGAAGGAACCTGGCAGAGTTACAGGTAGGGGCATGGGTGCACAAATCGGAGAGGTGACAGAGAGTTTAGGAAAAAAGAAGCTAAAATCTGGTAAGAAAGGGACTGCAGAATGCCTGTTGAATGTCCTTCTCTAGACTTGAACTCATTACTCAAGTCAATAATTCTTCCTTTCTGACAAGTAGCTGTGAAACCTGTAAGTTAAGCACTTGCAAGTCAGGAATGCTAGGCATATCGTTGAACCATATAGGACTAATTTAGCACCTTTGTGCATATACATGATGAGGTATCTGGTTAATCACATGCTTAAAGAGGCTCTCCCCCTTACTGTCCACAAAACCTTTGCTAGCTCAGTGTATGAGGTGGATTTGCTTTAGGACTGTATATAGAGGGGCAACTCATAGTAAGTAAAGTAGAGGATTCAAGAGGACTGTGTTTGTGGCAAGGCTAATTGGGTTTCAGCTTTGCCTTTGCCCCATAATTCCACCATAATGCTGGGACGATCATGTAGATGTAAAAATTCTCAAGCATAACTTCTCACTCTGTGTTGCTTGTTTTCTGTGGGCTTCACATCAGGAACTACAGGGTGAGTTACTGAGGTTTGGAGTGCTGTTAGCTGTAGCTGGGGCCAGATTAATAGGAACTGTGGTCTGAAGGTGAAAAGTGCAATATAACGTGAAGTAATCTGAAAGATCAGGCATAGGCTTCTCAAATTTGGTTGTCAGCTCCAAGAGGAGCTGACACTTTTGATCATTCTTGTCTTAATCATCGTGCTTCTGTTCTCAATGTGTCAGATACGTGAACGAAAAAGTGTTCAGTCAGTTGTAAACAATGGAGGTAGACAAAAGCTTTCATTCGGCTATATACCTGCCCTTAACTTAAAAGTATGTTTACTTGACATATGCTTACATCTCTTGTATTGTAATTAAATTGGTCTACACTAGTGACAACAGAATAAAGTAATTTTAGTGATGATGGCTTCAGGAGAACAGGAATCTTGCTTGTGGGTTGTTGTTGGGGTTTTGTGGGTTGGGTTTTTTTTT
>Ga0065711_1031963_pt1 | contig 28313 bp, 18 predicted proteins | sample Hoacrofraction12_FD_59098 | JGI IMG/M metagenome (GOLD analysis project Ga0065711, IMG submission 59098) | Hoatzin crop microbial communities from Cojedes, Venezuela - Epithelial fraction 12 v2 (version 2) | ecosystem: Host-associated > Birds > Digestive system > Esophagus > Crop | place... | reverse complement strand
GGGGGGGGGATGTGGAAAGCTTATATACATTACCTTGTAGCCACTGCATGTCAATCCTGCATTCCTCTTGGCTAGGACACACTTCATTCTCAGGAAAAATGATCTCTCAATTTCATATTCTGAAAGCATAAACCACACTGCTTATTTATTACTGAAGATTTCAAAACTGTCCATAACATTGCCTTTCATGATTTAACAGATGTGTTTATGTCTCAGCCTTAGGGAGCAATAGAAGTCAGCCAATCTACTTTCCCACTCAATCTCTGCCCTCAGGATTTATTTCACTTTTGTGTTAGGATTCCCTGTGAAACTTGGACAAGTCAGCATGACTAGGTCTCCAGATTTCTGCTTTTACGAGCCTTCACAAGCCAATCACCTTGTTTCTGAACTGCTAGGTACCAGCCCATATTGGTAAAGGGCAGGAAAATTCTCCTTTGGAACACAGGTAAATGAAGGCACTGTCCAAAATAATAGCAGAATGGGAAACAAAAAGATTCATTGGTTTTGTAATAATTTGAGTGTACGTAGCTAGTCATGCCCAGACTGGTGAACTTCTGGCCTCCATATGCAGTATTATTACCTGTTTCACTGACTTCCAGAAACATGTTGGTAGATGGTTTTTAAGCAAATGTCTTCATGGATAACCTCCAGAAGTGTTTTAAAGTTAAATATTGCTCAGGTACAAACATATTTTCTGCTAAGAATAAGTTACTATTATCTTTAACATTAATTATTCTCTATAACAGTTCAGACCATTATAGTTCTGACCTTTTTTACTGAAAGTTGAAGTTTGGCAGCACACAACTGTATTAGGAAAAGAAAACTCTTTTGGTACAACTGTGAATAGGAAAATCAGGGAAGCAGAGGGGTTTTCAGATTTGTTGCAATGCGTATTACCTCCTAACTCCCCACAAGGCTTGATCAAAAGTCCACTATAATCTGTTCGAGTCTTGCTTTAATTTGATTTAACTGTTGAGCTGTATTCCTGATTTCTGTGCATCCATCACCCAATTAACACCTCTTAGCCACACACCTGCAGTGGTTTGAGCCTCAGACCACTACCTGGAAGCCAATAAACTCTCTATTAAGTTCGGAGTCTAAAAGCCTGAAGATGCAACCACAGAAAAAGGATTTACCCAGGAGGGAAAAGGCATGCAGTATGTAGTGAATCTCAACTAGTATCAGTCTTCCTGAGCATTTGAATTTTCCATTTATCTGCCTAATGCAAATTAGATCCAGATGGGGAAAAACAGGCACTTAAATGAACTGGAACATCTACTACAGAGTTTTAAATACAAATGTGTACGGTTTGGTGGAGGAAATCATACAGTACAGACTGCTATTGCTGAAGCATGATCTCACGAGTAAAGAATGGATCCGGGAGTTGGGAACATCAGTGCAATTCATGGCTTCAATACAGGTTTTCTGTGTGACCTAACACACAACAGTAACTTTCTCCATTCACGGGTGCCAAGGGTGAAAAATAATTAACACAGAGTAATGAGCATACAAAGACCATCTTTGGACATGAAGTGAGTTGTCAGCAATTTTAGTGACTTACATTCTTCTATAAAAAGAAACGATTAGTGGACTTGGAAGTAATGCCTTAAACTTCTCAAATGTCCTGCCACAACACCTAAAAGAGTCTCTATTAGTAACAAGCTCCTTCCAGGAACCTTATTGTTGAGCTTTCTATTTGCTGCTTTCTTCATTTTTAAATGTTACAGCAGACTAGTGCTCTGCTACAGAAACACTCAGTTAGCTCTAACTTCTTCACTATTCCACCAGGAGTAGGTTATGATGTACAGTGTTGTTGTTAGGTGTGTATAAAACTAGAATAATACCCAGACTGTTAGATAACATTTTTCCTTTATTATTTAAAATTGGTAATTATTTCATTATTTAAGAGGTCTTGTCTCCCTGATTTTATGATGGCAGATTGTCCCCCTGGAATACCAGTCCTCGTAACTAGCTACGGGCTCTCTAGGAACCCAGGTGGGTGATTTAAACAATTCAAGGATGCTCTGTGGTGTAGGAGGACAGAGTAAAGAGGGACAGAGTTGCACCCTAGCACAAAGTGGTATGAGGAAGGAAGGGTGATAGAACTGTAATTTAATAGTAGCTGCAAGTGATTTGTGAAACTGAAGAGTAATAATCATTAATTTTGTCATTGTGTGTAATCAAGTGCAAAATTATGTAACTGTAATTTAATATGATGTGTTTATTATTGATCATTGAATTACTAGTTTTTAGCAGTGTGTTGCTGAACCAACACTAACCTTTTAAGTTAGTTACATCTCATGCCTGCAATCTAAAGAGGGAAGAGTTACCCATGAGGTAACTGGAGACTCTGCTGGGAGCTTCCATTTTTGAGGCTAGAGATGGCTGATATTAAGATGCTTTAAGTAAGCAAAAGGAGAGCTGGTCTGCGTGGCCAAGCAGAATGTGGACCCTGAGTGACATACTGCCTTTTTGCCTGAAGAGGCCAAAGTAGTGTATACATGATAATAAGCATTCCTCCTCCTGTGAGTATTAAGAGAGATTGTTTGTGTCTGTGTGGAAGCCCAGTGTCGCTGTGAGAGTTGCCATTCTGCAGGTAGGAAAGCAGAATGTGTCTAAATGAGAAAAGTAACTCCTGGATTGTCTGGAACCATTACAGCTGTTAACCCTGTTATTTAGTAATGCAACATGTCCTGTAGCACAGGTGGATGCAGAGTGCCCCAGCATTTTTAATCAGCCAGCTGGGACAGTTACATGGCTGGTTAAGGCTAATGGTTGGGTCCAGGTGCCTACTGAATGATGTGCAGGTGCATCTTGGCACCTTGTTTGCAGGACTGGAGCTGAAGAATACAAAAGCCACTAGACAGAGATCTTTGTGGGGGTGTGTGTGAGTATAAAAATCTGTTAGTAAGGTTTGAGACTGACTTGCTGGCAAGAAGAAGCAGGACCAGGCTATTCATACTCTTCATGCTTGTGTGAGTGCTATTAGTGTGTATGTGGTGCCTGTGAAAGTGCTGTTCTCTTGCCTGTGTTGATCTGTCATGGTTGGGCTCTGTGTATGTGTCTGTGTTTGTATGTACCTACTGGGAATAAAACCTTCTCCAGACCTGATCAAGAGACTGTGAAATATAAAGGAGCAGTAAGACTAAAACCCTCGCATAAAGAACCTGGATGTGCAAGGCTGTGAAGACTGTGAATTAGTATTCATATTAACTGATACCTTTGCCAGTGTGACTCCCCAGTACCTTTGAAAGCAGCAGAAGGGTGTAGAAAAGCAAAAAAGAACTAAAGTAAATTTGTAATTGTAAAGCTGATTGGGAAATAAAGAGCCTCGGTACCCTACTGGATGCTAACATATCCATCAATAAAATGCAAAACTTAATATATCACATCCAGGCTGTACCTGATATGATTAAGATGGTCTACTCTGACTAGGAGAATGTAGAAAGAAAAATAGGTACTTAAAGGTTTCACAAGCAAAGAGGGAGAAGCTGAATATTCAAATAGGAGAAATCAGATGAGCTGTGAGAAGAGTGATTACTAATGCATGCTGTCCTGCTGCAAAGGTTAATCACAAAATTGTAAGGAAATAGTAGGCATGAAAGCTCAGTTATAAAGCAGGAAAAAAGCCTGCAGCATAAATAGCCAGCACCTGCTATAAAAGCAGAATGACTGGAGATGTCCAGGGATGTAGCAAAAGTCTCAAATTAGGACAGAAAAAACAGTAAAGGAAAATAAGCACTTCAGGCTTAAAGATGTAAATGTAACCAATTATTCTTAAGAGTTAAGTGATTTCATCAATCAGAATTAAGTTTTGAAAAACTCCAAAAATATCAAAACATAAAGTGTCTAGGCATAGTAATGTAATTACTGATATCACTAGTGGTCTTTCAAGCAAACATGTAAGCACAGCACATATAAATGACAGAAAGAATATTAGGCTATCAAGAAGGTAAAAGAGGTTTGAAACAGAGAGGAAACCAATCAAGTGCTACCAGTTCTGAAGTAGTTAAAGGTTTAGAGAACTGTGGGTTAAGCACATATATAAGAAACTTAAGAGAGACAAAAATGAATAGTGGAATGTCATGATTGAACCAGAATATAAGCAACACTGAAGAAAATTTGACTTCTTAAGTGTTAGAGAATATTCGTACTATCTAATAACCGAAGCGTAACCATTGTATTTATTTATTCTGAACTTCTAATGATTTAAATGCATGACTAATGCATATTAACACCTTTCCTTTAACAGTTAAGAAAATGTTAAAAATCTATGTAGAAACTCTGTCTGTTTGCTATAGAGAAAAGGTGAAACCAACAGGTTGCAGGTGTCAGCTAATTTTGTCTTCTGTGTGTATTGCAGAAGAAAAAGTAATCCATTCAAACCGTACGGATATTGGTAACTAGATATTGCTCAGCTTTGGTTTTGGGCTTTTTTTCTTTCAGGAAAAGGGAGAATAAAAAAATAAAACTGGGTCCAATGGGAAGATGTTCTCATCTCCAGCAAAAGAAACCCCAATTCTCTGCGTGAGGGTGTACTTCATATTATTATTAGTGATAACGATTACAAGAGCACTGTTACAGCACTGTAATCTCCATGTGTGTATTCTCTGTGTGTTTGTACAGATGTAATTTTACAAACAGCATTTTTAGAACTGCAAAAAACAAAGGAGACTTCATTAAGCATAGCAATGTCTCCCATGGTAAAATGTACTTTCCAACTGTGCCTTCACAACACCTGGAACTGAGACAACTGTACCTTCACACAGTGTGGTATTTGGGATATTTTAGGTTGGAGTATAACAATCTCATATGTAAATTCATATTTGTCACTGCCAGAGCTATTATGTATTATATTGCCCCGTTAACTGCAGCTTCCAGAAGCAAGCTGAAAAACTGGAAAACTGACAACAATCTGAGTAGAACAGAATAGCTCAGTTGGAAGGGACCTGCAACGATCATCTAGTCCAACTGCCTGACCAATTCAGGGCTGACCAAAAGTCAAAGCATGTTATTAAGGACAATGTCTAAATGCGTCTTAAACACTGGCAGGCTTGGGGCATCGACCACCTCTCTAGGAAGCCTGATCCAATGTTTGACCACCCTCTCGGTAAAGAAATGCTTCCTAATGTCCAGTCTGAACCTCCTCTGGTGCAGCTTTGAACCATTCCCATGTGTCCTGTTGCTGGATACCAGGGAGAAGAGATCAGCGCCTCCCTCTCCACTTCTCCTCAGGAAGCTGTAGAGAGAAATTAGGTCATCCCTCAGCCTCCTTTTCTCCAAACTAGACAAGCCCAGTGTCCTCAGCCACTCCTCACAGACGTGTCTTGCAGCCCTTTCACCAGCTTTGTTGCCCTCCTTTGGATGCATTTGAGAACTTTCACATCCTTCTTAAATTGTGGGGCCCAGAACTGCACACAGTACTCAAGGTGAAGCTGCACCAATGTTGAATACAGCAGGATAATCACCTCTTTTGGCCGGCTGTTTATACTGTGTTTGATGCACCCCAGAGCAAGGTTTGCTCGCTTGGCTGCCAGGGCACACTACTGACTCATATTGAGCTTAGTGTCAACCAGCACCCCCAGATCCCTTTCCGCACGGCAGCTCTCCAGCCACTCCTCTCCCAGCCACTTGAGGTTTCAAAAAAGGGAGCAATCACCACGTGGAGAGAGCAAATGTTGCTTCAGCTCATGGTAAATTTCACTGTTGTTGTACCTCTTACTCGGCACCATTTCTTTCAAACACCTACTGTTCCAGCAAGTCCACCACATATGATGAAATTTGTTTGTTTAATTGCACCTTCTCTAGCATTTGCTATAGCCACCTGTAATTCTGACAAACAGCTGTGTATTGCTATGAAAGGTTTTAATGCAGTTTTCCTTCACAGGTGCAAGTATTGCAGCGTGGGTCTGCTTTTCCCATCTTCCCCTTGACTTTCCATGTCAGTATCTATTTTCCCTCTTTACCTGAAAGTGATTTGTTTCCCTCCCCCAAACAATTTCAAAGTAATTGGGAAACTGATCCTTCTTTTCATAAGTCAGTTGAATAATTTTCAGTTTGTACAGTCTTCTGTTCAAGATTTTTTCAGAAGTTGAGTCAAGAAAATGTCTCAATAGCTGCTGTAGCTAAAAAGAAACCTCCACCTCCACTTCTAAATTGCTAAGTATCTTGAAAAGCTCTGATGATAGCTTCCTGAAAAGCAGACCAACCATCTCAGTACAGCTTTTAACATTTCCCAGAACTTACTGATGTTGTGTTTATCTACTGCAAGAACTAGAGATGAAAAGCAGAGCTTTAGGATTCTTCCTAAATGTTTACCCTCCCATTTTTGGTACAGTGCTTTTCTTTATCCAGTTATGTTGAACACAATTACAGGTCTATTTTTCTATTTCAGGCACTTCCAATATTTATTATAACTTGGATTTACTTATGATAGCAAATTTCTGATTTTGTTTGCCCTGTATCAATGTCTAACATTTGAAAGTGATTGTCCTCTCCCCACTGCTCCACAAACTTTTATTGAAATCTTTTGAAGAATGATCTGTGACACTCTCAGGTTTTCCTGGAATTCCAGTTTTCCACTTTTCCTTAACTGGATTATTGGTAATATTTGGAAATGAAAACTGATGCAAGTAAAACACTAATTTTGATAATCATGTTTACATACTTTAAGCAGATTTCTCTATCTTTTCTGCTGCTCTTCTTTGGAAGGGTGTAACTGAGGTTACTGACATCCTGACTTTTTCAATATGTCTACTAGCATATATTTTAATAAAATTGAGGTATCATTTATAATGAGTTTTATAGGGGGAGGCACTGAACTCAGGGTCCGTATCTGTGTCCAAGATGTCCATTTCAAATGCATCACTATTTACTTTTTAGCCAAACTCCATGTTTCCCTTATCAATTTCAGAGTTTTTCTATTTTACTAATATATTGCTACATTGCCTGATCATCTCACAGAGGTTCCCTCCCTGAAGCACAGCTACAATGTGGTTGAATAGATTCAGTAAAAGCTATAGATGAGGCAAAGAGTAAATGGCTTCATTCAAATCCCAGCCCAAACTTATCCATATGTTAGCATCCTCACAGAGCTGAAACACAGCAACCTGTGAATGAGAACATAGAAAAACATAGCTGTCTATGGGCATACAGAAGATGTATTTCTTTCTCACAGCATGGAGTATCTCCACTACAAAATATACTGCAAAGCATGCCTTCTCCATTAATCCCTTTTCTTAGCCTACTATACCATGCAATACAGTTTGACTGCAAGCACTAGTCAAGAATAAAATAGCCTGTTGATATTTTACGGATTTGTAGCTTCTTACTCTCATAAATTGAATAAAAGGCATGATAAAGAAGAAGAGTCTTGCTGTTTTGTATAAAGAATTTGTGCATTTGTTCACTCATATTGCACATGACTGCCAAACAGGATTCCCCAAGAATTTCTGTGAAAATGGTTAGCTTTATGGAAGACAGAATTGTCCATCCCTGGGGCCACAACTATGAAATCCATCTTTGCTTTCCACTTCAGCTTTCACCGCTTTTGAAAGAAACCAGTCACAAAATTCTTTGGTTTGCATGCTGCTTGCACAGTGGAGTGAGAAAAAAAGATCATCAGAGTTTTTTCCACAGCTTCACCTCTCGTGCCTCTATTTTCTCTAAGGTGAAAGCTACTGTTTTATATCTCTTTCCCAAAGCTCCCAAGTTTTGACATTAGCAAAATATGGCATTGTTTTGTTGCAGAACCATTCCGTAAATTAATATACATCAGCATGCAGACTGCTCGCTGCTGCACCATGCACTGTTTTAAGAATGTGTGTCTCATCTCTCACTACAAAAGATATGAGGCAGCATTAAAATTGGGAGCTCTTCACACAGCTAATGATTCATGTTCATTCTACATGGCAGCTTGGGTGCAATGTCAAATTGCAACTACAGTGTAGGATAAGAGAACCGTTCTCAAAGGGTACATTTAGACCAAAGCACCCTTCCATCCAACTTGTGCGGAGACACGCGCCTGCCTCAAGCTAGTGCATTCCTCTGGACGTAAGGCACACGTGTGAATCTGGGCTCCATGTCCCTGCTGGACTGTTTTACAGGGTGGAAACACAGACACCAGAAGTTCATGTCTGGATAACACTTTACTGCCCATCCCCCAAACGCTCTGCATATCTTTGCCCTTTCATTTGGTTATTTTCATCTTACCTCCTCTATACCAAAAAGTTGCACATGTTCTGCTCTTATTCTTGTGTAATCTGTAAAGCATCTGGGTCCCACACAGCACATTATGACTAAAAGAGCATGAGAGTATCTTGGCTGGTCTCTTCTGTGAGCATAACAAGGCTATAACTTTTGTGAGACCCAGGAGAGACCAGTGCCATGACTTCTATCCCTTAATTCTGAATGTGACTCGTCTTCTAGAACAAAAAAGAGGTAAACGCACCATAGCACGCATGTAAAAGAGATGCTCCCATAGTAGCACATGCAGTTTTAGGGTAACCCTTGAAGCTAGGAATCCAGGATTGACCAACAGGGCCAGTGTGCGAAGGGGCTTGCAAAAGCCTTTGATGGACTTTCCTCATGACAAGTTCAGAAGCAGGCCTGGAGATGTGCTAGTGGAAAATGAGGAGTCAGACCCACAATCCTGGTGCATACAGACCATTTTTGTTATCACTGAGCCAGAAAGAACAGTGCAAAAGTGAAGTTGTGACTACAACTATTCCACAAAGTGAAATACTGCATGCAAAGGGATCTGTGAAAATGACATTTCCCTGTCCTTCCTTGGTATGCATGATCAAAACTGATTCCAAGTAAGAGAGAGGAAATAAAACAGGCAGACATAGTTTCCCTTCTCTCATTTTCCCTTCTCCCTGTTATACTGCAACATTATATATTCACTTGCAGGTTACAGGCTGAATGAGAATACTCCATCTTCTTTTTTGCAAATGAGTGGCACTAGTTGAATGATAAAATATAAATGCTCTATGTGGCAAAATGGCAAATTATATACATGGAGAGAACAAGTTCCTATGCATATACTAAGTTGAAAACTGATGTTTGTGGACTGACTTGGTTTGCCCTGGTAATGCTCTTGCTGTGGTAGGAAAGCAATCAGTTCTGTTGTGTCTATCTTGGAGTTCCAACCTTGCACAAACTGCCAAAATTTCCTCCCCATTTGGACAGTTTGTTCTGTCTTCTGACTGTATCCAGAATTGTGTCAGTGCTGCAGAGGGTAAATCATCTCTATTATCATTCCTGTCATCCCAACTCAGCCGTTTGCTAGCATTTATCAAATTTTCCTTTGCTCCTGTAAGTGATGCTTCCAAACCTTTCTTAGAGAAGAAACTCAACAGGGTACTAGGTAGAAAGAAGAAGAATAGCTTTTGCAGTCTGAGACACTCTACTCTCTGTGGTGTACTTTACTGCTAATCACCAGCAAAAAAAGTTTTTTTAATGAGATACCAGCAGTCTGCCATCTTTTCAGCTTTTGTACATCCAAAATCATAATATTTTCTACTTTTCTCAAGTTTAAAATAACACTAACAAACAGTGGTAAGAGGACCATCAAGTTAAACCCTTATCTTTCAGTAACAATTCTCCTATAAAATATTTTTTAATTAATTAAAATAAAAATTCCTAACAACATTTGTCTCTTGCATATGTACTAATAGAAAAATTTCTTTAAAACTTAGTGTAAAAAAAGATCTTTCTAGGCATGCAATTTTCTATTTCCTTCTTCTAATATTGAACAAAATGTGTGTCGGGAAGGTGTTCTTCCTTGAGAAGAAAAGTATGCACCGGCATCTACTTTCTAGCTGACTGAAACAGTGCCTGTAAAGCATCAGCCAGAGTGGAGAAAGCCTGACACAATGTATTCCACATTCCTGGTGTAACATACATTAGGCTTGTAACTAATCATATAAGAATTATCCAGTTCTTAGCAGACAACTGGAAGGTATACAATAACTACAGTATTATTTTTTTCCTTTGTCTCCTCTGGGGAAAGTTAATAAACTACTGTTAGTACACTGTGCCTTGTTGTGCAAGTCAGCAAAAGTTGGGAAGCTGTAGACATTTTAAAGGACTAAAATGTCAGAAAAAGCATATGAAACCAATAAAAGATGCACAGTGTCTGACTCTAAATACACACACGGAAGAGCAGCACACAATGCTGAATCCCTCTCAGCATTGCTTAGTTGCTTGTCTCAGTCAACCTGCAGTGCAAATATCTCTTATTTTGGTTGGTTGCTTGCTTGTATTCAGCTTCAGTGATGACAGATGCACTGACTAGTCACACCCGGCTTGCACTACCCTGATATTTCATACAAAAATTTCCTTCTTTAGTCTTATAGATGTGGTTTAGGATGTACAGCATTTCCCAAAAACCTCCAGATGGTTCAGTAGGTGTTACTATCCTGCTACAAGCCTACCACTCTACGCTGCTGTTGAAGAAAATTTTCTGCAAAAATGGTTGGTACAGGCACACTTTATACGACAACATAGTTTGAGGGCTTAAGGTCCCGACTTCTCTTGGTCTGTGCATCCCAGCTTGTGTCACTATGTTGTTATTTCCTCTAAATAGCGTGCTAGGGGGATTTGGGTGTAGTCAATAATCATAGAATAGAACAGAATCACAGAATGCTTTGGGTTGGAAGGGACCTTTAGAGGTCATCTAGCCCAACCCCCCTGCAGTGAGCAGGGGCATCTTCAACCAGACCAGGTTGCTCAGAGCTCCATCCAACCTGGCCTTGAATGTTTCCAGGGATGGGGCCTCCACTAACTCTCTGGGCAACCTGTGTCAGTGTTTCACCACCCTGATTGTAAAAAATTTCTTCCTTGTATCTGGTCGAAACCTACTCTCCCTTACTTTAAAACCATTACTCCTTGTCCTGTCACAATAATAATAATCCTGGTGCAATCCTCAACATTCAATCCCTGAAATCCAGCCACTATCTCAGACACATTCAAAACACGTATCAGGTCTGGACAGGGCACCCGGTAACAGCCACTTCACAAACCGCTGCCAGCGTTGCACCCCCCCACCATGCTAGTACCTAGTGGTTTGCTGCTGAGCTGTAGCAGCTTGGACTTACCAGCCTGACAGACATTTAATTTCATGCTGTATGTGAGGTGAGAAAAGGTGCAAACTCCTCACATGCCTTCATGAAGTTCTGGAGCTGTTGCTGGCTAGGCAGAATTTTGCATAGCACCACAACCACAACCTGCTAGGTCTCATGCACCAAGCAGGGGAGATACACAGCATGCACTGAGTCTTTACAGTCAGTCATAAGCGTAACCTTGCACTCTTCCAAGGTTTAGAAACTACTGTTACATCATTGGCCCCACATTTTGGAGCCCAGACACCCTGCTGGATGACTACTTTCTGCCCCAGCAGAGAATCTCATCCAGTGGATCCAGTTTGTCAGTTCCAATACTTGAAGAGACAGAAAAGAAAAACTTTCAGAGCTGCAAATGCTCAAGGAAAGACAGTAAGCTTCAAACCCACTTCTCTACATGCCAAGAACCAGTTTCTCAGCCCTACACCATGAAACAGTTACCAGGTTTAGTGTTGCGTACCTTAGGATGGAGGCCCAGGAATCTTGGTATCAGCCTATGCAACAGGTATGGGTGGTAAAGGGAGTGCAAAACTGAGGTGTAAGGCTTCACAGGTAAAAAACTAAGCCAGAAAGCAGAAAAATGCTGCAGACCGAAATACATTGAGCAGTATTTAGAAAGGTGTGAAAGGCCAGTGAGGTCATTTGAGATCTGAGCACAGCCAGAACACAGCATCTGGAAAAGATGCAAATTATTCTTTTTTTCCTTTTTTTTTTTTTTCCTTTTACTGCTAACCCATCCCAATGAATATAATGGATTCATTTTGTTGCAGCTATTGCAATGCTGGCCTAAAGACTCAGGTGAGGTGATTTGCTGAGGCACACCCTACTGTCAATGTGTAGGTGAGAGACAATATTATTTTTCCCCACTCCAGCCATCCTCAGAAAGAGAGTCCAGCTGTTGGCTTGTTTCATAGCAAGGGATCAGTACATTTTGCTTTACATTTTCAGTGCCGGTCATGCAAGTAAAAAGGCAGCTTAAAGACTGTAAGTTAAAGCTGAAATTCTCCAAAGCCTCCACAGATCGTGGGGCTTATGGCTTTCACTGAGTCATAGCTTATGGACTTTAAGGGCCAGAAAAGCATTAGATCATAGGTCTAACCTGTACATTGCAGTTCATTAAGGTTCAGTCAGTTACTCCTGTGCTGAGCTCAGTCACTTCTGTTTGCCTAAAGTGTATCTTTTACAAAGGCACACAGCCTTGATCTGAAGACATCAAAAGAGGAAGAAACCACTGCTTCCCTCAGTATTTTGTTCCTGTGGTTAATCAAACTCCTTGTTATAAATGTATGCATTATTCTAATCTGAGCTTTTGTGGTTTCAGTTCACAGACATTGGTCTTTGACATGTTTTCTTCTTCTAAAACGGTCGTTTAGTTCCCAGTGTTTTCTTCCCTTGGAAGTACGCACACACAATAATCAAGTCACCTCCCAATCTTCTTTTTGATAAACCAAACAGATGGTGTTCTTTCATCTCTCATTATAAGCCTTTCCAGCCCTTCAATCATTTTTGTGGCTCTCTTCTGTACTTTCTCCAATTTCCCTTTTTTTTTTTTAAATGGAAAAAAGAATTATACAGAAAAATCCAGTGTCCATTTCACTAATGCTGTATAAAGAATACAATTATTCATCCTTGCTATTCCTGTTCACTATTCCCCTGCTTATACGCACAAGGATTTTCAATTATCCCTTTTTGCCACAGCATCACAACAAGAGCTTACATGGAGCCGTTTGTCCTTTATGACCTTGAAATGCTTCTCAGAGTTGCTGCTTTCCAATTTCTTGCCCCAAAAGCTTTCCTTACCATAACTTGCTGTAGCACCACATTGGACTTATCTAAAGAGTGATGACAGAACAGCTAGTTCACCAACATCCATTTTCCCAAATTTTATAAAATTTAATACTGATACGAAGTCACAGCTTCTGGAAGCATGTGATGATTCCAGAATTTTCACTGTCTTTCAAAAAAAACAAAGTATCTAGCCTCTATGTTTTAAGATGTGCCTTGTTGTGCCTAAACCATTAGCAAATCCAAGGCAAACTTAAAAAGATAAAAAAGCCGTAATTTAAGAAGGTTTATGCCTTTTAAACTAATACATAAATTTTGAGTACCAGGCTGAGATATCCGAAGAAAAATAACAGAGCATTATATAAAAAAATCTACACTACGTCTGATTTTATACAGTGAGCAATAATTTGCATCTCCCTGAGAAATAAAACTCACGCAAATAAGATTTCTAGAACTCAACAGCTGCAAGGCTGTCTCATGTTGTTTGGTCTTTCAGAGAAGCTTCTATGGAACTGATGAAGCACTGGAATTACAGGGGGAGGTTTCAAGAGAATAATGAAGGACAATGGGGAAGATTAAAAGCAAACAAAGACATAAATAAAGGGAGAGCATCAAAATTTACAAAGACTGTAAAACTGGAGGTCAAAAATAGGGTTTGCTCAGGGTTATTCATTACCAGTAACAGAATACCACAAAGTATGGGTATGTATGTTCGCATTTGTGATTTTATTTTTGTCATAACAGATTTCATTCAGCTACAACTGCTGAAATAGCAACTGAACTAAAAATGTATATACATATCTGAGAATTAGCTGGATAACACATCTTGAGCAAATAAAGTTACATGTGCCAAGCTGTAAATTTATGTTATGAATGTCTGTGTCTGCAGTGCAATATTGATTTTACTCCTGAGTAATAACACAGACTGGAGAGACCTATAACATAATGAAGTTATAAAAGAAAAGATTTTATTCAATTCAGTGACTTGATGATTTAGATACGTTTTAAAAGATTAAAAGACATAACATCAAGCTGAAATGACAAAAAATGCACTTTTAAAAGTCTGTTTTCCTTTTTATTAGAAAATAAAGCCACTTTCACTCAACTTTCCTCTGTACTAAGTTATTTGTAGAGCTCCATGTTTTATTTAATACTCAAATTATCTACTAAGATACGGACAGAGGTTACTTCATTTCTGTCATGTATTAAGTGGATTTCAGGGTTTCGCTGAAGAAAATTAGGAAACCTGCTTTGACTTCTGTGGGACAGGTAATTTCAGGTTGTACCTCAAGATTAAATGTATACACTGCAGAAGAGGGAACTACTGGCACAGGGAAGACAAATATAAAAAAAATATTTGGTCACTCTGTTCATGTTAAAAAGATTTAGCTATAGATTCTGGATATTTTAATACACCCGCTCCGTGCAATGTATGGGGAAGAGACACACAGAAGTAAGATTTGCATAAAATAATCCCTGTACAAACCAGAAGACAGCTTAACTCATTTATTTATCTGCTCCAAGTCTAGGAATCCAAATAAGATACTGTTGTTTTGAGGGTTTTATCACTTTCCTCTGCTACACAAAATTTTACACAGAACAAAACATATGTAAATGGATCACATTTCAGATTAGATTTTCCTTTACCTTTGCACTATTGAGAAACCAGAGCTTGATGCTAATAGCAAACAGTATCTATGTAGAATGAGGCAAAGAAATCTACAGAGAATGAGGCATCTGTCTCAGGCTAGTTATACCATCCACAGAATTTCAGACTAAAACGGTTGCAAGGAAACTGAAATTAACAATCGATTGGGTGCAAAGTCTTTTCAAACACAACCAGAACAGCATTACACTTCACAGTGACAAGTATTTGTAAAGGAAATAAAGAATTTGACCGTAAGTATCTAAAATGAGAGAAACATGATTGTTTCAGGAAACAAATGCTAACAGGCAAGATAAGCATCCAGAGACATCTGAAAGTAAGCAAGAAACAGGCATTACCTAGTTCTGAACAACAGAAAAAACAATTCTGGAACTGCAATACTAGTGTACTGTCTCACCGCTTCTAGTAAACCAGAATCATGATACTAAACAGAGAACAGGAGGAGCTGCGGGCTTATTTGCATTTGACATAGAAATTAATTCCAAATGGTTGCCCACGACTTTAAATTTGTAAAAAATCTGCAACTAACATATTTTTTAAAATATATATTGTAACAAAAACAAGAGGCTATTGCCATTGGCAAGACAGTGGGTATAAAAATATCTCACTACCAATTCTGGATACCAGCAGAATTGCATGGAAATTCATGGGTTTATGCCAGAGGTATCCCCTCTGCTTATCAGTAAGGTAGAAAAAGAAGAAAAAAATCTATGTTTTTTAAAAACGTCAACATTTTAAAAAAAAGGTCTCGGACAGAGGAAGGAGCGAACTATGAAGCAGTTAAGCAACAACTAGAGTGAGAAGAGTCTAAGAAAAAAAGAGTTTGTTTTTCAAGACACCAAATGGTACACAAAACAACCTGTCTGGGGAGGAAGAGGAGAGAAAGAGGCTAAGATAATCTTCCATTTACACCACCCAGAGCAGTACATATGCTTCCAGGCACATTAAACTTCCCTGCACGCAGAAGGTAGATGGTTCTGCGCTGATGGAATCACAATGGTCAAAACTGTGTTGAGATCACCAAGCACAGAATATGCACAGGCACCCGAACTGTGAAAAAAATGCCTGGTCCTAAACAGAATTGTACTGTGAACCCAAAGTTCCTCATGTTTTGAGAGCTGTGCCTTAAGAAAGCCACTAAAATCTCACAGGATGAGAGCTCTGACTGATTAAGCAATTATGAAATACATGTGAAAGCACATTGCACAGGATGGAGCCAGGTTATTTCTGATATTTGAAAGTTCAAAGAATCGCCCCTGAGGAAACAAAAGCTACTGAAGAAGATAGTGCAAAGATGAGCATATCTTTGTTAGTTGTACAGTAGTTACAACACTGAAGTAACAACTTAATACACAAAGGCTTATGTTAATATTTGTGTGTGGTGGCTGAGCACAGCCGGGGTGGACAGTCTGATCCAGGCGTTCACATAGTCAATAAGAGTTCTGCTGTCTTCCCTGACACTCCATCCAGCTTAGCATCATGCTGCATGGGTACACGTGGGTGAATCATCTGCAGCACCTGAACAGGATGTGTGGAGAGGCTTGGTGAATCAGAGATCCAGTACCAAGGCAAGAGGATATTATTTTCCTGGAGAGATCACTTTTTTTTGTGAGAGTTTCTGTAATCTAGGTCATTTACAAAACCCATTTTTCGCTTGCTACAGTGGAGGGTATTAGGTCTGGCTTTTTGTCGAAACTTCTAATTTAACACTAGTTTTTAAAACGTTTCAAGTGTCCTCCTATTTCCCAGTTGCCCAATGTATTATTCTTTTTTTTTCCACTAAGACCACATAGCTGCAGCTGTGCACAGCTAGACCATTGCAACATTCCTGCAACCTCAGCAGTGGTGACAAAATAAAAGGGATGAAATAGCCACAGGACAAAATCTAAAAGCCTGTTTAAAACTGCATGGACTCCATGGCATGAAAAGCATTATTTTATCTAGCATACCTTATTCCCTTTACCACAACAAACCAAAATCCTGGGTCACAGTTTCAAGTTCATGCTGCTTCTCCATTCACATACATAGCTTCATATAGCTTAGATACGAACTTGTCACATTTCAGTCTAGGATGGTTACTTTTTTTTAGTTTTTCAGTAGTAGTTTGATCACAGATCACACAAGTACCTTGTAAGAGGTGAGGATGAAGAGGCTGGTGAGCAGTAAGAACAGCTGTCATCTCATCATGATCAGAAGGATGTATGTACTCATAAATGCTATTACCAGTAAGCTCCACCTGTAAAGAGACATGTAACACATGAAGCAGTGCAGCTGGCCATTTTTTTTTCCTGTTCCAAAAGTGCTCTTAAGTAACCTGCATACACTGCATCTGGGTAACTACACAACATTTTTAAAACATAAGTTGAATGTATCAAAACTATGTTCCAAATTATACCCATTAAACTGAATTAATTCCTTCTTCAGCAGTAATTAATATTATAGGGTCTTTTGTAGGAATTTCTGGTGATGATCCAGATACAGCAGAGCTGCTATTAGAGAGAGCTGGCAAATGAAGTGATAAACTAGAGCAGCTGTGGAAATGTTAGATTGCCACAAAATGGGGTAAAATCTCTGTGAACTGTATAAATGTCTCTCAAGAAGACAGATCATAAAAAAAACCCAAAAGTTTCTGCAGGCTCCCAGAAACTATCACCTGCATTCAGTTGGCAGCTGAGCCTTCTGAGCCAAACCACTAAACTTACACAATTCCTTCGTGTCTTTTCAGATGATCCACCACACTCAATCCACAGTAGTGCTAAGGGCTCAGAACAGTAGCCAGTGAATTTGAAAAGCAGACTTCCACAGATTTTCATACGCACTGGATTGAGCCTTTTCTGCTTGAAATAAATATATACAGTAAAGACTAGATCTACCTTAAGTGTCTGTGTATTCCCTCTTCTCACTTGAACTTTGCTCGCACAAGAATGTATTTCTGTCTTTCCCGCTGTTGTACTCATAATAAGTGTTGCACAAAAAAAAGTGACGTGCACCGTATGTCCTTTTTGCTAACTCTATTTGCCACGTATAAAACTCACCAACAAAAGTCTCCAGATAGATGGAGTAATTGATTTAAGGAGTGAACCAATACTTTGAGCCTGTGTTTCAAATTAGTGTCAGGCTGCCCAATTGTTCAGTGTGGCCTGATGTGCCTTGGGCCCCCAAGATCAGAGACAGCTGAGAGGTGAAGTAATTTAACCTATTATTCTGAGCCAATCCTACTGATTTGCTAAGATGTGTGAGTTGCCTTTTCTTTGGAATAAATGAAGTTGTCTACCCCACAAAGCAATCTTTTTCTGAAAATGTTTCTCATCGTTCCATTTTCTGCATTATTCATGGAATGTCTATTCCAAAGACTAAGCAAACTGATTTTTTTTCTAGCCATCTACTCCCCCCTGCTTCTTTCCAACCACCTCTCCCTGCAAAAATGTGAACACAAATTTGATATTCTAGCCAGAATAAAATTTCATTAAATAAGGAAAAAAAGAGAGAGAAAAAAAGAGGAAAAGAAAGGCGGAGAGAAAGAGGTGAAGAAAAAGAGAGGAAGAAAAGAAAGGAATAGAGAGAGCACAAGAGGGAGAGAAGGAGAAGGGGAAAATAAAAAGAAAGGAAAAAGAAAGGGAAGGGAAGGGAAGGGAAGGGAGAAGGAAAGTGATTAACTACATTGCTTCACTTCTATAATTTTCTCTAAAAGTTCTCCTTAAAAAGCACTGTATGTTCATTTTCAGGTTTGTAACAGGTGGAGACCTGTTATAGTAACACCCCATATTCAAACTCTCGTGGCAGAGGAGGAAGGAGAATATATAATCTCACTATGACTCACACTCCTCAATGCGTGAGGACGTGTTTGTTTTTAATTACACGGGGAAAAAACATATCGTAAATGTCCATAGCTATCTCCATAAATATCATTATCACCTACAAACACATAAACCAGATTTTTTAAAAAATCTGATAATTCTTATGGTGATGGGCATTTTGTTGGCCTACATGCTTAGTAAACCAGAACATGGAAAACATTATCATTGCAAAAATGCACAGCTGTGGTCAATGATCAAACCAAAAGGAGTATCACTTATGACCCTGTTATCATTTTATCTTCGTCTAATAGTGATTCTGCTGAAGAGTGTGTTTTGCCTTTGGAATTAAAACAGTTGTACCAGAGGATACAGCTTCCAAATAAAAAAAATCATTCATGGGTGGCTATGTGCAGACAATCCCTTCAATATAAAGACTTTCTTACAAAAACACCACCGACGAACCCAACTAACAACATCAACTGTAGTAGTCAAAAAGATCTCGTTGCATCTCTGCTATTACCAAATAAAATCATAACCACATCAACATGCATCTATTCTCCTCCAAGGTATAACTCATGGGTATCTCTTGCTTTTCCAGAAGTCACTGCCTACTTCAAAAAGACTACTCACATAAACACACATTTGGTCACAGGATTCACAGGACTGGACCCAAGGTCATAGTTTTTTCCAAACTGTAATTTGTATCCCAGGGCTTATATCTAAAATGCAAAACTAAAGTGTTTTGTCAAACTAATGACTGGTTTTTCTTGTTATACATATAGGAATATTTTCTACTCTGATGTATGCATTTGCAACCGCAGCAATATCAGCGGGAGGTGAACATACAACACTGAAACCAAAATTGACTGTAAAAATGCAAGTGGAAACATAAAGCCATCAGCAAGGAGATGGGGGCTATGTAAGAGTCAAATAACTAAAAAATGTATACATAATTTTGAAACTGACCACAGTCTCCTGGTATGTGTACTACATTCATGCTATTCTAAAGCCTACAATGAAACACTGAAAACTTAAAAAAATAAATTATATGGTTCGATTCATAAACCTTCTGAGATCCCATGCCTCAGGCTTATTAAACCAGCTTCCTCGATGCAGCTTTTTAATATCTGTAAATACCTGCTTACTACCAAATATTGCTGTTTCCTGCTAAGAGGTTTTTTATGTGTAACTCAGCTGCACATTTTTTTCCTGCCAAGAAACGATTAATAATAAACACAGAGGACTAAGTAGATGGATTCTAGAGCAAATAATTACATATTTTGCCTTTCATATACTTATGTGATGAAAGTAAAATAAACTCTTGGAAAAATTTGGATGTTTGTGGTTAAAGATTTCAAGACTTATCAAAAGTCAAAGATAAGCTTGGCTTCCTCATAGACCCAGAAAATGGCTGGAATAGGCTCCAGACTTTAAAAAAAAAAAATCTTTCACTATTCTTTCCTAAGAGGATTTTCATCTCCATTCTGTGTCTTTGGCCTCTAAGGGGAAAAAATGTTGAGGGAATTTGAACCTATTTGCTATCCATGGAAAAAAAAAGAGGCAAGGAATTGGTGCTCTCAGCTAGCACGAGTCAGTTCAACACTGGTCTGAGGCCAGCTGAAATTACATGGAGCAGGGAGTCCTACCCATCAGTATTTACACTATACTGTTACAGTTGAGAGCAAAGGCAGATCAAAATCCAAAGCCACAAATTAAGCGATAGGTCCACAAATGAAGATGTAGCCATTTCAGAAATCCTGTTTCTGATTCTCTGATGCTGCATACAGAAGTGAGTGAAGTAATTCTGAAAAACAATCCTTGATGTTGCTTATAAATTTTAAACTAAGTACACCAGCTAGTGAAGGGTTATTCAGAAGCCCTAATTTCTTTCTACTAAACTTAAATTCAACATCAGCTGGAAGATAAAGGGTACTGTAGTAGGTCTCCAAGAATATCCTGCAAAATATTTTTAAATGGACTTTTTATTTAGTTTAAATATAAATTTTTAAACAAATTGAGCTTTAACTGGAAATTGATGTGTGGACTAGTTAATTGTCAAATTATTTAATAAAAAGGCCTTTCTATGCACCCTCTAAAAGATTTTCTACAGTCATCATCACTCTGGTCTCAGCTTGTATTGGCTGGAGCTCTGTAAGAGCACTTGTTGAAAATATAGTGTGGGATTATGACTTGGTGAGGGAGACTTGCAGAATTTGGTTCTACAGACCAGTCTCATTCTTGTTGATGTCAGTGGCAAAACTCCCAGTGATTTCCAGCGAAGTAAGAACAAGAACTCATTTAGAGCCCTGGGAAGCTTACAGGAATATCGCAGTGTTAATGTATTAAGATCAGAGTATGTAGGAGTAGCCTAGTATCTATGCTAGTACTACTTAAAAAAATTTGTCCCTTCAAAAACAGAACACTGAGAAATAGCAAGAACAGATTAGATGATAAAACAGTATGAGGAAAGAGGATAAAAAATCACTGCCTTGTTTAGCTGTGTTTTTGTATTGATAAAAAACTGTGCACTGTGAAAATGGAGCACTTAGTGTTTTGAGAGTCTAAAACATACCATTAAATTTCACATCCCTCTGTCCTCTCCAGTCTATATCTTTCTGGGGAGTTGAAGGATACAGCTCATTTATTTACAAATCTCTGCTAAAGTGAAATACTTGTGGTTTTGCATATTAAACTGACTTCAATAAGCAATATGAACAAATCCTCTTGTTTTCCTCAGCACCTCTTGCTCTAAGTGTTTATAGATATTTACATGTGCAATGCACATGGAATTCAGTCTGTGCAGAGAGCCATAAGGGCATGAGGACTAAATATGACTAAAGCCTGTATGACGCTGTCAGTCCTCTCTCCTTGAATGTGGCCAAGTGTATTTAGTGCCCTTCTGAACCCATCGTTCTTTAATTTCACCAGATGACTGGATAATACTGAGACTGACAAGATCCGATGACTTGATATTCCTCAAAAAGACAGAAAAGAAAGAAACAATTTCTGGACAAAAACCTGGAAGATCAGTTAGCACTTCTCAAACTGCAAGCAGCACAGGACAATGAGACTCTACTTTAGCAAGGACAGATGGGAACACTCAGTGCTTTGGAATAATTGTACTGACTAAATGAATTGGTTTAAGCAGTCAGCAGCCTGGTGGATCTTTTCAAAAGTTAGGGTGAGAAAAACTTTTAATAATGCAGTTGATTCAGAGTAGAAAATATGGCTATTCTCTAGGAAAGTTTATTCTAAAACAAAGCAATATTTAAAGTAATTTGAACATGCATTAAATGTTATGAAACAACTAATACTATACTGTAACAGACTCAGTTGAGGAAACTGCTTGAACTAAAAATGTTCCCTGGACAAATTTTTTGAAGTTGGCAGAAAAAATGTATCCACACAGAATACTGATTCTCAAAATTACTTTTTTAAAAAGAGATTACACCAACAGGGATTGTAGTTGCCTTTGGATTTTGAAGTGGTGTTTATGAGATGATATACTTGCTTTTTCTAGCTATTTAGATTTCCGCTTTTTCTCACAGCTACTAATTCTAATATCACCATTATAAACATGCATCCAAAGAGCTTCACAGTTTTTCAGTCAAAAAATATTAGTTACTACCAAAGCTAAAGTACACGTATAATCTCCACAGCTCACGTCCTTCTCTGTTTATTGGAATAGCCACAAGAGATACTTCGCAGGCATTTTCAGAACATCCTGTGTTCTCCCACCTTCATCTCCTCATTTTTCTTCCCTCTGCTATCTTTATTTCACTTTCTTTAACTCTGAGAAGTGTTTGAGCTGCAACTGGTTCTGAAGAAAGAGTTCTGTTTCTTGCAAGTCTCGTCCAGGGCCCAGTGAAATTGATTAGGAGTTTTTCTACTGGACTTTCGCAAGATTTGTGTCAGGTGCTACCAATGAGTTTGTGTAATACATTTACACACAAAGGTATGGAAGCTTGCACTCTGCAATAAATTCAGGCTATTTGCCCTTGTGCCTATCCCAAGAAGGCAAAAGATTAGAAATGTCCTTCTAAGAAAAAAAAACAATAAAAAATCCCTTATGCTTCTTGTGCAGAACAGTAGTAAACTGAGTTTTATGAGTTCTATCACAACCATATAAAACGCTTTACTGAAAAGACCACTGAGCTGGAAAAACTCAGGAAAAACTACCCTGAATTCCATGTGAACACTCATAAATCTGCCCCCCTTTTCTTTTTTTCCTAAAGCACATTTACCATAAAACTCATGTTCCACATCAGATTTCCTCTCTATTTCATAGCAAGTCTCAATATCTTACACAATCTAAAACATATAGACTTGAATTCTAAACTTTATTTCAGATGTATAATATTACCACACAGGCAATAGGTTTGGATTTCAAGCTCTGTATATATCTGCAGTTTGCAATATCATATTATTTATTACCCTTCTTACAGGTAATGAGGAGTAAAATACAATGAACAAGAGAAGATACAAAGACAGTCACAATGTGGCTGAAAGTAAAGGAAACTTGAATAGGTAATTGAAAAGGTAATTTGTCAGAGAACATAGTCAAAGCTTCAAATAGCCCTGAAGAACAATGACATTGTATACACGGCAAGATACCGGTGTTAGATTCCAAATCTAGCATCTGTATTTAGCAGTTAGACAGAATAAATCACTCGTACCTGAGATAAACCAAGATGTACAGATGCTGTTTCTGAGATGTACATTATTTTGCCATCTGATGCTACCACGAAAACAAAGCCATCCAAAGTCTGAAAAAGAGAAATACGTCGGGTAAAAAGCAAGCTCTCTGTTTAAACCATTTACAGTGCCAAATTTTTTTAAGCCTTTTGGAGGAAGATTGCTGTCCAACTTCAACAGCAGCAAATGGCAGCAATATTTAAGGAAGAGAAACCTTGATCCGATGCTGTTCCTACGAACGCTCGGACACACGCACACATTGTGAAATCCAATTCATTCCCCCTGCAGATGCTAGCTTTACTGCTTCACTTTAAGTTAACATTCTCCTGTTGATTCCGGTTATTTTAGTACTTAGTACAAATCCTGAGCTATGTGGTACTTAGGGGAAAGTCTAGTACTACGCGAGCCGTTTTTTATGGCATAATTGGCAGACACAGCTTACTGCTATTTGCAATATATTTAATGATACCGTAAGCAACGCTTTAAATTTCTTTGACTATATTTTTAATAATGTCTCTCTGAACAGGGGACTGTCTGCTATATAACTATGCGAACTTAGGAGAAGAAGGTAAAATAAATCAACATTCAAAACTTTATCACTCAGAGATATTTGTGTTCCTTAAGCTGTCGCCCTACAGTTTGTGAATTTTGACTAACAGTAATATGTAATGCAGACTTGAGGTCCAATCCTACAAATTCTTATTAATAGGATATTGACTGGAAGGTGGATATTCTTCGTGTGAGCAAAAACCAAAGTTTAATTTAGTCATATACCATTTGTATGAGATAAAATAATATGATGCAAATAGTACAAGTTAGCCAAAACTGACCGCGATTTGGACATACAAACTATCATTTTGGGGGTGCCTTGATTCTTCGGTGCCCAGTTTAAGGCATTTTTTCAAAAGTATCTGATATTCTCGATCAAAAAGTATCCATTATCTCTAACCAGTTTAGGAAGTCTTGATCAACACATACGTATGAACATCACTGGAAAATATATGTGGAATAGAAAAAAAATTTTGACGGTACACAAATAAAACAAACACCTGTTTTAATTCATCTTTTAAGTTGCTGAACCAGGAGAGAAGCAATAAAACGCTGTATGCTTCATGTTCTTATAGTGCTGCCCCAATAAGAAAATATTCCTTATTATTCTCTGGCCTACTAAGGGTTCTGCAGCATGTAATTGAAACCAGATTACGCTTTGCCGTTACTTTTTTTTTTCTTTTTGGGAACATAAATTAAATTTTGTAGAAGTATAAAAATGGGAAATAAACGATTGCATCCTTAACCATAACTTTGCGTTTAAACACTGTCATCTTGCGATTGCTCTGCCCAGTATCGTAACTAAAACTGTGGCAATGCTTCCATTGCTACATTACGTGGTGCAGGGGGTCTCCGACTTTCCTGCACGGAAAAGCGAGTTCAAGCTGAAACTTTACAAGTCAGGTTTCAGTCTGAGCACTCTTCAAAAAAAAAGTTTAAGGTAGATGTGGGTTTATTAAAATGTGAAGCATTCATAATTCAGAAAGAACTGAGCTGTAAAATGAGTATTACAGGTACTTTGCGTATAACGTTACCTAAGTTCGTTTAACGCCAGGCAAAACGTGAAACGGCTAACGGGGAGGAGGAGCAAGCGGTTTGTGCGGTAGAACTAGATCTGCGTTTTCTACGCGGGTAGTGGTTCTGAAACAGCCGACAGGGCTTCAAGCGGGATTTTCAAGGCTGGAAATACCTCGGCAATTTCGAGCTTTACCGATTTCGCTTCGAGCCGCCCCGGCGAAGGCGCGGTCTCCTCCCGCGGCGGGGGAACGGGCGGCACCGGCAGCACAGACGCAGCCGCGCACGCCATTCCCCGCAGCGCCGGGCGGCCTCGCACCGCTCCCCCGCAGCGCCGGGCGGGGAGGAAGGCGGGCGGGCCCGGCCGGGGACCGGGAGCGCGGGGCTCTGTGGAGGCTTTTACCCCCAACCCGAGCGAACAGCTAAAACAGTTCCAGCGCTGTGACCGGGAATTAACCTCCCACAATAAAAAAAGGCCGTTAAGTGATTACAGTTTACTAGGTCTTTAAAAACGGAGGGGGGGGGGCGAAACCCTTGCTGTATTAAGTTCACATATTAAAAAAAAAAAAAATTAAAAAAAAGCTAAGCGTAATTTATTCCCCCCCCAACCCTGCTCCGGCTGGCACACCCGCCCCAGCTACGGCTCCCTGCCCTCCCCTACGCGGGGGGAGTTCGGAGGAATTCCGCGGCGGATCAACGCGACCGCGAACAGCGGCGTCTTCAGCTGCGGGACCGAGCCCAGACGCTCGCCCCCCGCCCCCGTACCGCTCCCCCCTCCCCAGCCACCGGCGGAGAACGGCGACCCCCGATCCCGGGCTCCGCACCCCCCACCCGAAGGCGCACCCCGGTGCCGCTCCCCGGGGGCTGCCCACGGGACGGTCCCCGCAGCTCCGGGCCGCCTGGTCATCGCCTTTACGGCCGGGAGACGCTGGAGTGCATGGAGGGGCGAAAAAGAAGTGGCTGGCGTCTCGGTTTTTTTCTCCCCTCCCGGCTGGTGTGAAGCTGGCGAGTGGGAGGAAGGCTTCACCCAAGCTCCTCTGGCGGTGCGGGGCAGAGGAGGAGGAGGAGGAGGAGGAGGAGGAGAGGCAGGAGGCTCCTCAAACCGCACCCCCGGGCTTCCGAGGCGCGGCGCGTACGAGAGGGGGGTGAAGGCGTCCGCTACCTGCAGCAGGTGGGATCCGAGCTCCTTGGCCACGCTGTCCAAGGGCCCTATCCTGCTCGGCTGTCCCCAGGCGTCGCCCAGACCTGCAAGGGAACCAAGCAGCCGGTTAGAGCGGGAAGTCGGGGCCGGGCCCGCCCTGCCTCCCCGGCGGGACAGGGGCTGCCCGCCCCGCCCGCAACACGCCCGCTCTCCCCGCTGCTCCCCCGGGGAGCGGGCCGGGCCGCGACGTGGGGGCTCGGGAGGGCCGAGTACCTTCTACACACACACGCGTGGGAAGGGAATTGCTCTTTTCCTCGGAAGTCCCGGCCAGGGCACCCCCGACGGCCTCTTCACCTGCACACGGACAGGACCGAGCCACAGCTTCGGGGCCAGCCCGGCCCCGGCCGACCCCCGGCCCCGCTAGCCCGACAGCCCCGACCCGGCCCCAGCGCTGCCCGGGGGGCTGGGGGCTGCCCGTGCGCCCGGCACCCTCTCGGTGACAGCCGGAGGTTATCGACGGAGCTGTGCTGCTGGGGGGGCTTGGGGCGGGGGGCTGGCCTGGGGCCGGGTGGTTTGCTTGTCTTTCATTTCCTCCACGCGAAGGAGAAGGCTTGTAGCGGCTCCCCGGTGGAGCTGAGCCCACCGCCCGTGACAGCCCGGGAGCTGGAGGCTCTCGTCGGCACCCGACGGCGGGCTCTGCAGCGTGCTGCTGCCCACAGGAGTGCACGGGAGAGGGGCCAGAGGGAGGGACAGCACCGCTTCCGAGGGGCCACGGAGCCCCAAGGTTGTTCCTTCCCTGCGGCCGAGAAGGGGTTGTCCCCTCTCACCGACCAGCCGCTCGCAAAGAAACCTCCCGCCGCCAGCTTGCGGGGGCAAAGGCGGCTGCGGCGGGACCCCCGCCTGGCCCCGTTACGGGAAGAAGAAGCTGGCACCAGGGTGGAAAGCTCTGCCCTAAGCTCCGACTTTGGAGCGTGTTTCTGAGCGCCCCGCCCGAAGCCCCCCCCCACCTGCGTACCCTGTGGCCGGGTGTCAGCAGGTAGCCCTGGGCTGGTGATACGCGTAAATGAAAATCACTGGAAGCGGTGGGAGCCTTCCTGCCCGCCTCGGGGAGTCCCTTGGGCTGGACGGGATCTGCCGCCGGAGGAACGGCGGGCGGCGGAGAGGACGCGGGGCGAAGGGCGGCTGCCCGCCGTGCCTGCCCCCCGAGTTCCACCTCCTCCTCCCGGTGCCCCGGTGTCGGCGGAGCCCGGGCAAGCACAAAGCAGCCTGCGGCTCCCGGCGCCAGGCAGGGGACCCTGGGGGACCCCGGCCGGCCCCCTCGCCTGCTTCCCGCCGTCGCAAGGCAGTGGCATCATCTGAGGTCAGAAGCGAGCGCACCGGGAAATTTGCTTCGAAAAGCCGAACGAAAAGTCGCGCTTTTCTGACCTCCGTTTCCCAGTTCGCAGGTTGGAGAAGGCTCCTAAACTTCCAGGGACCCGTCAAAACGTTCTTTCTGCTGAAACGCTGCTTCCCCCGGGGCGGAAAGTTTGGGGTTGGCAGAGCCATCCCCGCCGTCTCTTTCTCGAGGCGGTAACAAACGCAAACGACGGGGTCGGTCCCGGTGCTGCGCGGCTTGCCCTTGTTCGATTTGCTAAGTGCCAATCTCCAAACGTCGGATTGTAACCCTGCAAAGGGGGTTACGCAGTGTAAAGACCGTCGCGAAACGAGCCCTGACTGTCCGGAGGACGAAGCAGATTTACTCTTGAGCCACTCACGAAGCAGCTCTTCGAGAACGAACCGTGCCTCTGCCGCACCCGTGCGTGGCAATCTGCTCCGTCCTGCCCATCGCGGCTGGACAGGTACGCCTTCACAGCATCCCCCCAGATCCTCCGCTATTTTTGAGGTTCTTTTCTTACGCAGACTAAAAAAAGGCAAAAAAAAAAAAAGCACTTCCTCAGACTTGTTCCCTTTGAAATTGTAAATTGGAGGAGTTGCAATTGCGAGCTCGCATCAAACGTGAACGCATTTGGTGGATCAGCCTTGGCATTCGTCTGAGCTTATTTTAAAGCCCACGATTTTATCATTTAATCCACCAGCAGATCGTTTTAAAGGTGGAAACGAAACGAATGAAACCGTAGGTTCAGATAAAGGACTGTCGCCCATTAAGTCGCCTTCCGAAGAGATTTGCGAACGCGCAGCGCACGTCCTGGTAAACATATGGATGCAATAGACCCAGCCGAGCCGCTCCTGCCCAGACAGTAAATAACGCACATTTCCACTCACTGGGCTGGAGAGAGGCCAAAAGAGCCGCCGGTACAAAGCGAGCTCTTCCCACGGCGCCCAAACGCGGTGGGAGTTTGCGGGGGGTGGGGAGGTTGTCCCCGGCGGGGAGGGGGTCTCGGCGGGGAAGGCTGTGGCGGCCGGTGCGGTGCCGGACGGGTCGTTTCGAAGCAAATGTTTGAAAATGTCCCGTCGCGGCACGAATTCCCTGCGTCGCCGGCCCCAGACAGCGATTTCCCTGCCAGAGATCCAGCGAGCAGCCGGCGCATCCTTCCCGCAAAGGC
>Ga0065711_1031962_pt1 | contig 28313 bp, 17 predicted proteins | sample Hoacrofraction12_FD_59098 | JGI IMG/M metagenome (GOLD analysis project Ga0065711, IMG submission 59098) | Hoatzin crop microbial communities from Cojedes, Venezuela - Epithelial fraction 12 v2 (version 2) | ecosystem: Host-associated > Birds > Digestive system > Esophagus > Crop | place... | reverse complement strand
GGGGTGCGGAGGAGAATGGAAAGAAGCAGGCAGAAACTGGTGGGTCGGGATAAGGGCAGTTTAACAGAACAGCAAACAAAGGGAACAGTAACAACAACGATACAGATAAGGAGAAAATACAACACAAACTCACACAACAGACCCTCTCTCTCGGACAGGACCGGCGCCGCGCACTCCCGAGCCTCGAGTGAGATCCCGCTGTGCCACCCCCCCCCACTGGAACCCAGCGTGACAGCACATGGTATGGAATACCGGGCTCTGTTTGGCCAGGTGGGGTCAGCCCCCACCCCCCCGGCTGTGCCGGCTGTGCCCCTTCCTGGAGTCCGGTGAAAATTAAACCTGTCCTGGCCAAACCCAGGACACTATTGTAACTATACAAGTGCCTTTGGGGTTTTATCTATACATAAACATGTGTATCCTGAAACAAAATTTCCTTTGGTGATAGCTTAGTGTTTCTACCAATAGAAGAAAACACTAGTCTTACAGAATTGTCTCTGACCTTGAGCAAAAATGTACCCAATACTGCATTTGTTTTTAAAGATACCTTCAGTACCAGCATGAATTTTAGGCGTGCAAAAGCTTTGAATTCATCCTCAGAATACTCTCTTGGCAGACAAACCAGGACACTTATACCATGCTTATTGCAAAGATATTAGATCATTTAAGTCCGTTGCATAAAAGAGTAAGTCCTCAGGGTGTCTCTGTATTGTATTTCAAGCTGACAGAAAACCTGACCTAAGATGATGTGTTGATCTGGAAGCATAACAGCAAACAGAAGAACTCCCCAAGGAGCCATGCATGCACTTTTGTTTGATAGAGGAGAAAAAGCTCAGTCTGACATGTAGGCATTGCATTTTCTTGTTAGAGAACATGATAAGCCGGTCCATGACAAGATACAGAAATCCCTAGAACTTTTCTCTGTACTTGCCTATCACATTAACTTTTAGAAAATTGGTGAGGAAGAAAAATGTTAAACCAGTGGAAAAACTTTCTGTGATAGAGACAGATCTGAAATGTAATAGCAGACTGTTCTGTGGACATTGTTAATGTGCTCATTACTTCTCATAGATAGGATGCCTATGCCGGTTACAAATACGTGGCACATGAATGTTCTTTAGCTGTCCATCATAAAGTATTTGGGCTTATTGCAAATTATCTCTTTCTTTAGGGTGTAAAGGATGGTAATTAGGTGCTGGAATTCCATGACAGTTTTCTACATGTTGAGGAGAGTCAAATGGAGTAATACATAGTAACATGATTTTCTGTAGCATTCACCCTTATAACCCTTAGTAATCTCTTGAAATGCTCCTCATTCCACCTAGACGCACTCAGTCAATACTCACTGAACTAACACTTCTTTCTGGTGTGTTATTTCTGGTGTCAACAGAGCTGACATTAAGATAAACATGCTGATTGAAGGCATGTGCTGTATGAAGCATCTATTTCATTTATGATATTGTTTAGCATAAGCCCCAGAAATTCATTTTAAAAAAATGAAGAAAATTTACTCCCAGTATAACATTCAAGACAGCACTAACACTTTAAATGTTCCTTTAATAATACGGAAATTATCAGCGATTTGGATATTTGAATAGAGTTAAAATTTAGTTTTAAAATAATTAAGAATACTTGTTTTGATAGTCTATACACCTTTCCAGAAACATATGTTTCCAAATGTTTTTTCATCCATGTTGATAATTTGGTTTCAGATTATTCTGAATAAATAATAAATATGCTGTGAATTATGCAAGGTGGTAAGGTAATAGGAAAATGAATCACAAATACATTGTAAAATTCTTATCCAGAGATAATTGCATGGGAAATAGATGACTCACTCTTAACTATTGTATTAGTGACTTCTGTGAAGAAAATGAATACAAACCTCATTAATGCTATGAAATCATGTTACAATAAGTGAAAATCTCTATTGAGAAGATAGCATCACAGTAAATTTGTGCTGCTTCCTGCGTAAATATCTTGCATATGTAGTTAATATTATCACAGCAGTAGCCGTTCTTTCTTTTATGGTCTGTTTTTTAGAAGCATAATGACTCAAGTAGCCTGACACAAAGAACAGGCAACATCAGCCCCAATCCACTAACAAGATTCTGAGTCCTTGGTCTTTTGTTATCTATTTGAATGTACATAGCTTGCATTGAGATTTTGAGAGATTTATTATTTGGTAAATCAGAGCTTGCTCACAGTTCAGCTTCAAGCTGGGTGAAAATGTATTGCCTAATACTTGAACACGAATGCAAAGTGAAAGTTGCCCCTAGTGTTAAGTGAATAAAATGTCAAGAACTACTTTCCATCCATTCAACCTGGGTTGCTTGCTTTACTCTTCATCCATGTTAGTACCACTTTGTGCTTGGCACTGCTTTTCAGTAGCCATGCCCTTGAAAGAAATGTCTGGAGAGCACTCTGCCTTATCTCAAGCATGTTGCTACCGAAAAAATATAAAGCGGATTCTTTTACTACTCCTATCCTACCACGTTGTTTTGAAAATTAAATTGAAACTATGCAACGAATATGATACAGAAAGTAGAAATCTCACCTGCAGAAGTCATAAACTCTTACTGAATATGTGGTAAGTTGGCTCAAAACCTGACTGGGACTGGATTCTGAAGGGTTAGTTGTGCTGCAACTCTTTGGACACAACATACATCATTCTGTTTTCGTCAAATTTAGACTGTTGTCTCCTGGTCTGAACAATGCTTTCAATGGAAGTCCACGAAGAGCAGTATTAAAAGAGTGGCTATTACCAGCAAGTTCCTCTAGAATACCAGACCCACTGTGTGTGCATACGTGCAGTGATCTGCGCATACGCAGAAAATCTGATGTTTTCAGCACACTGGTGGTTCTCCATGGAGGTGTAAGCTGAATGTACATTACATTTTTGATAAATGCAATACAATTTGGATGCAACAAATTGAGCATGAATTCAATCTAAAAACAATTTATGTTTGTGCACTTTTTTTCGAAGATTTACTTCATGCAAGATGTTCGGGAAAACAACAACACGGCCACAAAGCTAGGTGCTAGATTACTACCAAAAACCACATAAATCAGGACTTAGTTATGTGGTAAAAACATTTCAAGTAACAATGATAGAATTTGAAACCTGCATGTGGTATAATGATGTACAGCAACCTATTGCAACCAGTAGATCTATAACACAAAAATACACCTCAAATTTCAAAATGCCATGTACTTTACATAGCATATTATTTCACCATACAGTATGCAATGGCTTGAGTGGCTCGTCAATATGTGCATAAAGTACAGAGCAACACAGGAAAAAACAATTGTTAAAAAGCAAGACTTTGAAAGTACAACAGCCTTCCCCTATTGTTCAAAACTCTGGCATGGGCCTTTCATTGATTGATTAGTCAGGATGGGAGCCATATTCCTCTCATTTTCTCATTAGTCAATCTTGATCCAGCTTTGAATCTCCTCAGGGTTCACTGCTACTAATGATTCACTCCATTTAGCACAATGGCTTATTTTTATAAATCAGGCCTTTCTTCTCTGGTGAATTAATGTTGCACCAGTATGGACAGCAGTGAAGTAGTAATATAATAGGTCTATTTTTAGCACAGCTTATTGAATAATCTTCAATAGAGACATATATCAGTAAAATGAGCAGTTACTTTGAAAAGAATTGTTAAAGTGTGGTAGATTTCATAATTTTTCACTTAAGATGATCACTGGTATTGTCATAAAAGTGGAAAAAATGCAACATGATAGAAACCTGTAATTCAGTATTCTCAAGACAATGTTTTTAATTTAAGATTAATTAATTTCAAGTTTTTTCTATATAAGTTACATAAGGAATAAAAATATGGAATTAAAAAATTTTCTTCAAAATAATATTTAAATGTGAGATATTTCTCAAAATAGGATCTAATGAGAATTTTGAATCCTCTTTCTTCACAAATAAAGCTTCATTTTCAAATTTTAAACTCTTCACAAATTTGAGCCTTTGCTTTTGCAAAAATTCTAGTAATCAGTTTGCAGCAATTGAAGAAAATTTAACACAGCAAGACAGCTGCAGAGTAGTTTAAAAGTCCAGTCTCTGTATTTCTGATGAATAGATATATAGTGGAATGACACAGAATGCAGCATAACTCTTCCAAATGTAGCACATTACTTTTTCTTACGGTTAGTTTATGACACTGAGAGTGCAAGAAAACCCAACAAAATTTAGTACTGACTACATGGGGAAACATATAACTGTACTGGCTTATCATTAACACCTTTCCCAGCACCAAAGTGATCATGTCTGAATAAAAGAGAAACTGGAGCCAAAGAAACGCCAGTAGTGACAGCTATTCAGCTCCACGGAATTGTGAATTTCGAGTATGCTACTTAAATCGGTATACATTAGGTTCCCTAAATATACTCCTGCCCTCTTTCTGCACCAGTCAGGGGAAGACCAAATTTGTCAGCTAGATGTCAACAAAGGAACAGAACCTCTTACAGGTTAAGGAGAGAGACTGATAGAGAAGCTTGAAGAATTTTACTTCTTTCCATATCTCAAGAGAACACTGATGTTCTTGCTTACACACCATTCAGGGTCAATTTTGTGTATCGGTTCCTCAAACATATTGATATTGGAAATTATTGTTTCCTGACATTTTAGTTCAAAACTACTGCTGTCTTTTTGGGGCACGCTCATTATTCCTCCAAAACCTTCAATTTTTGTAACAGTATAAGTAAGCTTCATAGATGCATAGAATCTTAGGATCATAGAATCATAGAATGGTTTGGGTTGGAAGGGACAGTTAGATGTCATCTAGCCCAACCCCCCTGCAGTGAACAGGTACATCTTCAACAAGATCATCTTGCCCAGAGCGCCATCCAGCCTGGCCTTGAACATTTCCAGGGATGGGGCCTCCACTACTTCTCTGAGCAATCTGTTCCAGTGTTTCACTGCCCTCACTGTAAAAAATTTCTTCCTTATATCTACTCTAAATCTACCCCTCCTTAATTTAAAGCCATTGTTCCTTGTGCTATCGCAATAAACCCTGCTGAAAATATTTTCCCCATGTTTCCTATAGGCCCCCTTCAGGTACTGAAAGGCTGCTATAAGGTCTCCCCACAGCCTTCCCTTCTCCAGGCTGAACAGCCCCAACTCTTGCCGCCTTTCCTCATAGGAGAGGTGCGCAGGCCCTCGGATCATCTTTGTCGCCCTCTTCTGGACCCACTCCAACAGGTCCATGTCCTTCTTGTGCTGCGGGCTCTAGAGTTGGACGCAGAACTCCAGGTGGGGTCTCAGCAGAGCAGAGTAGAGGGGCAGAATCACCTCCCTCGACCAACAGGCCATGCTTCCTTTGATGCAGCCCAGAATATGGTTGGCCTTCTGGGCTGCGAGCGCACATTGGTGGCTCATGTAAATCTTTTCTTCCACTAGTACCCCCAAGTCATTCTCGGCAGGGCTGCTCTCAATCCCCTCATCCCCCAGCCTGTACTGATACAGGGGGTTGCCCTGACCCAGATGCAGGACCTTGCACTTCACCTTGTTGAACCTCATGAGGTTCACATGGGCCCATTTCTCAAGCTTGTCCAGTTCCTTCTGAATGGCATACCATCATTCTGGTGTGTCAACAGCTTGTTTGCCAACCTGGCTTAAAAAGTTGTCCTCAATGCATTATAGGAATCTCCTGGATTGCCTACCACTTGCCGTGCTATTTTTCTAGCAGATGTCGGGGTGGTTGAAGTCCCTCAGCAGGATGAGACACCACAAGTGCAAAGCATCCTGGAGCTGGAGGAAGAAGGCTTTGTCAGTAGGCTCCCCCTTGATCAGGCAGCCTGTAGTAGACACCCACGACCAGGTTCCCTTTTTCACTTCTGTCTCTTATCCTCACCCACAGGCTTTCAACCGGCTCGTGGGTATTCTTCAGAGATGGCTCTTCACACTGTATTGATTTCTCAATGCAGAGGGCAATGCCTCCACCCCTCTTTCCCTGCCTGTCCCTTCTAAACAGCCTGTAGTGCTGATAGCCACCCTCCAGTCATGGGATTCATTTCCATAAGGGCAATCAGATCATAGCTTTCTAGCACCACAGTAGCTTCCAGTTCCTCCTGTTTGTTTCCTGTGCTGCGTGTGTTCGTGTAGAGGCACTTCATCTGGGCTGTTGGCCATGTCACGTTCACAGAGGAACGCACCTTGTTTCCCATGGGGTGTTTCACAGAAGCTTCGTTGTTGGCACCTACTGCCTCAGGAGCTCCCATCTCATCTCTGCAAGACTTCGATTGTGCTGCAGTGTCCCCAGCACTCCTCTGGGCAACAATGAGGGCCCGTATGAGCACCTTGTCCCTCCAACCTCTGTTTATCACTCCATAGTTTGTCACTGACAGGCCCGGTGTGTTCCTTGTCACCCTTCACAACTAGTTTAAAGCCCTGGCAATGAGCTCCGCAAGCTCCTGAGCAAAGACCCTCTTTCTCCTTTCACAAAGGTGAATCCTGTCTGATGCCAGCAAGCCTGGTGCTGTGTAGGCCATCCTGTTGTCAAAAAAGCCAAAGTTGTGTCAGTGACACCAGCCATGGAGCCATGTATTGATAGATTGAGTCCGCTTATTCCTTGCAACATCACCGCCCGCAGCTGGAAGGAGGGAGGAAAAAATGGCCTGTGCCCCGGATTCCCTCACCAGCCACCCCAAGTCCCTGAAGTCTCTTTTGATCACCCCTGGGCTACGTATTGCAACTTTGTCCCCACCCACGTGGAAGAGCAGTAACAGGCAGTAGTCCGAGGGCTGCACTAGGCTGGGAAGTTTCCTAGTGATGTCTCTCAGCTGGGCTCCTGGGAGGCAGCAGACTTCCCTGTGAGGAGGGTCTGCCCGGCATATTGGATCCTCTGTTCTCTTCAGAAGAGAGTGTGCTAAAACTAGGACCCTTCTTTGCTTCATTGTGGATGATGGTAGTAGTACAGGTGGTGGGTCTTTCTGTTCGCTGCAACTCTTCTGGTGCAGATGGATCAACACCCACATCATCCACTGACTCGTCCTCCACAACTAGAGCCTCAGCTGTTGTGCAGAGGCACCTGGGCCAGGAGAGGGTTTGATTGCTACCCCGATTGTGGACTTCTTTCCAGTCGCCGGTTCCCTTTCAGTCCCTGCGTGCCTCCTGGTGGGGGGAGGATACAGGCTCCCTTTGACCACAGCCTTTTTCTGGTCACTGTCCCTGTTCAGGTTTCAGGGAGGTGAGAGTATGGCTCCACCAGTCTATCTCTCGCTCAGACTCCCTGGTGCTCCTTAGCCTATCTATATCTACTTCATTTCTTAACATGTACATACAGAAGAAAATTATTTGAATTCCCAGAACGTAATTATTTCTTTGCTCTATTCTACCACAGTTTTCACTGTAGTCTTATGGGACATACTCTTTTTAAAAAAATTTCTTTTTTAAATTTGTTTTTTTCTAGACAGTAACCTAATATTTAATGGCGCCAGTTCTTAAAAAAATAGTAACAACATATATTTATCAATTCTATAACTGCACAATAAGTTACAAAAAGCAACATGCTTTGGGTTTGATATTAATGATCTATTTATTGTATTTCTGGAGAAATGTGTAGATAGATAAGTGCAATTAAAAATATTTGTCTAGATTTATATTTGGATATTTTGAGGAATACTGTGCACAGTTGGCATGTAGTGTAAAACCTACATGCTCATTGAGAAGACAATTAATACACAAAAGTGGATAAAAATCCAAGAAAACACCCACATTCAGCTCAAGACTATCCTCAAATTGCTTTTGGCACCAATCTGTCCGAGGTGGAGTTATGGCACACGGTTGTTTTGTCCTTAGAATAAGGAGAAAATGAATAGATGAACATGAGAACATCAAACGAACAAAGACAAAGCTCTGTCCTGACTTACAGTGAAGACAGAGAAATAGTCAGAGAACACGTGGAAAGAAGCTTTTGCTATGGTTAGGGGACTGATGCAAAGCTCTTTGAATTCACTAGGGAAAAAAGCAGTGATGATATTCACTAAACATTGGATCCAGTTCTTGGTGAGTATCTGTATAACTGCATCACAGTGTACTTAATATTTCCATGTTCAAATCCCAGATGAACAATTTGTACCATAGTAAGAGAAGACTGGGATAGGTTGTTTAATCTCTCAGCATTTTCAGCCCTTAAATCAACCTACTTGAATTTAAGTCCAAAAAAATACCATTCCTTTTCTTGAGGTCTAGCTCTGGAGTAGCAAATTTAATGTTTCCATATTCTTCAGTAGTTTACTCCCTAATAGGACTAAGTCTCTAATACGGACATTATCTCCAAATCAAGCTTGTACAAGGAGTGTAAGGGAGTGGAAGCCAGGAGAAGGAGGCATAGAAAATTGGATTCACTGCATTTTTGTGTCTATATATAAAAGTGATGTCACTCAGTCACTGTCATCCTGTCATGTTTTTTTTTTTAATAGTGGTTATAAATATATATATTTGAATAATGTATATCTCAAATGCTGATCACATGAAAGATGTTCTGGCCACCAAAACAATACAAATTCATTTACTGCACTCAGCTTCCTAGGACAGAATGTTGCCTGTCAAAATAAAAGATTTAATTCCCGATTTCCATCTCTATGATAATCTGGAAAGTGTCACTATAATTTGGGGGGGAAATTTAAATATCTTGAACAGTCAACAGTTTTTGCAGGTTTCGAAACATTGATGTAATGTCTTGAAGATAACAAATTTAATTTTAAGTAAAATACATCAGAAAATTGTTCAGAAAAAAGTCAGACCAAAAAAAATTATTTCCTCCTATCAACAGTGTTAGTTATTGTGACAAGGAACCTAAATTCCATTTGCACTCTATAAGTGCAACAATAACTGAAAAAAAAATAAAATGAAATGAAGGAAAATTGATGTTTTAATTATTATTATTTAGTGCTTTTATGTTAGCTGTGGAAGCGCATATGTAGATTCCCATGTCAGGTATGTAAAATACCTACAGAAAAAAATTTAATTATATACAAGTTTTGGAAACATTACTACGTTTGAGATGAAGTAAAGAAATCAGGTGTAAATTTCTGTTCACAGTATGACAGTAACTTTATTTCCAGACATTATGTAGTGTAGTATCTTCTATTGCAAAAGCTGAACAATATAACAAAGTTGAAGTTCAGCAGATCACCCATGTTCTTTATCCTTGCTTTTTTTTTTCCCCTTTTCTTCTTTTTTTTGTCAAGAGATAAAGCAAGACACAGTTTCATTGATGAACGAAACAACACCTTTCTGTAGTTTATGTCAGGGCAATGTCTACTGGTCTCTTAAATTTTGTATTAAAGAAATACAGAAAAAGATAAAGGAAATGGGGGTAGTGTTCCCAGACAATTCACTTTAAGTTGATTATTGTATATAAACAACCTGAATTTGTTTTATTGAGTATCCCTTGCTGTAAAATATCAATTACTTTCAAAGAGTATTACCTAATTATTAGGGTAATTACTTTTCTGAGGGGAAGATCTCTGCAGAGATGAAAAATTTTGGCAAAGAACTGGAGGATATATTTTTGCATAATAATTAGGCTAAGCAATAGATGAAATGTAAACTATATTAAACCCAAATTCAGGCATTTAGGTATGGATGATGAGTGGAGGTAAAAGAGACAATAATAATATATGCATGCTGTTTTTCCAAGGCAATACAAAACCAGACATCACAAATGTTCCAGTTCAGTGCTCCAGGCAAAATTTATCTTTTATTTTACCAGGCACAAAAGATGATCTTTCCAGTCTAGGATGGTAGATGATGGAAATAAACATTTCTAACAAAAGAAAATTGGTAAATTATTCACATATATGATTGAGACAAACAAAGTGAGGTGCAAAGCACAGTAAAGACATTCCTTTTCACTAGGAAACTGTTATTAGATAATGTTATGACACGCTGTGTTTAAGGAATTATGTGACAACAATGAGAATAGAACGATGACACGTTTGACCTACAACAGAATGTGAAAAAGGTTTTCTGTTCCAAGAAATATTTCAGGGTTTTTGAGAAAACCTGACATGATGAACCCAATATCTTCCAAATACTTTGAGAATTGATGGCATAATTGATGGCTGCATCGGGAGCCCTCAGAACAGGAAGGATAAGGACCTGTTGGAGCGGGGCCAGAGGAGGGCTGCAAAAATGATCCGAGGGCTGGAACACCTCTCCTGTGAGGAAAGGCTGACGGAATTGAGGCTGTTCAGCCTGGAGAAGAGAAGGCTGTGGGGAGACCTTAGAGCAGCCTTTCAGTACCTGAAGGGGCCTATAAGAAAGCTGGAGAGGGACTTTTTACAAGGGCCTGTAGCGATAGGATATGGGGTAATGGCTTTAAACTGAAAGAGGGGAGATTTAGACTAGATACAAGGAAGAAATTCTTCACCATGATGGTGGTGAAACACTGGCACAGGTTGCCCAGAGAAGTAGTGGCTGCCCCCTCCCTGGAAATGTTCAAGCTTGGATGGGGCTTTGAGAAACCTGGTGTAGTGGAAGCTGTCCCTGCCAATGGCAGGGGGGTTGGAAGTAGATAATCTCTAAGTTCCCTTCCAACCCGAACTATTCTATGACATTGTAAACACCAAAAAAGAAGTCAGGAAAGTAAGGGAAAGAAAACACCCACAGAAAACAGTCCTGTCACTCAATAATTTATTTATATTTACTTCAATAAAAGTATCAAACACTATTTTTCTTTGGTTTTTTTCTGTAAATTAAAAAATAATTATTTAAAAATTTGTTTGAGAATAAACTAATGAACATATAGTAGTAACTTTAATAAATAACTGGACCTACTGAGCATATGGGAATGTGCTATTTCAGATAACTAAAATTCAAACCAGTTTGAGATCTAGAAAATAACCTCTTTTTTTCAAGTACTGTTTGTGTTCTACTCTAGTAAAAATGTGCTTTATTCTTGGAAAGATATTCCTGAAATAGTTTCCAATTTATTTTTGTGAAAGATGTTGTCCACTGAAAAAAAAGTGGTTTCTATACACATTAATGTTCTTCATTTTTTTTTTTTGTAACTGATAATCTGATATATCTTGGTGAACTGTAGACCTGTAATGCTTATTATAACCTTTCCTAGCTCAATGATATGCCAGCAGGTGTATTGAGGAATATTTGGATATAATTAATGCAAGTAACATAGTCTTTCAACATTGAATGAAGTTGTAGAGATTTTGTATTTATTTTTCACGTGACTGCAGTTTTGGATTTTATTAAAATATCTTCAGGCTTTTTCGAGGTTTTAGTGGTCCAGAGGAGTTCTACACACGAAATGATTCAAAAAGAAATATAAAATAATACATACTTTTTTTAAAAGTAGTTGTCCAGAAATGAAATACTTCTGCAATATAGTGGAAATAGATGGGGCCGGGGAGGGGTGGAACCCCATGTCCTTTCAGTGTGTATTCCCTACGCCTACACAAATAAACGAGTAGGCGTTTTAATAGGGTGTCTATTGAAACTCTCTCCTTCCCTAAATAAATCCTTAAGTGTATTGGAACTGGCTTTCTTACAGGCACTGTATCACTGTAAATTGGATTTCTGCATGTCGCAGTATTTATTATCAGCACTGTGACATAGTTCTAAAGGTGCCATTTTTCAGATATTGCAATACAGTACAAATATATTTATTTCCAATTTTTTAGTGAGTTGAATGTCATATAATGCACAGTACTAAAGACAAAAGGAAGAGGAAGAAGACGTTCCCTTTCAAATATCTGTTATTCTATATCTGATTCTTGCTCTTACAAACTATCTTCTTAATCTTCACATTATTCTATAACAATTTCCAGAAAAGTCATGTCTTGGCTGGTTTCTGGTTTCAGAAATGTACTGCAATGAAAAAAAACAAAACCAGAACCACACAACCCTGCAGTATGCGTTGTATTGCACTTTTTAAAATAGACTTAACACTAACTGCAGAAATGGATACAAGAACATATTATGCTTTTTTTTCACAGTTAAACAAAAAGTTATATCGGCAGTTTTTCAAACACAGTCAATCTGTAAATGCAAAGAAATACTCTCTGTACCTAAATGTCTTGCACATGTACTCTCTGTGTCTGTTTTCTCACTTTAAAGTAACTTTAGTGACATATTTCTCAGTAAAATGAATTGTGAAAATGCACTTGTATCATTCAGACTGATTATAGGAAAATTTAATTTGTTCCCAAGTTTGTTATTTAAGAAGCTGGATGCATGAGTGAGCGGCAGAGAGAGAGAGCATGCTGATGGTTTTGCCCTGACTGCTGTATGTCAGTCCTCAGGTTCTCCAGAGGAACAGAGGAAGGAGGGGAGCACGCATGTAGATCGGGCACATTTCTTCAGAGTTGGAGACTGCTCTAAAATGCAAGAATCAATGACAAGCAAGAGCCAAATATGTAGTCCACGTAGCACAAATCCAGAGTGGGAGTTTTCTGAAAGGAACCCAAAGATTTATGGTGAGGTGAGCAGTGATAAAGCTCCTCTCCCCTCCCTCACGATATGAAGGAAAGAAACTGATGCTGCATGCCGGACTAAGAAAGATGTTGGAGAAGGAACTTTGTTTCATATAGGATATTTGAGTGGAGTTAGAGTGTAGAGATACGGAAAGGACCTCCATTAACATTGAGTCTAGGGGTCAGGCTACAGACATTCTTTCAAATCTTTAGTTTACTTCTGTCTGCATCATCAGTCCTGTTTTGTTATTTTTAAAAAAAATTCCTGTTGTGATTTACTTTGCTTCCTAATAAAACATTAGTTTAAATGATGGTAAGTCTAATCTCATTTGCTTTCTATGGGTGAGAACTGGTAGAAAAGGGAGTCCTTTTTTTAAGCTTTGGAAACCTTCAGGTCTTTGTACAACCGTATTGTAGTGTTCCCCTGTAAAACACACTTAGTATTATAGGCTAATGTTACTACAATTAATTCTGTCACTCTGAGGTTTGTAAACAAGTTTCCTTTAAACATTGATTTATTATCTAAGCAGAGAAACACAACTATTGTTTAAGACCTAACTTGTCTCGCCAGTCACATTTGGAATTGGAAACTCTTCCTGCATCAAGACACAATTGTTATTTAAGATTTAACTTGCCTCACCGGTCACATTTGCAAGCTGTTTCTGTCTGTACTGACTCTATTGCCTTCCTGGTAAATAATGCTCTGGCTCCCTTGAAATTGCTTCAGCTCCTCTGCATTCTCTATGGAGTTCTCTGGATTTAAACTAGACCCTTCCTTTCTTCTTTCTTTTCCCCTCCTTGTTTTAATTAAAATACTGAACTAAGAAGTAACTCTTTTTTTCTTTCTAATTCAGCTGTTGCCTTTGACTGCTTAAGTAGCTTACTTGAAAAAGTTAATGAAAACTCTAATAGCAGAAGCAGGACAAGACATACGGTGAAGATTAACTGAGAAAAGTGACATTCTAACTCTATTTCACCCTGAGCAGGAGAAAGGTGAAAATCATGGCATCTGCAGATGCAGACAATCACCCAGCTGCCTACAAAGCAGGGTGAGATAGAGCGCGGAAGTACAAATCGATAATATCTGTCATTGCACTTTAACTGCTGTAACAAAGGAAGGTTTCTGTGTAGCTTATTAACTGTAAACAAAAACCAATATTGCAGGAGCATTGGGCATACTGTTAGTGCTAAGAATCCATCTGAATTTCCATAATATGCCTTCTAGTGTTACTGGCTTACGGCTTAGACATTAAAATTTACTGTGAGCTACAAATTAACATAAATGCTGCTTTGTTCATTTTTACAAGTTTTTCTCTTCTTTCTTCTTTTTGTTCAAAGACATCAGTTATGGATGAACTATTAGTCAACGTATACAGCATTAACTCTGAATACCTTAAATCCAGGAAGATGTCATATTCTAAAATTATTACACATTATTCCAGTTATTTACATGATAACATACAATATAGTAAATTGAAGTGAATGTGGCACAATCTCGCTCCATTCAATAAACTATTACACAGCAAAGTTTGGCTAGTTGGAATCCTTTTTTCAAGAAAATATTTCTGGGTGAGAATTTTTCTCTCTCAGAAAATAAAATCTACTGGGACAGAAGATACCTTCAATATAATTCTCTAAAATGTGTTTCACTAAAATATAGATACACTTAGTTCTGCTTTCATTTTAATTATCTTTTTTGCAAGAGAATATGAGAACTATTTTACTGAGTTAGACCAAAAGTCCAATGTTGCGTTGACAACAGTGACAAGAAGCAGGTGTCCCGGATTTTGTATGACAAGTGGGGTATCTTTTATACAGAAAAAAACATGTTCCCACTAGTGCACCTTTTTGGCAATACTTGGTTAGTGTTGCTGATTACCCGATATTAATGGACCTATTCTTCGTATTTTTTTCAGCTTTGAATCGTTCATATTTTGCCTTCGTAATGCTTTATAAAAATGAGTCTCGTAACTAAACTAGTTTTTTTTAACGTTATCTTTTATTTGTTTTCTCATATTTCCGTTCATAGTCTATTGCTGTCAATTTTTATTAGAGTAGTTTATCACCACTCTGTCATATGTGACCTGTAGATATCGACATTGTCCCTGGGTAAATCCAGGGAGCTGGCAGCTCTTTATTGACTTCATCTCTCTTTGCAAAGAAACTGTCCCCAAATTCTGTTATTCTTGACTTTCTCTGCACCTTTCCTTATTATATCAATTAAGAAAAAATCATACAGCTTATCACCCAAAACAAAACCAGAAAAGTTGGTAAATGAATATTTTGTAAATATCTTTTGAATTTTTATCTTAAAAATAAATATCAAGTGAATAATTCATGAAAAACAGAAAAGGTCCATTGTAAAAAGTATGAATAGAACAGTTAAAAAATACTTTGTAAATTGCATGGCTTTTTTGAGGGGGCTGGGTACCTTTCAGTCAGCATACAATAAGCAGTAATAAATGCATGATCTGTATCATGATGAACATTAAACAGTTTGTGAGGTGATAGTGAGTTAAATTTAAAATAAAACTCCATGAGGTTAGAATATGGCATTACAAAAAGTGGTGTTAGCCAATATTTTTTTTTATACATTTATTAAACTTTAAAAGATCCTGAAAGGATGGATTTCTCTTGTTAATATCAAACCTAATTCTCTGGAATATGCTCCAATAACAGAGGACTTGGTTTACAAGTAAGATGTGGAACAGCATCCATGCATACAAGTGGATAAGACTGTATCTGGACAACTTAACCTACTGGGATTTTTTTGGAAGATTAGAACTCACTAAACACATCCAGGCAATAAAATACCTTTGAAATATCACGATAGTGTCCTGGAATTTAGTTATTTGCCTCCAAACTAGTTTCCATATAGCACCATGTGAGGTAAATTGAAGTAAGCTTGTTATTAAATTTGCTATTTATTCTCATACTAGCCAATGAAATCTCAGTGGAGAATCTCACATCCAGCAATTACAAAGGAGATTAATTTTAGGACACTGAACAATTTCAGGTAACTACTGTAGCTGTGCAATACAGAAACTAGATCCTTCCTAGTAGACACAGTGTTTTCCTATATTCTTTTTGGCCATAGTACTGTTATCAATGCCAACAGACAGATGTATATATTTGAAATACAAATCACATTTATTTTATTGATGGCAAGAGCAAAAAGGTGACCTAGATTTCAAGTAAGTCAATAGCTGAGAAACTGGGACAGAAGTCTATAGATGCTTAATATGTGAAGAAAAATTTCTCATTGAGTGGTTTCAAATTTGTTCTGCCTTGATACTCTGCATAGAGCAAAAGTCATGTTCTCATTTGCCATTTAACTTTATTACGTGATTATTTTAAAACAAACGTGGGCTTTTTTTCTAATCATGCTTAAAAATAAATTCAAAATTAACAGCTTTTCAACTGCAAAGGCTGTAGATGATGTAGACCATGATACCAGCATGATGGTTGAGCTAGGAAGCGTAATAGACAACATAATTTGTAGCTAATAACAAAGCTTATATTTTAGTTATCATTTTATAGTAAGTAACGGGAAATCTTAAGAGAAAATGAAGTAAGTGCAGATATATCAATTGCATCAGTCATCACAATGTCTAGCAATGTGTGCAATACTTCCAAACATAGCTGACCGGCCTACCAGACAGACCTCTTCTCTTTCTGCAGCCATAGACAGGACTCTGAGTATCCTTAGTGTTTTGCTCCTTCGTTCCATGCAAAACTGGTAAGTAAAAAGGGAAAGAACTAAATGGCGATACTGTGATACTAGCATATGTCTCAGGTGGTTGAACACAAGACTTCTGAATTTCCACTTTCTAACTTTCAGGAAGTAGGTAATTATCTGTGTAGTTATATACATTGTTTGTCTTTGGAGAGAAAAGTTAAGTGAAAGGCAATTGCTTGGAAGAAAGCCAAAATCTGCAAGTCAGGGGACAGCTTTAAATTACAAATACTTAATAGACATTGCTGATTTCTGTCCTAGATGTAGAATACTGAATCTGTTGAATACTGAAGACTTGAGAGTTAATTCTGAAAATTTTAAGCTACATGGAATATCAAGGACATTTTCATTACTTAATTTAAATGAGGGAAGGTCACTCAAGTCATCTTCCCAATGCAATAACCACTTCGTCTTTTATGCTATTACAATATACAGACCTTTTTCCCTATTCCCTCGGTATTACCCAGTCTCTATACTTATATTGATTTATTCACACTGTATTCTTTTTTACCTTAGGGAAACTTTTTTCCACACTGAGTACTGGGAATTTTTTGGTACACCTATCGCTTCTATAACCATTCTTTTTTGTTCACCCATGTTTACCTTGTTCATTAGGCCTTCTCAGTTCTTATAAGAAACAACTGAGAAATAGTGCTATCTTCAACGCAAGTCAGAACTGCAAATTTTGATATGACTGAGAGCCCAATTTTTCTAACTGAAGCTAATGATGAGCAATATCTACTCCTGATGTCTGTAAAGAAGAAATTGCTGAGGCTAGTAACAACTGAGAGGTGACAAAGCAGAAACAAAGAAACAATGCAGAATCAAGACTGCTGAGTTGATACTAGTTGGTAACAGTTTAAAATAAAGGTGTAAATCACGAAAGAATTAGGACAAGAAGTCTCGTGTGACAGCATGTAAAAATCTAAAAGAGAAGGAAGAAGGTGCCAGCTCAACTAGACATATGAGCAACAAGTTTCAGGGAGCAAGAAGCCGACACTTGTCCACCTGACTGAGGACCACCTGACTTGTAAGACCCTTTATCTGACTGCAGTGGGAAAAGTGAGCACGTTCACGCTCAGTGCTGATGCCATGCTAGTCCTGGCCCGTGACATTGTGTGCTGGGAATGAATAAAATTCTGTAGTCATCAGCTGTTTGTATGGTCCTGCTTTCAAACTATATAATGTAACAGATGCTAAAATGAGAGTGTCCTGAGGATTTGAGGATTACAGGGATGTTATCAACTGCACCTAAAATAACTTCTTTATCATCCTCCTTATCTAGGCTAGACACTAAAGATGGAGCTGGAAAGATCTGCAGCTCAATCTGATTGTTTTGGGTTTTTTTGCTTTTCTTGTTTTTTTCTGGTTTAAATTCTTCATTACTTGGAGTTTAATGGTTTCAAAAGTCTATGACAGTTTATTTTGAAGAAGGTGAGGAACTTTTGTGCTAGAATTCAAATGTCTGGTGAACAGCTTGCTAAGTCTTTCTGCCTGAGATAATGAATCAATATCCTGTATAGACTTCACTGCTGTTTAAGCTGACTGTACTGTAGAAATACTTCCATGATTTCAGAATGCACAGTAGTCTCTGCATGATGTTCTGGCACAGATCCTTTTATAGTCTACCAGAAATATTTAAGACCTGCTATCTAGTATTGTATGTCTTGCTTGTGCCACAGACTCACATCTGACACAGTCCTTAAATTATAAGTATGCTTAAAACATGGGTGCTATAGTGAAAAGAGAGAAAGGAAAAATGTATTTAAATTGGGTTTGTGCTTCTCAGCTTTATCAGAAAGTAACTTTTCTACGTAATGTGAAAATTAATTGGAGGTTTCAAGACAAGTTATACTGCATTGTTTAGCATGATTAAAGATGGTGATGTTTGTAGCATCCAAACACTACTGAAATTATTCTAGTTGAACTCAGCATGGTCAAGCAAGTGGTGCTAGAAGCATTTTAAGTAGCATACATGCTGTAGCGACACTGGGAGTATTGAAGGAAGTTGGGCGAAAGCACAAGGATGCCTTCAGCATAACAGCAGATCAGGCAGTCACCTAGATAAAAAATGTTGTGGTTGTTGATTTTTTGTGAATGACCTTTGTGCCAAGGTAGGGCATATTTCTCTTAAAGCAATAAGAGCTTTACTGATAGCATGCAATGTATTCAGGTTAAAGTAGATTTAAAGTCACTTTTACCTGTGAACATTGTGATCTGTATCTTTAATTAAAAAAAAAAACCTCTTAGAATTTTAAATGGATTAATTTCATTGTTAGCTATGTGAATGACAGAAACATGCATTTTAAAACAAAATTAGGCCTCTATAAATTGTAAGAGTGTAATTGTGTGAGTTTAAAAATATATTTCTAGTTACATCAAGGTCAAATACATAATCTAAAAGTTGGTACCTCCTTATGAGATATTTCCGTTCCAGTCCTCATTTTAAATATTATTCAAGGCTGATATAATTTCAGTGAAACTAAGGACACTAAGAAGATTCTTTTTTGGTTTATTAGAATGAAATTGTAATTGTGCAGTGGGTTTTGGTTTTCATTCAGTTTGGGTTTTTCTGCTAGTTTCTGTTTTTTTGGTTTGGTTTGGTTTTTTTCGGTTTTCTTTTTTGCTCCTCCCCCCCCCCTCCCCTCTATTATTATTTTTTTATCTTTCCTCCATGTTTACTGGTTTGATTCTGCTGGTGATCTTTCTTAGGACTTCAAGCGATCTCTCCTGTATCTTCTTTTTCTATAGCCTCTTTTTAGAAATGAAAAAGATTTTTCCAGTGAATGAGGGTTGCATTTAAGAATAATGCTGGTTATGATTACAGAATGAGTACTTTAAGAGAATTTCAGAATTATTTTTTTCAGTTTTTCAGTTCTTTCACTGTTACCCTGATTACCTTTGTCCTCTCATAATGCTTTATTCTTCAAAATACTTATTATTTTACTCTGTCCTTCATTAAATTCTTTCACTTTCCTTCTTATTTTCTTCCATCATTACTCTCCTTCTATTCCTCAACATTTTCATTCTTTAGTGATCCTCTGTATACCTGAGAATGGCAAATAAAAACATTGCATGAGATTATTAAAGTATTGTGTTCTAATAGATTTGCATTTAATACTCATCTGATTTAGACATGGAGTTTTGGGCCCATTTTTTTGTGTAGAAATAGAAAATCTGTTAACGGAGATGAGCACTGAAAACTTTTATTAGAAAATATGAAGAAAATATACTGGAAAAGGGTATTAACAGAGGAATTTTTTTCTTACACAGCCATCTCTGCTTTCCTTTAGCTTTCTATCAAGGGTATTCACAATCTGAAACAACCCAGGACAGCACAGGGTCCAGGGGTTTGCAGTAATCTTTCAAAGACAGAGAAATAATGTGTTGAAAACCTTCCTCAGCATGCTGTGATGCGGAAAAGTTACTTGGTGATTTTTCATGAAAACTGGAATTGCCTTCTCAGCACTTGAAAACAGCTTTATGGTTACTTCAGGGTTTATTGCCAATAGAAACACATGATGATAGATGATAGAATCATAGGTAGGAAAAGACCTCTAAGATCATCAAGTCCAACCATCCACCCAATCCCGCCATGCCTACTAAACCATATCCCGAAGTGCCACAACTACATGTTTTTTGAACACCTCCAGGGATGGTGACTCCACCACCTCCCTGGGCAGCCTGCTACAATGCCAGACCACTCTTTCAGTAAAGAAATTTTTCCTAATATCTAATCTAAACCTCCCCTGACACAACTTGAGGCCATTGCCTCTCATCCTATTGCTAGTTACCTGGGAGAAGAGACCAACACCTGCCTCTCTACAACCTCCTTTCAGGTAGTTGTAGAGAGCAAGAAGGTCCCCACTCAACCTCCTCCTGACTAAAAAGCCCCAGCTCCCTCAGCCGCTCCTCAGAAGACTTCTTCTCTAGATCCCTCATGAGCTTCATTGACCTTCTCTGGACATTGTCCAGCACCTCAATGTCTTTCTTGTAGTGAGGGGCCCAAAAATGAACACAATACTCCAGGTGTTCTCTCACCAGTGCCAAGTGGGGGATGATCACCCCCATACTCCTGCTGGCCACACTATTCCTGATTACAAGCCAGGATGGCGTTGGTCTTCTTGGCCACCTGGGCACACTGCTGGCTCAGGTTCAGATGGCTGTCAGCCAACACCCCAAGATTCTTTTCTGCAGGGCATCTTTCCAGCCACTCCTCCCCAAGCCTGTAGCATTGCATGGGGTTGTTGTGACCCTAGTGCGATACCCAGCGTTTGGCCTTCTTGAAACTCATACAATTGACCTCAGCCTGTCCAGATCCCTCTGCAGAGCATTCCTACCCTCGAGAAGATCAACACTCCTACCCAACTTGGTGTCATCTGCAAACTTACTGAGGGACCACTCAATCCCCTCATCCAGATAACTGATAAAGATGTTAAACAAGACCAGACCCAAAACTGAGCCCTGGGGAACACCACTGGTGACTGGCCACCAGCTGGATTTAACTCCATTCACCACCACTCTCTGCACTTGGCCATTTAGCCAGTTTTTTTATCCAGCGAAGAGTACACCCATCCAAACCATGGGCAGCTAGTTTCTCCAGGAGGGTGCTGTGGGGAACAGTGTCAAAGGCCTTACTAAAGTCCAGATAGATGACATCCGCAGCCTTTCCTTTGTCCACTAGGTGCGTCACCTAGTCATAGAAGGAGATCAGGTTGGTCAAGCAGGACCTGCCTTTCATGAACCTATGCTGGCTGGGCCTGCTCCCCTGGTTTTGCTTCACATGCCTAGTGAGTGCACTCAGGATGAATTGCTCTATAATCTTGCCTGGCACCGAGGTCAGATGAGAACATGGTATAAGACAGAGTAGACTGCCAGATGTGGAAAGTAACATCTGAGCCAACAAACTTCCTCTGCTGGACATTTATGTAGTTGTGAAAATGAGGAACAGGCTGCTGCCCTTTTACTGGGAGCTATGACCTCCTCTGAGATCTAATTCCACTGTGATATCTGTTTTCTCCAACTTGACCTCATTAGGAAAAAAAAGGAAAAAAAAAAAGCCCCCTTCCAAGGTACTTGATGTGAACCATAAACTGCAGCACCTTGTAAGGTAGTGTTACATGAAAGAAGATTCCATAATTCAGTCTTTCAGAAGGCTTTTGTCCTCAGGACTGATACCTTTGAAGCCAGGATTAGGAACTGTGCTATTTCAGATTAACTGGGAAGAACACTCCATTTTATATTCAAGTTTAAAGTTAACCCCCAGGAGAGGATATATTCTGTGATAGAAAGGTAGGGGTTGGTCATAAACCAGACTGTTGAATTACTTTACCAACGCCTAGTAAATTCACACGGGTTATATATCATGCACCCTTAAGCACTTAAGAACCACGAAGAAAAAATCATGGTCCATGCTTACTAAATCTAACATAAATCAGGAAAAGCCCTGCAGACTTTTTTCAGAGCCTCAGGAGAAAAGGAAGATGTAATGGAATTTTCCAGTATTTACACTAGAACCAGCAGGGACTTAATCTCATTGGTCTCAGGTACTGAATGAACTATTCCTCATGGACATTTGATGCATGGGAGAACTTCAGCACACATGTAAGGATGCAGAGAAGATTCTTGGCCTTTTGGCTAGGAGATTAAATTTATACTGGTTTGGTCCCCCAATAGGGGCTGACATCAAGTCAATGCTTAGTTATTAAAATTGACTCAACATTAACAAGAAGGGTAGAAGTCTGGGAGCTTAGTCATTTGGAACATGAAGAATGTCCTCTCTACCAGCTGTAGACACACATACTACATAATTATCATCTTCATGACAATATAGCATTATTTCAAAGAGTACATTTTCTAGTGCTATGCTTAGTCTGTTCTAAAAGCGTAAGTGATAGTTCTTCTACAGCCTACAATAGTAGTTTTCTGTGTCAGGAATAGAAATGTGCTTATATTGCCTTCTGTCACCTTAGACAAATTTCTGCCCTTGAGCCTTGTGAAGAAAATTTTCAAAAAGGCAGAAGGGGTTGCCAGGAATGCAAGTCACTGAGTCACTAAAGGTTATCACTTTGTTATCTCCTGGTGCTCTTCCTCCCTTCACTCTATCTGAATTCCTTTAACACTTTCCTCCCCTCCCCCCCCACCCTCTCCCGCCCCGAGTTTTCCCTCAGCTTTTCTGTCTCACTTTGGTGATCATCAGAATCAAATACAGCCTGGCTAGTGACACATGGAGTGATCACCAATTAGATATCAAGATGTAATGTTTTCAAAACATCTTTTCAGCTCAAGTTTAAATACGAAGTTTGAATATAAATTGTAAGTTTCTGTGGGTTTTTTTCCCTCCACACATGAAGAAAGGAATTTGTAACACTTCAGAAGTTGAGTGGGTTTTATATTTTCTTAGAACTAATTGAAGATGTCTGCCATTTTTAAAAAATAACAAAAGAAACTACCAATAATAAAGAACAAACACTTTTTATTTTATTTTTATGCTTTCTCCTTATTACTTAATATTATGATTAATAGTTACTGATGACTAGAACCTCACTTGTACAAAAGGTTCAATAAAATAACAGAGGCAGGTTTAGTCTGGAGTTGAGTTAATATTCAGTTTTTGTTGAATGTAGATTCACTCTTCAGGAAAATGAAGGACATGACTTTTAGCTCATATTTTTACAGAGGAGGTGATAGAAATCATTAAAATAATTTTAATATACTTTTATAACTTTTTATCAAGTTTCTTGTATTGATCTCGAAAAAATATTTAAGTAGAAATTAGTTCATGTTTGCTATGGAATATGAAGTACTTAGTATTTTTTTCTGACATAACGGTAGAAATACATGCTTCATAAGAGCCTGAAATGTTCTCTTTTTCTGTTATAATTTAGTGAAGAAAGGAAGGAAGAATATCGAATTTGTTTTGTTTGGTTTTAGATAAACAGAGAAAATGGAAGAAAATATCTTTTTGATTTGAGAGCTCACAAATTTTTCATATGAGAAGACAAAATATGGTATTCCATTCTGGACAAGATAACCAAAATAAGGGTGATTATACAATCCATTATAGAAGCTGATATTGTCGTTACACTCCAGGGAAATTTATTCCATACATTTAGCAGAACCTAGACCTCACCGCTCAGAAGACACTTAATTCACTTGCCTACAGTCAGTATCCAATGTCATTTGAGATGCACCACCTGTCCTGCCTACTGCAGGACAAGATTGTTTCAAGGGTAGTTTGAGAAGTGACTCTTCTTTATTTTGTACTGGAGTAAGTATCACGGACCACAGAAACATCTAAATTAAATTTTCTAGTGTGAAATGCAGACAGGTTGGTCAGTGACCAAACTGTTTTATAGGGAATTTAATACTACTTTCGGTATAGAAGAATACATAATTCCGGGCCTACTCTTTAAATAACTGAGAGGAAAACAGAACATAGGACAAGAGATAATTTATTTCTCAACAACAGAAAGATAAGGACCTAAACAATTTCTCCAAATTTGTGATATAGACATTTTACTTTTGTCAATGAAAAATAGTTTACAATGGAATAAAAAACTTCAAAGGTAGAATTAACCCTCAAAAGTAGGATGGCTTGACAGAGATCAGTAGTTGAACAACTATGGTATGCTATTTACTGCTTCTTTAAGATCTAATCTTTACACAAAATTAAAAACCTTGAAAGCAACTCGGTATGACATTTCTTCCTAAGAGTTACAAGGGGAAAAAGGTGTGCATGTTTGTTTTTTTTTTGTTGTTGTTTGTTTGCAGTGTGAGTTTTTTTGTTGCTTTTTTTTTTTAGCATGGTATCAAGCAGAAGTCAGTCTTTGAAATAAGCTCCTAATTTCTGAAAGAAATTTTAGGTTTTTATCTTAGTGTGTAGTAATTTTTTTGGGGAAAGGAAGACTAAAACTGTATGTGCTAATAATAATCAGAATGCATGCTCCTTTGTGACTACTGGAAGGATGTAAAATATAGGAAAATACAGGAAAATATAGCAAGAATCAACTCTCTTGTAAGTTGAAGTGTTAATGTTATCTCCTTAGGGATGACTTGTGTGGAAATGTGGATTTTCTGTCTTTAGCTCTTAAATAAAGTATTATGTTAAGATTGTTTTGCATTTGGAATGATATTATCTTCAATTTATTTCAACCAGAACAGATGGCCTAGAATGATGTTAATCTGAATCTATCTTTTAAATTGCAACACTGAGAGGAATTTCAGCACTAGATTGATTAGTATGAAGAGAATACCAGAGAGAAATAGGCAGAAAAGTCTTAAGAGAGCTTCAAGGAAAATAAAATTTAATTCTCCAAATATTATATAAGTTATGATACATAAGATAAAACTTTCATTTAATCCTTTTTAATCTTTAATTAATAAAAGATGAAACAATATACCAGAGAATAACTTTTTTTCTAGTGTTTCAACCATATACTAAAATAGACGATTATTTGTCCAGAACAAGCTTAGAGGGACAGTTTGCTTTATATCCTAGAAGGGCAGTAAAATAGAAATTGCCATGATGATCATCAAGCAAGGCACAAAATCAGTTTTATGTATTCTGACTATGGTCACATTCCAGCTACAGTCTCCACATTTTTGACAGGACTACAGGATATATGGTGAATATACTTTATATACAACTCTTGTTCTATTTTTGAAACTTCTCAATGGCATAAGAACACAGAGTTTATCCAGTTCCTGAGGAATTTACTTGTATTTTAGCACTCTCATTTGCATTAGGCTATAATGTATGCCCAACAGAATTAGTAACAAAATGAGTACATGAAATCTCAAATCTCAGCTCATCTTCGCCCGTGGAAGGCGAAATATTGCATTAATTTCCCCGTAGTCCTCAGTTATACTGACTTCTATTACGACATTTGGACATCAACTGATTTGACAGCAAAGGCACGTATACTTTGTCTAAGTACAGGCACCAGTGAACATCTGAGATCACACTGAGGCACTGAATAGGCAGATCTGTAATGACAGAGGTCTCTCAGAGATCCTGTGTCACACATCCAGCATCCCATGAAAGCAGAAAAAGTGATGGTAAATATGTTTAGGCATCTGAAATGAGACACTGACTAACAGGGTGGCTGATATCATGTCCATAAAAGGAAATTACTCTATATTAATGCAAAGAGAAGGTGAAACATCCACAAAGACAGAATTGCTATATTGTTCTTTTTCCACCAAGCAAGTACTAGCTTTCCATAAAACAAGAGAACCTTTTACTTACCTCAAAATCAGGGATAAAGAAAGAGGAGAGAAGCTGGAATAATCAGCATCATCTACCTCTGTGCTTCTATAACAAGTTGGAATGTCTGTGAAGTCTGACAAATTATATCCAGATTAGATGTAATTATCCTAGGTTTTTTCCGGGTGTTTTTTTTTTTTTTTAAAGAGAATATGTAGAAGGAAACACAAAATATGTTAGAAAAATACTGAAGTGCAACAAGCCGTTTCTCAGAGATTCAGACTAAGCATACCCTCTAAACCTTACTTGAGAAAGCTTGCAAACTCCCTGCCATTTGCCCATGAGTCTCAGAATGAAAAGCAACCTTGAAAGCTGCCAATTTTTTACATTTTGATTGGAGGGCAAGTTTGAGTGCAGGAAAACAAATTATACTATGTCAGTTTATTCTAGCCTTCTTTTCCTGTTTTTTTAAACAATCATATCTATTTTTTAATTAACATCTTTGAATATGAATATGAAAGAGAGGTCATGCTTTTTACTCCTTGTTTTGGAATTACATTTTGAGTGATTATCTCCAGTAATACATTCTCTTCTTACTGACTATTTGACTAAACCTCTTTCCCCTTCCTCATGATGAATTTCAGTTTCTACAAGTCTGATGAAGATAGGCAATTAGATTGTAATAGCTCTAAATGAAACTATTAGCTGTAATATCAGAACACATGTTCTTTAACTAGCAGGGAGGAAATGGGAGAAATTAATTACAATTGCTACCTGCCTGTATATTCTTTACTTCTCCCCATACATCAAGTGTTTAGTATTTATAACTGTAGGAAGACAAAGTTTCTCTGTTTCGTACTTACAGAACTACTTGCTTTGTAGTTAAATATGTGCATCCTAAGTAGAATTTTGTGAATGTGAAAAATGGGATTATTTGTCATATATATAATGTCCAAATGGAATAGTTTGTAATGAAATCACAGTTTTGAAATCAGGAAGTCCTGGCTTGATTTGGGATTACATTCCACAACCCTCCTGAGCTCAAACGAAATGACAGACCAGGACCTGAATGTGTGACTAGCCACACGGTTGCTGTACTACATTGGCAAAAAAAGTCTTCTCCATCCCTTAGCACGTGGCCAGTGAACAATTCAGTCTATTTTGAAGCAGGGACAGGTATCCTGGGAAGAGTATAGGGATACTGCCCTGTTGTGCAGGGATTGGGTCAGGAGGGCCAAGGCGTGGCTCAAGCTCAATTTGGCAAGAAATGCAAAGAATAACAAGAATAGCTCCTAGATGTATGTCAGAAAGAAAAGGAGGGTTAAAGAAAGCATACCCCCCATGACGAACAAGAATCGTGACCAGGTACCAACAGACAAGGAGAAGGCTGAGGTACCCAACAATATTTTTTGCTTCAGTGTTCACTAGAAACCTTTCTCCTTACCCCACCCGAGTTGATGGACTGCAAGATGGGGACCAGGGACATAAAACCCCTCCCACTGTAAGGAAAGATCAGGTTCATGACCGCCTGAGGAACCTGAACATGCATAAGTCTAAGGGACCTGATGAGATACATCCTAGAGTCCTGAGGGAATTGGCTGATGGAGTTGCAAGTCACTTTCCATAATATTTAAAAAAAAATGTCAGTCAGGTGAAGTCCCTGGCAATTGGAAAAAGAGAAACATTGTGCCCGTTTTTAAAAAGGGTAGAAAGGAGGACCCTTGGAACTATCAACCTGTCAGCCTCACTTCTGTGCCTGGGAAGACCATGGAACAGATCCTCCCAGAAGCTATGCTAAGGCACATGAAGAACAGGGAGGTGACTGGAGAGAGCCAGCATGTCTTCACCAAGGGCAAGCCCTGCCTGACCAACCTAGTGCCTTTCTATGATGGAGAGATTGCATCAGTGGACAAGGGAAGAGCTACGAATGTGATCTATCTGGACTTGTGTAAGGCCTTTGACATGGTCCCCTACAACATCCTTCTCTCTAAATCAGCAACATATACAGATTTGAGTGGGTGGACTGTTGGGTGGATAAGGAATCGGTTGGAAGGTCACATTCAGGGACTAGTGCTCAACGGTTCAGTGTCCAGATGGAGACTGGTAACAGGTAGTGTCCACAGGGGTCAATGACAGAGAGATTGAGTGTACCCTCATCAAGTTTGCAGAAGACACCAAGATGAGTGGTGCAGTTGACATGCCAGAAGAACAGGTTGTCATCCAAAGAGACCTGGACAAGTTGCAGAGGTGGGCCCATGTGAACCTCGTGAGGTTCAACAAGGCCAAGTGCAAGGTCCTGCAGCTGGGTCGGGGCCATCCTTGGTATTAATACAGGCTGTGGGACGAAGGGATTGAGAGCAGCCCTGCCAAGAAAGACTTTGGGGTACTGGTGGATAAAAAGATGGACCTGAGCCACCTATGTGTACTTGCAGCCCAGAAGGCCAATCGTATCCTGGGCTGCATCAAAAGAAGCACAGCCTGCAGGTCGGGGGAGGTGATTCTGCCTCTCTACTCTGCTCTGGTGAGACATCACCTGGAATCCTGCATCCAACTCTGCAGCCCTCAGCACAAGAAGGACATGGACTTGTTGGAGTGGGTCCAGAGGAGGGGCACAAAACTGATCAGAGGGCTGGAGCACCTCTCCTGTGAGGAAAGGTTGAAAGAGTTGGGGTTGTTCAGCCTGTGAAAAGAAGGCTGCACAGAGACCTTACTGTGGCCTTTCAGTAATTAAAGGGGGCCTACAGGAAAGACGGGGAAAATCTTTTTAGCAAGGCCTGTTGTGATGGGAGAGGGAGTAATGGTCTAGTTAAAGAGGAGCACATGCTTGAGGATATCCCCTTTGCTTGTTGCTTGTGCTCCTTGGGAGCATTTCACTGACTGCTTCTTCCACAGGCCAGTTTTTTCCCCAAACGAGAGTGC
>Ga0065711_1007430_pt1 | contig 28313 bp, 23 predicted proteins | sample Hoacrofraction12_FD_59098 | JGI IMG/M metagenome (GOLD analysis project Ga0065711, IMG submission 59098) | Hoatzin crop microbial communities from Cojedes, Venezuela - Epithelial fraction 12 v2 (version 2) | ecosystem: Host-associated > Birds > Digestive system > Esophagus > Crop | place... | reverse complement strand
CCCCCCCGTGCCCTGTCCGGTGCCTTTCCCGCCTGGAGATGGTGAGCCCGAGATGGCTGGCGCTTCTTCAGACAGCAGTCTTGGGTGGTTTGGGCGAGGTGCGGTATGCGTAAGAGAAACCCCAGCCTTAAAAACGCGCTCGGGATTTTCAGTCACCCGGGATCTGAAGGGCACGTTTCCCGAAGGGTGGTTGTTTCAGCGGGGGACCGAGAGGAGGGAGTGGGGAGCGGAGCCCTGTTGTGCGGGGTCCTGGGCGCGGGTGGAGCCAGAGGGGATTCCTGCGGTCACGGTCGTGCAGGTGGAATAGACAATCTCCTCCAGATGTCTTTCCTCTCTTTCTAAAAATTTTGCAAGCATTTGAAACTGTAACAGGTATCAGAAATGAAAGTAGTGATTGTTTCCTTTCCGCTTCCTTTTATGAAGAGCACAGGAGGAAAGGCTTCTTCCCAAACCCTAAAGCACAAGTCTTAGTTTTAAAAGCTGTTTGCAATTTCTGGCTTAGGCTAATAAAAAAGGTATTATTTTAAGACTCTTCTACAGATCCTTGACTAATGCAGCATTGCAGATGGACTTCCTTGTACAGGTACTATGATAAAGAATAATGATTGTGGCTTTGCTCCTTCCTTTGCAGTAATTACTGCTGTATAAGGGGGGGAGCTGGTGTTTAAACAGTAAAAGGAAAAAAAGAAAGTAGTTGCTCACTCGGGTCTCCAATAAATGAAAATACTAATTATTTCTGAGAAATGGAATAGGTTTTCCAGCTGTGTCTTTCTTATCAAGGATTTGTTTGGGGTTTTTACAATGGAGAGTGAATGAGTAAAATGAACTTTTGTGACTAGAAGTACAAGTAACGCCTGACACTGGAAAGGAACAGGGAGATTCTATATCACATATCTCTATTTTGTCAATAGTAAAACTCTTCCCCTCCTGTTGGTTATAGCTGCTTTTTCTTGCATGCCTCTGAGAAAAATATTAACCAATGTTGGCAGAGGGTCTCACTGATTGAATATAGTAACTGGAGCAACTTAACTCCTGAGCAGTTGACTAGTCTCAGGCTGACTGACCTTCTAAAATACTGGAGCATGAAAATAAATGAGCATATGAATGTGGCTTTCAAAGCGAGCCAGCCAGCCAGGCTGTGTCAAACACTGTTACCGAGTCCTCCCTCCTTTTTTTTTTTTATTAAAATTTTTATTAAGAGCAAGGAATTTTAATTTCCAGTGTAACTAACTGCTTAAAGATATCCTTTTCTATTGGGTGTGTATTGATTACCCCTGTACCAAGGAAAGTCCAGGGCAAGAATTTACTGCTCTGTTTTGCCAGTGCTGTTTTCAGCTCTGTTTGCCTTGGGGCAGCAGACCTTTATGTACTTACATAGGAATGAAACGTGCATTAAATCGGCTGTTTTTTAAACACCTCTGGTTTGTGCTTCAAATGTCTTCTGCCTTCCTCCCTATACCAGCATAGCATTCACAAAAAAAAAACATAGGAAAGCAACCTAAGATCCAGCTGTGAGACTGTGACACGGCCGTACTGGGGCTGAAAATTATCTTGCTGTCTTAAATACTTTGTGAAACAGGATTTGGTTCACCTTTGCTATGCCTGTGGCAGTAGTTACATAATGAAACCCTAAACCCCAGTGATGCTACACCTGTAACAAGACAGAAGTTCCCTAATTACAGAGGACTCTGTGCCTGAAATTGTGTACATTTCACATTTCTAAAGGGTTGGCTGTCATAGATAGCACCACCCTGATGTTAACAAGGGAGATTTAAAAAGAGTATCTTTATAAAGAATTGGACGCTTTCCTTGTTGAAATTTGCGTATGGACATTTGAAGTCAGAAGAGACCTCGGGCATCACTTGGATGTGTTTAAAGCCTCGTATGATACTGGACTGGACAGCCCTGGGTATCGTACTTCGTTCTCCCACTGAGCAGATAGTGGTCATCGAATCTCAGCTGCAGAGTACCAGTGAGAGCCTTATCGTTATCCTCGGGTAAGGCGTTAATCTAAAGAAAAGTAACAACTTGTCACTGGCTATAGTTTTATTTTTAGCTGGGGCAGGGAAGGATTCCGTTGCTGTAAACACATGGGAAATGTGAGCGCTTCAGGGATCCTTCGCTGGTGATTTCACTCACACTATTGTATGCAAAGCTTTGCCACTGGCCTGCTTTGCTTTAGGCAACAGGATTCAGCTGAAGCTGCTGTTGGTGTAGTGAACTGGAGACAGAGTTTACTTTCAAGGGATAAGGCGTGTGAGAACCTGCTTCGTAGATTTCTCCTGAATAAATTCTGTCTTGAGGCTGGCCCAGTGTGCTTAGCATCGTCAAATCCTGCGTTGGTATTGCCCTGCCTGTTTTAAAACAAGCAGCATTTCCCAAACACTGCAGAGAGGATGATGAGGTAATGACGATCTAGGCTTTTGCAAAAGGTCTCTTGTCTTGCATTGGGTTAGTTGTCTTCAGTAGGTGAGGGAAGTTTCTAAAGTATAGGGTCTCAGGAAGCTAAAAAGGCTGTTCTTGAAAATCCAGAAAGACCAGTAAAGACTGAAGCACAGTATTGAACCATCTTTTTCTGGTATTTTGAGACTCGGATTAATGTGGTCAAAGGTGTGACCTTAAGCATTGTTTCTGAGCAAAGTGTGATTTGGAGAATTCAATGTAGTAATTGAATTATTACTTAGGTGATGAAAATGTTGGTTTGTGATTGTTTCCTTTCTTTTTATGTGGTTGCTACATTTAATTTGAGATCTAATTCAGCAAACCATTTAGACTTGTGATGAAATACCCTAGTGAAGTCATCTGGATTGAAGTTTTACTGAATTGGTGCCTTGCCCATCTAGTTCTTTTAAAAACTTACGTACACAGGATTAATTATTTCACTGTTGGCAGTGCTCTCAAATTCTAGTGCAAGTTGTATGAATGACATTCAGTGTGTTTCTCAAGGCTCCAGCTTCCAGATTTAGAGGACTGAGAGAATCTTTGTTTTTAGTTTTAAAACTAATGGATTTTGTAGCTCTCCAGCCTGTAGAGGAAAGTTTGAATTGTCACGAATGCACCACAGAAACCAGGAAGTTTAAAACAAAATGTTGGGGTTACTTGCATTAAATTCCCTTAAATTCTGGGAGTCTCGCGTCGTTGTTAGCACTCTAATTACTGTGGTTGTAGCTGCATGTCTGTCACAGGCTGCCATGCTACCCTGAGAGTACCCCGAGCTTGTTCAAACTTACTTGTCGCCCATTCTGAAAATCTCAGTCAGAACTGATGTCCAGTGTCTATAAAAATGCTGTTGGCCTGGTTCTGTTTAGAGGTTCATACTGTCATAGGCTGGGGCGGAGGGGGTGTAATTTTGGGGGCTTTGGAAGGGGTTTGTTTTTTGTAATGGTCAGCATTTCTGTTTGACTGCTTGCACTATGATGACAGTCCCTCTCTAAACAAGGGCAGGAACATTTCCTGGTTACTGGATCTTAAATAGCCATGACTGTTTTGGACAGACAGGATTTTTCATAAGCAGATAAGGAATGTGCATCAGAGTAAAATGTATTAGCACATTATGGTAAGCATCTGCACTTATGATATGGAGAAGAAAAGTCAGAATTTAACTGTTGGCCAGTTTTGGTTTACCTTGGTTCCTAAACATCAAACATTGTTGCTTGTTACTTCAGGATGTTTTTGGCTCTTTCTATGAGGACAGCTTACAAATTTGCTGTCTGATTCTGGGGTTATGTGCTCAAAGCAATACCTCTTCAGCCATCCCGTGTGCTCCTAATCAACCTGTCTGTGAGGTTTGTCCTTTGTAGGCAGCGCTGAAATCTTACTTTGTATCACAAGAGTAGGACATGGGTTACCTCTAAAGCTCAAGGATTTACTCTGTATTTCATATCCTGAAGGAGGTGAGAAGAGTTCGGTTGCTGATAGCTCTGGAGCTGTGTCCACCATGCTGGGCCAGTTAGTTTGGAGATGCTTGTAAGAGCAGTGGCTCAGTAAAGACGTGTCATGGGCCAGCTGGTTTTGTTTAGCTGTGATCCTGTACAGCAGGTCTAAAGGTATGTTGCAGGAGAACTTAATACAAGGAAAAATTCATCAGGTTATTAGACACAAACACCTGGCCTGTTTTGGGAAGCCCTGTGATCTCACGACCACAATTTGCAGGAATTTGAATGAATTCCTACTCTCTACTTGCCTTGTTTTACATACTCTCCCTGCTAACTGTCAGAGGCTAATAGAGATACAGGTCTCTAGTCTGCCCCTGTACCATTATTTTTATAAAACCTATCCCACAGTAACACTCTGAATGACCTGAGAGTACTTTCAGATGTTTTTTACAGATGCTTAACTCTCCAAACTCAAGCGCTGCCGTGGAGTGCAGGCGACTGATGGTGCATGCAGGGCTGAGTGTGCATTGGTGTGTCTGTGTACAGCTGACAGATTAAAACAAAACTTGAAGTTCACTGGCCAGTTCTTCTGTTTTGTTTGTGTTGCTGAGAAATCGCTGTTTAGGAGCAGGCAAAGTGTGCGTGATGCTCGGAGTATAGTCTGGGCTTAGAAATCTAGCTTAAGAAATGGTTCAGGCAAAAAGCGTTTTAGAAATTGTATGCATAGCGAGGGTAGGGAGAGGCTGATATTGTGTCCTTTAAAAAATGTATGATAACTTGCTAAAAATTGTTGACTCTACTTACCTTAAATATATCGTGCAGTAAATGGGATAATGCTGTCTGTTTGCTGGCTTTTGGCTCCTGGCTTGTATAGTGGTTGACTTTTAGCCTCTAAATGTCTTCCATTTTTGCAGGATTGATCTTTTTGCCTATTAAGCTGGTCTTCAAACAGGAGTATTAATGAACAATTTTTTCAATCTCCTGCTACTACAGAAACTGTCCTTTGTAAATGCTAACATTGAACTTCAGTGGAGAAGTAATCTTAGTCAGCAAAACTATAAAAATAGTCTTTCTAAACAGACAGGCTGCAGTTTATCTTTGATGGCAACTCAGTGCAGTCTCTCTGAATTATGTGCCTCTGTCAAAGCAAAATTAAGTCTTTGGAGGTAAAATTCAATGTTAACTTCAGGGTATTTCAATTTCCTCCTACAACCCTCTGACAAACGTGTGATGTGTGAATTATACTGTTTTAAATATCTCATGAAAGCTAGCTCTAGTGTAACTGAGAAGTGATCATTTCAGTTGATAGAATCACCGCTGTCCTAAGGTGCCTTTTTGGTTTAGTATTTGGGATCTTCTGCCCAAGTAGTACTGTTCCTGTCACACTTACGCATGCTTGTGTCATGGTCTGATTTCTTTTTTTATTAATCCCTAATGGTACAGGCACATATCTCTTAAACCAAGCAAAAAAAAACCTCACTACAATGCATTGAACAGACCAAGCCACAAATCCTGTATTGAGCAACTTTCATATTTAATGTGTCTCTGAAGGTCGGGAGGAGCAGCCGCCTGTCGTCCTGCTGTTCTTGCTCTCTCTGAGGATGGCTGCCTTATTTTTGAACCCTTGCTTGTTACCTAGGCAATCCTACTGAAACAAGCAGTGGGGTCTTCTTGAAATTCATTAGATTCTTGACTATATCTTAAATCCACAAAGTTTTCCACTTAATAGAGGGGACATGAGAAGGGTGAAGGGACTTCTGCGTTAGCCATGGTTAGGAGGGGAAATTGTCTGTAAAGCATGCTGTATCTATTGCAGCAGTGCTGGGCAACCTCACATCAGCTGTAGCTGCTCCAGGCATTGTGCAAATATGTAGGAGTTTCTCCCTTAAAGCACGAAAACAACACAGCAAAGGGGAGAAGAAATAATATATATGAATGGGTGATGGCCTTACTGACATGTACCCCTGAAGTGTTAGGGATGATGTGAGAGAGAGAAGGGAAAAAGACCTTCCCCCCACCTCCTTTCTGCAGGTTCACAGGCTACTGCATGGCTCCTGAGCTTTTCTGAAATGAGCAAAACCTCCAAAGAAGCCACAGCTTACAACACAAAAGCGAAACCAGTGCCATAGTGCCTGCTGCTTGATCTTGTGTGGGTGGCTCTCTTAACCACTTGCAGTCACTGCCTTTATTCATTGTTCAGGAGCTTTGTGAAGCATCGGAGCTTGAGCTCCAAAATGAGTAACAGGAGCTTGCTGGAAGCAGAGTTGTTTGTTGTTGTTTAGAACTTGTGGCTTTCGTGTTTATTACTCCTGAATCTGGGTGTGCCTTCTGTCCTGGATGTAGATGGCCCACTGTGAAGCTTACACCTGGTTATGCTAAGGTTTTGCTGTTGGAGAAAGCAGAACAGTACTCTTAAATACTTTCTTCTTCATCAAAGTTTTGGCCCATTGATTGGTTTCTTGGTAACTTGGATTAATATCTTCATTTGCTTAGTCTTTAAATGTGGGTCTTGTCTATGATATCTATTGTCATCTGGAGCTATGACCTCTCATAATGTAGTCTATAAAATGTTCACGAACAGCTTTGAGTATAATTCTAGTAATCTAGTGTTTGTCTATAATACATCACTGAAGGACTGAACAAATGTGGCATGTCCAGTTTATACTGGGGACACCTGGATAAAGACTGATGCTGCAGTGTAAAAGTGCTGATGAGGAAATAACACTCACATTATATTGGATGTCAGTAGGAGTACTCGCCTCTTGCTGGTCCCTCCTTAGACTCTTTTCCATCTGAACATCGCCTTGTAAGTCATGGGATGAAATCTGAAGTCAGTAGGAGTTTTCTGTGAATTTCAGAAGTGTCAACATTTTCTCTGACAGTCTTGCCTTCTAAAAATTATATGCATATATTTGTGTGTGTTTGTGTGTAGCATTTCAGAGGAGTCAAGATTTTCACTGATAACGTTGCCTTCTACAAATGATACATGTTTTCTTGTGTGTGGCTATTCAGTGCCACAGGGTTTGTTGTAGATGGAGCTGCTGTTGCAGGCTGTCTTCTAGACTTGGGCTGCTCTTTTCCAGCTTAGCTTTCTGCAGCATAGCTTTTTGGTTTGAGCCTGGGCACGTGGCACCCAGAGGTACAGCAGCTACTGCTCTCATGTCTGCCTGTCTTTGGTGATGCCTGATGACCAGGACCAAGAGCATGTTTCTACCTCTGTGGCTTCACTTAAAAACCATTATACTGAGGATGCATGGTGTCTTTTTATAGCCAATGTTATTAATAGAAGAAAGGAAGAATGTTCTTTTTATGTAAAAGCAAGGCTAAATCTTAATCATTAGACCTGATCTTTGTAAGAAAGGCTATTGGATGCTTTTATCATCACAATCCAGTGCTCTTTTTATGTGGATTGTGCTTCCAAGACTTGCTGGCCTGCAGCCTAGCTACGTTGTGTGGGAGCCTTCCCCACAGGACATGTGTTGGTGCTACGGCATAGACGAGGGAGCGTTCCTACGTACCTCTGGTAATGTCATAGCCCTCTCCTGGGAGGAAACGATCAGTGGGATAGAATTGTTGCTCAGTATTGGCAGATGTTATCTCACTGCTATGAAACGCTAATCAGCTTACCAGGAGGCTCTGGTTTCTCAGCCCTCAGCTGACAGCGGTAGGGAAGAAGAAGTAATCCAATTGAATTGGAAATGCAGACTTGACTTTGCTTCTCATGTCACCTCCCGAACCATAATAAAGGGAGAAGCGCTTGGGCAGCAGGACCATCTCATTTCATTAGTACAGTGTCACGGTAACGGTATCCAGTTCCCAGCTGGCTGCGTAGAATGTGGTACCTCGGAACAAACTCTTTTGAGGAATGCGTCACTGCTGTTACCTGGTCACAGGCAGGGTGGGTGAAAGGATGGGCTGGTAAAGAACAAGGCAATTTCGTGTTGCGAAGGATGTTTTAACGTATTGGAGAGAAAGATGAGCTAGGTTCTACTTGTTTTCCCCCTGTTAGTGCAAAAGGATGACTCTTGTCTTTTATCGTACTTTGCGAATGAAGGAAGAAATTCTGCCAAAGTGCTTTGGGAGATGATGGCAATTACAGAACTGAGCACTAGGAAGGCTTAAAAAAACTTGGGGCTTTTTCTCCAGTAAGCGCTGGTGTGTATGTCTGTTCCAGTAAGCATCGTCCAAATGTAAACCCACTGTTTTTTTCTTGGCTGAGTGAAATAAAAACTCTGTAAATGTTAAAACACAATTTTGCTGTGTAACACGATGGTGCAAAAATGGCATTAAGTTCGTGGATCTTTCACCAGGAGCAGCTCGCACAGAGCTGCTTCAGTAACACATGAGTTAGTTTCCTAGCACTGCTGCAATTAACTGGATTCTGTTTCCCTCGTGATCTGATAAACAGAATTCTTGTCTAAAAGCTAATAAAAGATGAAGATCTTTGAACTGGGTCAGTTGATCTCTCAGCCAATGGGATTTTATTACTGTTCATGATGTGTCATAACGGAAAACACAAGCTGAATCTGTAGGACAGGTGTGTGTGCAGGGTCCGTGCTTGTAAGTGTAGACCGGTTTGGAAGCACACATGATGGGGTACAAAACCTTGCTACACTGGATTTTTAAAGTCACCTTTCAGACTAAGACTAACTTTTTTAAAAGGTGCCCACGGGTGGTAGACATGTTCTAGAGCATAAAGGTATGCCTGTTATTAACTTGTGTGGGATCGTTTTTACTCTTTATTTTCTATTCCTTTTACAGTATTTTGAAGTGTAACATGTTGTTCTCTGTTTTCAGAAATGAATAAAGCTAGCAGCCCTACGTAATTTGCTGATGGCATTCTGCGCTGCATCGGGGTCAATAAGTCAAGAGAGTGTCATGCCTAGAAAACTTCTCTCAGATTCTGCTGAAATGGCATCTGAAATCTCTCCAAAGCACGCACTTGGGAGCACGGAAAGGGGAGGCAGTGTGGAAAATCGTGGCAGCCAAGCTAGGTGCAGAAATACTGCCTTGGTAAGTGTGTAATGAGCCTTACACTTAATGATACAAATTACATTAGTAGCTTTGTTCATGTCACAGGATGTTTTTTTTAATTAAGTGTTGATTTTTGCCATTTCTAGTCCTAAATGTTTGCTTGTGGTCTTTGTTAACAAACCGAAAGGCTACTCTGATTCGGTACAATAACTACTCTGATATGGTACAATAGCTTGTTATTCTGGTCTGATTGTCTCTGAGGGCTTGGAGAGTGCTTCTGTCTGGCCACTCCTCCCAGAGAACCGGGAACGGCAATGAGGAGCACACATTACGCTGGGCAGCTCGGTGCAACCACCCGCATGTGGTGTACATCCCTGTCCTGGCTTTCTGAAGTAGCTTGTAAAGCAACTTAAGGATAGTGTTGGTTCTATACGCTGTTTCTTGCTTAAGCTCCTTGTTGACACTCCTGAATGAAGGTCTCAGCTTATTCCACCTTCATATAATTAGGTGAGTAACAAATACATCACCATAAACAAAGCTGTCTTTGCATTAGTGAACATGAGTGTGTGGCCATTTAAATAGTATGTGAGTAATTGAGGGAGTAGGATGCACTTCTGTGTTTTTCCAATTAGGAGGATGATTCAGGCAGTGAACTCAACAGTACTGTTTGTACTGTGATGGGCTAAGCCTAGAAAGCAGGTATGGTTCCTTGCACATTTCTTTTTATCATCACAACCATTTGAAAAGCCTCCATTTTTAATTGAGCAAAGAGCGCTCTGGTAAACATGCTTTCCTTAAATGGGAATCTAAATCTCTGTCTTACCTTAAACATGGAATTAGGCTTTCCATATCTTTCCCTCTGGCCTCCCTGCTAGCTTCGTTTTAGTGAAGTAACTTGTTGCGGTGAAAGAGTAAACGATGAAAATAGGTTGGCAGGTTGATACCTGCATTTATCTATATACCTCAGAAATGCTCAGTGTTTTGTGCTACTGCATGAGCTTTTTGGCAACTGAGGCAATTCTAAAGATATTTCTTCTTGGTTGTTTGTAATGAAAAGAAACTCAGTTAATGCTCTGCTGCATCCTTAGGGCAGCTTGTGTTGCTAGTTAAAACACAAAACAAGCATTACTAAATTTAGTCCCTTAACTGTTTCTGATCTGCTGTAGAACAAAGCTGTGAGGTGGGGGAGGTTGAGAAAGTAGCCAAGTCACCATTTGGACTTGGGTATTTAGAGTATGTTGTTTGTTGTATGAAAACTGATTGGATCTTAGAGAATTACAGTGGGAGTCACACTTTGTTAAAAATTAGAGATAATTTTATGCAGAATTCTAAGTTAATTTCATGCATGACTCAGATTCCAGTTTTCCAGGTTATCAGACTAGTAGCCAATCGTGTTTCATTGGGTTTTATTCTTAGCTGCAGTAGCAGACATGAGACTGGTCTTCTGAAAAAATCAGTACTGAATAATAGGGCTGTGTATGAATCGGTGTGTTTGTGCAGTCTCATCCGGAGTCTGCTGTGTCAGAAAATGATATAGATTGCCTTGGTCTAACTAGATCTTATCATGTGATAGCCCATATGATGATGCATCAGCTAGAATTGGAATCCCTTCCTACTTTGTAATGCATTACTTTATAGATGGAGTAAAAGCTGGCTGCAGGTTTAGGTAATTCCCATCAGATCTGTGCATCAGCAAAAGAAGTTCCTGCAGCCTGCAGTTTGTCTTGTTTGAGTCTGCGCATGAAGAAAGTGAAGGATGTACTGACAAGTTTCATTCTGGTGCCACAGATCCCCTTCCCTGACTGTTCTTCCAGCAGCATAGTAGGTGGCATGTCCGATAAGGCTGGCAGCTAGCATGCATGGAGTAACAGGTTGGAGAGTGGAAACTCTCTTCAATAAAGGCATAATTTCACTTTCTGAGTTTGGGGGTGGGGTCTGTGGTGAACTCCATATGAAGGACATTCTGGCAGTTGTAGATGAGTAAATGGGATTCAAGTCTTTAGTGCTACGCAGATCTTTCTTTTTTGTGGTCTGATGTAATAAAACAGTATTGTTCCACTCACAGATGCCTTTCAGCACTGAAACAGGCTTTAGAAATCCTCAGGACAAAAAGCAATATTTTTCAAAAATTTCTTTTTCTACATTCTTGTGTAATTGTGTATTAAAAGCATGATTTTTACAGTCCACTGAGCATCAGGGGATTTTTAAGAGGAAAAGCTAGTCGCTGGAACATGGTCCTAGCGACCTTGACTTCTTGCTCCATTAGTTTTTCTATAAAAGTTCAGAAGGTGCAGAAGTTTTGATGGCCTGATGAGAGGGAGGCGATCAATAACTTTGTGTAGACAAGTAATTTCTTATTAGACCAACTCTGAGAAAGGAAGGAAGGGACAGATTTTTTCAGGCATACCAGACCTTAGCTCTGAAACAGAGGCAACTACAGACTTACCTGCCTCTTCATTTATTGCTTTTCTGGATCTGTTCACTTAGAAACACAACAGGGAAGGTCAGGGTTGACTTTGAATTTTTTTGATGGCCTTGCAAAGGAAAAAAGTGTAGCAGTGTTTTTTATGACAGGCCTATACTGCTGCAGGCTTCTTCCTACTCAATTACAAAAAAGAGGCTCTTAAGCTTCTCAGTGTCAAACTACATTAGTCACTAAATATAACCTTTGCGTTACATCTGTGGAATTCAAACAAACCTAGGGATGCGATAATAGAGACAAACACTTGGACTGGCGTTAGCCTACGCTGGCTGGTTGCGGCTGGTTTGGCTGACTGTTCTCGCATCCTGTGTGTCTGCGCTGGTGTTAGGTGCTGTGGAACTGGTTGCTGATTTAGGAGTGACTAGGAGATGGACATCAATTGCCATGTGCCAAAAAGGTCTTAAAACTCTGCGTGTGTGATTCTTACCTGTCAGCTTTTGTCAGTTCAGATCAATTTTGACAAATTTCTCAGCTGCTTCTTACCTACATGATGGTGCTTTTAGCTCGTCTTTGACAACTGCAGTCCTTAAAGCCAATTTTTTTTTTTTAAAGCAGAAAGCAAGGTGCTGATGTCCTATCTTGATTGCAGTAGAATGTTCCATCTAAATGATAGATGTTCGGGTCTGGATTTATGCTGCCAAATTTGTCATTGCAGCTGAAGACAAGAGCCTGCATTTAGATGGGAGGAATGTTTGGCTTGATATTTTCATCTCGCAGCACCCCCTAAAGCTCTTTCCTTCCCCTCAGCTTTTCTCTGTATCTTATAACCATAGAAGTTCTTATATAGGTGGACATGAATTTGCACATCTATTCTGGTTTCTTTTCAGTGAAGGAGGTGTCCATGCGTATGCTTGGCAAAAGGATGAGACAAGTGTACCTTCTCGATTCGTGGAATCGGTTGCACTATCCAAGGGGGAGGGGAAACAAACCCACTGTGTTCTGCTTGGCAGTTCTGACTTCCAAAACTCGTTCCTGAATGACACTCCCTGATGTGCAGTGTAGGAATTAACTTCCAGTGAAGTACATTTGCAACAATTTAAGGACACGTAATTCGGATATAAAACTAGGTCTTAGCTTTTTTTGAAGCAATTTGCCTTGTTCCGTTGACCAAGTAGGTGCAGACCGACTACTTAAAGCCAATCCTCCTTTTTCAGTGCTTTGCTGTGGTGATTGTACTGTGTATCTATTCTCAGCCATGAGTAACTGCTTTAGTTTCTAGGTGTGAGTAACATGCTGGGACAATAGTATCACCTATGAAAAGTCATACCAGAAGGTGCTGGTTGTACCTAAGTGAGCTGTGTCGCTTGGAACTGCGCTACTAACGAGTTATGCCAGTGCCTTGGATCTGCTGATATGGCTTCAGTACTATGTGCTAAACCTTCTGTTTATGAATATGTCTTACTGACTGATAGGTTTGAGGGACAGTGAGTTCCTTGTTACTCTCAATGGATCATGCTGTGGGTTAGGTGGATGGTGGTTTCTTTTTTTTTTTTGCCTTTGGCATTAACCAAGGATCTCTCTGAACCAAAGTTCATCACCACTCTTTTTGGTGCAATGGTGACCTCTAGAATTTGGTCAAGTGACTGTTTCTTTTAGTCATTAATGAAGTGGCCTAAATTGGCAGATGGATGTTAATCTAAAAAGATGTCTTGCTTATGCTGTTTGTTATTTCTTCAAATAAGCTTTCTCTGTAGCTCTAACAAGGCTTGATATCTAGTCATGGTAGATGGTTTGTCGCTACTGGGTACCTCGTATAGTACAGGTGACGTTTTGAACACTGGTTACACAGACAGGAAGAGCAAGTTTCTTGTCAGTACTCTGAGCTGGCTCAGTATCTTATTTGACACACTCAGATATTTAACTCAGGGTTGACCTGTTTTATTTTGTACTTATGATGTCTCTTGGAGCCTAAAAACTAGTTGCTGTGACCTTTATCCTTTTTAGGATCAGTACACATAATTTAAACAACCTGGTGTTCTAAGTGCACTGTGTTACTGTCTCTTTGCCCCAGCCTCCCTGAGGAGGTCCTGGGATTCCAGTGTGATTTTAGGAGTTACTGGAAAAGGACAGATTGTGTGTCTGTTAGCCCACTGCCACCTTTTTTCTCATGGTTTGAGTGCGCAGAGTCTTGTGATGCTGAGCTGCACTTCAGGTACACTCAAGGGAAAGTCCCGAGAGACTCGGCCTTTTATTTTATTTTAGGAAAATAAAATTAAGATATTTTCCCCCCCTGATACTGATACTCTGCAGGCTTTACTGTACTATGAGGTCTTTCACCATATCTAAGTAGTCTGCTAAATAACAATACACAAAAAATATGAGAAGAATTTTTATGGCTGTTTGATACTTTCTAGAGATACACCTGTCTTTAGGTGGATGGAAGCTACTGGTTATAGAGTGCGGAGAGAGCTATGCTGTGCTTCATCCCCTTTAAATTGGTGTTAGTGTGACTTGGAAGCAGCATGCCATAGAAAAAGAAGAGTCATTGTTCCTACCAGCAGGGCAAGAAGTGGTGAGGAAGAGGGGCTGGAGGATCACTTGCTTTGGACTGTGACTATAGGAGGTAAAGAGCCTGACTCCTAGCAAATAATGACCTTTCTGTAAAATGTGCTAGTGAGAATGTGCATAGAGTGCAAACTGCCTTCAGGATCTCTAAACTGGATCATTCTGCTTCAGAGAGGGATCTGGTAGATAAAGATTATTCCAGCAGGTGGGCAGCTCTGCTCTGTAACCCTCACTGACAGGCACTCCTGGACTTCCAAAGCAGTTTCTTTGTACTCCACTAATTTCTTTTTCAAGGAATACTTGGAATGGAGTTTCTGAAGTATAAAAGCCAATTTTAACTTGTCTTGCCTTCACTGCACCTAGTGGGCAACATTTTATATATTCAAATACATACAGGGCTGTGTCCACCTACCACCCGTTCTTCTGTGGTTTAAGACATTACGTGCTGCATTCTTCCAGCCTTCCTGTGCAGTTAAACTCTCAGCGCTCCCAGCTTTATTCTGGACCCTGTCCAGATTGGCTGCATCCTTTCCAGAGTTCAGTGACTGAATCTGAACTCTGTGTTCTGAATGAGGATGTGCTGTTATTTCATCACCCTGGTTAATACGTCCCAGACTGACATTCGCATACCCGAATGGCACTCTTTCCTCTTTATGGCACTTAAACTGACCTGCAACTCCTTCTGTCTTGTATTGCCACTTAATCATTGTTCATCACTCTCTATTCAGGTGTCTTTCAGCTGAATTTGATCTCGTGGACGGCCAGCCCACTTACACGGTTCATGAAGGTCTCATTCTGTCGTGCCTAGTTCTTGCAGCAGCATCTCCCAGCATAAGAGCATCAGCACATACAAAATTCATTGTTTACTGTCGTTAGTGAAGTATCAGATAATAGAGATGTAGGGATAAATCTGTTCAGGACTTGTTTCATTATTTGTTTTATGATACATCATGCTACTTCTCAAAACTAACAATCTCTCCCCTGCTGCCCACTTACATAGGTACCTTGCAGTAGCTTCATCAGGGCATAGTTTCCTTACTCATCTCTCTTTCTTCATTTTTGGGGACCATGTAATAAATCCTTCAAATCAAGGCTTATCGCATTTTGTGCTTATGCCTATTGGCGAAGTCAGTCACCTTCTCTATGAGAAATGAGGTTGGTGTGAAATTATTTGATTTTTTTTTTTTTTGTAAAAAGTGTTTAGAGGCTTTTGCCTGAAATGTTTCCCAGTTTTTCTCAGTGTTGTTCTAACACAGAAACTAAAGGGAAAGAGAAATTATAAGCTGATCAGCCTGACTTTGAAAACCAAAGGGATGTCTTCAGAGTTTAACTAGATCTTGCATTGCTTTAGCTTGCTTTTTGAAGAGTAGGTTAGGAGTACTTCAGTCAGTTTATGATTTCAGTTCGTCTAGTTTATTTTTTAAACACTTCTAGATCATTTGTTTCCTGACTTATGACCTGTTGATTATATGCTTTGCTAACTATTATGAAGCACACAGGTACAATTATGTTAATAAACTGAAGAAAACAACATTCAATATTACAGTCTTTTTCACCACATTAAATGGTATTATCAAAATCATCAGATAGTGGGTTGTAAAGGAAGTACTTTTTGACACAGCACACAATTAAACTGTGGAACTCATTGCCACAGAATGCTGTGAATGCCAGCCATTTAAATGGGCTTAAACAATAAGATGAATTCATGTTAGAAAAGCTCATTAAGGGCTATGAAGTACACAGATGCAGATGCAACTGGGGAGTCCTTAAGCTGTGTATTGCTGGAAACTGGAAAGATGTAGGGAGGAGAAATATGAATCTATCCATTTTACAGCACAACTCTTCCCCCAGCCCTGTTCCCCTGTCCTGTGCAGCGCTGGTGGCTGAGGGCAGGCTGCCGAGCTGAACAGCCTTTTTGGGGTGATCCTGTGTGGTAGTTCTTGTTCTTAGCTGTGATTCACTTGCTTCCAACTTACGCAATGCAGCGGTGCGATCCATTCTGTTTCCCTTTTCTGTAAATAGAATGAGAGGTACTTGCCTTTTTCTTCTGCGCTGAAGCTTTCGGACCTGTTCTGATACTCGCTGTTCCTGCATGCAGGGCTTGCTTTCTGCCCCCCCCCACCCCCCTCTCTTTTTACACGTAGAACTGCCTGCCTGGTTATTAGCAGGCTGAGGCCTGAGTGGTGCCACATCGCTCTCTTCCTCCTCTGTATTAGAACAGTTTGCTCCCTTCACGGTTTTTTGAGAAGCATCCAGTCACTTCTCTCCCATGGAACTGTGCCTATTAATTCCTTGGGACTGTCAAGTGATTGATGATGAATCAGTTGAATCTGCTGTTCTCCTGGTATTTTGCTAATTGAAGTGTAACTGTTGGACATGGGTAGTGCCATTCGGTTCTCTAGCAGTTCCTAGAAGAATGGTGCTGGGGTCTGGCTTTTTTTTAAGCCACTGCAGGTGTCTTGGGATTTCCCCCGCTATCCTCTTTCTGTCAAAGCTGTGCTGGTCTTAGGATTCTAGGTCTGGATATGATGATAAAAATCTCTGCAGATGCGTGTGAAAAATTGTGGGCCTCTGATATTAAGTCACTGTTTTGGACAGGTAGGAAAGGGATCTTTTCTATGAAACAGATTCTATTCCTCTTTTCTCCTTTTTCTTTGTTTCTTTTTTTTTTTCATCTTTTAAACCAAAGACCATCATAACAGACTCTTTCCTGTTCAGCGTAAGGAGGTAATGTTTGGCTGCACAGGGATCTAAAATATTAATGCCAGCTGAGCATACTCAGCTATTTCAGCTGTTTGCATCCCAAACTTCTTCTGTCCAAGCAGCCTCTTTTATTCTTAGCAAAGGCACAGTTTTCAAGTTTCAAATTTAGGCTGTCTTTTGACAGTAGCTTTTAAGTCAGTAGCGTTAGGTGTATGTGAGACTGAGTTTTGGGAGGTGTGTTTGTGTATGAAGAGTAGGGAGCTGGTGGAAAGTATGAGGGGAATAACTCCAGTAACTGAAAAGACTTCGCTTTGACTGTTAAAACAGAAAGGAGGCCTGGAAAACCAGCCCAAGAACAATATGGGCAGTTCCAGTACTTGGATTATGTGGAAAATTGACTAATTACAAATAGACTTAGTAAGCTTGGTTAAAACTGGTACCAGTTAACTACAACAAAATTTCTCCCATCTTTCTGAAAGCGTTACTATATTATAAGTAATACAGGCAGGTATTTCATAATACACCGGTGTTCTCAGAGCAGAGGTAAAGCAAGTCACTGCTTCCTCTACATCTCTGAGCTCCTTTGGTGTGACCCACTCGAGTAGTTTTATTTTCGTTGTGCTTGTGTGTCTAAAATGGGATTATTTCCTTGTCTCACAAACCAAACCATGCCTTGCCTGAGGGAGTTTGTAGCCAGGCTAGATGCCTTGCATCTCAGTAGGGTGACCTGCCATAATGCTGCCTGATCTCTAGAGCTGCTGGGGTTTGTTTTGGTCCTTTTATTTTTTTTCTCCCCTGAGGAAATGTGACATTGGTCATCTTGAAGGAAAACTGCATGAGGAAAGAGATCAAAGTGCTAGCTGAGATGAGGCTGACCTTTCAAATCTAGGTATGCCATTTACTGTGTAAATGTATTTGCAAAGGGATGGTTAGTCATTTTGGATCCTTCACCTAAAGGGAGACTGCTCATTTCAGCAAGATCCATGAGGGATGGTAAGTCAGAGCGCTCTGCTGACCAATCCTCCTGCAAATCTTACCTGGCGTGGAAAGGCGCTCAGTCTTGCAGCGCAGAAACGGATGAAAGGAGGGGCTTCCGACACTCTTTGTTTCGGTTCGCATGCTGTGTTGCTCAGCTCTTGATCAAAGAAGTTAAGCTCATGTGGGAGCAGTTGTTCTTTTAAATGAAAAAAACGTCATGCAAGCATTTCTCTACTGCACCGCAGTCTGGGTCTGCTGCTGCTATGAACTATGTGAGCACAGCCCTCTTTTTTTTCCCTTGCCTGCGGAAGTCTGGCTCCTGCAATGAGCTCACTCGCAACAAAAGCTTCTTGGAGTCCTGTTCGGCTCCAGCTAGGGCCTACCTAACAACGGCTCCTTTCCTGTCATTCTCTCGCCTACTAGACATAGCAGCCCTATGAGTATTTGGGTGGGGAAGGAAGGAGATTGCAACATCCATTAAGAAAAAAAAAAAAGTGACTTGTCTGTCTCTCACTTTTCAAGTGCAGCTGTAAAACTTTCCTTGGCATTTGAAAACTGAGCTCTGCCATGTGGTGGGTGCGAGTTGTGGAATACGTCAGCCTTTGAAGTTAGTGCTTTAAATAGGCAATTGCAAATGGCATCAGAATTTCAGCTTTTGTAGCAGTTTTGCTGCATGCTGGAGTAAGTAAATAAATACTTATTCTGACAGTGCACTGTGGAAGGTAAAATACCCACACCTCTGTATGTCTTTCCCAGCCATCAAACCATGTTCACCTGATGACGATGAATCTGGATCTCTAGAAATGTAGTTGTAGTATGAGCCTCTTTTTGGAACCAACTTCATATTTCCTTGCAAGACTTGTTTTCTGTTAAAGCGGAAGACTGTGCCAGCTGTGACTGAACACTTCTGTGTTCAGATGATTGCAGCCACAAATGAGCAAACCTGTCCCGAAGTGTCTGAACTAAGAGTGGCTGAAAGGCTGTGTCTGTCTTCTGTATTTCATTTACTTATTTACAGGGAAAATGTCCTACTGGCCACACAGGAGAATGCAACTAAGAGCCCTAAAGCATTTATTTTCTCGTCTGTAGTGTTTTGGGTGCTTAGAAACTAACTGCCACTTGGTACAATGAAGCACTTTGTAGTTCTGAATCTACAGGCACTACTTTTCTGCAGAGGTACATTGTTCTTATTTTTAATGCCCGGGATGGGGATAAATGCTTTGTTTGCGCAAGGAGTTAACAGGTAGGGCTGCACATGCTTATTTCTATTCTAATCTAAAGCAAGATGATCTGAACAGGCACGGTGAGTTTGAAGCAAGTTGTGCTGCCCTAGCAAGAGCATGTCTACCTCTTGGATATTTGCCCTGCATACCTTTAGGTGTTTACCTAAATTCCCCCAATCCTCCATTGAGAAGTAGCCTTGTTACCTGTATGCACAATCGGATGTCCTTGGAGAGGCGAAAAGTAGATGTGAGAAAAGAAACTGTCTTGTATTGCTTTGCCGGTGCCGCCTTAAGTTACCGATGGCCAAGTTTCCAGTATGTGCAGGGTGGGAGAGAAATTCAGTGCAGAAAAGGGAAAACCTCGCTTACTTTTCAACAATACTTAGTTACATTCCAGAACTCACGCAGCTCTCTTAGGAAATGTCTTTCCTGTATCCATTGTCTTAATTTAGTGCCTTTCCTAATAATTCTTTGTCATCTCCAAGCTTCTGGAAAAGTGAGTGTTTCCCAGGGTGTAGGTGGAAGGAAAAGAGTTTGCACATTGCTGCCTAGCTTCTCATAGCGATATTGTGTTAATCAAGCTAATCAAGAGCAGTGACTCATAGAAAATGAAGACTAGATAATCCAAGTGACTGTTTATCACTTCTGTGGTCTATGGGATTGTTTCCTGCTGGAGAAAATAGCCCAAAGCACTTTACTGCTAGGGAACACATCTTCATATTTATTCTAAATTTTTCCTTTATGTAACTCAAAGTTAGCATCTTTAGAAACCCTCTTCCTCCTTCTTACTGCTTTATAATCTACCACATAACTCTGGATAACTCAGATGGCAGTGGCAGAGCCAGATTTCAGCTCCAGCTCTGCCTCTAGAAGCCAGGTCCCACTTGGTGTAGAGCAAAAAGGGAACGAACCCATTTGTCGGACTGTCCGGAACGCACCCTTTGCAGTCCATGCTGCTCCCAAGCCGTGTCCCTGAACCTGAGATGGCAACTGAAATGGCTTCCTCCAGTTTGGAGCCTGAAGAAGCTGTCTTACCCCTTGTAAAGGCACAGGTGGGGTGGGTGGTGCTGGGTTTCTGTGGGGCTTTGGTTGGGTTTTTTTAGACTGCTGTTACAATCTTAGCAATTTGTTCTGTCCAGCTCAAGTGGACACTTGTCTGCTGAACTGAAGTTAGGTCCTTTAAAGGATGGAATACCGCTTGTTGTTCTTCAGTCAAAACTAACGCACTGTAAACTCCTGGCGCTTTTAACTCTTGCATTGTAGTGGCTGAAGGCCTCTTTGAGAAGGGATGAAACAGCGAGCAGGAGATGCCTCTGGTGTGACTGCCTGTTTCATCTTGCCCCTTTTGGCCCTCGAAAAGGGGTGCTGTGTTTGCTGTCAGTGTACTTACCTGTGCTTACCTGTAGGGCATTAATCTTTTTGCCTGTTTTCTCTCCATAGGATGATGAGAGTCTGAAACACTTAACTCACGAAGAGCAGGATGTTCTCATGTTCTTTGAGGAAACCATAGATGCCTTAGAAGATGACTTGGAGGAGCCGGTCCTACGTGACAGTGGCATCCACTGTCAGTCTCCAAGGTCAACAGAAGAAAATGTGTCCAGTCATTCAGAGACTGAAGATATCATCGACTTAGTACAGTCAACACCTGAGAGTAGCGACCATGAAGGCCCTGCTAGCAGAGAAGCAGAACCAGGTAGTAGCATTTCTTGAAAGTGTGGGTTTTCTCTTTGACCTAGCCCTGAAGTACTCCAGTTCTCAACAGAAACAGCTGAAGAAATTCTATACCTTCCATATGACGTCAAGATGAATCTGTTACACATCAGGAGCTCTAAGGACTGTGATTTTAATTTGACTTGGGATTTCTGAAATTCTTGCTGTTACTGTAACTTTTTTTCCCTCTGATGGAGGTCATGCATATGATGAAGTTGTTGGACTGCTGCATCAGTCGCCTACCTGGTGACTGAGCTGCAACAGAGCTAAGTGTTGTGCAGGGGCATCGCAGCAAGGCAGACTAGTGTTCAATGTGTTCATGCTCTGCTTCTCTCAGAGACCTCTGAAGACTTTCTCTAAGAGTTTTAAGATAGCAGATTGTTTGTAGTGTTACTTTGTGTGGGACTGAAAGGCATATGATCCTATCGCTAGGTTTGTGACAAGGTAGTGTACGGCATGGTGTTTTATTCGCCCTGTAGAGTTTGCTCTCTCCATTTTTGGAGAGTAGATTTATCAGCCTGGACATACAGTGGGATGTAGTGTGTCCTTTCCTGGCTGTTATAATAAATAAGAATGGCAAAACTCTTTTAGAAAAAGCAGCGATTCAAGCACAGTGAAGCTAGCATGCAGATTGTGAATGAATGGCAGAAAGAGGGCTTCTAGTGAACACACCGTAAATATGGTGACTTGAACTACAGTGTCACCTACAAGATGCCGTTGCTAGGGGTTCAGTTATCGTTTCTTCTGGCAATGTGGGCTGACTTTGAGTTAGAAAGTTTGGAGGAGGGGAGTACTGATGTTTGCTAATCCTGGGTGATGGAAAGCCATGTGTTCTGCTCTATGTGAAGATTTAATGACGTTGTTGCTGCTTTGTCTTTTTAAGTGTTGGATGCAACCTGGAGAAGTGAGAGCCCTAAACCAGCTGTACCTGCTGACCTTCCCCCGCATCCCCCTGCACCACCACCATCGATGTCTGAGACGCTTCCTCTTCCTCCTCCACCCCCTCCTCCAGTCCAGCATCCAAAATTGCTTCGCTCTGTCCCCACTCCGCTCATCATGGCCCAGAAGATGTCCGAGCAGCAGATGGAGAGCAGGGTGCACTTCTCCAGTGCCCTCAAGGAAGGCAATTCCGACAAGAAAAACCCTGTAGCCAACGGTGATTATTTCGTGGCTCCGAAGCACCCTCCTGCACCTGCACCCAAACTGCACCGGTTCCCGAGCAACATCAACATAACGAATGTCAGTGGCAAAGAATTCAGTGAGACTATTTCAAAAGCAGCGGTTAACGTCCAGGAGCGGAGAGCTCAGGTGCTGGCCAACATCAATGGAGGAGCTTTGGCAGCTGAACTGGAGGAGAAGCTGCAGAAAAATGATTTCTTGTCACGTAACAGAAGTTCTTCCTTAAGGGATCTCTCCTCTGAGCAGACACGATACGAGGCCTTGACAAAACTTGGCCTCGTTAAGAGCAAGCCAGCTCAGGACCAAGTGGACCATGCCCCGAGCACTCAGCAGCTTGACGTGCAGCCCAAACAGGCAGGCGCTGTTCCCAATGGATATCAAAACATCCACGAGATTTTAAAAAGCAAGCCCAGCCCTTTCCTTCCTACGGGCAAAACTGTAACAATCAAACCAGAGGTAGCTCTTGCTGCTAACAAGGTCAGCAGCGCGCAGCAGAACACAGCAAAAAGTTTTAATGATTGTAAACAACCTAGTCTAAACCTGGATATGAGGAGGAGATCAGGTTCGCTGCCTAGACCTTCAGGATTTCGATCCCAAGGGATCACGGTACAGTTTTCTGGCCGTGGCTCAACAGAAGAAGCTAGGAGAGAGGCACTTCGCAAACTGGGACTACTAAAAGAGACTGCGTAATTCGGATGGGAACGTTTTGGTGACAGGGGGAGGTGATAGTGTGGCTTTGTGCTAGAATAGTCCCAACAGGATTGGGATCAAATGGTTTGGGAGAAGAGAGGGGAAGTTCTCTGCTTCAGGCAAGCTGCGGAGGCACTAGATACTGTGGAATGACCGCTCGTGTTTGTCCCAGAAGGACTGGCACCACATGCGGTCACGTGCAGCGGTGGGTTTCAGCTCTCCTTCTTGCAGAGATACTCGTCTGTTGCTCTTCGTGACTAAGAGGAATTTTATTTAAGCGATGCTGAACTGTAGCAGACAGCATCTCGTTAATGAAGTGTACAGTGCAGTATTGTTGTACATAGCAAACTGAATGGTAAATCTTCCTTTTGCTCTTTCTGAAGCCAAAAACGAGAGCTCCATTTGTCTTGCCCACATATGTGTGTCTGTTCGTCGGAGCTCGAGATAGCATCAAAACTGACATTTCTGACCAGCGTGACGCACTTCCGTGACTTTTTTTATTGCCTATATTATCTGGCTTGGCTTTGTTCCCTACCAGTGGTGGAGTCTTCTGCATCCTTGCTCTGTCCCCACTTGCCTTCAGACTGCACAGAGGGTGGTTTCTGTTTCGACCTTCTCGACGGAGCGGCCCAAGCTTCGAGCGGGCGACCGCGTCACTCCGCTGCTTCGCTGGACGTCTTGCCTTTCTTCCCAGCCACCTGCTTCTTGGTCACGCTCTAGCAAGCTCCGCGTCCTGTGAGAGGCACCGGATGCGCCTCAAGGATATGCACCGTGCGCCGGTTTTCGCACTGACAGCCAAAGAGTCTCCTGACAATCTGTGACCCCAACTGTTCTGTACCAGTGACCGTCTTAGAGCAGAGAAGCCATAGGAACAAGTTAACTGTGTACCGAATGCGAGAACCTCATGTGGAAAGTCTGATCTTCTCCGTGAGGGTTCCCGTGAAGAAACTGTTACTTTTTGAATGGTAGCTGTGGTACACTGAGTAGTTGTAAGCTCTGTTACTGCTAAAAACCGTCATTTGATCTTCCTGTAGTTTGACAGCCCGAATAATCCTCTGCTCACAGCCTTATTTGATTCTGCCCTGCCAATGCATAACAGAAGTTAGAGACAAAATTCTTGCAGGCTAAGTGGAGTTATGGGAGAGAGCTGTGTGCAAGGGCACGTAGCTCCCAAATGGTCCAAGCTGGTGTTATTTTGCCTTTGTTCAACAGACACGCTTTTAAAGATGGTCCCAAAATATATCTTTGTGTTGGTATGTTGTTTTTTTATATGGCAATGCTGCTCTTCCACATTAAAACTCCCTTCCCTTTTTGTACACCTGAAAGCGTCAAGAATAGCCATTTTAAAATCAAATGCCAAACTCAAGACCCTCTAAATTTCTCATTGTTACTCCTGCATGTTTAAGAGTTCTCTGGGTTCTGGGTTTTTTTCGAAAGGGATAAACTCACTTATTCTCTGCACTATCTAAAGCCTCAAGCAACCCTCTCTTTTTCCCAAGGAGCTGAGTGATAAACCTTGGAGCAGAGGAGGGGAGCGGCTGTCATGGGCTGACACACCCTTCAGCGAGGAGCTCTGACATAACTGTGATCAACAAGTTCGTAGCCCTTGTGATAAAGGATTTCAGACTTGCTGAGCTGTACTTGTAAATGAAGCTGTCGTGAAGGAAAGATCTTTGCGTCATTCTCAACCTGCCTCATAAGTTAAAGTTTTTTGTTGTTTGGGGTTTATTTTTTTTAAATTATCTTCTTGCTGCTTAAATTTTTAATGGTGTTATGGTATCTGGCTGGATCTGTTATGTAGTTGTTCTTTTCATCCTTTTCACTGCGAAGCGATCGTGTTCCTCATTGACGGGCACACCATACATAAGCGATCAGTAATTACAATATGTGGCCATTCCTCAGTCTGGCAAAGCACTTAGGCGTGCATAATCGAATGTGAGAAGTGCCGCTGAAACAAAAAAGGCTGCTTGTATGCTGCAAGTAAAGCATGTGGTTATTTTGCTGGGTTCTGAGTCTGTAGGCCTAAATCAGAAAGACAAGGAAGAACATAAAACACATCCAAGCACCTGCTTCAGCGCAGCCTGGAGTGGAGTCCTACATGTGGATGATGCATCATAATTAATTAACATAACCTGCTAAGTAAATTTAAATGTTTCATGACCTTTGTGCTTTTAAATCCTGTTAAAGCAAATTCTTCATTATAAATGTGAAGTGCGTACGAAGCAATCTTCACATCTAATCATTTCTTGCCAGCTCTTCTTAGAGTTGTTTACAGCTGGGAGTCCATGCTAAGCAAATAGGGGGGGGAAAAAACCCTTGATGCTAATTGTTTCATTGAAATTCTGTCCTGTTCGATAACTCTGTAACATAACCTACTTTAAAAATAAAATTAGATGTTTAGTATCTAAAGTGTAAAGCTGCAGTATGCTGAATTAGCTGGATCATGTTCTTTCATCCTTTGTGCAGGGCTGCATCCTCAGCTGGTGGGAAGTGAGCGTTAGATCTGCATTAGATAAACCAGCCTCTGCCCAGGGAGGACTTGGAACGAGGTATTCATTGTGGCCCTTCATTATAGCAAATATCCTACTGGTAAATTCTTCTCCGTGCCTAAAACTGTAGTGAGTAAAGCCATGTACTAAATGAAGTTAAGAGACTAGCTGCTAATAACCTGTACATAAATTTAGCTCTATTTTGTGTATCTGGTTTTGTGTGTATATGTTGCTGTGGTTTTATTTTTCTTCCCTTGTGTTAGAGGTAACTGTCTTGCACAAATCTGATAAATCATCTATTAAACTGGGATAAAACCAATGAAACGGTAGCTGATGGAGGTGGAGTTTCCTTCTTTGTCACCCAGTAGCACGCGTCCTTCTTGGAGGAGGGAAGTGACTTGCTTTAATGGCTAATATCAATTTAATAACTCTTCTTTTTGCAGCTGTGGATGTGTGTGAGCCAGAGCTAAATCCTGTCACAGCACGGGTGAAGGGGAGAGCAGAAGGGAGGATTATGCCTGTCTTCTGATGAGAGATTTGTATTCTTATTGCTCGGCTTCAGGAACTGTGCCCAGTGTCCTTGCAGGACTGAGGTTCATCCTGAACAGTGTTTGAAGTAGGCAGGAGCCCCCCCTCTCCCAGTGTTTCGCAATATTTAAATGACTTCTACAAGAGGAATATTGTATATGTGAAAGAATAGCAACTCATCTTTGTGTTTCCATGGGTGTTCCCATACGTGAGCGTGATCCTGCTGAGGGTACAGGTTTTCCTTTTGGCATAGCAGAAAGTTCCCCTTCAGTGGATATTCCTACCCATCCCTCCTGAGCACGTGCATGAGTTGTTGCTGCCCTTCTGTCTGTCGTTTGGCTTCTTGCATGTCAAGGCTGCTAAGGTAGTTCCTTGGTTGGAAGTAAGTGCTGACTCTGGCGCATGTTACAAGGTGCTGCTGCCAAGTAGAGCGTAGAGGTGAAGGTTTCTTCATGAAATGCTGCGTAGCTGAGGTGGTGGGTAAATCACCTCGCACTGGGACTTGTCCCACTTTGAGTAGGGAATGGTTTAGAGCCAAAACTAACCAACTTTGATGTAATAAAAACCAAGAGCAATGACAAAATCCTCGGAAGAACAGATCTGGAGGAGGTGGTGGGTGCTTTTTGCTCAGACTCCCCTGGGAGCAGCTGCAGCAGGCTGCCCCGAGCAGGAGGCCGGATCGTGGTTGTGCCTGGGAGCAGCTGCAACCCAGGAAACGACTGCACTGTGCTGAAGATGGATGGGGTTTTTTATTGTATCTTAACTACAGGTGGTGTTGAGCATTTGTCCAAATATCAGGGGTTATGTATCATAATTTTTTTCCTGGAGTGATTTCCATTCTATCTTTTAACTCCCATGCGCATGAGCTACCTTTTTCTCCCCCAGGCAGGATGTGGCAGCAGCCAAAAAGCGTCAGCAGGTCTAGCAGCCTGTCCCCACGCTCCCCAGGGCTGCCTCGGGCAGGGCAGGGCAGGGGCCCTCTCCTAACGGTTGTCCAGCTCCAGCCTGGAGCTGGGATGAGAGAATTTAACTTGGCGCAATCCATGGTGAAACTCAAACTCAACCCTTTGCTGCAGGGCAAAACCTCACGCAGCTGCCCGGTCCCTGTCGGCCTTTCGGGCGGCTGCAGCTTTGGGAATAAGCTTGTGATGTTTTGGCTCCTGTGCTTGTTTTATATGCAGACACAAAAAGAATAAATTTGGTTTCTCTCTTAAAAATGAGCAGCTTCAGAAAGCGTTATCCCTAACCGACCAGCGAAGGCCCGAGTCTAAAGGCCGCTGGGGGATTCAGCCCAGCAGCTCGGGCTGGTTTTCCGTTGGAGGTGCAAACAGGAGCCCTGTAATTTACAGCACTCCTGAACGACCTCGAACTGTTTTGTAACTGATCCCAGGAAGGTAAAAATTACAGCCCCTGCTCATTAGCTGCCTGGCTGGTCATCGTTAGTCCTGGCAGAGCCAGGAACAGCATGGAGTGTGTCTGAGGGGTGGCATGGGATCACAGAATCACAGAATGTTCGGGGTTGGAAGGGACCTCTGTGGGTCATCTAGTCCAACCCTCCTGCCAAAGCAGGGTCACCTACAGCAGGTGATGTACATCCTAAGCATGGCGCAGGCTGCTCTGGAGGCAGCTGCAAAGCCAAGCCCTGATGGTTCAGTTTTCAGGTGCATCCCGTGCCCCTGCAGCACCCACAGCTCCAGCTGCCTGGCTCTCGATGACTTGGCCCCGAAGCCAGTTGCTTGATGTCTCAAATACACTGCGGAGAAGGGAGGAGCTCACATCCGTGCTGGGGTGGCACTGGTGGCTGCTGTGCTGGCAACAGTCCCTCAGAGAACGGCTGCGGCGGTGCCTGGGCTGCGCAGCAGGAGGTGGCACGGCGGCAGCCAGGGCGCAGAGCCTGGCGAGGAAGGCACTCGCAGCAGGAAGGCAGTGGCACGATGGCTCGACAGAGCGAGAGCAGAGCAGGGCCCTCAGCTCCGCTGGCCCCTCAGCCCCTCGTTCAGCGCTGCTTCGCCGCTGCAGCATGGTGCGAGCTGAACAGCGAGTGAGGTTCGTTACACCCGCCTCGTACATAATTCTGTCCTTTTGGAGAGCTTTACCCTGTAACTCAGCGCTACAAGCTACGTCGTCACAGGCTCCTGTACTGGAAGGAAGAGTTGAGCTCAGCAAGGTGATTTTAACTCCGGTCTGGGCGTGGGTCCGGGTGCTGCCTCCGAGGAGGGGAAGCCTTCGGTGTGCGCACCCCAGCGCCAGCTCTCGCTTTCAGATAATGCCTGTGTCTCCGGCAAAGGCAGAGCAGCCTTCATCCCAGCGCTGACTCCCCAGCTATAAATATCTCTTCCTCTGAGGTAAGGAGGGTCCTCAGACTGGATGGAGCCGAAGGGAACACACCCTTCTCCTCTGCATGTTTTGTTCTTGTTTGGTCGTCTTTTCCCCATGCACGGTGACCCCTCCTGCGCGAGGAAATGCCTGCCTTGGGGAGTCGCCAGTGCATCCCCAACCGCTACACCCAGGGGTCAGATTGTTCTTACCTCAAGGGAGCTGCAAGGAAAGATGAGGTCAGGTAACACCGCTAGCAGCCTTCGGAGTTTTCCACTCGGTCATGATTACCTCCTACTACCGGCAACCAGCAAAATAAAGAAAACCAGAAGAGGCTTCAGTGACTTCAGGCATGAGGAACAGCGGAGGAACCAACTGCCAAGCTTGAAGGGGCAGCTCAGCTCCACTTTCTCCTTGGTGTGTCTTTGTACCTGCCCCTGAGGTTTAATGAACCTCTCTGAGAGCCCCAGGCTCTGAGAGGTTCCCAAAGCTGCCGAGGCGCTGTCATCTCAGGACCGTTGCTTTCTCCTCAGGCGCGTGGCTCCGTATCACAAAGAAATGCAGCTGTCACAGTGCCCTCCCCTGAGGGACAAACAAAGCCCAAGTTTTTTGGGTTGTGGAGTCTTCTCCTATCATTTAAAAAAAAAAAAAAAAAAAAAAA
>Ga0065711_1003502_pt1 | contig 28314 bp, 12 predicted proteins | sample Hoacrofraction12_FD_59098 | JGI IMG/M metagenome (GOLD analysis project Ga0065711, IMG submission 59098) | Hoatzin crop microbial communities from Cojedes, Venezuela - Epithelial fraction 12 v2 (version 2) | ecosystem: Host-associated > Birds > Digestive system > Esophagus > Crop | place... | reverse complement strand
GGGGGGGGGGGGGGGTTCTTACTGTATAAAAAAAGAAATGTCACCAAGCAAAAATTCCATCAGAGGAAAAAAGGAAGTAAGAAGATTGCCTTTATGCAGCAGCTCTGTTGCTCTGTTTTGCAGAGATGTTGGCATGATTATAGAACTGTAAGGAGGATCAAAGAGGAAGCCTTGCAGATGACAGCAGCTCTTGCCAAATCCTACTTCTTTATAGCCTTTGCTTCAGGGAACTCTGACAGCAGTGCTAAAGGTCTCCACTCATCAGGTGGTAGGTTAAAGGAAAACTTGTCTTGCAGGCTTCACACTGTAAATGCAAGTGCTTTCTTTGCCTGTGGAGTGTGGTGTCTGCCTTAAACGCTATACACTTTTTATACACCTGATTATATGGACAACTTAGATAAATTTTCCTGGAGCATTAGGGCTTCCGGACATAGGACCTTCAGGAGAAACAGGATGACAAGCAAGAGGCTACAGGAGACACAACTCTCCTGTGGGACTGGGCTACTTGAATGGCTGGTCATTGGTAATCTATCACTAAAGCTAGCTTCAAGACAAACTCTCAGGTCTTGTGGGGACAGAGCCAGGCACAAATGCACAAGCTTTAGCTAGAAGAAGTTACTGTAATCCTCAGTTTGTAAACTGAAGCACGAACAGAAATGCGATGTCAGTAAGGAATCCTGGCAAACCTAGATGTCAGTTAGTATCTTGGTGGGCAGAAGAGATGACTGCAACTGGTTCGGCATCCTGAAATGGGTGGGAAGGCCTAGGATCAAACAGGCCCTAGGAGCTAGCAGCAGTGCCACACCTTGCATCACTAAGAGGTGGTCCATTACCCGCTGGAGGTAGGGAGGGTTTTTTTGCTGCAGCATCATCTGTTATGAAACAGTTCAGGTACGTGAAGATGGGATGACTTCTGTTTTGTCAAGCAACACGGCTGAAAAAATGACGTGACCCATGTCTCTAGCTGGGTACAAAGCGCTCGCTGTACATTAAGCTGCAGAAGGCTTTTTTGGAAAGCAGCTGTTGGAAATGTGCATCCGTTTTGTTCGTACATGCTTCCCACTGTCTTTGTACCAGCTGTCCGTAAGGCTGTTAGCAGGCACCAGACACAGCCTGACCACAGAATGCTAACGAGGGGCAACTTCCAGAGCAGGAACAGAAACACTGAAACCCACCAACGGATTCTCAGTGAAACTCACTTAGCAAAGAGGAAGCTATCCTTGGGCAAGGCTCTCTACCCTGGCTCTGTCAGCCAAGCCAGCAAACAGGTCTGCTTTTCAGCCCCTGCAAAATGTGGCACTTGACCTGATTGATTGATTCAGGCGGGAGTGGGTGACGGCAAGCAGGCCTGGTAGTGTTGCTGGTCTCGGTTCTAGCTCAGCCACGTGGTGTGGAGTACGTTGCATCTTTAATATGTAAACTAGTATCAGTGGACAGATAATATTTCAATGGTAAGGCACACAAGGCTTTATTCCTGTCTGACACAGAAGCAGTAAATTGCAAAACAAAGCAAGCTGCCTAGGATTGTATGGGATATGTAAACTGTCAGACCCTCAGAAGGTAGCTGGTGCTTGCGGGATAGGTAAACTGGTGATGAAACAGGTAAATCCTCAGGGAAGGAAAGAGGGAGCCCTGGTACAGGGACTCTTGGAGAATTCGAAACAAACTAAAGCTAATATGCTTGCTCTTGAGCTAGGGGAAAGGAGGAGAAAGGGAGAGATTGGACCAGCCAGGTAAAGGGCAACTATGGGGCTGGTCAAGAACCGCATTCTGAAAACATACTTGCACCCTTGTTTCCGCTTGTCGAAGAAAGGAGAAATTGAAACTGCTCATCACTCCCAGTGTTTCCTCTAGACTACAAGATTAGTCTCAAAGGGATCTCACAAGCTCATCCTGTTTCTTCTTCTACCCCAGAGCAGGATTAACTGCATCTATTTGTCCAGCCTGTCATGAAAACCTTCCTGTGCTGGAAACATCACCATCTCCCCAGGCAACTCATTCAATACTTCATTATCCTTGCAGCTACAAAATTTTTCCATGATGCTTAACCTAAATTTCATTTCATATAATTCAGGTACCCCTTTATCTGCCCTGATCAAAGGGAACATGGCTGCATAGACTGCCCCCTTCCCATTTCCTATTTTTGTAAATAATGGGCTATGTACTGGCTCTGTCTTCTCTTTTCTTGGCTAAGACACTCCTTCCACTTAATATTTACTCACAGACCATGTGGTTTCCAGACTTCTGATGGTTCTCACTGACATCCTCTGGAGTTGATCCTGTTTGTCCACAACTCGTTTTGAGGCGCAGTATCCTACTTGGACACGGCACTCCTGTGGATGTGGAATAGAAGGGAAGGGTTACTTCACACCTCTTGCATCCTCTGTTCTTGTTTACCATAGCCCTGCTTGTGCCTGCCCCATGTCCAAATTGCACGACACAGCCACCTTGGGCCCAGCCTGTGATCTGCTGTAACCCCTGGAGCCCTTCCCACAGAATGGTGGAGTGACTGGCTGCCTCTCTTCCCTTCTCCAGTGCAGTCAGCACTTTCCTCTTGATGCAGAGCAAGTCTTTCTTTTTTTTTTTCTGTTTTCAAAACATAAGTTTTTCAAGTCACACTGAAATCTAGTTCCACTCTTCTGCGGTACGCGCAGGCCTCCTGGCTCAGTGTCAGGTTTTAGAGGCATGATCTCTATTTTTTTTTTTCATTAAAAGTATCACCCAGATTTTCTGTGGAAATATTTAACAGCACTGGGGTAGGAAAATACCCCTCTGGAAACTTGCAAAATGCATTTTTCCATCTGGGCAGTGGATTATTAACAACTAGAGTTTTCTGGCAGTTTTTGCACTTACATTAAAATATTTTCCCATATACTGTTTCTTTTTCTTGTTTTGAACATGAGACAGCCAGGTCCTGGGCCGGAAAGGGGGTGCTGCCCTGTCCTCACCTCTCTGTGCCCTCTCCGTGGAGTTCCCAGGATATGATTCACAGCAGCTGCAGCTCTCCAGGCAGTGCTGTGCTGACCGGCTGACCCCCCCGCGCCTACAGACTTCGAGCCGTGGGGATTCTCCTGGGGTGCAGAAGCAGGAAAACAGTTGTCTGGGGAGCTGTGGCTCTCTTAGCTATTCATATCCCAACTAAACCTGGTGGCGATTTTTAGGGGCTAGGAAAAGGTACTGCCTGGGCCACAGGGCACATACCCTGACAAGTCATCAGAAACGCTGCTGTGCAAGAGGAGTGTGAGGTCTTCTTTAAAGGTTGTTTGTCATAATGCAGTGTACCAGGCCAGCCTGCTCTTCCTTCTCTAGTGATGTTAGTGCAGATGTTGTAGCAATTTTTGCTGGACTCTGATACCAGTATTATTATTTCTCCTAAGCTTAAAACAAAAACACTGTGACTGCCCAAACTCAATGAGAAGATGTCACTTTGCAGCGTTTCTCAGCAGCTGGATTTAAGGCCAGTTTCTTTTTGTGGTTGCTGATTAATGGGTTCAGCATTTCACAGAATCCTTGGAGTTTTTCATAGGCAGTGTCTCAGGCTTCTCTAGAAATGAGTTTCTCTCTCCCAGCAGTCCGTCAATGCGGAAGAAGGACTTGTGTGACTGCTGAGGTGGAGCCCCATGCCAGTCTCCTTTGTCACTGGAGTGGCTCTGGGTAAGCAAAGAGAACATGCTGCTTCCAGAAGACTCCACTGCCTTGGACAGATCATTTATGACAGAAAGCTGTACTACCAAGGCCAGAGCCTGTCCATCTAGTGCGGCTGCGTGGGGAAGGTTTCTACCCTCTACCCACACCCATGGAACAATAAGGAGGGATTCTGTGCTTGTTTTATCTTGCGTGGTAGGCGCAATATTCACATCTTCATCTACAAACTGACCAGTACTAGGCTTATGCCTGGGAGGCACCCCTCCTCTGGAGCTTCCCAAGGCTTCAATCACGGATGCTTAGGGTTGGGGCGGGGGGGGGAATGTGTAACAAAACTAATCTGTAGTGATGGACATGTTCCTCAGCTCCATGTTCATTTGCTGCTTCTGGCTCAAGGCCTGTATGTTGTCCTGGGTTTCCCTTCTCTCCCTTCCCTTAATACTGATGCAGAGATGTGGTATAGGACTGGATTGAGGTCACTTGCCAGGTCTTGCCATATGTTGTTGGTGTGACAGGCAGCTCTAGCCTGTGTGGGACCCTAGGACTCTCTCCAGGTGCAGGAGAGTTAAAAGGTGGTTATGGGCTTGACTGACTGGTTTTCTTAGAGGGAATTATTTAAGAAAAATCCTCTTGTAGGCATCACGTCTATGTCCTTCAGCTTTATCTCAGGAACACCTTTTCTATGCTTTTTCAGAGAAGCAGTACTAGGCTTTCCAGAAGATCTTGCCTAGCTGTGTTTAACAAGCTTAGGGAAAATAACACCAGAATTTCTCCTTTGTGTGCTCCACAGTACCAGGAACCCTTGTTCAACATAACCACCGAATGCACGGTACATTGGCCCTTGTGCTAATCAAGGTGAATGTGAGAGGTGTGTGATGCAAGCAGTGCTAAATCTGAATGTGCACTAAAAAAGCAGCACAACGGAGATCTGACTCTGCTGAGGGGGATGCTTTTGACCTCCCTTTGTAACGCACTGGGAAGGAAATGTCTGCTCAGGAACTCTGGAGCTCAGAGGGCAGGGTGCATCCTCCCTCTTGCCCCTGCCTTCCCTCCTCTATATAAAGTGTGTGCTTGTCCAGTCAAATGAATTCTGAGATGCGCCGTAAAGAAGGGGAGACAGCTATGAGTTCCTGTCCTTTTGCACCCCACCCAGTTCTCGCTTTGTTTGCTTTTGTTCATCTCCAGCCCCAGGGACCAAGGCTATGGTTGACCTTAAACCTCATCGGAATTAGGGCTGTGGTTTGGAAATTGCTTTAGAATCTTCTAAGGTACAGAACCTGAAATCCAAATAAAATAGATATTTCTGCAGCAACACATGTTCGTTTCAGTCCCATAAGAAAGTGAGGACTTGTTATGCCTCTGTTTTGTCCTTCCTTTATGTGACACTCTTGGAACTTTCTACCTGTAAGCCTTATAATAATCCTGATGGTTGTCTGCACACACCCGAGGTAATGCAGGAGGGAGGGTACTAGATGATTTCCATGTCCAAGATGTAAGGTATCTGTCTCGCAGGGAATGGTCCTTTAATTGGAAGGCAGTCAGCTATACCGCCTAGAGTGACTGATACTGCCTTCTCTTTCTGGCAGTAGATGATCTCATGCAGCTTTCACTTCAATTTCTGGAGGATTTTATGCTTTACAGAGGAAAAAACATCCTTTGTTATGTCAGTTAAAGAATGTGAAGCTGCTGAGAGGTGTGGCAGGTCGGTATTATTGACTTTATCACTGTAAACCACAAATCTCATGTGAGCTGTTCCTTGTTTGAAATAGCAGCTCTGGAGATCTTATAATTAAGGCACAGTTTTCTGGGGAATGTTAAACAGGTCTCATTCACGATGGTGAAGAGACGCTGAAAAAGTGGATCCTTGAAGCACAAAATCCAGTGAGCTAAGAAATATTCCTGCTTGAAAAAAGAAAAACCACTACGATTTAGGTGGGAGTTGAGAATCCCTGGCTTAACAATTACTTGAATACATGGTCTGGCTACTTCAAGCACATTTGAATCATTAATGTGAGGATGTGGGCACCTCAGAATAGAAGGAATAGGCTAATGGTGTAATGTTAACATATGATCTGCCTCTCATATGATCTGCCATTTGCCCTCAGATCAGTCCATCGGTGTGCAATCCAGCCAAGAGAGCACACCTTATGCTTTATATGCAAGGGTTATGGCCTTGAGAACAGTCAGAGACCTGAAAAAAATCTTTTTGCCAAGAGTGACTTCTAGCAGGTAGTGGTGAGGATGTAGAAATCTGCCCTTTAAAGCAGAGAGATAACAAACTAGTTAAGATAGTCAGTAGCATCAAGGCTTTTGATGTAGGGTAAAAGATTTCTTGATTTATTTTTTTTTAATGAAAAGAGGTAGTTCCTGAAGCATTTACATAACCCTTGCTTAAGAAGTCACCAGAGTATAGTGAATTTAACCATTTGTTGGTTGCAACATTTCAGCTCTGCTACAGCCATCAATCCAGAAAATGTTGTCCATCCCTCAGGAACACTGGAGCATCCTAAATCACTCGGCTGAGGCTGGGCTCAGAGCTGAGGTCTTGTTCTGTGACAGTGCTCCTCTCTCTCCCACAGTTGCTTCCAGCTGTCCCCTGAAGAGAAGGATTTCGCTGCCATTTCCAAACTGATGGGCAGCTGGGGTGGCCAAAGAATGTCTCTGTCAAAACAAGCCTAAGACCCTATCAAGTTCATTTTCTTATTCACAGTGGGAGTTTTGCACTGTGCTTTATTGAGCAGTTTCTCAAAAAGCCTATTTTTAGTGAGGCACTTACGTTAGCAGATTTTGAAATGCAGTCCTAGTCCTAAAAGAGACTGTTCAAAAAAAAGAAAAGGTGGGGGGGACTCCATGTGGAATCAAAGGCTTGAGCAGTTCCCTGTGTGTCTCCCTCAAGCACACCCCAGCAGCTGGCAAGCAGAAAGTTTTCTTTTGTTTTTTTCTAACTGTCAGTGTTGAAATGTGGAAGCTGACATTTCAGCTAGGTTTTCTCGCACACAGCCTGCAGAGAACAAAACCAAAAAATCTTTCTGCATTAATTAGCATCTCTCACAGGTGAGATGACAGAGGAATAAAATTCTGCATGCTGTGAATAACAGTACCACAATCCATTCCTTGACAATGTGAGATGAAAAAAGTCTCACTGCTGTTACTACATTTGCTCTCCAGCGCCAGGAGGAGCAGAGAAGTAAGAGACTCTCCTTTTGATCAGTCAGCGGCTCTGGGGGCTCACAGGAAAGAAACACAAATAAACAGGTAACTTCTTCATACACGGACTCACTCTTCAGGGTGAAGCATCCACTCAAAATCGTATAGGGAACTTACGAAATGATTTTGTGTGCAAGCAGGTGTCAGACTGCAGCTAAAGTCCGTGGCCCAACTAGTTTTTTAACGAGTTATGCACATTACAACATGACATGAACCGCTGATGTGTTTCTGAGTGGGACTGAACACTTTTGCCTCCCACATGTTGTAGTACTAGGAGATACTTCTGATAAAGTAGTTGCTCTAACTTCAAACTTGCTTCCAAAACAGTACACCATGTGCAAACTGCTTTAAGATGTGAATCCGATTGTCCATTCTGGAGTTGATGTAAAACAAAATTTCCCCGTGGAAATGGTGTCTGTTTCATTTTAATGCTTTTATTTTCACCAGTGTGGACTTGATTACTGATGGAGGTGAAATGTATGAAGTGTTTATGGAGATCTTTCTTTCTGACAGATCACTAGAAAAAACCTCAAAGGAAATGAATCTGGCCCTACTTCTTTCAGTGTCTTTAAGCTAAGGCAGGAAGCAATTTTTTTTTTTCTTGTGAACAGTTATAAAGCAATCGTGAACCCTTGCACCGGATCAAACACTGGAACTAGACCATTCTTTAAAAAAGAGACGTGCGTGTCATCAGTCTGTCTTTGCAGCACTGCTCTAGCCAACCTCCAGTTTATCTTCTGTCCAAATGTGACACATTGATGTGTCCTGCTTGGCTGCGCATTCACATTTGCACGCGTTCTACAGCAATTAGCTGTTTCTCTCTTTTCTCTCTCCCTTCCCCCTTTCTTTCCTTTCAATGTTTAAGCTTCTCGAGTCATCTGCTTCCTGTCCAGAACTCACAGAGTAAACTTTTGCAAAGTGCTCAAATAGAAACAGGTATCTAAAAATGCTGTGGGTCTGCTACCTTCCCAACTGCTACAGCTCTGAGTGCACAAAACTTCCAAACTGCCGATCAGATGGAGTGTTGCTATTTTTCGAATGTTTTTGCTGTGTGTCAAGTCTTGACACTGTGCCAGTCTGAATTGGCAGCAGATCCCTGGAATAAGCCATGGGGAAAGCAGCAAAACACAGTCATTTATCTTTGAAACAAAGGCAGTGAAGATGGAATGTCTGATTCTCTTCTCATTTAGACTGGTGTGAAGCAGGCACAACTCCTCTGAAATCAAGAACAGAACTGCAGGAGGAAAGAACTGAGCAAGAGCTGTATGCTTCGGGAAAAGTGAAATGGGAATTTTGTATGGTAGAGAAACATCTACTATTTCACTGGACGGGAGGGGGGAATGGCAAAAACCAAAAACTGCATGCCCCTTAGAAAGCTTTTTTAGATTGATCCGGTTTTTTTTCAGGTGTATGTTCCCTACACTGATGGTGTAATTCCATGGTCAGTGAGAGCTTCTGTCGATTTCTGATGGTGACACTGACAGACTTTGGTTAATGCTATTAAATTCTCTTGACAGCAGGACTTCTTGTCTTAAAAAGAGGCAGACTTCAAAAATCTGCAGAATGGTGTTTATGCTTTTGGCGAATGAGTTTGGATCAGCTTTTCACCTCTTCTGTCCTAATAGCAATCCAGAGTAACCGCTGACTTGGCGATGTTTTGCTGGCTCGGTGCTGGTGTGAGATCAGACCTGGTGCTTAAAACTTTCCCGTGTTCAGAAGGGCACTATTTCGAAAGAAGCTGATCATGACTGTCAGTAGGTACAACGCGGAAGTGAGAAAACACTGAGGAACCAAAACGAGCTGTTGAAAGACACAGATCTCATCAGAGCTTAAAGGGAAACTCCAAGGTTTCAAAAGCGCTGTTTTGAGGAGCTGGTGACTCAGAATGACACCTGTGATACGCAGGCCATCTAATACAGGCTAATACAGGGGTGGGTCCTATACTCATTCAACTTGTTACTAAGCGCAGCTCCTGCTGAAGTCAGTAAATGGCTCTAGAGATATGTATCACTCTCATTTTGCAAAGCGGCAGTCAGTGTCTTTGTTCGAGAAAGGGATTTTTTTCCAGCATCACGCAGTGAATCAATCAGCAGCAGAGACCCCGTAAACTTCGCCCTGTGTCTCTAATCCGAGCACAGCATATGTTGCTTGCAGATTTATAGTCGGAGTCTGAGCACATGACCTCGTGTGGTTTGTAGTATTAGTTTGTTTCAGCTTTTGTGGTCACCTTGTTACTTAAGAAATGTAGCTTTTCTCTGCCTGTTTATATACACTTGTGTGTTTATACACACACACAAATGAACTGAGTACCAGAGGAAACGAAAAACCCCCAAGGCAATTCAAGGCAAATTAAAGTATAACCAAATTTTTAGTTTAAATACACCATGTATGTCAGATTAAATATATCAAATGTTAATGAACAGTCTTAAAGCAACTCAAATTTTTCTGGGCTTTAATGTCATTTTTCTGCTGGAGTTTAGTGACATGGGTGACAGAACTCTGGTGACAATGCTGTATATCATAATTAAAAAGATAAGAACTTTTTTTTTTTATCTTGTAGGGAATTAAGCCATGTTTATAGCTTGTTACTAGGTGCTATGAACTTCGTCGAAGCCTGGGCTGTAGAACCATATCATCAGCTGCAGCACAGTTGCTTTGTCAAGTAGATGGGAACCAATACAACACAAAGACCAACCACTAGCAGGAAAACTATGCTTTCCAATGGATAATTGTTTTGCTCATCTCCAGCATGAAGAAACTGGGGTTTTTTTTCATGCTCTTAATTGCCTATTTCACAAAAATAAAGCTAAACCAACCACAAAATGGGCCCTGTGCTAAGTGCCGTCCAAAGAAACGGAGAGCTTTTGCCTGAAAAAGCACATTGCAAGGTGGGCACAGGGAAAAGCAGGGTATTTAAAACACAAATTAAGCCAGCAAGGCAGCAGCAACACAATTTTTGTTATTTCCTAGTTCAGTTTTCTTTAACTCCACAGTTGGAGGGGAGATGGCTTGATCAAGAAGAGGCTCTTCTACAGAGGAAGAAAAGTGATGGAAGCTGAAGGGAAGAAAGTAGGATGAAAAAGGCAGAGGAAAAGATGGATGTGGATTACGTTGTGCACCACTATTAGGTTATTTACACTAGGAGATAAGAGAAAGGGATTATTTAAAAAAAAATTTCAAAGATGACTTTTTTTCCTTTACAGCATTTCCAGTATAATTTTAAAGAAAATGTGGCTTGTCTACCGAATTAGGAGCTGTGTTGTCCCCTGGGAGAAAAACCTGGTCCTACCAAAGGAAAGCGGAGTCTTGCTTTGTCTTGTCGCTGCGGCAGGCATGTGCGTAAGCCTATTCCAGAGACAGTTCTCACACGGAGGTTCTTGGGTTGGGAACGGCTGTCGGGTATGTTGAGCAGCTTAGCTCACAGTGCAGCTACCCAGATAGATGAACTAGCCTTGGTAAAGGATGGTGTTTCACAAGGTGAGAATTAAATCCAGGATGGGAAAGCCAGAGACAGCTATACCTTAAAATGGTATGGCCTTTGGCAAATTTTGTACTATTAAGCTTAAGTCTTAATTTGGAAATGCCTACTTGACCCTGTAGTTTTAAGCACAGACTGAGCTAGGAAATCAGAGCTTGGTACTCTCTATTTATACTCTGTGCCTTGTGGTTCTGAGATCAGAAAATACACATGGTGAGAATTAAAAAAGGAATAAGTAAAAAGATCACGTGCTTTAGACCTTACATTTGAGACTAAGAAGATGTATACGAGTTGGTGTACATTTACTTAAGTGAGTAAATTTCTGATGGTTTTGGTTTTTGGGGAAGGGAGGAGGGGACACTCTTTCCCTGAGGAACTGTCTGTGGCTTTTTTCAAATTTCTTATTTACAATACAAAAATAATAACTAAGCTGCACATTTTTCATTTTGACATGTGAAAGCAAAAATAATTGTGCTTTGCCTTAGTAGGCCAAGATGGTAATACGCTTCTTTTGTCTGGGTTCATTTTTAGTTCAGGTTAAAGAAATTCCTTTGCACTGTGCTGGATGCGTTGAAAAGCTGTATTATGGACTTATCTCTATTCCCATAACAGTGTCAGTAAAGGCTGAGAGTAATTTTGGCCATGTCTAGACAGTGGTGTAAGACATAATGTTGGCATGTGCCATGACAACCTCCCATTTGAAAACAAGGTCAGTGAGTGCTTCTGGCACGGCTACAGATAATTATCTGTCTGAAAGTTGACAGTGATATCAACTGACAAAAAATTTTATATCAAGTGAGTTCAATATGAAGATGTCATTTAATCAGCTTTTTATTTGTTTTATTTGGTACCCCTTCCAGGGAAAAAAAGCAAAAATTGTTTCCTCTTACTCTGCAGTGTGACTAGAACATAACTTTCATGCCAGTAGGGTGAATGAGTGGTATCTCAGACAAGAGAAAACAGAGTATGTTTTCTTTAAGAAATATTTGGCATGCAAAACAGAAAAACTTCTGTTTGAAAATCTGGCAGCTCACCTTAAGGCATCTTAAAACATGCAGCAAGCACATCAGCAACTTCCTGTTGCTGGCAGTGCTGTTCAAGTGTAGCCGAACAGTATGGAGAGATAATGCAAAGCCCATCTGGAAAGCATGCAGCAGCCTCTTCAGAAAGCACTTTGCCTCGGAACAAATCAGATCCTATTCCTCTCAAAAAGCAGAGGACTATGAGAGGAAATAGTTTTCAGAGATTCTGTTCCTCCGACAAGAGGTGGGAGATCATCTCCTCCTACTAAAAAAACACGACTCTTGTTTGTATTTGCAGATTTCATGGTGGTGAAGTAAACTGACGCATAAAATACTTTTTTTGCAGTGTAGGCAGCCGGATCACAGACTCGTTAGTCTCATGTCACTGCAGGTTGTCTGCAAGAAGCAGGAAGAGCACCTGGGTCTCCTTGCTGTGAGTCCATGCACGGTTCACTACACTATGCACTTCTCTACCTTGAAATTTCCTGTGTACTGCAAAGTGGGGTGAATATCTAAGTCTTGTCTCTGCAGCCTGTATTTTTTCACAGAATAGAAGTCTAGTGATCGTGAACATGAAAAGAGTATAGCCTGGCAAGAGCTTGCAAATAACAATTTTTTTCCAATGCAGTCCTGTCAGAGAACTTGTGATCAAGGTAGGAACTGAAAGCAGCACTCCCTGAAGGGACCGAAACGCTATGACATCTGAAAGATCCGTTCAGGAATTATCGCATTGTAGATGTGCAGAGCAGCATTCCCTACATTTGACAGCTACTCTGCATTTATAGCCCTACCAAAAGACTAACTTTTTTTTGTATCAGAATAAAATGTTTGTTTTAGGCCTGACTGCTGCTTCTTCGGTTCTTCTTTTTGAGACCAAATTCTGAGTTACTTTCAGGGAAGCAAGAAGTGAGCATGATGAAGTGCTGAGCCTCAGTCAAGCTTCCTTTCTGAGGTCTGTAGTGCTGCTGCGGTTCTGCAAGATAGTGTTCATGCTGATTTGAACCTTGTGGGATAATTTTACTTGGCCTGTGGAGTCATTAATTGAGGGCAAAGAAAAAAGGCACCATGCTTGACGGACTCCTGTTAACAGATGAAGTCCTTCTAGGATCCCTCTTAGTACCACTGTGGGATTGGATACTGTGGCAAATCATAGTCCAGGTCCTGTGGCTTCAGCTTCTAAGGTGCACCTCAGTTTGCTTTTGCTGCTGCCATCTGCAACATGAATCCCTCGGGAGAGAGGAGTTATGAGGAGTTAGAGGGGAAATGCAGGTTAAGACCAGAGAAGCAAAAAGGAGAATCAAGATGAACGGGCAGAAGCGGAAGACAAAGTGCAAAATCTATGAGAGCACTAAGGAAGAAGAGTAACATGCAAACAACTGAAGAGAAGGATGACACAGAAAAGGGTTGGATCAAGTGTTCTAACATTCAAGAAGGTACAGCTGAAAAGAACAATGGAGGACGAGGGAGTGATAATCGATGGCTTTTTACTCCTTGGAATGCTTCTGTGATGAGTTATCCTAAATATTCTCTTAAGGGAGACAGGAAGGGAACAAGAGGAAGTGGTTTCCTCAGGAAGACGAGAGGCTCACTTTGCCATCTGTCCCCTTTATGCATTTCTGACCTCCCATCTCTTCTCCACTCCCCATTGTAAGTGTCCTAACTACCATCAGGCTGATGGCCCTACCCATTGAGAGATTTCACCCCTCCTCCTTAACGCTACAAGGCATTTTCCCCTTCTGGGCAAAACCATCCTGTCTGTGCTTGTAATTGTGTCTGTGTTGTTATGGACAAGGGTCTTTTCATTCCAAGACTCAGTGAGCTATTTTGGCCAAGCGCACTGAATGAAGCATTTATTGCTTTCCCTCTAATGCAGTTCCTTTTACAGGACACTCCATTTTTAAAAAGCTGAGATTAAATTGCCCAGGAAATGTTGCATCAAAATATTACAGAAGATATTGCTTGTCATAGAATACAAAATATTCCACGATACTGTCCTATAAGGGACACTGATATTCTTGCTGAATCTGAGGTAGGTGAGGTTCAAGAGACATACACATTAAAACACACCACTTTAAATGAAACAAATGTGTTTAGATGAAAAGGCAGCATGGAAGGAATCCAGTTCTGGAAAGGACTTTAGAGTGCAGAGAATGGTTTGGTTCATCTCTTTGGGAATAAACAACTTGTATGTGTGCATTTTTTTAAAGCTTTTGAAATTAGGTTATTTGGGGAATTTATTTAGAGAGATTGGTGTAGGCTAAGTAAACTCACTTCTTAATAATTTTCTAATAGCTTCACTGGGACTCGATTTTGTGGTGCAAAATAGATGCCTTCCTCATGGTAAGTTTCTAACAAAACAGAGGCACCGGAAATTAGTGGGGCAACATAACTCACTGGAAGTTACAGATTAAACCGGAGTGATTTGGTCTTCTGTCTCTTCCCGGCTTGCACTATGTCCAGTTGGAGTACCTCATCTGTATATGGAGCGAGCCAGTTGTCGGCTCTGTCCCTTTTCATGTGCGCTGCTGAAAGCTTGCTGCATTTCAGTGTTGTGGGGTCTTCCAGAGGCAACCGTACCAGCGTGCTTTTGGGCACAGTGGGCAGTCACAGGCTTGAGGGGAATTAATTTGAAACTTGCTATTGCCGTACTGTCAACTTTTTTTGAGAAAACTGAAAATCAACATACCTCAAGAATTTATCTGCAGGCGTGTTTGGTAACATGGTTGCTCCCTCTCCACCCAACCTGAGCCTAGGGAATCATGTTCAGGCTTGCATCAGCATGCAGTGTTTCAGAAGTAGAACTACAGTATTGCTTTCCCAGACGGAGTTCGCTGACAAGTCAGGCAGAAAGACGTGCCTCAAGAGTCAGAAGTGGAAGCAGGATTTGTACGTTAATGTCAAATTTGGAAGTAACCAGGTAGATACACTGCTGGTGCAAACATACATAGCTGTATTCTACAGCCTCATGCTGGCTTACTGCACTGTGTGGATTTAATCAGCTTCATAGTGTTAGGTGAGAAATGCCTGTAAAACCCATGCCAGTGGTGTTCTGAGGTCTGCAGTAACAGTGTGCCATCACTGGGATGGAAGAGGCCTGCTGCAGGGAAGGTACTCAGGTTTTATCTCTGGCTGTCCTAATACTGTTCTCCCAGGAGGAGGCCAGCTGGATTTGTTTCTTGTGTCCAAATGCAGTATCGACCCTAAAGCAGGATCTAGGCCTCAGGCTCACATGGCAGCGTGGTTTGGCTGGGAGGTGGCTCCTCTGTCTGCCTTTGTTGCTTCCAGTGCCCTCTAATGCATAGGGACTGCTCTTCCCCATCGTCCCTCGAGTGCTGGTTTCCTCAAAGCACTGCAAAGCCAGACAGCAGCCGTACCACCCCTCTGAGACAGCGCAGCATGAGCACCCTTCCCCCCTTGTTTCCTTCTTTTATCCCACATTGTTAGTGCAAGCAACTTGGACTGAATTCTTGGAAGAACTGAAATGAAGTTGTGGAATTGTTCCTTCTGATAACCCTGTGATCTTCTTTACTTCCAACTGCAGGGCTGCTGTCTTCACACATTCCTTTACAGAATGACTCAAGGAGCTATGTGTTCTCCCAACATAAGAAATTACGCTCCTTCTTTAGAACAGCTCACCAAAGAGACGGAAAACTAAAAAGAGAATGTTGGACAAGTTACCAGCAAACTGGACTCTGCCTCTAAGGCTGATCTGAATATGGAAAGGGTAGGGTTCTTACATGCACACATAGCACATTTCATTCCCCTTTATTTGTTAAAGTAAGTCCTCCTATTTGAATGACTTAGAACTAATGTAATATTTGTGGAAACCTGAGCATTTTGTATTTCCTATATTTGAGGGATGAGGGGAGAAAGGGAATCTACCTTTTTCAGCTTCAATGTTTCTATTATGGAGTCTGTTCTTCTCTTCGCCATTTACATCATGGGGAAAAATTGTTTTTGAAGATACTAAGAACCCTTAAGTCTGCATATAGTAGCAAGTGTCCATATACATATAGTGTATCTACAAAATTAATTTCTGCAAATTGAAAGTATGAACTTACGTAAACACAAACCTCACAGTAGCATAAAAGGCAAATAAAGCCTTATATTTTAAATGGGAAACAAATTAAGAAAATCTTTGCCAACTTTATCCAGCTTTGCCCATTTGGTAGGCACTAACAAAGGTTTACTTTTCTTTTTGGAAGAGATGCTTGCTGGGGAATGAAGAAAACACCGTGCTGTGGGAAGGATAAACCAAGACAGCTGTTTAAATTGCTCACTGTAGTATTAAGCTGTTCTTTGTACTTTTGTTTTATTGTTTGTGCATTTTTTTTCTGTAGTTGCCTAACATTGACTGGTGTATGAGGATACAAAACAAATCTCTGGAATTGTATTTGTGAACATTGCTTAATTCTCCACTTGAGCAGGCAGTGGAAGAAGAGGTTTGAGATGCGCTGCCTGGTTTAATCATTGTAAGCTTGGCTGGGCAAAGGGACCTTGGCTTGTTACTAGGATAGCAATCACGGAAACAAACAACAGTATAACAGAAGCTAGCTTGTGCATTGACACTAGCCGAGACAGACACCAGAGCCATCCATCTTCATTGTTCAAAGTATAAATAGTTCACAGAAGGTCAAGGAGTAATTTCTGTCCTAAAATGATGCTGTACATTTGCCTGCCTTATGCTGACTTGAAACCATCTTTTAACTTTCTATCAACTAAAAGCAGGCACTCCGACAAGCTACTGTCGAGCTAAACGATAGAATAAAGGTCACTGAGTTTCAGGGTATGGATGGCTCAAGCTCAATCTCTCCTGAAAAACAAACACAGAAAAAAACCCAAAAAAGAATTAATGCATTACAGATATTTACTCTGGGAATTACAATAGTCAACAGTGAAATTCCCACCGGGTTCTGCAGCAATGATATAATTATATACGCCACCTGGGGAGGGAAAGCCTAAGAAATGATAATGCCAAGTTGAGTCTGCCACCTGAAGCCTATTCTTTTGTGCATTAGTGTGGCTTTAATAATGTGACACATTGTTTCTCATCTAGAATATATTGGGCAATTTATTCTACACTCTTAGATATGCTGTGTGTTCTGTACTTCAAAGAACATCGAGCCATTCTTTATCTACTTCATCAATGACAGGCAAGCTTGTATCCTGCTTTTAATGATCCCGCACATGCATTTTTCCAGAGACAAAGCACGTTCGGGGAAAAACTGTAGAGCACAGCTCAGCAGAAGATTCATGCTCCCATCAGATAAGGGTATTGTGGTGGTTGTTCATCAGGCTGGTACTCTTCGTAGCACAATTTTTACCTTCTCATGGGCTTTAACTGTAGATTGCTAATGCGAAGACCATTTGCTGCTAACTCTGTGTTAGACACTGAGTTCTCCCTCTTCTGTCCGAGGGACACAGGGAGGGCGGGATGACCATGTGCCATCTGCCTTGTGGGGATGAATGGCTGCAGTATGTGCTCTGGCCCGCAGCGTGGGGAGGGCCCCCGATGTTGCATTTGTTTCTCATTTACCACCGTGGTTCTATCTCCTTTGGTGCCTTTCAGAATGCCCAGGCTTAGCATTTGTGTATCAGAATATTTCAACACCTGCAGATGTCTGCGATCCTCAGAGCTGACGAGACACACCAGCAGATAAGCTGCACCCCAGCAAGGGTACAAGCTGACAGCGAAGGATACACTCGCTCCCTTTTCTATGCCTAAATGTTGCTGATGAATACAAACAGCAGCTTGGTGCTGTGGTAAGAGCCTGTGATGAAACTTGCAGGCAAATGCTTCTTTCTGTGCTTTTGCAGAAAACAGCGCAACCCCTCTCGGTCTTCCATCATTGGTTAGCAGCGTTAGTGTTTCTGAATAGCAAAACCACATTTATAGGTTCGTTTGTCTCCAAGTTATGCAACTCACTTCATTTCAGATGAGCAATGATTCCATCTGATAACAGAATGTAGCATTGAACCTCAGACATAGTTGCAGAGAAAAAGAAGAAAACCTGTGCTGCAGCTAACTGTCCTCGATTGTTTTCTGTCATGCAGGTTTTTACTGTATGCTGGTGTTGACTTCTGTCCTAAACTTGTACACGCGCTCAGCACGGATACGGAAATGTTTACGTTGATGACTCAGATTATGCTCTCCCCTTTCTCAAAAAGCTGAGTTTGTATCATTGCACAAATAGCAAGTTAGCTCCTCACACCTAATTTTGTATTACACAAGAGTTACATAGTTCTAAAAGAAAGAATTTATTTGTTCTCTGGAGAAAGAGGCAACTTGCAAATCTCTGTATCTATACCTAAAATGTACAGAATATCCCACTTTATTCATTCAGCCTTCATGAATTGGTTCCCATTTTTGTAGACTACTCAGATGTCACATCATGAAGCTGTGACTTTTGCCACACAGTTGTTAAAAAAAGTGCATCATAATGTACTTTTCTGGTAGACATAGGCTGTGTATACTTCCATGTCCTAAAGCATTTTATGCATGAAAGCATAGTGTTGCCAAATGGAAGCAGAAGTCGTGTTCTCATCAGCAGCTAAGACTGACAGAAGCCCAACTAGAGATTTCCGTACCTTACCTAAGGAATAATATATTCCAGCTTAATACATATTAGAAGAAAGGAACTTCTGCCATGCAATGTATCAAATGCTACATTTGAGTGTCTAGTGTTACTCCTGGTCCAAACAAGTAACTGAAGAAGTGAGGATGATCGTAGCAACAGTGATTCCCTACACTGTTGCCTGCACATCTGACTGTATGCGTTCCCATGCAAAACGACCAGCTGAACCACGTTAGCAGACTTGGAGAGAACCATAATTAAGGCTGAAAAGTTGTTCATATCTTAACTCTGGACAGTTGTCCATTTTAAAAAAGGAGGTGTCAAAGGCACAAGAGGGAAAATGTGCTCAACTGCCCTTTGCGCTTTAGCAACGTCTCCCTTATGACCTTTAACTTTGGGACATGGTTTAGTAGACATGGTGGTGTTGGTTTGACAGTTGGACTTGATGATCTTAGAGGTCTTTTCCAACCTACAATTTTATGAGTCTATGATTGATTGATTTAATTAAATCAGATTAGAAACTGCTTGAGCAGTGTGCACACTGCAGTGATGTAATTAACCTCATATCTAAACCCGTGCTGCTACACCGGAGTGAATGTGAGTCCCCAGAATTCAATCACTATAGGCAGTGGCAAATGTTGGAAATATCAGCTAATGTGTAACGTATTTTTATCACTGCCGGATGTTACTGTCAAACCTGGACTCGGCACAGTGCATAGTTGGGCTGGCCCTAAAATCAAAACGAAAGACCAAGCAGAACTCAAGCGTTTCCCCTGGCTCCCACAGGATAAACAGCTGTGCTAAGCCTTGATCCTTCCTCTCCTAATTGCCTCTCTGTGCCGAAGCTTCTCTGATGCTACGTGTGTGTAGGAGCACAGTGACACTGAGTCAGCTCCATTTTCCCGTGCACCAGCTCCCCATTCGTGTTGACGAGGAGCTGTAGCCCAATGGAAGCTACCTTTGCCATTGGGATTACTAAACTCAGTGTGGAGGATACAGCATTCCCTTTATGTCCTAGCTGGAGAATGAAATTACAGATGATAATCGTGACTAACATCCTGGGCTAGCTGGCATCTTCTTGTCTGATCCCATGTTTTCATGAATTGTCAGAAGTTCGCAGTCCTTTAACTGTGGACAAAATGAACTAGAGATGATGCAGTATGTTCATGAGGTGGGAGGTCTGAATAGTGATATCACAGAAACCGTCATAATGCTAAGCAGCTTTTGACAATTCTACCTGTAAGATTTAGGGGACGAAAAAATATACAGAATTTAAACGCTAAAATCCTGCGCCTGGTCTGTTTGAAGGTCTAGAGGTGAGTAGGAATGGCTCATGAATGATGAATCACGCGCTGCTAGAGAGCCAGGCTCTGGTGGTTGCAGTCTAAAGTGCTCATGCCTTTTTGTTTCTTTCTGCTCTTGTCAGCAATAACTGTGTTTACGTGGGCAGTGCCCAGGTTTTGTCAACAGCTTGTTGGATTGCTTTTACTCATCTCCTCCCAAGGACACTGCAAGTCTTAATTCATCACCCTTTGTAAAGATTAAAAGCATTACGATTATTTGGTGACACTCCAATTAAACAATAATGACTAGGTGTAGGCATTTCCTAGAGACTAATAAAAGGCTGGAAGGAAGTGATGGGCCGAGATCCTGCAGAGAAATTGTTATTGCAATTGTGAGCTGAGAAAAAACAAGGGAAAAAATGCAGAAAGGATTTTTTAAAGGATTACACAATTTTATTGGCATTGGAAAGCCAATGCATGCTCTGAAAAGAATGTATGTCCTGAAAGCTTGTCAGATTGTTTCAATCATCTTTCAACTTCCTAGCCAGCTTGAAAAGTGAACTTCAAAAATCTTTTATGCTTTTGCTGGGTTTAGCTCACAGTCCCTCCTTCCAAACACATCCTGGCACTAATCTTCATTTCGGGGCCTATGTTGGTATTTCTGCCACAGGAGTTGTTTTTCCTTCTACTGTTAAAGCTAGTTTTCACGTGTTTCAAAAGCTAACCTATACTAGTTTACTGACTTTTCAATAAAAATTGGAATAATTTCCTCAGTAAAGCCAACATTACAGCAGTTTGAAGGCCCGTTCCAACGGAGCACAGTGGAACACACGAGTAAATGAAAGCGGCCAGCGCACTGCAAGGCTGGAACCACTGATTCTTTAGTTCTGTGACATCTTTGTTACTTGTCACATTACATTGGATTGACTTAGTGGTGCCTTGCCCTGAACGCATGTGTAGAAACATACAGTTGAGAAGAATCTACTCAGCTCCTCTATCCCCATGCACTAAGGAATAGCATGTGTATCGACAACACAATTTTAATCTTATCTGAATTGATATTTGTCTATTTACCCTTTAAAAAAAATGAAACATCGAAAAGTTTAAAGCTTCTACAACCTTTTTGATAAGGGTACTGCGTTTAATGAGTTTTCTCCTATTGCTTCCTTACTCTAATTATAGCAAAGGTTTTCCCATGGTCTAGTTTAAATTTTCTCTCCTGTAAATTAAGACAAATTATTCTTGTCCTCCTAGTAGTAAGTACTGAGAAACATTGATCAACTTCTTGAACTTAACAATCTTTCCATTGCAGAAAATTAACTCACTCTTTCCTCCTCTTCTCCAGAGGAATATGACTTGTTTAACCTTTCTTCAGAGGACACCTTTTCTAAATTCTTGTATTTGCTGCATTTCTCTGAACTAACTGATGTAAAATAACTTGTCTTCATCTGGGATATCCAAAATGGGACATGGTACTTCAGAAGAAGCCTCAGCAGATTAATTACCTTCAGGTCCTACAGATGACATTTCTTTCAGTATGTGCTGGACTGAATTTTGCTTTTGTTTCTGTATTGTAGATTTCTGCTCAGACTGTGAGCTGTTGTACCCCTCAGACCTTTTTTGACAGACCTGCTGCTTTGTCAGATGCTTCCAATTTTGTACTTAACATTTTTTTTTCCCTCTCGCCCTTAGTGAGAAGAAAAAAACATTTGTATTTGTTGAAACTTATCGGGTTATTTTCAGGCCATATCTCCATTTCTAAAGGTTCCTCTGATTCTGGATTCTCCGCTCCAAATTACTTTCAGCTCCTCTCAGGTACTGAGTCATCAAAACAGTTTGGAAGTGTACATTCTTCTACCATCCAGGCTATCCAGTAATCTCAAATAAAATCCATTCCAGCGGAGACTACTGCAGTGCCCCAGTTCGCAGTCAAACGGTGGCCCTAACACAAGTTCTTCCATACATTTACATAGTCCTTTAAAATGTTTCCATCTCAGACTTTTACATCGTTTCCCTACTAAGCCGCCTGTATTTCCACTGGATCAGAAAATCTTGCTGCTAAGTCTGTCATGTACCTTTCCAAAGTCATCAGGTGTCCTGTACTCCTTTATTCCTTCGACTTACTATCCCATGGTCCCATCCACAGCTGTCATGATACTTAATGAAGTTTTCTGAAGTCCCTCACCTGCACTTTGTCACTACTACTCCTTTCTTTGCATGGTGAACTTATTTTGTGATCACTTTCATTCAATACACTTCACTCTTCTAGTTTTACAACTACTTTCAACATATTATTCAAAAACAGTTCCAACATAGTACTTCCCCTAATAATCTTCTCTGCTTTTCAGAACAGAAAGTTATTCCCATCTCATGCCAAAGACTTATCGCTGCTATTTAATATGCACTTGGTCTGCAGAGCATGAAATGACAGTCATTAGGATATGCAATAGCTCTGTCTCTGTCTTTTTGCATAGTGGAACAATGGACAGCCTATTTCAGGAAAGGCTATTGCAAAGTTAAGCACAATTACTACAGTATTTCTGTACCTACTTAGAACTGTCATAACCTTGAAGAGATTATCTTTTCCCCATCTTTCCCACCACTTCTGTTGTGGCATGTAACTTCAGCTACGCGAGTGGCAGATAAAATTCTTCCCTTTCCTTAGCCTGGATGCAAATGCTATTGGCTAAACAACATGCAAAAGTCTTAATGATTTTTCTAACCAAACAAAACTAAAACTAGAGTTCAAACCTCCATACTATTTGACATGTACTCTCAGCTAACAGCTTGTGAGTGGAAATAACCCGTCTGCAAAATTAAACAACTTCTAAGCAACGTGACTGTATTTATAAGTGGGCTTTTAAAGGTACAAGTCAGCCAGCAATGACATCTGTAGTCATTGCAGTTATACCATTTCAATGTTTTAATGTGCATCAGTGCAAAGACTGTTCAGTTGTTACCCAAAAAACATTCTTTCTTCCCAGGCTCTCAGTTCCAAGGATTTTGTCCCCTCCCTTCAAGCTTATAAGACTATATAAAGAAGAAAGTATTTTTAGCATAAGGACTGATGACCAGGGATATTTTTGCAGTTCTCTAAGACTCAAAAATACACGGGGGGAAACAGTCCACTGCTGACTTTATAAAACAACTGTAACAGTAAAGCCTATCTCTGCAAGCAGGGTAAAAAGATAAAAATAAAATTATTTCTTGAACCTCAATGGCTGTGGCTTTTCCATTACTTTTTACTGCTATAAGTTGTTTTGGGGCATATCAATGCCTCTGGGGGTTTTCAGTGATGCTTGGAATTTTTTTGTGCTATAAAACAATGTATTTACATCTCAAAGGTACTTAAATGAAGGATGCTATATTCAAATTTGTATGACGCTGAAATTAAATTTGTGCTTTACCTTCACCTTTTGTCCTTTCTATCTCAATAGTTGTTGTAGAAGCAGAGGAATATATTAGTACTGGAACATGGTCATTTTCATTTTCTTGTAACAAAGTTTAGCTTTCAGGAAGGGGAACATTGTGCCATGAGCCAGATCTCCGTGGACTATCAACAGGCCCCCTATAAACCATGTACCATGGTTTAAGAATTGCTGGGAAAGACCACGTTTTAGTCACATGCATAACTTTTTCAAGGAAGCCAGGAACTTTCTAAGACTTACTCATTAAATAAGTTAGCATGACCTTGCTTCAAAAGGCTGCACAGAGCACACTTCGCTCCTGTAACAGAAACTTCTTAGACATCTTTAGCACTGCAAAAATTAGTTGTTAAAGCAAGGGTGAATTGGGTTTTGTTTACAAGAGAAAATGAAATCAACCAGACTCCTGGTGCGCTGGGAGTAACCAGAAGCCTGGACAATCGAAGGCAGGGAAGAGTTCAACTTCAAGAGGTCAAATACGGATCTAAGTACGCTCTTACAAAGTGAGGAGGAATATGTTCCCCTATCAAACAAAGCAAGAGTCCTGGTCACCAGGATGAACATAGAAGATTGTTCTTGTCCAGAAAGGAAACAGATTATTATTAATGTGGAGCAATTTACCAGGTCAAGATGCAAACAATTCTGAGCCCATTATAATCTCTTTCCTACCCCTTCCTCTAGGGTTTCTGCCTAGGACTCTTACGAACACATCTGCCTTTGTGTTTTCCCCACTTCCCATTGCTGTTTTGAACTGGCCAAGGGCTGTCATAACAACAAGCAATTTATATTTCGTTTGGTCCCAACACTGGCTGTAGTACAAATGACCAAATATCGCGTTGCAATAAAAGACTCTTGACCTCAGTGTCAATGAGAGTTGTGCTGGGTGTCACCAAAGCTGATGTCAGCTATTTGTACCTTAAATATTTTCACCAGCTCGCTCCTCAGTTTGTTTCCATTTCAATGTGAGAAATCAGTGACTTGGTTGTTTTCCACAGTCCCTTTTGTTTCCTTCCCAATCAGAAGAGCTGATAGAAATTGAAACAAACAAAAATTTGTCTCTGTTCACGAGGTCAATGCAAAGCCTCTACTGCTGCTCAGATCTTCAAAACCAGAGGAGATGCCAGAGAATACATTTGCTTTCTAGCTGATTTGTGACATCCCTCCGCATCAAGTGACTTCAGTCTTTTTCTTTGGGTCTTTTTTTCCCCACATCAACATATTTTCCATGCCATCGTGTTTCACAACATCCCAAAATCTTTCTGCTATTTTGTATATATAATTAAGCAAACAAAAAAAGCCTTACATTACTACTACTGCCTCCGAGATGTGGAGCTGGGATATGACTTGATCCCAGAAAAAAGCAAAACCAAACCCAAACCAGCTGTCTCCTGGGGTTTTCTTAACTTTTAGCTCATCATAAACATTTTGTTGGGTTTTAGTAACTGTGTCTAAAACAGACTCCATCAGGGTCGGTAGTATGAAACTAAGAAACAGTATTTATTAAGATAGGAAGATTGTACAGCTACTTGTCTGCGTAAAATGATGTTTCTCACAGCTCCCACGGGACCAGAACGAAAATAATCATGCAACAATGACGTGATAAGAGGGGAAAAAGAATTAAAAGAGCTTATTGGGAAAATCTTCTTTCTGGCAGTGCTTTGTTCACACTCACTGAATTACTACAAAATAGAAAATAACCCTCACATACCTGAACAAGGACAGAAAAATTTTACTGCAGTAATTGCTGAACACTTGAGAGTCTGTATTAAAAAGAGACAACTCTGAGTGTTTTAAATGAAGGTGAAGAATAATGAAATGACACTTTAAAAAAGTTTTAATACGCAAAGAACATATTTCTGGAAAACTATACTTTTTTTGTTTCCTTTCTAACACTCAGCTTGGGTAATTAGAAATAAAAGAGTTTGTCCAGAAACAGCAAGAGACATTTCCAAAACAACACTCACACAAAGGAAGTTTTCCACTTCTACTTTGCTTTAATGACTACTTTCTGTAACGGATATTTAACATTTTTGCAGGAAGCTGTTTTATTCTCATGGGATTGATTTAAAACCAATTTATGTCTTGTAGAGAGTAGAGAGTTGTAAGGAGGGAGAGGTGTAAGGAGAGAAACGCTTAAGAAACCGTAATCGAGGTAAACGCATTTGAACTGTTCAGCAGTGTAAAGAAGATTAAATCATCACGTTTCAAACTCCAAGCACACGTGAAATGTCTGATGTTTCATCTTCAAGTAGTGCTCTCACCTAGAGCTTTCATCCATAAATCTTCAAAGCATTTTGCAATGGAGTAAATAATCATTACCCCAATTTTATAGATGGGAAAAACCTTCATACACAGAGGTGAAGCACACTTAAAGCTGCCTTATCCTGATTTTATGGATGGGAAACTTTTTTGTACACTGAGGTGAAGCAGCATGCTTCAGGCTGTCTAGCAGCCAAGAGTCAGGAGGGGGACTCAGATTTCAGGCACTCTGAAATAAAGCCACAGGTATGTTATTGGACACAAGCTATGACTCTTGCTATCTTGACACTTGAGAATACAGTTACTGTCGTATTAAAAAAAACCCAGAGCTTTGCTTTTGTGAAACTAACTGTGAAAGAAGTTTCAAGATGCATATAATGTGCTGAATAAAGACAATACGGGGAATAATTTACATGTCATTAGAAATCTGCCAGTATGCAACTATTAAGGAAGAACACATCAGCATTTTAGACCCCTGGCAATAAAAGGAAGGAAGAAGCAAGACGTACCAATATGGTGATGGAGACATACACAGCACGTGATTGGGACTTTTTTGTTTTCTCTCCTTTTTTCATGCAGTGAAAGCTCACTGTTGACTCTGCAGTCATAAAAAGCAGAACCTGACCCTTATTGCTCTTTTTTTTTTAATAAGGAAAGTTAAACATCTCCTACGACTTCATGATTCATTGAGTTGAATGTTTAAGAAAAAAAACATAATACAGTAAAAGCCTCCCCCCCAAATAACGATAACTGATATCCCAGCTTCGGTGCAGCCTCTGCATTAAGATCCCTCATCTTCTCCACCTCTGTAGCTGATCTCTCCTCACTTCAGGATTCATATACTAAGGATTCATATACTATTCAAATACTTCTGATTTTCTGTTCTTCGTCACTGGATTTTTCTTCAGACCATCAGCTGCTTCACATCAACCCAAAAATAACTGTACTTTTGGGTACTTTCAAGGTTTTAAAATTTGTTTTCTGTTGTTTTCTTTAAGTAGGGCAAAGACCTTTCTGATCTGTTTGGCACACTGTCAAGCACACATTGCATTAAATAGGTAGGTCTTACCGCACACATTCCAGATGCAGAAGACCAAAGCATCCCTGCTCTGCCTGAAACAAACGAGAGGTTTAATTTCAGTAAGGGAGAGCAAAGTTTGCTTTGGGTTTCATACCCGGAGTGAAAGAAGTCTCACAACTCTTGCTTTCTGGAAATTAACATATCCTCTAGAAATGTCAGAAAGTTATTCCACTCAGTGAGGAATTAAATCAAAGTCAGTGAGCCTGTTCACATATTCAACATTATCACTCATTTACCTCCTTGGAGAATCAGGCCCATTTTTGGGATTTGTCAAAATCATCTGTATTATTCAACTTCACTGACCTATACTTAATAAAAGCGAATCCTCAACACAAAACCTCCTCACAACATGCTGGTGTCTCACAGAAAAAGACCCTTTGAGTGCCGGTTTGCGATTCAAGGGGCTGTGGGACATCGTAAGGTAGCTGTGACGTGGCTCTTTGCGGATACTCATGAGAGACTAGCCAGTTCTGCAGCCACCTACACGCTCATCACCACAACTTGGTGTGCAATACTGATGCACTTATTTGCTGGCGATGCCTGGTAGCTGACCTCTACGTCCTCTAGTACGCCAAGACAGAGATTAGTAGTGTTAATCCCAGTATAACAAGAGTGTTCATTTTGTCCGGCCTATAAATAGCTCAAGCAATAATTGTATGTTTTACTTTAAAAAGAACAAAAATACATGGCTAGGGACAGGGACCCCCAAAACAAATAAAAACCACCAGCTAACCTAAAAACCAACCCTACCCTCCCGCAGCAACCTTTAGAAAATACACGATTTTTACTGAGGACGAGCAAAATTGTATTACTCACTGGCACTAAACTTGCGTGCTTTTAACCCAGCTGCATTTTTTCTCAAAGACTCAATTAAAAGAGTGTGTCTAAGGAGCACAGGTATGTATCCCTGCAAGAATGCCCTCATTAACGAAAAGCCATTCCTCTCACAGTACTCTGTTCCTTTCATCTGCAGTCAAAATACCTTTCTCTTCTACAGAAAACCGGGAATTAGAGTCTCTATATGCTGCTGAAACATCGATCTCCCGTTACTGAAAGGATGGCAATGACTGCAGAAAGGGGACTACTAATGCAAATAGCTGTATCAGTGCTTTCAACGTATGACAAGTTGTCACTTCAATACAGAAATATTGTCATTTTGTTACCGACTAAGAGTACAGCCAAATGATTAAGTAAGTCAAAACTAATTTTGACTATTGAAATGTTACCCCAAAGATTTAAGCTTCTGGGTTCTCCAAAGGTTTTACGGAACCGATGGCTGCAGCTGATACCCATCCAAACCCTGGGTGTTTGGTGTGAAAGCCTGCGTGGTTAAATTCCCACTACAGAAGCCAAAAATGCAGCTCCATTCACTTCTATGAGATTGACAGGAGATCCCATGTCAGTTTTGTTTTTATTGTACGATTTCATTCAGTAAGGGGAAAAGGAAATGCACAAGTGCCTCATTTGTATTTGCACAGGGGGGACTACCCAAGCAGAACAGGCTTGGAACCGTCATTTTCAATGACTCTAATCTCTCACCATTTTTGGATGACTAGAATCACTGTTTAAGTATAAAAACTGGATGTCACTGGCATTTCGGACAGCTTGAAATTCAGTTTCAGTCTGACTGTGAAACTGGATGGGAAATTTGAGATAAACGATTTGGATGTGCAGGGTGTTTCCCAAGTGNTGTTTCCAGGGAACTGTGACAAACACCGCCTCGCGCAGCGCCGCTTGCCGCCCAGCAGCACACTGGAGACAGCGTACCTGACAGTCCGTGGCTCCCCGGCTGCCGTGGCTCTGTGCCTTCCCAACCAAGCTGATGAACGGACGCGAGGGGCTGGGGCATGCAGGGTTTCTCGCAGTTCAGAAACCGTGTTTCAGATACAACTCTTGTTTTGCTGAAAATTTCACAGGTGAAACCCAGCCTTATAATAGCCTGCCAGTACCTGGAGGGGCCTGCAGGAAGGATGGAGAGGGGCTTTTCACAAGGGTGTGCAGTGATAGGACACGGGGGAACGGCTCTAAACTAAAAGAGGGCAGATTTAGATTAGATATTAGGAAGAAATCCTTCCCCATGAGGGTGGTGAAGCCCTGGCCCAGGCTGCCCAGAGAAGCTGTGGCTGTCCCCTCCCTGGCAGTGCTCAAGGCCAGGTTGGATGGAGCTCTGAGCAACATCGACTGGTGGAAGATGTCCCTGCTCATGGCAGGGGGCTGGAACCAGATGAGCTTTAAGGTCACTCCCAACCCAAACCATTCTGTGATTCTATGAAATTCCCACGGATGCTTTGTCCATGGCTGTGGGGAACACGTCCACAGACGGTCCCATTCAGCGGGAA
>Ga0065711_1003367_pt1 | contig 28314 bp, 18 predicted proteins | sample Hoacrofraction12_FD_59098 | JGI IMG/M metagenome (GOLD analysis project Ga0065711, IMG submission 59098) | Hoatzin crop microbial communities from Cojedes, Venezuela - Epithelial fraction 12 v2 (version 2) | ecosystem: Host-associated > Birds > Digestive system > Esophagus > Crop | place... | reverse complement strand
AAGGGGCAATGGGCACAAACTGAGGCACAGGAAGTTCCGTCTGAACATGAGGAGGAACTTCTTCCCTCTGAGGGTGATGGAGCACTGGAACAGGCTGCCCAGGGAGGTTGTGGAGTCTCCTTCTCTGGAGGTATTCAAGACCCACCTGGACAAGGTCCTGTACAGCCTGCTGTAGGTGACCCTGCTTCGGCAGGAGGGTTGGACTAGATGACCCACAGAGGCCCCTTCCAACCCAGACCATTCTGTGATTCTGCGATTCTGTGAACTGGAAAGAGCCTTTACCTCTGGGGCAATGACAAGATGACCTCAATAGCTAATAAGGAAAGGTGACAAAATACTCAGCACAGACCGTAAAAGTGTCTGAGTTTCGTAAACAGGAAAGCTTTAAATGATACATTTCTTCTCTTTTGTACTTCACAGAAGAGTAAGGTAGGACGAAATGGGGGTTTGATGGAGATTAAAAGCATTGAAACAGTCTTAGCAGCTGTGAAAAAGCTCAATTAGCACAAATCTAAGTGCTAGCAACAGATACCTAGAGGGAGGGACAGGTAACCACCAGCTCCATCAGCTTCTCCTTCAAAACTGGCTGTAACCTTTCACATACAACACCTTCAAAATATGTTAAAAATGTTTTTCAGAATCCCTTTCTTTCTGAGAACATATTGTCTGTAGAGACAACATACAATCCATGTGAATCAGCAACCTTGCAGTGAGAGGGACTTCTCTGGCTCATCCTGTACGAAGCGATGCCTGAAACACCACACTATTTCTCTTTGCTTATGACTGTTCTATTTGAGGAAACGAAGATGAAAATGTTTGTATGTCTCTAAGAAACAATTGCTGTCATTCAGATAGATAGCACTGATCAGCTACTTGCAGAGGTGGTGGGAACAGTCAATGCAGAAAGATACAGGGTATCCATATTTAAAATAATCTCACTGCACCTCCCTGCTATTTTGCTCAGAAAAATCATTATTGAAAAAGCAACAAGAGCCTCTAGTCTATGCGCAAAAAAATTCCAATCCTTTTTTAAAGAGCTGGTAGTAGCAGATTAGCAATTTCTATATTCCCAGGCAACAGAGACTCACAGTCAGAGCTCAGGTTGTACGGGCCTCACAAAGGCTGGCAGAGTCACATGAGGTCTCTGATGCAACAGCTTTCAGTGCAAATCTGGGGTTTTTTTCTGAAGCTGCACCAATGGGTGGCATCGCTGTGCATTTAGTCCTACAATACATTATCACCATACGAGAATTCTTTCTGTGGTTGGAATAGCTCAAGTTTATTGCAGTACGCCATTCTGTCTTCTCTCAGTGCTGACTCCCATCAGGGCACTGCAAAGCAGCATGGAGGAACAAGCTACTTTTTCAGTACTATGTGTCAGTATCAACAGCTCCTATCCTTACTGCATCCAGCGTCGATCTGAAGAAATGGAACAGTCAGCATCACTAATGTCACAGAACAGAAAAGCTAACAACAGCTGACCCTACGTGTATCTTGAGACAGCTAATGTGTGCAAGGGACAGAATTATTTTGGAGTCTTCACAGAACAAGTCAAAAAGAAATATCCCTAAAATAAGTGGGAAACAAGCTGACACAGTGTGATAAAACTTCAGTGATATTAATGAAATCCGGTGTCTTAAAACCCATAGTGAATTCGGTTCCGTACATGGATGCAGAAATTGAAACCACATGAGGGGTGAGAAGAAGATGCTTACTGAGTTGTTAAGCCTGAAACAAAGGAATTTCTCCGTAAATTAACGACACTGGAAGGTATATTTCCCTCTAAACTCCAAAACCCCGGGCCTACGGACTGAAAGGGATCACCTATGGGCACTTTGATCAACTTTTACTAAATAGGAGTGAGATGAAAAGCAAAACTGGTCAGGACGAAGGACCTGAACTCCTCCCGTTTGGCCACAGGGTGTCCTCCTTGCTCCACGCTGTGGCCTCGATGACCAGCCTCTGCAGGGGGGAAAGGTCTTTTCATTAGAAAAAGCTCAGCTAATGGATCAGAGGTCTGCACTTCGCTCAGCCCAACCTGCTCACGTCCATTATAACACAATACACACTGAGGTTACTCTTCCCAGTTTCCTGATCCTAATTATTTTGCCTTGACAGGTGCTGGCGTGGCAGTCGTATTTTTGAGCTGGTTGGACTATCGCCCTCTTTTCAGTATCTAGAATTGGATTAAGAGCATGTCACAAGGACAGCAAGTTCAGTAATGCTTTTGCATGTTTTTTCTGTTGCTAACATTAAGAACCAGGGATGTTCAGGGAGATCGCCCGGTTCACATCTCTGCTAACACTGAATGCTCTTGCACATTTCTTAACACTTAGTCCAGTTCAATTGTCAGATTGATTCTTCTGCTGCTCTAAGGGAATTATTCTGATGGCTAACAGGGCTTACATTTAGACCTGAGTTCTTCCTTTCATAACCATACTGCTTTATTTCCAGTTACCACCTCTTCCTCCACCCTAAAAATTCTCGTGCCTTGCTGGGCATTGTCACACCTTAAATATCTACAAGCTGCCTCTTTCAGATCTGCTCAAACTGCGTTGTTTTGGGAATATGTGAGAAGGGTGGGTGTGGAGGGGCTGAAAACACGGGTGACAGTGGGAATCCCTCCACTGTCCATTTACCTGAGGTACTCGTAGAGTCCATACATGGGCAAGAAGTCAATGTCGGACAGAAACATGTATGGTGTGCTGATATGCTTCATGGCCACATTCCTCAGCAGATTCACAGGGTAGAACTGGCCCTCCTTGTACACGATATGGTAGCCAACATTGTGGCGGCTCATCAGTACTTCTGAGCCCTGGGCATAGCGCAGAAATTGCTGGGCTTCTGCATCAGAAAGGTAGAGTGCCAGGCTGATGGGACCTTCCCAGTGTTTGCAGATGGCTTCAAGCATCTGGAGCCTGAAAGAGGAAGGGTGAGAATAAGAAAAGGCTGTCTCCCTGTCTGGGACTCTTTGCCTGGGTTCATCTGATCAAATGCAGGTATCTATCTCTAAGTGAGACAGATTTGGGTCACTTTATATGCTGTGGAAAGCAATAAATACTTCTAGAGCACAATTCATCTCATCTAAGTTGATGTCTCCTTCTGGACAAATGGGCTGTACCCTAGACATGACTCCTTCTCTCCACTGAATACAAGGGAGCCTAGGACAGCCCTAGTTCAGGCACATATCCACGACTCAGATGTCCAAAGCTGGATGATATCAACACCATCCTTTCTGCCTAAAGCATTGATGGTGCAGGAAAACCACATGGGCGATGGGACTTCACCTGATGGGAGCTTTGAGCAGTTGCAGGGATCTGTTCATGTGGAGTTACTTGCAGGATAGGAGTCTCGTAATCTTAAACAGTGTCTAGCGCCCAATTCACACTTCGGGTCAAACTGTTCTCACACGCTACTACAATACAGTGCTGTTCAACAAGCTTGTGGAGGAGAAAGGCCTACAAACTAACAGATCATTTTATCTCCTGTTTAGGAAAACCTTTGCTAAACTTTTTGAAGGCAGCTACTCAGACCTTAAAAGCTGTTAAGAGTGATAGGTCAAGGGGATACGGACTTCAGACGCATATTTGCACTAACTAGAAGAAAACTCACTGTCAGGGAAGGGGCAAAAGGGATTTACTATGTGTAGGGAGTAAAGAGAGAAGGAGGGAGAGACTTGGTATTGGTGTGGAATATCAAACGAACATTTCAGACAAAAACACCATTTAGAGTACTAATTTGTATATGTTTTAGCAGTCTCTCATATTTCATAAAATCATTTTTATAACAGGTTGTACGGATGTGTATTTTTTAAAACTCCAAATAGTTACAATACTATTGATGAAAATGACAACAAAAGATCTCATACACAAACGTAAATCAAACCCAGCCTGGTCAAAATCATTTAAGCACTTTGGGTAATTTATAGAGAATTGCCTAGAGATTAAGCTATGCCAGCTAAAAATACAGCAAGGACTGATTACAAACCCTCGAGTTAATACAAAGGGAAATGAACCTATGCAGCCTAGCCAGCTATTCTATTAAAAATTAAGAAGAGTAGACTATGCAACATGATTATCTTCTCTCCCTTGCAAACACACATTACTAGATTTTTCCTATTAATATTTATACAGAACACATGAAAAGTTTTCTGCCTCATCATAATCAGAGAAAATAATTTCCCCTCCTACTATCTCCCTCAGCTTTGCAGCAGAAAAGGATGATACACCAGCAAACACGCATTCTGATTTAACATTAATAGCTTTTTTCTGCATTTCTGAATGATCGTGATGACATCCAAGATGCTATAATAATTTTTTCTTAGATATGAGATATTACCTTTACTAGTCTACACCTGGTACATTATTTTCTTTTTATCTATTACAGAAACAAAGGTTATTATCAGCCTGAAACATACAGCTGAATCAGAAACACAAATCGATAAAAATGACCTAAAAAGTATGTGAAGGCTTTAGCCTTTTGATTGTACAAATAATAAACAGAGAAAAATACTTTTTTGGTTTTTTTGCCTTTTTCCAACATAGTGGAAACCTATTAATCAGGAGACTCCAATTCATCAGCACTCAGATTTAGGGCAGCCTTTTAAAAATGGAATACTTGCCTAGCAAGAAATGCAGCAAAATGCCTTTCAAGGACTCCACGCCGTGTACAAACAGCATACATAACTTTTTTAAATGGCACACCTGATAATGCCTGCAAAGTTTTGCACGATAGTTAAGTGGCAACTGGCTTTTGCTGGTATAAATTTCCAGCTTAGTGCCCTTCAGAATACTCCATTTGGCTGCGTCGTTCTCATCAACAGGCTCCACTTCCACGAGTTTGATACAGGGACTGCTGGGTGATGTTCCACAATCTGCTCTCTGTAGGTTGTGACAATAGTCTCCTTTGACCATAAAACTTAGAATTACGAGTTTCTAAGCACAATGTGAACAAGTTATTTTGATTTTGTTAGGAATGTCTTGAGGAATGTGTTCTCTCAAGGACTCTAGAGAAAATAAATATACTCCTGTACTGCACAATAATGAGGTCATCTTTAGTTGGCAATTTTTTTTAAAGGTCTGCTTCAGTCAAGAGAATTTTGCTGGAATTCAATAGTTTTGTGAGATAGTTTGTTTTCACTTTTCTTCTTAATAATACTCCACCAATTTACAACTCATTCTCACCCAGACTTCAAGCAGCGTAATGCTAACTGGGTCTCTCCTTGTCCACATCCGGATCTCACTTTTTTGTAACTCCCACCCTGATTTCTGAATCCCAGGTGAATCCCACGCCTTTAAACAGGCTGCCTAGCCAAAACACACACATGAAAACCACACTGATGCAAACAAGCCATTGTCCAAGAAAATGTCATGTCAGTGTAAAAGGTGACAATTGCCCAATAACGAACAACACTGGACCAAGTCTGTTTCACAGCTTCTATCTAAAGACATTAAGCTCCTAAACTGCGTCCCTCCCTTCCATTCCCCAAGCCTATAGCACAGGCAAACATAAGCATGTCACGATAGTCATGTCAGCCTCAACTCCAACGGGACTATAATTGGAGACACTGAGAGCTGATTTTTTGCCTTTCCTCATCTCGGACGATCATTTGAAAGAATGATGCGGGAACGTAGCGTATCGCACATTGTTTATGTACGCGTCATCTTACATCTGAGACACTATTCTTAAATGTCTACAGCTACATTGGAGGAGTTTAATCAAAGTGGTTTAAAGAAGATACAAAAAAAAAAGGCAGTAACTGAAAGATGTGAAAGAAAACAAAGCAGCTAAACAGTTCTTTGGTATGATATTATTTATTGATTTTAGCTGAAAGAGAGTATTTCCAACTCAAATCAATAATTTATAGCAACACACCAACGAAGCAGGGAAGATTTTTCCTGCACAGTATCAGGAGGGCTGTTCTTCCTGAATAAAAATGTGTGGTTCTGTCTATCAATAAAAACATGTGCCCCAGTGAGGATCCAGAAAGGGAAACAGATGCTCAGACTTTGCATCAGTGCCAGTGAATCAGCACTGAGCCCCAGCTCATTCTTTTGAATTAAATTCTGGGGGGAAAATATACCACGTGCACACACCAGCTTTACTAATTTACTGTGGCACTTGCTCAGACTCTGGCTTAATTTACTACTTTGGTTTTTTACTCAAAGGTTTGTGAACACTTAAGAAATGTTTCCTCCATTAAAAATCAATAGAACAGACACTGATACGCATAGCAAATCGTAATACAATGTGCAAGACGCGGTGCTGAGGCGCTGGCGAAACAGAACAGCCCTCATTTGTTTGTGTTTATTTTTAAAACAGGCTGTAAATGTTTTGTTGATCTGAATTCCTCTGACCCTCCTGGAATAGTGCTGACCTTCTACTGGTGCAGCAGCAGTGGTATTCACGGGTCATGTGGTATTCTGTACGTGCTCTGATAAATGAAATATCAGCTTCTGGCTAATATTCAAGGAGTTCTGACCTGTTTTGTAACCCACTCTGGTAGCAGTAACTAGATAGTTTGGACTAGATCCGAACTGAGAAGCACGAGGAAAAAGGAGACTGACAATTCAAAATTTCACAACGCTGGCTGATCCAGACTGCACTTTCAGATCTGAAAAATGGCAACTCCTCGCAATGGTGGGAATTCAAAAGGTGGAGATAGAATTTGTCACGAAATGGATTTTTTTTTTTTTCAAATGAAATACCAGCTAAATTCCACTTTACATCATAACTGAAAGTTGAAGAGAATTAAACTAGAAATGTTATTCTGAAAATCAACATTTGTGTAAAAATGCAATGGTTCCTCTCAGAAGGAGGCTCTTCACGTTACACTAGCACATTAAAAAAAAAAAGTTTTATTTTCAACTTCCCAATTTGAAACTAGGATGTTTAGTTTTGATTTTCACTGTAAGAAAAATCACTAATTGAAATTTTCTGCAAGGAAAATGCCAATGAAAGCAAAACTAACATTGTGTAATGAGGAAATGCTGTGTGTAAAGACTTGGTCAGCCACAACCGCTTGCCTAAGCCTATTACAATCATCTCCCATTTTTAATAAGTTGCTGCAAAACCCCAGAAATTAATAATGCCTGACAATCCGGACAAGTAACAACCCTTGCAGTTTCAGTATTCAGCCTCTCATAAACTCCACCCGCACTCCTGTGTGCACTGCAGAGCTGAAGTCTGGATGCGTGTGTGATACCTGCATGTGCTACTCCTAATTCCAGCAATGCCTTACAGCATGACATCCAAGTTTCTACGAAAGTGAGTTTTTTCTCTCCCCAAAGCATTACATAGTTGGATTTCTCTGTAAGAAAATACTCCTTGTCTCACGCTTCCCGATGAAGAAGACACGTTTCCTACCTGTCCATTGAAAGCTGAGCCACCAGCGTTACATCAGTATTGTCTGAAGCAGGCTCGTATTCGTAATGTAGAAAATACAAATGAGTGCGATGGACGGTGAAACGTTCTCGACGAAATTCGTAGCATAAGTCGTCCTCGTCCAGCTCAGACAGCTGTTTCTGGAGCTATAAGAGAAGAGTGGACATAAAGATAAGTTCTTTATCATTATTTTAGCAAAGTTCTTTATAATTATTTTATCAAATTGGAGAGAATGAGGAGGTTGGTAACTTGCAGCATGATGCAATGGGGAGTGGAAGTGCATCATGCAGTGTAGCAGTGTTTTCCCAAGCCTCGCTCCTGCAAGTCACTGGACAGGAGACTAGAAGAAAGCACTGTTAAGCAAATTGTTAAGGCAGACAGACCATTGTATTATGGTCCATATATTGTATATAGTCTCTGTATTACATCCTTTCAACATGCAGACTAGCAATGAAACCGTGAACAATCACACGTTTAATAATCACCAAGTTTCAGAGTTAATGCTCCAACCTGATGCATAATGTCATTCCTTATTAGAAGCAGTGTTTCGAACTACTCGTAGACATACGGCTCCAGTAGACAAGACTCAGCAGCAGATTAAGCTTGTACATGCTGGACTGAGCAATTCCCATTCTGTTGCCTCTGCTGGAGAACAGTAGCTGCTGCTAGTGGCATGGACGGACTGCTGGAAAAGTAACATCTTCAACTGATCATTACTCTATCTCTGGAGACGTATGTATCTGCACCAGTTCAATTTTGCAATGAAAATATTCTTTCAACTGCAGAGGTGCCAGAACCTAGCCTACACTTTTAACAGGATTTATGCTTCTGGATACCTAGTTTGAGAAATCCAAAGAACGGCAGATTAGCAGAGAATAGGTAATTTTCTGGCTCCCTTGGAAGCCAAGTCCCTTCAAAGTCAAAATGGGCATCTCAAAGCAATCCAATCCCGAGTCACTTAGACATGTAGCTTTAAGAGACTAAAAGCTTAGCTCTGGGGAAAGGAGGAAGAGAAAAACTGACCAAATACCTATGCAGCTGACGCTTTCTATCCCTGAATTCTATTATTTTAAAGCAAAACATCTGGCTAGATTATTTAAAATGCATTCATTAAAAGGAAAAATCAGTCACATCTTCTGTAAAATGTACTGCAAAATGTAATGAAGATGAAAATTATATATGGTCTTAACATGTCAAATAGAGTCCCATTTGTGTTGCTCTAAAATGCAGGTATATAAATAAAGGTATTGTTTTATATTTCATACCTTAAAAGCATCCTATAAGAAGAATACGTTCACATATTTATTAGTAAATAAGAAAAATATTCACTTTATAGCAATTTTAAAAGTTTAGATAAAATTCACAGTGCACTTCAAAACGGTTTCATGTGGAAAAAACAGATGATTGAATTATAACATTCATTTAGATTTAAAAATCTCTTCTTTCTGTCCTGTTCAGAATGATTTAAAGTAATAGTTTCACCATCTTCAAGGAAAAAAAAAAAAGGGAAATGTAGGTATTGCTTGTTCTAATACTGTGTTAAGAAGAAGAGCTGTTGTTCTTGGAACTATAAGCATAATGGCTGCCATCAACAATGATGCTTACAGCTGAATGTTTTCCTGTGAAGGCTGACGGAATAATTCCTGATATTTTCCTGTACATCACTCTATAATCTTCTTTTGAATAATGGAAATACCTCCTTTGATTTCAATGAGTTTTGGATCAGTCTCTCATTCTTTTGTGCTATTGTTCCGCACAGATCTTAAAACATCCCTCAAGAGAGATTGCTTTTAGAAAGACAAGGGTCCAAATCTTGACAAATCTTCACTCAGGCAAAGTTTCTATTTGAAATCCAGATCTCTTTTGGTGGAATAGAAATAATTTCTTTTATGTATTCACAGAGTTTCATTCATTCTGCTTTACAAATCATCATTCAGCTGAGCTGTACTTTATTTTCCAAATCACATTCAAACAATATTTGAATTAAACCTAATATTTACAACAGTGACTAGAAAGAATATTATATCTTTCTGTTTCTTCCTTAAAAAGAGACATTAGTACACCCTTAACAGAATTATCCAGGAGAGTATTGAAATTTAAATGGTTAAAACAATAGCAAAGCACGTTTCAGTGGTACCTTACTATCCTGATGCACATACAAATGACTGGGGTAGAAGCTTGTAGTTGCACAGCAGCTATTTATCAGGCAGTCACTAAATGATTAGCAGATTACATTCAGGTTGCAAGCTAAGAGGATAAAACCACTTAATTATGAGTTAAAGAATAACATCTGGGGCTAAATTATGGCTTTCCACACTACAGAGCCCTGGGTGGGGGAGAGGAGGAGACATAGCTTTTTAGAGGCCCCAGTATTTTGATGGTGAAACTCACCACATCACAAACTTGGTGACGGAGGTGAAGGCGAGCAGCAAACAGCAGAAGATCCCTTCTGCTAGAGGGAAAGGGAAACCTTGCTTTTTCCACTGCATTTCTTAGCATCAAGATTCTGTCTCTGTCCGGTCAGTCAGACTTTTTCTGAGCCTGCAGCTATGCTGGTAGTCCGCGAGGTTCTCCCTGGTGCTTCCCGCGACTCATCCTCAGCACTGCATGTAGTGTCCGGACCCAAGAGAAGACATGAGAGGGCTGTGTCCATACCCCTTGTAGAGAGCGATCCCCAGAAGGACCGTGGGCATGGTGTGCTCTGACTCTCCCTCAGCCCCTGCCCCCAGCACCCTCCATTGAGCCCAGACAGGCTGCCAGGGGGAAGCCCAAGCACAGGCTGTCCAAGAGCTGTGGCTAACACGTGGGCATCACTTGGCAGGCTCAGACACGCAGCTCCATCAGCTCTTTCCATGAATGCTTGTGCAATCCTTGCCTGCTCATACCATGAGCCTGAACTGCTAGGCAGCCTGAGGAGCCATGCTCTGCAGGCTGGGCAAACACAGCTCACTTCAGGTAGGACAACCAGCATAGGACAGGCTGTCGTTTGGCCTGCAGCATTGTCACTGCGTATGTGGCAAGCGGTCTGTGTTAAGGATGGGCCTATCCTGCAATGGTGAGGCAACAGGCACTGGAAAGCAATAGCATGTGATTACCCACGTGAAAACTCCTCTCCTACTGGAAGCAATGCTGGACATGCTGGGCACTCTGCATTTGGTCCAGCAAAACCCACAAGCTCACCAGTTATCTCACTGAAGCTAACGGTATGACATGGACAAATTATGAAGACAAACAGCTGGGTGGTGTACAGTTTTAGAGCCTTTTTCCCTTTCTTTCTTTGTTCTCCCTGTTCATACACATATTCAGATACCCATGCCCCAGTATCATATATATGATATATATGATATCACATATAAAGGCTGTTTTCCCTTTACTATGAAGAGACACACACAATCTATAAATGCATATTGCACACAATCATATGCCATTTTTACATACTCTTTAAAATGAAGGATGTTAAAGGCACGTGCCATTCAAAAGACAGTGAATTGATAGACATATATATCCTTAAATTTATCTGAGTTACCTCATATTATTTTTCAGACAAATGATCAGATAAAATTTCTCCAACGACAGGTTCTTATCTACAGCATGCATATTGCATGCATCCATTATTTACAGATAAAGAACTTCTGGCTTCATTTAAGATTTGCTCCCACATTATGTCTTCTTGAAAAGATAGGTTTATAATGGGAATGCTGACAGATCTATGCAAACAGATGCTTACTTAAACATTGTGCACCATCAAAATGAGGACCTTAAAAGCAGCTGGATTTGATAAAGATGGCATCCCCATTATGGACCCCTCCATTATACTTATAACAATATGCCTAATATAGCAAAGACTTCTCAACCTTAGAGTGACAGCATGTATTTTCATAAGCGAGTACCTGCTTAGCATAAGATTCACTGTTTCTACAAGATTTTCAATGCTAAGGCTACTTGCCACTGAGCATGTGGGAAATGTCACCTCTAGGAAACACAGCTGAAAAATGTATTCTTTTCACGCTGTGTACTGTAGCTGTTCTCTTAGGAAATACTGTAGTGGGAAAGAACAAGTGCTTTCATTAGCATCATGATGTCACTTTCTTTCAGAAATAAAAATGGCAGCCAGGACATGCATAATGCCACAACAAAGAGAAAAATACATTAAAAAATATGTGCTAAGTTACTTCTCTGGGCAACCAGCTGTGGCAGGCAATCAGACTTCATCTCAGGAAAAACAGTCTTTGAAGTTAGGCTGGCCAGAGAAGCACAGGCAGGCCAGAAGGTATTCAACTCAACCATCAATCGTCATGATTTACCAGGTCCACTTGTCTGCCTACTACATTTGTATGAGATGAGGTGCTGTTTTCTATCCATGTGATAGATGGTGGACCCATACGATACACAGCACACAACATGTACCTTTCACCAGCAAACTGGTTAGTCTGCTCATAAATCTCCCTTCCTAAGGCTGTTCCTAGTGTAAGCAAATTTCTGATTGCCTGCGGGTTTTTTTAACTGCTGTGTCACAGAAACAATTTACTTCCCACCGAAATCTACAGGATTTCATCTCAGATGAGATCCATCCAAAATCCAGGATCAGAAGTATTTTCTTAGGGATTAGCAATGTTTAAAAAAAAAACCCCAACAAACAATGTTTTGTGTCTAGACGTTACTTAGACCTTGGGGAAGGGAATAAAAACCCTAATGTAGGCATCTCTGTCTCATCAAGTGTTTCAGGTGAGGTGAGATGACACTAGGCTTAAGCCACTCATTATTATGCTAACACAACAGGAACTGAGCAGCTTAGATGAAAACTTTTAACTTTCAGATCATCTTTCCTCCTCCCAGGTGTGTGCAGTTAAGATTCATAGCACAAAATCAACTCAGCTTAGCGACTGAGATGAAAACCAACACCAGCCCAGGATGAAACTATAATCTGGTTATAAACTGCAGCAGTTTCATTTCCTCCTGCGTAGCTGCCCCAGTTCCCACCAGTAGGCAATTTGGATTGCAACATTTAGCAGTTTCAAAGTGTGTGAATTAACTGTTGCCTTTAGCACGGGGCATAAACAAAGCAGATGATGATGTAGGGAGGAAAAAGCATTCACTGAGTCTTGTCTGGGATGACCTACATAAAGTACTTCAGGTTTCTCCAATGATCAGTAATAAAAGCCAGACTAATCCCACATCAATTAAACCTTTATTCCTCCCATCCCTCAGACACATCCAGGATAGTGTCTGAGCAAGCGTACCTAGCAAGAGGAATTTTATTGCAGCACGTAAAAAGTAGCTAATACTCTTGCTAGATGGAAGTAATGGCTTCTCTTGACTGCAAATAATCAACACAAATAAGAACCCAATTTTTAGACATGCATAACATCTTAGACAGTTCTGCACATATGAAGTAAAACGTCCCTTGATCTCAGCTGCAGATGTCAGATCTTGGTAGTCCTCTGCACCTCCTTTCCCTGGGTCTCTGCCAAACCTTGTTGGCTGCGCTGTTCCCAGACCTCCGTTGCAGCACAGTGCCTTGACAGGTTGGTCTCCTTGCTTTTGTTTCTCCAGATTGTTCCTAGACCTGTTCCTTCTTGTGTGGCAAGTTGCACGGTCTAAGTCAGACCCAGCCCTGTTTCTACTTCCACGCTCTCTATTTAAGTAGTCTGCCAACTCCCTATACGTACAGGCAGGCACCCATCAGTTCTTTTCTCTTCCCACTCCAAGCACTCTCTCTCCAGAACATGACTCTATGACAGCTCAGTGTCTCAATTAACACTTTCCTTTCTGTCTTGATCTACCTTTCATTCATTTTCTATATAAATCTGGATTTTTTTTCTCCTCCATACTGTCTGGACATCAGTGAGGGCAAAGGATGTCCCTCACAACAGAGACCAAATAGGTTCCTGCTCTCAGCTCTACTGTCCCATCAGAACCTGTCAGGGAGCATTCAGAAGAAACAGTCACAGAAAATGCTAATCTTTGTCCAGCTCCCCTGCCTGCAGCATGCTCAGCTCTGTTGTGCCACTGGGATATTTATAATCTGGTCAGATGTATCCATGCACTCTCCTGAGAAAACAGTCTCCAGAGATCTCAGCCTCCTTAAAGCCAAAGAAAACACTACTGATGATGTGTAAACCATGATTTTTCAGCATTATAATTTGCCTAAGTTTTCCCCAGTTGGAAAAAGACATGTTCCTGTCTCAAAAGTCAGTTCCTTCTCTGAGGCATGGAGTATTTCCATGAAGAAGTCATCAGAACTTGTGGTTTGGGCAACCCTCGCAAGCCTTTCCCCATGTTTCACTTTAAAAAATCAGAGAAAAGAAAAAAAGAGACATAATAGCATGACAAAAAAAAAATCCCAGCCCACATGATCCCCCATCTAGCAATATTACAAGAAGTTGAAAGTGGTATAATGGCAACTTTCAGGCAACGAACAGGATGGGCTACCAGCTCAGCATTTAATAACAATATGAGTTATAATAATAGAAACAGCACAGCTGGGGAAGTCAGGATTTCACCTCAAAACTGCCGTATACCATCTGTTACTACTAGAAGAAGACTATGTCATGACAAAATAGTAACTTTAAATCCCAGTCCTACAAATGATGCAGCATGCTGAAATTCTGCAGGAGTAAAGGGTACTGAAAGCATCAGTCTGACTGCAAGTTCAGTGCCCTGATACTGACTTGGAAGCTCCCTTTGCATGCTATTTTTAGATCTTCAAAAATTTCTGAATTTTTTAGTAGAGTTTATACTGTGTGGTGCATTGCTAGAATCTCCGGCTCTTCTGGTGGATATTAAAAGCTGCATGTACAGCCTTTTGCTAATATTAAAAATCTCTGGTTTTGCACACAAAAATAAAAAAGGAAAACCACATTTAGTAATTAAGTATGCACTTAAGTAAGTGTTTCCAGGAAGAAGTAGATTTTTTTACCCTTTTTTGTTGTATTATTGATTTGAAAATCTGAAAATAAAAATCTGCAGAGAATTTTCTCCTGTGTTTTCTGAAAGTCTTCTCTAATGGGATTCTACTATCCTTTCCTTAAACTGAGTGAAATCAGTGATAAACTTCCCACTGGTCTTGCTCTGGGCTTTAGACTAGGACACAGCCTTCACTAGTAGAGGACACCCCATTCAACCTTCAGATTTAATGCTTTGGCAGAAGTACTTGTTGAGAAACTGCCTGCAGGAAAGAAGTTTTATAAGAACGCTAAAAGGTTGAGTGTGTGCCTGTGTGCAAAAATCAGGCTTACATATCTATCTCATAGCATAACCATAGACATAGGCTGGTACACAGAAGATCCTGCTGAAATATTTTATGCTTTACAGTAGGTCCTTTAGAACAAAATGCTGGACATAAGAATTAAAACCCAATATGAGACGTTCAAATTCAAGATTATTGTGGGTTTAACCTTCATGGGTTTCCCTAAAATCTTCCATCTTGCATGAAAGTAAGAAAGAAGGGGTGAGAAGGGGGAATAGCGTGTAGTAAGTAGGATGAAGTGACTAAGGACGTGCTCCAAAGGCCAGCTGAGCCAATGGCAGTGTTCACAGGAGGATTCAGTTCATATTCTGAACTTCCAACCCAGAACCTGCACAAAAGGCAAAGGGGTGACTGTAATATCAATCTACAGAGAAGAGTCTGCTCTGTGTAACCCCACTTTTGTACATACTGAATGAAGAGGACGTACAGTACTGCTCTACGGTATGGAGCATGTGGCAGGCTCCTGTCCACAGCCCATCCCTGCAGCACGCAGGGTCTTTCAGTCTGAATATTCCAAGGAAAGGATGAAACATGTATGTACACATAGACATAAGTATAAGCATTTTTATATAAATAGAAAAATTACCCCAACCTGTATTTCTTTGCCTCCAATATTTCGGTTTCAGAGCCCTATCTGTTCTGTTCATTCCCATTTGTAACGTTTTGGAACCTAGTAACAGTGCTGTTTGGTGCAGCTGAAGATCAGCAACTGACTAGGTCAGGACTACGCAGTATAAGATCCAAAGACCATATTCAGGCCTCTTAAAATTCAGTCTGTGGTATTATACTTCCTTAGCAAACATTAAAAAAAGAAAAGCACTAATCCTTTCACACGCGTACAGACATACATATTTAAGCATACATGCATGCGGACAGATACAAAGAGTGAGAGTTTAATGTAAGGTCTGATTACCTTCGAAACTAATGCCCCTTTAAATATCTCTGGTACTGTAAAGAGTTCTTTAAAAAGGGAATATGCACAATTCAAATTCATTTTAAGGCCATCTCAGTACTGATGAGCAGTGTAAAGGGGCCTTAGAGTAACAGTATCAGCCCAATGGTACTCACTGCCACACTTCCTTTTCATGTTTTACAGATATTTGCATCACAAATGAGATTCCTTAATTACAGGTTGCGTTCTAAATAAAACATCATTACAAATACTAAACTGTAGAGAAGCAATGGCTGGCATATTGGAACAAGACCTTACGGGTAGATTCTGACACAGACAGACTGTGAGTGACAGACTCACACCGAGCCGCTGCTTCTTCCACAACAGGGCTCAGTGCATTTAGTGCTGAAGTAATTCTCCCTGGTTATAAAACCAGCAGAGCTATTCTAACATTTTGTCCACTGGTCCACAGTGCAGAGAAGCACAGGAGCACCTTTTACCCATATACAACGCCTAACATAATAAAGCGCAATTGTGTTTTGGGGCAGCTAGTCTCAATTCAGAGAAGAAAGGAAAAATAATAGCTATTAAGATAAATCAAACAGCAATTCCTACATTACACATACTTGACTTTGCAGAAATTGTAGCCTTTTATGTAACACATATGCTTAGGAATCCTAATGGAAATGTGCGGCTGCATCTTGTCAGACTAAAGGTCCATCTCGCCCACCATCCTGCCTCTAGTTGTGAGCTGGCTGCCCAGAGAGGAGTGTAAAAGCAGGGTGAGCGTACAGCGATGCTTCCTCAGAACGCTCCCTTAGTCCTGGGCTTGTGGTTTAAGAACTTTCTGCACCAAAGCTTAACAGGTCCTGATTGATTTTCCTTTCATAAAGAGGCACTTTTTGAGCATATGTATATTTTTAGCAACATTACCTCTTGCTCAAAGCTTCATTACATCGTGGGTGGAATGTCTATCTTTGTTTTGAACCTGCTACTTGCTATTTCCACGTCATGCTCCCTAGTCCTTGTACTGGGAGGAATGACAAACAGTGGCTTCCTGCTCACCTTACAAGATGCTCCGCTTCTGAAGACTATCCTGCAACAGATCATGGGAATGTACTGTATTTTAATAGGACACCTGTGACACTGTACGTGCTACAGCAGACAGAGAGTGAGAGAAAGAGTGGTTTTCATGATAATCCTATTCTTAGGGTCTCATAACTTCAAAGCTGAAACTTGCTTTCTGTACTCTACCATAAAAACGACATAGTCAGGTCCAGAGGGGAGCTTACACCACAGGTAGCTAATAAAAACCAATGTCTGCTCCTAAGCTATCCGAAGTTAGATTTTTTCCTATATGTCCTTGATCTGATAGAAGGCTGTTAACTTTTTGGTGCCTTTTGGCAAGTTAGGACTCATGTATTTTTGTATGTCTAGCTCATTCTTTTCCAGTATCTTTTTTTTTTTATTATTTATAAATGGATGAATGAGTTACGTTTCTTTTTCAGACACAAGCCATACCATATACCATATTGCGTTCTACTTGTCTTGAATAAGAAACAGGCTTGAACAGTTAGTCATTTCCAGTGTCTGTCAACTAGATACAAGCTCAGTAAAATGAGCCATTTTAAACTTTCAGGACTGCCATTTTCAGCAGCAAGAACTTGACGGCTCCCCAGAAACTTGTCATTTGGAATAAATCTGTTTATTAAGGATTTATAGAGATCTGGAAAATGTAGCAAGAAGTCTGTGACTGCATTCATGCTCTTCTAACCCACACAACATATTGCAAATTCAGTATAATTTTAACCTGCATTCTTAAAGTGTGATGAAGGTGTGTTTAGTTCTGTTGTCTTTTTTTTTTTTAATGTCTCACTCCCCTTATCTCGTCCTATTCTACCCTCTGCTCCATCTATTGTATCTTGATGTCTCTGACCATCCGACTCTTCATGGTCTTTTATCACATTCAGTTCACTTGATTGTCTAAAAGCCTCTCCCTCTTGCACAGGATTTTCTTTCTCCATGTGCTTTTGCTCTCACTGTGCGCTTACTTTCTCTCTCTCTCATCCCTGCTTCAGTCTTTCCCATTTAACGTTTATCTCCAGTTTCTCATCGTTCCCCACTCCTTTCAGAAGACAGTGAGATGGTCAAATAAGTATCTGGGAAGCCATGCCTTGAACTAAAATATATCCAATCTCTGAGTGCTGTAGTCAAATAATTGGGAATGGCATCTCCTGCGGTCATTTTATCCACAGACTAAATGGAAACACTACATACCTCAACGATGCTATTGATTGCCAGTTACTGCTTAACTGCTAATATGTACATAATACTGGCTTTGTTTATTGATTTTTACATAGACAATGTTGCATATTTTAGAAATCTTTTTTTTTTGTTGAAGATGACATAAAATGTTACAGGTTCCTTCTTATTTCCTTTCAGACTATGTAGCCAAATTTGACACTTGGTCTAGAAATCTCCAGAGACCCCATTATACACAAGGAGTTCATACACATGTGTGTATAAATGTTTCAGTTAGCAGTTTTTTACATTTGAGCTATATGTACCAAGGCACGCACACACACATAAGAACATCTGTATTTAAACATCATTGATTTCAACCATTTTCAAAGGTATTGCTTTGTCTGAAAGTTTCTGATTACAAATTCAATGCAGATATACATAAATGCTGCTGTTTGGTTAGGGTCAGTGCAGCAAAAACCTGCACATTCTCACAGCCTATGTGTACCTTGGAGTATTAACTCATTCTGTAGCTTGCAGCACGGCAAAAACTCATGGACCTAAATCCATCAGTCTTGGTATTTCTATTTGTTCTTCATCACTTGTACATTAGTATCTACCAGTTAAAATTGACATCGCTGTATGCTGAACAAACACACAGCAAGAAACAAGCCCTTCCCCAGGGAAGTTTTAGGTCTAAGGGTGAGATTTGCAAAATTGCCTAATGGAATTAAGAGCCCAAATCCTCATTTTCAGTTTGTGATCTTACCTTTACTGGGGATTTTTAAAAGGCAAGGCAGCCAAAAAAAAGGCAACGAAAACCAGGGGAAAGCCAGGATTAATACAACAGTTTTACAGGCAAGGAATCAAGGAATAGAGAGATTAAATGATTTGCACAGCGTCACTCTTGAAATCTGAGCACTGACCTCAATTCTCCTGAGGCCCTCTGCACTGCATTACCCACACCACCAACACCCCGAGTCTTCAGGTAGCCTGTGCCTTGTATGAACCACCCTTGAAATCTTCAAGCCCTAGACATCCCACTTACATTTTCACTGTTGACGTCTGCCTCGCTGGGGCAGCCAAAGAGTTCCCGTCTCAGCAAATTCCCATCGTACTCCAGGAATGTCAGGTAGAGGTTGCGGAAAAACTCCACGTGCTTGTTTTTCACTCGCAGTTTCTTCGGTGAATTCCAGTGAATCACCTCAGAGGGGGGAAAAAAAGAGAAAACACATCCTGCTGTTAGAACACAGATATGATTTATTTGTTGTTTTTATGCGTGCTCAGTTCACTGCCCTCTTAAAAACACAAAAACCCAACCTCAAAACGACACAGACTTCCTTCCGTCTTTTTATCGGGAAGGCTTCACCATGTCTTCCAGAAGCAACTGCATACTCTGCAGGTGATGTGCTTTGAAACTCCTCCATAGGATAACCTGCACATGTGAGCTGATGTGCTGCTCTAGTTTGTGATGCAGCACCTCCTAAGTGCCACCACAACTCTAATCCCAGACCTGATAGGTTATGGACTCTGTTGAAAAAGGTGGCAGGACGGAGGGACACAGGCATGTAGGTTTTAAACATTAATCTCAGATTTCCACATGACTGTTTCAGCTAATGAAATTGATTCACTGTTTCACGCCAGATAGGTTGTTCTCTGGTTAGGTATTGAAAAGAAAAAGCTTGAAATTAATCCCCATACCCATTTACACCCTTCAAAAAGGACTGAATTTAATCTGAACTTCTTTTTGCCATTGCTTCATTTAACCAAGACTGATCTGAGTTGCGTTACACAACACAGCGATGCAGTACAACGCTTCACCCTTTGCGCTCCAATTTCTAGCAGGTATTTAGCCTCTGCTAATGGAAGATGACTCTCACACTGGCCTCGATTTAACTCTAACGCTGACATAAAGGGCCCGATTCTCATTTACATCAATGCAACTTTGCACCGCTGCCAGTGCGAATGAGAATTGGGCCCTAAGGAAAAACTAAGAGGGAGCCAACAGTGGCTTGCAGGAATGATTTAATTTTATAGAGGCTATATTTCAGGCATAAAGAAAGAAAACACTAAATGCTTTGTGTTCAGTTTTATTTCTGCGACTTCTATAGAGATTTAAAAAAAAAGTGTCCCTTGGGAGTATTTCCGAGATAGGAGTTCTGGAGGTTCTGTGAATCCATTAAGTTAATTGCATGAAGGCCCCATGTCACTCACACACAGCCACAGAGCTGCAAGGCCAGCTGCCGAGCCGGTCACGCAGCTTTGCTCTGAGCATTGCATTTGTGGGAGGGAACGCACAGCGCTGAAGCGCAGCACGTAGAACAGAAGCAGCCCAGAGCAGATGAATGCAGTTCCCTCGGTGTCAGCAACACAACCCCACAGGAACAGGGAGCCCTCTGAAATCACGCTGTCTGTTGTCGAAGGAGTGGACTGGAGGAGGAAAGCCTGGACGTAGCCTGAATTCTTCCTGTACTAACTTCAGCAAACAACACCGTCTCTCCACTGAGTATTTATACTGCCATAAAAGCTGTGGCACTCTCTTCTACATACCCAACACCAGTGAAAATATCTCCTGATAGGGAAGGCTTTATCCCTTCCTTGGACTTCACTGCTGAAGCTACTAGCAAGTCAGAAAACCATGCACGTGGTTACAGAAAAGCAATTGTAGGGAAAAAAGATTATTTCAGAAACTGGTAAATCACTTTTTCCAGTTATAGGAACACTTTAAATCAAGATCACGATGCATCTACACACTGTATAAATCTGGGAAATTATTTGGACAAAAATACTCAGTGCAGATATTTTTCCCAGGTAATGCTATGTTCTTCGCTGGGTCTACATTTATCCGTATGTTCGAAGTGTAGCCTAACTATGCAATAACATGTTGCTGCAACGTGTGATGAAAACACAGACCACCACAGAAACTGAAGGAGCTTTAGGTAGGTTAGGACACAAGATGACAGATTTCCTCCACTGAAAAATGGATCTTCAAAATCTCCTTTCTTTGAAAAGAACTTGGCATATTTGATCCACTGCATTAAAAAATCTCCATAATTGAACACTACCTCAGGGAAACAGGCACACGTAACAGAAGCATAGGGCTGAAGGAACCTAAAGGGCTGCTTAACAGATTTACAGGGTACTAGTATGCATTTTTACAAGCAGGCATAGAATAGAAACTGCTGGTAACTTGCACTTACTTAGGAGTAGATCAAAGAAAGCTGAGAAGCTGGCAAATGGGACAAAAAATACTTGCTAAGAAAAATCTTCTGTGTGTTCTCCCTATCACTCCTACACTTCACGTGAGTTTCCTTTTGGATGCCTTCATGACCACCTTATCCCCCTGCTGAGCAATCTGACCGTGCACCCTGGGGACCATGAGCACAGAAACGGCTAATGATGATAAACTCCGTAACTGTTACAGGACAGGCTCCCCGACACAGCAGGAATTTCCCATCAACACACACTATGTCACATTATGGCCAAGTACTGGTGTTGATGCCTCTACCCAGTTGTGTGGGGGATGATGTCAAAGCCAGACAACTGCAATTGCCAGCGTCGAGGCTCTTTGCTGCCGTGCTTCACAATCTGCTGTGTGCGTAAAAGCTGGTAAGTGTCAAGGGCCGAGCTGGTAGTTCAGATCTGATCAGACCTGAAACGTGTCAGGATGCTGCATGTGTATAGATGTCTGGGGAGCCTGGAGTGAACTGAAGAAAGCTGAACGGAGCTGATGACTATCCAGAAAAGCTGATTTTTTAATCAAGAGAGACAGCACATGCCAATGCAGCTAAAGAACATCAAGGAACTATGCAACCATCTGGATGACCTGAGGTAGGAAAACCTCAAAACAGGTCTAGTGAAAAAGTGAGCTGCTTTTCAAATGTAACATGATTAGATAAAAATTCTGTGATATATGAAAGCATAAAAAAGAATAGCAGGTTTCAAAAAGCAACAACTTTTAACCACTGACATACAACACTACATCCAAAGACCATATTCCTCTTTTGCTGTCAGCCCACAAATTCACTTTCAGTTCTGACTGTAGCCGTCTGATTTGGTCTACTGCACCATCAGCTACAGCAGAAGTTGTACAGGCCAAGACATCCTTGCATAGGCTGTCATGGGCATCAATGAAGTACATGATGAAGACAATCGGCTGTACAGGTAAAGATGTGGCCATTATGTTAGAAACTTTACTGTGGGCAACACTGAATTGACCGAAGAATAAAAAAATCAGTTGGAAAGAGACTACAGGCAAATCAGAAAGAAAAAAAGTCAGACTTAGAATCCACGTCGTTTGCAGACTGAGCAAATGTTACCTCAACATTAAAAAGAGAATGTGACTCTAGAAAGTAAAAATCTCATTACTACAACATCTTCTTTGCAAGACTGAACAGCACCATAATACTGTGTTTATTTCTTTTTCTATTTTCCCTCTTAGTTTCTAAGCTATTCCAAAGCTCTGATGGCTTACAGAGGAAACTGCAGCTAGAACATATAAAATTGCAGGGCCATTAGCCGAGCGGACACCTCAGGAACAGCGCTAACCTTCAGCCTGTTCTATGGATCTTTCCCACTCTGGATCAAGGCCTCCCAAGAACTAAGAAAAATACACTCCTTAATCTTCTTTTAGCCATTTATGTACTGAAAGATCAGAACCTAAAATTCCACATCTATTTAACACATGGATAGTTGTCTTTAAGCAACTTGGCACTATCTACATTTCTGTTAATACCATCCTAGTTAATCAGCAACCGTTACCACTCAGTGATGACACTCCGCCAGCCTCCTGGAATACATCCATATGCTTGTGACCTACTGAAATAGGCTAACTGTGCCTATAGTTCCCATTTATTCACCAGGTTCTGACCCAAAGCACTCACATGATGACACAGTTGGAGCCTCGTAGACTGGCAATGGGATCTGAGATGGAAGGTAACAGAGGATGTTGTATGCTGGTGGAGTGTGGGAGAAGGGTCCATGGTCAGTTATCTGCATGGACATGCACTGAAAACAAAAACCCCAGCAAACCTCCTTAGGTTACCAGCTGCATTGTCCTCTCTGGAGAGATTAAATATTTCGAATCTGATGTTCAAACCACTAAAGGATAAGCTTCCATACAACATTATTTCTATTGGTACCTTTATCCATTTTTTCCCTGAAGCATCTTCTCTCTCCAAAAGGAGTATTTGGCCAAATGTTTCCTTAACCACAATCTCTTCCATTTTCTACCCAAAGACACATCTTGATAATTGCTCGCTCTGCTTCAGCCTTATGAAATCAGAGAATACAGGACATCCTGTATACCTATGTACCTACTTTCCAGGCTGAAGCGGTAATAAGTAAGGATAAATTAAACTTATATTTAAGCCTAAAGACATTTAATTTTGCAAAGTACCGAACAGATATTCTTAATTAAGCCCATGAGCATTTCACCATTTAGATAAATAAGTAAAAGTGGTATTTTGTAGATGAGGAGCTTTCCTGCTTAGAAACTAGACTCCTTGTTCAGGCAACTAGACAGTTCCCACTGAAATCAACAGGAGTTAAACATTCAGCAAATCTGCACAGTAAAGCCACCTACATCTGCCACTTTAATGTCATCTCAATTGGCTTTTTTTCAGGCACAGGTTATTGAAAAGTCTAAATATGTCCCAAGTCACACAGCAAACAAGCACCACATGTGTAACTTCTGCCTCGATTAGAGATGTCTAGAAACTTTATTTTTAAACTGTCTTTTGTCAGAAATCAATGGTTTAATAAAAGAACAAATTTCCTCAGAAAAGATCAAATAATTCACAAAAATGTCACGAGGGAGGCTTCAGAGTGGTATTTCTGAATTATGTTAGTGTAAGAGACTCATGTTGGAGCAGCCAGCAACCCAGAGGTCCAAGCACTGCTTTTGGATGTGGGCTTCAAATCCCTGCCCTGCCCGATTTGGTGCCCATGGTCCCAGGGACTGCTTTACTCCCCAGCTTACTGCCTATGCTGCAAGGCAGTAAGCTGACAGACTGTCCCTGTCTTCTACTTCTCAAAGTTCTCAATGTTTCCTCAAACGGATTTGCAGCTCTACTTTCAATGCCTGTACCAACGTTTAACGAGAGGCCTCCTGCCTGCAAAACCACCCCTAAAACCACCTCTGTAATACAACACTGCTCCCTTTGTGGCAGAGAGGAAGGACCTTCCCGACTCCGACGTTCATTCAAGGGAGGGGTACGTTTAACCCTCCAGAGCCCTTACTCCTCTCAGTGTAGCTGTTCCTTGGTTGGCACCAAAAGGTGCAAGGTGGCAGAATGACAGAACTGCTGCAGCTCAGTGCTGAGGTGCTTGGACAGCATGGGGTGGCTCAGGGACCAGGATAGAAAGAGGTGAAACAGGTCATGTTCGAGGCAGATCTGAAGCGATGTACTTGGGTTATGGACAAGAAGCTGTTTAAACTCTTGCAAGCAATCTCACAAAGTCGTCCTGGTGTGGAGGACATTCCCAGGGAAGACACGGTGAGTTACAGAACACAATTTCAGAATGGAGAATTTATGAGGTTAATTCTTTATCTACCTGCTAATTTAGTATCAGCTGTGTTCAAAACCAGTTTGAAAAGCCATCAACGGGTTTTAAAGCATTTTCCTATTTTGTGGTGGGAGGGTAAATTCTAATAATTTGATCCATTCTCATTGAAGAGTCCAGCATCTGATTTTTGTGATTGTGAATTACCAGATTCTCTGTGTGTAAACAGGATCTGCATCCTTGACAGTCGGACTTCTCTTCATGACTGACTCATTCAGTGAGGTCAGAGGCATCACAATTCATCACCTTCTTTCACAGGATTTTTCTTGCCATTTGGTTTGTGCCAAATCATAGTAACTGAGATTTCCTTACAGACAGGAACAAACTATTAACCAAAAAAGAAAGCAAACACAGGGCCCAACCCAGGAAAAGTAATGCACGAATGAACCTCAGTTCCAGGCAGATCCCCACAGGCTTCGAAGCCCAGCAAGGCACGGTCCTGCAGAACACATACTTGTCCACTGACACTGTGGGCTACTGGGGACCATGTGAGGAGCCAAGATAAGCAAGACAGACAGTGGATGCCTACACAGAATGACTATTAGCACTTCCACATCATTTGGCCAGTCTTCCATAAAAACTCCTGAGTGTTTGTCTAGGTGTAACAAATGCCATGCAAAAATACAGCCCTCTGGCCTTTAGAGACTGCAGTTGGCTCACCTGGCAAAAAGAATTAAAGGGCATCTGCTTTCTCTTAGACCACTCTTTGTTTTACAATAAAATTGTTCATTCCAAGACGTTCTTGACTGATGCAAAGCATCCTTAATACAGGTGCCCTTGCGGTGGGGAAAGGAAGATTTCTGTAAGTGTAATTGTTCACAACAGTTTTGGTTCCATATGCCACGGACAGCGGAACAAAGCCCACAGACTTCAGTCTAGCTGTGTACAGTGTGACCTCTAGCTCTATATAGTATGACACAGAAGGTAAGTTAGCATTTAGATGAATAAAAATAATAAAGTAGTCTTATTTTGATGTTGCTTTAGATGAATATAAAATCAGTGGTCAATAACAATGCAGAATTTGGTTATAAATATTTCTACACCTTTTCTGAAAGATCCCCATATGCAAGTCCTTCCAAATTTGTACAGCTGCTCAGCGGCAGCAAGGAAATACAGTTCAGCAGTAGTCAAACATCTGATCTTCTCTAGCATAAGACAGTACAAAAAAAAAAATCAATAATATGGATAGAGATGCAACTTAATGAAGACTATAAAGAGAAAAAAGTGATTAGAATCCTCTTCAGGCAATATGAAATATTCAAGTGTTCCACAGGCCCACAAAAAGTATGCTGGTGATCCTATGTTTGCATGAATGCATATATATATATACACACATACATACATATATTCCTTCCCTCCCCCCAAACAGCAGCCAGCCCTGGGGTCTAAGTTTATTTGAAACAATATTGTGTGTAAGAGATGACAAAGCCTCAAGTCCCATGGACTTTGAGGCCATATGGAATTAAATCAGTGCCTTTTCAGTCTGACATGAAGAATGCAGTCTGATTTGACTGAGGAATACTTGACTGGGCCAGCTTTACCTTGGAATTTAAATCTCTCCCTGCATTTCCTTCTTTCCTACACTATCCTTTTTAATCCTCCAGTACAAACTTCACAGTCTGTCTTTCTCTCCCTCTTACCCTGGAGGTTTCCTTTACCTCGTTTCTTATTCCAGTCTTACCGTGAAATACAGGATGTTCCAAATGTGTTGTGTCATACTATTTATACTAAATGCCATGGAACTGACTAACTCTGGTGATTTTAAGTGTGCATTTTCTAACGACATTTGTTGCTTTTTTGAGAGGACTACATATCAAACAAGCTGGTTTCTCTTCAGAACTAGAATTTTGCTAATTTTCGTAATGCAAATTCAGAACTTCAATTGGTTTACGCTTTTTTTATTTTAAATGTATGAAGAATTTTAAACAGTGCTGCCTGAGGGCCAGTTCTTTAACCGCAGAATATGGGAAGAACTTTACTGAAACCAGGGGGCTTATGTGCACTAGATAAGGTTCTGGCCTCTCTTTCAAAGCAAAGAATTTCAGCCCCGATTCAGTATTTAGGGAATAATTTTAGCAGCGTAAGTCCAGAACTTGCTTATGTGTCTGCACTCCTTGTAGAATTAAATACCTTAGACCAGAAAGCCAGTGGAGGATATTATGCATCTTAGACTTCATTGCCTATGCTGTAATAGAACTGAAACAACCAAGCCTAAGTTATACTTCTAAACATAAATTTTTTAACTGACAATGAAGAAAGGATTCAAATTATTTTTAAGATACTCCTATTAAATGCTTACTTGTAGGTGTTACAAATGAGCTAGATGTGCCACACCTGAAGCAGATTAGTCAATTCAGTCACTGAATCCTAAAGAACATTTTGCCTGATTAGTTGTCAGATGCCTACTCTGAGGTGACCTTAACCAGTCTCCAAAACCACTCCTGGGGATCACAGTTCAGCTGCCTTAATATAGCAACACTGAAAGCACCTTAGGGTTATCCTGCCTGCCCATCAGCTGCCTTGCCAAAAGGGTAGCATCTCCTCTAGGTCTGTGTTGTATCTGCCAGTCCCATGCATATATCTGAGAGCGTCTATGGCGACTCAAACTGTGTTTAGGCAACTGAACCAAGCCCTAGATCCTCAGTTATTAGCTTCAATAACTTTTTCTCAGGTAAATGTATGCATCTTAACCTTGTCCTGAATCCAATCTGACTGTCTCAGCGGATTATATGAATTAATGTCAGCCTCTAATTCACAGAAAAAATACTGTGATATCTCCCAGGTAGGAGGTATATTTTTCTAAAACTCATCTTTTAGAAAACATTTTCCCTGCTATTACATCTCTCCCTTTTGTATCAGGCCTTGCAACTGCTATCATACATGATTCTCAACATCAGCACAGAACTAAAATCTCTCCCAGCACTTTGTTAGAAGCCATAAAATCATGACGCTTTTAAGTCCCTGCGTTGATCCTGCCCTACAAACACCTATAACAAAACATTTAGTGATCAGTGTACTGACCAGTATACCGATCTAACTTTAAAAGTTGTCTTCTACGGACCACACCTGAATAGTTGGTTTTGAATACTTTATGTATGAAACTCAAGCAATATTGGCCAGCTTTGACAGGTCATTTAACCCATGTAGTAGATCTTCTGTCTTTGGGAAGTGCAGCTTTTGAAATCAGTGTGTCAAGGGTGATCGATTTTCCATATTCAACCACTGTCTGATGTTCATATTGAACACTCCTGCCGTTACTCTACAAATTATTAGAAGGGAGAATTTTGTTAGATTTAGGAAATATATTGCACCATGAGGGTGGTCAAACTCTGGAACAGGGGGCCAGGGAGGTTATGTAGTCTCAGTCTTTGGAGACTTAACATTCAACTGCACAAGGCACTGAGCAACCTTATCTAAGTTGATCCTGCTTTGAGTGGGGTTTGGACGGTCTCCAGAGGTCCCTTGCAACCTCTTCAATGGTTCTGTGGGTTTTTCTTTTTTCACTTTTTAAACCTCATTTACTTAATCATGCTCAAAATATAAATTAAGTATATGAACTTTAACTGAATTTTAAAATGAATCGCTAAAAACTACCTAATATTTACCATGTTTTAATGCCACTGGTCTGCTCTGATGCAATCTACTGCAGTTTAGTCAGCCAGTCTTCTCAATCAGCTTCAATTCTGAACTCTCTGCATGCTACATTTGAGTATGGCCTTTCAAAATGACCACAGCACAACTGATGTTAATTTATCCATATCTGTTCAAAACCATCCTGCTTTTATATTCTACTTGACAATAATGAAAACCGTGCTATTAAACTGATACTATAGCTTCATTTTATGAAATTAATAGTCTTTTACTCAGCCTTTTTTTCACAGAATCACAGAATCACAGAATAGTAGGGGTTGGAAGGGACCTCTGTGGGTCATCTAGTCCAACCCCCCTGCCGAAGCAGGGTCACCTACAGCAGGCTGCACAGGAC
>Ga0065711_1003368_pt1 | contig 28315 bp, 13 predicted proteins | sample Hoacrofraction12_FD_59098 | JGI IMG/M metagenome (GOLD analysis project Ga0065711, IMG submission 59098) | Hoatzin crop microbial communities from Cojedes, Venezuela - Epithelial fraction 12 v2 (version 2) | ecosystem: Host-associated > Birds > Digestive system > Esophagus > Crop | place... | reverse complement strand
CCCCCCCCCTTTTCTTTAAGGCAATGCACTGAGATCTCTTCTTATACGTCAATTACACATCTCTTAATTACACACCTGAGAGTGCCCGGCTGCATAGGCACCCACAGAAGGGTCCTTGCCTACTTCAAAGTGCGTATTACATATGCATATTTAATTTAAAAGAGAAATAAAAGGAGAATAAATTATTGCAGATCCAGGCCTGGAGTGAGTCCGCTGGGGGTCACCTGAGGAAGCAGCCCTGCGCCCTTCTGCCAGAGCCTGCTGGCCCCAGCTGCTAAAACAGCCCAGGCTGTGCACACTGAGGTAGCACAAGCCAGCAAGACAGGTCCCACACCACCACCCGTACCATGAGCAACCCCTCAGGGGAGCAGGCGCTGGGCTCTGCCCTGCCTTCCATCCTTCCCTCTGCTTCCTGGCCCAGCCTCGGGCCAAGCAGTAGCCCCCCTGCAGCCAGGCTTGGTTCTGAGTTTGAAATTCATGACCTGTTTAGATCAGCCCTCAAAGATACAGGCGCACGGGGTGCGTGTGGAGCAGGGCTGGTCCGCATTCCCTCAGCCCCACTATCCCACAGCTGCCCCTGCATGGGCTGAGAAGAGTGGCGGCCCGGCTGGAACATCCCTCAGTCCTCCCAAACCCACAGTGGTCCCTGCCCCGTGCTGTGGGGTGCCGGGAGAAAAAGCCAGTCTCCACTTTTGTGCGGAGGAGTGCAAATCTCGTTCTGCTTCTTCCAAATGTATGGAAGGTTGTTTACAAGCATGTAATTTTTACAGCTGCTTTATATTGTTATAAGCAAGACAGTTTTATGAGGTAGGAATGTCGTAAAGTGTGGTATGGAAGATCTTTAAAAAATATGTGCTTTTTAAAGGTGGAGAAAAATGCTCTTGCTAGCTGGGAGCAGGGGATTGAGATGCAACCTGTAAGATCCAACTCTTGACATCAAACGCTGCAAATCTACGGCAGGGGCCTCACAAAGGCGCTTTGGTTGAATTCTCGCTCCTAAAACATCCATTATTTCCTCCATATTCTAATGCAACTGTTGTCCTGGTTATGAGCAAAGCTTTTTGATCCTACCCAACTTTGATACAACATATGTTTCCATGGCAATAGATCTTCATGTTCTGAGTCCTGGAGATTTTTGAAACGTTCCCTTAGCACCAGCTGAAGCTTTGCAACATAAAACATCTAAGCTGATGCTCTTACGTATTTAACATGGATGAAAGGAAGGGGACTGCAGGTTTCACTCGTACACGTTACAGGTTGTGTGTGAATGATTTTATTAGAAAATCTCTCTTGTGCTGATATTAAACGACAAAAATTCAACAGCACAGACTAGTTCTACCTCACAACAGGAAGAGCTTTGCTTCATTCACATAAAGTGATCAAAATAAATGAGTGAATTCCATATAAATCGAGAGGGAATATTTATGCTGCATAACAATTAGCCTATTACTGACTAAGTAGCTAACACCAGGCACTGGAGCTGTTACAAGCTGGGCTTATTTGCTTACCTTAAGCTGTGCTCCACCCAGCATGTAAATAGAACCAGATTTATTTTTGTGTAGATGGATTCATTTCCACACCACCACGTATGCACGTCAGTTTACTTCCCTCTAAACACAATATCGCCCCTAATGTATAAGGAATATACAGAATGATAATGTCACTGAACCTTTCATTTTCTCTCTTGATGAAATGCTTTGACTCTCTCTCTCTCCTCTCTTCCTCCCCTCAAATCCCCCTGGAAGGCAGAACCTGCTTTTACCTGCTGCTGGAGATTGCATTCACTGAGCAATTACTAACATTGGAAGAAAGTTTGTGCAAGGCAAGGGATCAGACAACACTGCAGCATGGATTATATTATTGTACTAGCAGCAACGAACCCTGCTCCTAGAAATGAAAATGTGGTTTAATTTGTGTTGTGGTCTTTAAATTTTCATTTTTCAGAATAAAAATCTCTGCACATGAAAATGTATCTTGCAGTAATGGAGGTATGGCAGTTAACCTGTCAGTTGAAAGTATGTAACCTTCCTTTTCTCCTTTTCATGACAAAGGTAATCTCATCTGAGGGCATTTATGTGAAGAAATAACAGCATGGCATGGTGAAACCGCTGGCTCATTAATCCTGGCATCTACTTCCTGCAGGGCTTCTTGATTAGTTAGATTCATTCTTTGGGTATTTCAGAGTTTTTGATTTCTCACCACTGGCTAGGTTCACTGAGTTCAGGCTAAATTGAGCCAGAAGCAATGTTTATTAGTAATTTTGTAATACAGACTACCCTAATAATTCAGTACAATATCTCATCTGAAATACATCCATTCACCCTAGCACCCAATGCAGTTTGCAGCTGTGTCAGAGAGGACTGAGAGAACACAAGTGATTTGGCATGTATTTTCTAAATTATTAATAAGAGAGCTAATAGCGTACTCTTCTTCATTTCCAATGCTGGAATTAAGATCCCCCCCTTTTTTTTTAAAGCAAGCGCTGACACAGAGGCAACTACCTCCTGCCTGCCATTAAGGCTGAGCTCAGAGCGGTCGGTCTGGGAAGCATGGCCTAGTTAGCCTTTTAGCATAAAGATGAAAGGGAGAACAAAGGAATTTTATTTTTTCCCTCATGTCTGCTGTAAATATGGGAAAAAATCTAAAGGCTGTAAAAGGAAAATGAAGAGGAGTCCTTGGAAATTAGCATCCCGTAATGTCACAGATCCATCTCAACTGTCTGATAGCTGATAACAGAGCCACAGCTTGGACAAAAGGGACAAAGAAGAAAAGGCCCCGATCCCACAGCCTTTGAAGCCCATGCTGACCTGGCTGCGAGTTCAGCAGATGCATGTGTGAAGATCTGCGGGACTGGTGCTCAACACTGTTCTGCCAGAAAGCTTTCCCCCATTAGCTACACTGTCTTTTCTAAAAGAAATGATGACCACACATGGACTGCATTCGAATGTCTGACCACAGCTTGTGCCACATTGGCTTATCCAGGCATAGGTGGGATCTGGGGCCTGAGAGCCAGTTTGTCCATGAATGCACACAATGCACCCCAAAATCTCTGGCCAAGACGGCCATGCTTTAACTCAGAGAAGCAGAACTTGCTCCAAAATATGTAGGACCCACAGGCTCCTTTTAAACATCACCCTAATGTTGGTGATGCAACCGTGAGAGGAAAACGAAGGTGGTGATGGTGGAGGGGGTCAGCAGGGGCAACACGGTTTTAATTTTTCACCTCCTTATGACAAGAGTAGCAAGAATAGCAGCAAGAGCCAGAGGGGCTGGTCGTGTCAGTGATGTGGTAGGGGACTGTCTCTGATTAACCGTCACCTTTTTATTTGAGTAGTGCTCAAGGGGCTGCACTAATAGCCATGTAAGGCCCCCTGTGAGATCTACATCTACTTCTCAGGGAAAAAAGGACAGGAGGATGCCTCTCTTCTCAGGCTCCTCACAGCCAAGGCTCATGCACAGATCAGCCCATCTTTGTCTTCCACCTGGTATGTTGTACAATGGTACGGGTGGGACGTCGCCTCTCTTATTTGCCAATAAATCGTGCCTGCTTCAGCTTCTCCCGAGACCATCTTTGAGGCTCAAGAGCTCTGCTTCACTTTTATGTCACATCATTTATCAACACTTATGCTTAAAAACATTTTTCAGAGTGAAAATTATGCTTTTACGAGCTTTGAAATCTGCCAGAGGAGAATCATTCCCTGGGAGAATGGAATCCAGAGATGTTTGTGCAGGATCTGCCATTGGAGGTTACACAACCATTCTGCAGCAATCCTCACCCTCTTTTGAAGGTCAAGAGGGAAAATGTAGAATATGCTTAATACACTATATGTGAGGGTGACGTTCTTTCCTGGCCCCCCTACACAGTTTGTGCCTTGGCGTATGAAGTTTGATTAGGCTTTTCTTGCAGCACTGGAAGCGCCATGGTAGCGACCGAAAAAGTACTTTGGAAAGAACAAACCACAGACTTTCTCTCACTGACGTCCTGCTACAGTGAATTTCATAGGCTGACGATGCACCCTGTAAGGACAAATTTCTTTTTTACTGGTTTCAATTTATTGTCCTTTAATATAATTTAAGTGGCAGCTATGATTCCCTGTGGCTTCTTTACAAGTTTTTAAGGTTTATTTTTTTGCTAACTTTTAAAAGAACATTTCAGAACGACTATGAGCACTCTCCCTTATTTTGGTATCTAATAGTTAAGAGGAAGAATCATCCCCCATTTCAAGGCATAAACATTACTTTACAACAAAAATCCTATGTACTGCAAGACTGTGATGTTGAGCTTCCTGCCTTACATCACAGTGCAGGCAAAACTTGATTTACCTGTAACACAAGGACTCCCCGTGTCATGGTAGCTAGAGGATTTGGTTGCGCCACAGTCATAGCCAACTTAAGTCAATGATACGCTGGGCAAGCAGGGGATGTGATATTCGCAGGGGGCTTAGTGTGGTCTAGTTGCTCTTTGCCACGGCCATGGCCATTACGTGGTGCTTTTTGGTGTCCCCTGGCTCCCAAGGCCAGGGCGTGCTCAGGGAACCCCCGGGAGGGAGGGAGGCTTTCACTTCAGCAATGTCACCTGGCTTACACGCTTGCGTTACTAGGCAGATATTCACTGGATTCAGATTTACAAACAAAACCTAGTGTAAAAAGATATTTCAGCAGCTACAGAGCCACAAAATGTCACCAGAAATTAAACAGCTTTGCTCTTTCAACTGGAGAACAAAATGAGAAGTCTACAGAAGGTCAGACATATAAAAATGCATTGAGATGATCAGGGAAGAACATTAAACTACTAAATAAAGAATTACACTTGGTACAGTTGGTGGCTCTACTCTTTGCATCTATTATAAGCAATAATTAACAGCCACAACTGTATTCATTGTCAGCTTGTGTTCTTACCTTCAGGTCTCGGTAGCAAATAAATGACTCATGCTTTATTCTTAAAATTTTAATTATTATAAGAAGTACTTGAAGACAATTCCACTCTATTTTACATTACTGTTACTTTGCCCTTTCTGCTTTAACTTCTGTGCAATTTTAAGCATGGGTTTACCTGAACTGTGACCAGAGAGATCCCCACCGCAATGGAGAACCCTGTGGGGCTCTGAGTGACCCCACCTAGGTGAAGACAGCTATGATGGAGATACCTTCCACAGCATGTAGGATCCTGTGTTATTAGCTGATTGCTCTGGGCTTTCTTCACACCTCACAGAAGAAGCTTCTGCCTCTGATGTACTCATTACGTGGTTTGTACCCTTGCTTAAATCAGACCTTTTTCATTTCTGTTGGAGAGGATTCTTGTCCTGTCTCCAATAAATTGCTCTAATAGTCCTTCATTCGTTATCTCCTCCTCTCTTAACCTCTCCAGCAGGCTGTAATTCTGTGGATTTTATTCGTGGATGTTACAGCCAAACTATTTCACCCTAAATATAATGTCAGCATGTTACTTGTTGATGCCTTCCATGCACATCCTTCTTTATGTTGTAACCCTTGATGGCAGCTGGTTACACCATTACTTGCTAAAGGAAAGTGTCCAGCATTGCAAGTATTTTTTTGAAAAGCGCCCAAGTGTCTTAGTACCTAAGTCTCCTCTTCGAAGTAATGTAGGATGCCAAGTTCCATCAGTTTTAATCCTCTTGTTACCTTCAACAGCTTCTTATCAAACTCCACAACTAGTTCAGAATTTTCTTCTTTATCAAATAACATCCTCTGAATGTGTTCTGTCCGAAGTCTCTACCAGTACACAAATCTCTTCTTTCCACTAATTGAGCTGCTCTGATCCTGGCCTCCTTTGACATTGAAGTTGCCCAGTTGTTCTAGAAGCACTCTTTCTGCCAAGCCACAAAGTCCCATCTCAGCTTTAAATCTCATCTTGATTCTTATATTTTACCTCTAGCTTCAGAATGACTTTATGATTAAAGTAGTTTGGGATCCTCCACGTGAAAAGATTATCTACCTGTCTGCTCCTGCTTTCACCAACGGCTCCAGGATTTTGACACTTTACATATTCTTCTGATTACCTCATGAATCACACCAGGTGAGAAAGGATTTAGTGCACTGTTCCTGGCTGTGCCTTTTGCCCTCGCCTTCTGCCATTGTCATGGGTGCCACTCCACCGGTGAACCGCTGTGAAATGACTTTGATACATCTAGGTCACATCTAGGTCTTCTCATTTCCAAAGTGGCAGAAAAAATTCAAATGAGCTGGCACTTGACTCATCAGCAAATTGTTCAGTGACCAAGGGCTTCCTCGTTCTAGGTACTCAGGGCAGTTTTAATCGGTCCTGCCTTGTATCAGGGTCTGTGCAGCAGTCGAAAATGCTGAAGGCATCCTGTTTGCCTCAGCACAAGTTTCTTGAGAGGTTTCCAGGGGAGCAGCTTGACCGGCAAAGGCAGTTGGAGTCCCATTTGTGCTCTAGCTGAGCTGCGCTGGCTGGACCAGCTGTGTGCGAGGCCAGGTCATTGATCCACACCTTTCAAGAGACCAACATCATCTTGGGAGCACCTGCATGACATGCCTTTTCCTAGGGCTGAGTGTGCCCTGCCTTGCACAAGAACACAACATATGAAAATTTCTCTCAGTTTTGCATTCTTGTGGAGAAATAGTTATAATGCAGAGCATTGTGGAGACCTACACTGTGCTGTGTTCGAGCACCAGCAGCTGACACATAGGAAGCTGGAGTATTCCTGACTTCTTGAATTGCTTTTGACTGCTCTGCTTCATAGCATTACCCTAGAGAACAAGTGGGTCTCGCTAAGGGTTATAGCAGCACTCCTGCATTTGCTAAAGGTGGATTTGTGTTTCACGTATTCCTAGTTGATTTGTGTGCCTGTACCAGTGCAGCTGGGGCTGATTTTCAAGGTGGTGGTACCTGAAGCTCCTCAAATTTGTGGTGGAGTTGTTGGTGTCCAGGTTCTCTGAACATCACATTCTCAGGTTGTTGCATGGGTCATTGGACCCTGGAGGCACACAGAAAATCCTCACATACTTCTGAAGTTTATTCTTATGGGCTGAATTCAGAGTGCAGTTTATAGTTGTTTGGGGAGAGCATGATAGGCACAAGGGATGAGTGACAGGCTTCCACAGCACTGTGAGGAGACCCTGTTCCTCTCCATTGCCAGGAACAATGCTGCATTGCCACAGCAGCCTTGCTCCAAACCACTCCTTGCTGACTTCAGTTTAGGTACCATAGTGCATTCAAATGTCCTAAATTTCACCAGTATCCCTGTGCTCACTCAAGGCATATCTCTGAAGACTCTAAAGAGCTACAAGAATAAGCCAACAGGAAATACAAAGCACTGGATTTGTGCTGAGTTTAGGTTGTCTGTAAACGGCTGGGTGTGACGAGTGCTGCTGCAGGACATTGTCTTGCACACTGGGATCCAGTGCCAGGGCTTGGAGTTCAAAATGCAGTCCCAGACATGATTCACTGGCCTGGAGTTTGTATTTGGTGAGTGGTAATAGCAATTTTAGAATCTTACTTGGTTTATTTACTGGTCTTATTAGCATGTGAGCTGCTTCATGTTGCCACAGAAAATGTCTGCTTGCATATGAATGTTCTTATGCTATCAACTGCTTCTGATACCTCACAGATTTTTTTCTATCTTCTCCCTCCTAATCTATTTTTTAGGCCAACAACCCTGCTTCAACGCCAGAATCTGCCTTTCTAGTAATGTAACTATTTACTGCATCATTGTGCTCTGCTCTCATTTCATGTTGTCATAGTCTCCACGACATTATTTGAAAATTGTCAAAACCTTCAGTGAGAAATTTCTACCAGAGGGAAAATGAGAAATGCAAACGGTGCAGCCTGGTTACCATGAAAAGGCATGGAGACTGAAGTCACGCCATGCCTCCACAGCATGACCAGCTTCTGGACTCGGGTGAGACACTCAAACCACATATGCTAGAAAAGCTGATGCTTGTTTCTCCTTCTCCTGTGTGTTTTCAGTACAGATGCTGAATTTTGCTCCAAGTCCCTCTGGACAGCTCTGCACTGTGTTTCCATCATTATCTTTTGTGTCTCGCAGTCCACAGAGTTCACTTCTTTCTTCAGCAAGAAATGTCCATGCAGCAATCAGTGAATTAGAATAAAAACAGGAATTGCTTATACGGAGCTGTGTATCCAGGGCTGAGGTAGCCTGACTTAGGCTAAGTGGCTTTAACTGAATCAAATGCACTAGATGCAGGAGAAGCAAAAATAACTTAGTGAGTATGTTGGGAGGTGTGCTTTTTATCAGCAAGCATCAAACATTTCCCTGAGATCAGTCCCCAGACACCTCTACCTACAGTGGCTCACAGTTGCTTTGTCTGTGTCAAGGTGGAGAAATAGGCTGGGCTGGCAGTGCCTTGTCAGAGCCCTTCGGCTGGGTGGCCTCTGCAGACTGTGGCAGCCCAGGATGTGCTACAACCATCATGCTCAGGGTAGGGAAGAAAAGATGATTTAGGAAGAATGGTACTTTTTGGCAATCAAGTGTTCAGGGCAGCTTGGCTACAGCAGACCTCTAGGATGTGCTCGCTATTTTCATACTGTTTTCAAACTTCCCTCTCACATGCCCCAGAACTCCACCAAAGCTAGCCCTGAACCACACCATGTTTCAAAACCCCTGAAGGTGGCTGCTGAGCTGCTCCGCAGCCTTGGTACAGAAAGGTGCACCTAGCACTGGGATGTCCCTGACTCCTCCAGCAGCAGCGCATATCTCAATTTCCATGAGCTGACTCCAGCCAGAATGGACACACCAAGGGTTAGCCCATTCAATTCGCACCCTGGAGGTCAGAAACACTGCTCTTCAGGTGTTACACCAGGGCTGTTCATGGCACAGACAGGAGCTGTTGCAGAAGATGCCACCACAGAAGGGAGCAGCTCAACCATTGCCAGTCTGGGTGATGCCTGCAAGCATTTGCTTCCCCATGTGCTAGTATTACACGGACAATGTCTTCTGCAATCTGGGAAACAAGAATTCTCAGAAACAAGAGATCCAGCAGGATCTCTGCTTTGTAACCAAACAGTTTAAAACTGAACTGGACAGAATGTTCCTCAGCTGTTTCACAAGCTTCTGCATAGAACAAGGTAATTTATTTCTGGAGTCAGTGCTGAGAGGACATGAGGGCTACCTGCAGCGGAAAAAAAAAAAATGTAGTGGTACACATTTAGAGCATCCCTGCTCAATAAAGAAGCCAAATTCAAACTGGTACTGTAGGTTTATGAGGCACAAAACTGCTGGATGTCTGCATGTCTTGCTCCATGTAATAAACATGACATTGTGTAATGCTTTATGTCCAGAAGTTTGAAAATCTCGCCCATGCGGTTACATATTGTCCCATATCCGACACGGTTGTAGGGAGGGCTTTTCCTAATGCTGAGAAGAAAAACATGTACTACTAAAAAAATACCCACCCCCCAACAGAATACACAATGAGTAATTTTAAGCTGAATCAATAATCAGAAAGTCTTCAGAATAAAGCTGGTGTCATTTTCTAAGTTTTCTTTGGCTAATCCAACGAGGCTACTAAGTATCGCCAAGTATTAAGGATGTGATGTTGAAAAGATTTTTTTCAGCTCAATTGTGCTGAATGGCAATTACACATTCTGAGCAATCATACAACTTCTTTAATCAAATGAAGTAATATGAAATTGGCTAGATTTTCCTCAATACTTTCAACTTCAGTAAAAAATACAATAATTAAACTCTCGGTACAATGACTTTCAAACCTGTGTGCACTCCCAGTCCCCTCCCTTCTTCTGTCTCTGGTTAATAAATCCTTATGAAAGCTGCCACCATGACTGAGACAGGTTGTGAAATTGTTTAATAATGTTGACTCAAGTAGTGACATAATTTGGAGACTTTTGGTTTTCTTGCAACATCTTTAAAGACAACTGCGAGCTGTCAGATGTGACAGAGCAGATATAGCTCACAGCAGTAGGCAGGAAGGTGTCTGTAGCAACGGGGACTCTGTATCCCTCATGGAGATAGAGGTGAGACAGCTTTAGGGGCAGGAAACCTCTGTGTTGTCCTCTTTCTCCTTCCCTGGTGGCCTGTCTTACAAGCCCTTCTTTGAAACACTTCTCCTAGGAGAGGGACAGAGACATGTGTATTGATGCCTCATATTTTGGAGATGGGGGAGGGTGTCCAATCCACTCTTCAAAGCCTGAGCAAAACATTTTAACCTGCTTGGAAAAAAAAAAATATCTAGTGGAAAGTAAACCCCACAGAGACAATTGCTTTCTCTATTCCGAGGAGCAACAGCCATGTCAGGCCCTGGGCGCTTGCTGAACCCGTGTGGAGTTGGCTGTTGGACTCTGGGAATATTTGTTTTACAAAACTGATCATTTCAGCAGGAAGACACAAATCTACTTTAAGAAGGAGATAAAGAAAGAGCCTGCAAGTTTCCTTCTCACTGTCGTGCTTTTTCATCTGTGAATGACATTAGCCTAACTCCAGCAAAAATTATCAGGGTGTATCTCAACTGGCTGTATATTGGGAAAAAAATCACTTTTGTTGTGCCTTGTACAGGAGATGATGTGAGTCTGAGCACCCTGGCTCTGGTGTGAGAACCACACTGTGTTTCAAAAGGCGGTTCAACTCCCACAAAGTACTGCAAAATAATAACATGCTCCCCAAATATCTTGTGGTTTTAAAAGTACGTATCTAATAAATCTGAACATTATCTGTTTAATTGGAGGTAAAATGCCTGTCTCAAAAGCTGGGCTGTAATTCTAAGGACGCCATGGAAAGGAGAAAAAAAAATTACTAGCACTAGTAACAGATGTGAAATTACATTAGATAAATATAATCATTAGTTTCAGTCTCACCCTGGTTAATTTGTTTGTGGAAATGTGCAACCCATTATTCATTAGGTAATTTTTCACACATTGATTAGAAAGCCATGTCGAATTGTGACCCAGCACATTGGGGTTTGCCTATCTTGCAGTGAACTATATCACTTACAATAGTGGAAATGGGGGACAAAATGTTTATCTCAGGCTGATTTTGTGCCAATAAATAAAGTAAATCAATAGCCAGTGAAGTGTGAACGGCATTTCTCTGCTGTATAATATGGTTTTGGGGGCAATTTGACATGCTACAAGGGGAAACAAGGGTCTTGAACAGAAAGGTAATAAAAGCAAATCATGCTGGTAACTGTTACTGAAGTCCTGTATTTTTGTCTACATGGGCAGCTTTAAGATGAGAAAAATAATGCACCTAACAGTACTAAAAACACTGACACACTCCCCAGCTTTGTAAATACTGGGAATCAAATCCAGATGTGGTCGAGGGAGGAGCAGGTTTCTGAGAAATCAATGTACCCACGGATGCCAGCTCTGTGTTTAGATGGGACCCTGAACTGCGCTGCTAGTGCCAATGCTTCCCTGACAGCACTTGCCTCCAGTGACTTCTTCCCTCCAGTAGCTTCCTCTCTAGGGATTAAATTCTGAGGCTATGAATAGTTTTGCATCAAATTGCAGAAGAAGTATTCCCACATCCCCGTGAGACTGCTGCGCACAGATGCATCTTATTTTAAGTGGCATTTGCCGCTGGTGTAAACTGGTGGAACTTTCTCAGCTTCAGTGTGTTACACAGGTTTGCACCAGTAAAGAAGCTGACCCTTCATTACTGTTACTTGACTTTGATGTTTTGCCTTGGAGAACTGCGAGAAGTAAAAAAAGAAAGGAGAGAATTACACATTTATGCCTGGTGGCATTACACCTTGTTAAAATTATTCTTCCCAAAAGACAGTTTTGGCAATGCAGGTACATGATCAGTGGTTTTACCCAAGTTGTGGGGTACCTTGTTTTGTCCACACTGCTTCTCGACTCAACTAAATGCAAATGGGAATAAACCATATTCTTTTTTCTCTTTTTTTCTCTTTTTTTTCTCTTTTTTTTTGGCATTGCTATAGAGAGTGGCATAGATGTTGCAGTACAACTCAAGCAGGACTTCAGCAAAATCTCAGACCTTATTCCCAGATATCACTAAGGCTGGCATCAGGATGAAAAAAACCCCACATGACATACATGGGGAGAACAGCTCCTATAGCATATTCCAATATCTCCAAAGCACTCTGTGGATGAGTCACCTACAATGCCCTGCACAAACCATTACATCATTCGCAGCAGTCTGTATAAGGTAAAGTACAATGATAAACTTGATCTGGAGGAAATGCAGTGTAATAAACCCAGGCATTGCCAGCCAGGAATCTCTCCCACCTCTGTGCCCACGGTGCTTTGTGGGTCTCGGCTTCCTCCTGTGGAGACCCAAGAAGCCACATCTGCCCTGCAAGTGGGGAAAGCTCGGGGGCTAAGTGAGCCATTGGTCATTTCCCAGCTCTTAAACTGTTTAGTAATGCTGAGATTCTATCAGCCGTTAAACAGAATTTTAGCCAGTGCAAGCAGGTAGGAAGAAGTTATTCTTGTGTCACCCCAAAGAGGATTCTGTGCTTTCTAGTTCCTTCCTTCCTTCCCCACCACTCTCAGCTCTGCAGAGCTTGGGCCAAGCCAGGAGAAAAACTGCAGGCTATTACCTGGCTGGGATAATGAGGTCTCACTGCCCAGGTACCAAGTAGTTTAAGACAAGGTGAGTTGTTTAAGCAGCAGGTTGCAGGAGGGAGGCAGATTGCTTTAGAGAAACCTTTGGAGTTGGGAAGTGAGCAATTCCACTTCCTTTGGGATCCTGGCAGTTATTCACTTGTGACACGGTCCCTCTGAGGACGGCTGCCTGAGTATCTGCCCACCGGAGGGTGGGCAGCACAAAGATATTGGTGTGTACTCAGGCATCAGGATCCTTAGAATGAATCACACACTCTGTCTCCTGAAATTAGAAAGGAACTGACTTCTGATGTATTTTTAAACCAAAGTAAATAATTGATGTAATAAAAAATATCAATAAATCTTAATACCCTTTAAAATTGGCTATTAATGCTGCATTTGTGGTTTTCAGAGAAATCAAATTAAATTGTCTGAAACAGTTGCTACCTGAAGGTCTGCAAAATAACAGAACAACATGTCTATTAAATTCATCGGAGTCTCTTCTAACACCAAAGGAGCAAAAGCAATATATATCTGTTGATTTATCAGGTGCCTCTGCCTGGCATTTTAAGCCTCAGATGTTTTCTTTAAAATACAGACTAAAATAACTTGCATTTTTCCACATAATACAGACTGCATTAAGACAATTAACATTTAATTAACAGCAGGTTTTCCTCGGCAGGTCAGATTGAGAAGGGCTCACTGTTGTTGCCATAGAAAGTAGAAGGCTGGGCTGTTTGGTTTCCAGAAATGGAACAGCTGTGTTTGAGCCCTGACAGTCTGAAATTATCCTGGGCAGGCTATAATGCTCCAAAGGACAAGGAGAGGAGGAGGCTGTCAGTGTCACAGAGACCATCTCTTACTACTGGAGAATGTCATCTGCTTTAGAAGGCAGCAGGCTGTTGTTAGGGTATTTTTTTTAATTGAACTGACAGTAGAGCTTTAAAACTCCTGTAAGCACTCTGTAAGCTAATTTAACTGTTTTTCTCCGATACGCTTCTTAATTGCATGAACAGAGCAGTGCGATTATTTCTTACAGTTTTGCTTTTCATCTTTTATTTTTGTTGCTTCTCTTCTCTTCAGATTCTTCACTCTTTCTCCTGGTAGCCGTTTGGGGCTTGTTATGAATATTATCCAAGAATAGATAGATGCACGTGTTTTATTAAGAAGTCACATTGTTGCTCTGAATTGAAAGCTGCTATCAAGATGGTGCAAACAATATTTGTAAAGGAATCTTTAAAAATGACAGAAATAGAGAAATGAAGATAACAAGATAGATACAGTGAGTCTATAATAACACAAACTAATATCTCCTGGGGAAAAAAAGGGGAAAAAAGCAATCTCAAAGGGAACTTGAAAGAGCATGGGGGAGTCCCAGAGGGTGGGTGGAGTTTGCCTTTTCCCTTCAGCAGATGCAATACAAGATTCTAAATGACGGTATCAGTGAAATGCAATAGCAAGAACACAACCGACTGTATTTTTCAATAGTCTGATTCAAGGCTTCGTGTTGCGGAAGGAGGTTGTGCTGGTCTACTGTTACACTTTGGCAACTGCAGGCAGAGCGGGTCCTACAGTCCAGGGCAGTCAGAGACAGAGAGATTCAGATGAAAAAAGCCCACAAATGGTTTAGGTTGTGGTTTTACTCCTCCCTCCTCTCCAGAGAAGAGTGATAGATCAGCTTTCCCTCTTTTGGGAGCAGATTTTAACCATCAAAAGTTCTCCATCTGTCCCGGTGAGTTCATTTATCCCCACATCTGCATATGTTTGCTAAAGAGCCTGGTGAGGAAGAACTGCAATGCAGTGACAGACCTTAGGGAAAGTGTGATCCCAGGAATATATAAACATGTATAATGCAGGTGATGTATGTATAATCCCAGGAAAGGGTATGAATCCAGATTACAATTTTAAAAGTATAGCTTGGTAACTGCTGTTTGATGCTGTTCCTCAGATTGTGGAGGAGACTTCAAGAAACACAAGGTACATGAAAAAACTAGTCTGCTGAGGGCACAGGCAGGAGCAACAGCTCTGCTGTCTGCGAGTGATCTATCCAGCCTGTCCCAGTGTGGCCCTTCAATGGTGTTAGCTAACACAGTGGGATGCACTGGTCCAGGAAGCCCAAGGCATGTGGCTTAGATAGATGCAGACGAGAAAGCCAGAGATGGAAAGCAGCTGGTGCTCTCTGCCTCTACACATTGGTGCCAGGAGCTGCAATAAGGAACTAAACTCTGTTTACATGGACCCTTTTGGGCTGCTTCTCCTTGTGAGGCTCTTGGGAGCACAGGAGGGCTGTGGGCATTCTCCCTGGATCCAGAGGTGCATTCAAGAGCCAGGGCTGGGGCATCCCTGCCCTCCTGGGTGCCCTCCAGGTCCTCTCTCTCCACATGGAGGGTTCTGCTTAGTGGAAAATGTCTCAAAAAGAAGACCAAGGTGATTTAGCACTGTATTTGTCACAAATAGCATGGGTCGGCATAGCTTCAGCTGAGGGCAGTGAAGAGTGCTGGCTTTCTCTCAACACTGGCTTGACTGCCTGTGAGGGTAGTGCTCTCAAAGCATGTGTGGAGTACAACACAGAGAGGGGGAGACAGCAGGTTTGTTTAGGTTTGTTACTTGCGGTAACTGATAGATGGTGAGAACCTGTCTACTTGGGGAAATCAGTGTAGAGTCATCAGAGGTGGGGGTTTCTGGAGAAACAGCTCCCCATTGCTCACTCGTGTTAGGCTGCTGACTAGAGCAGAAGGAGTTTTGGAAAGCTTCCTCTTTGGAAAAGACAAACCACGCCAAAACTACCCCCTGTGTAAACACCCTGTACAAGGAGGAGGAGGATCACTGAGATGCCCTGATATCTAGATTGCCTAGTGCCTGCCCTCCTCCTGGGGCCAGAGCGGCATTGTGTCCAGGGAGTAGGACTCCCGGAGACCCCCAAAAGATGTGCTCTGCATGGGAGTGAGCCACTGCAAGGAGTGCAAACTGCTCCTGGACAGGTTGAGTTGCTTCTGAGCTGGCCATGTAGGGCCCAGATGTTGTGAATCAGTTGCCATGCCTTGTCTCTCACCTTCCCATTTTTCTTTTGTTTCACCGTTATTATAAAAAATTGGGAGACGGCTAATATTACAAGTCCAGGGCAAAACTACTCATACGTTTAGTGTAAGGACATTTAAATATTTAAAGCAGATGGTTCCCAATGACCTTACATGTCTCCTTTATAAATGTATGTACTGTCTTATAGAACCATCTGCATCCCAATATGCAGCTCATATGTTTCCAAGTGTTTCCTCGTTAACCAGCAGAAAACTTCATCTTCCTTCCAATGTGAAATAAAGGTTCAAGCTCAGTTGCAGTTGTGCAAAGCAGCACTCCAGTTGGGAACAGCATTTAGCCCAGGACAGTGAGGTGTTGATCCCTTACAGTTTGCATATCAGATGGATCAATAATGGTGGGATTTGGAGCGCACTGGCAGGCTTCCTCATGTGAGCTGAGCCTGGGAAGTCCAATAGGAGAACAAACAACTTGCAAAAGCATAGCCACTGGTAATGACAGGGGATACACATTGCCTGATGTGACTGCATTGCCTTGACAAGGCTTTTTGTGAAGTGCAAAGCAATATATGGTTTCCCATCCCCCTAGATCAGCCTCACTCCTTGCTCTGTGCTTGTACAGAAGAGCAGAGCCAAACGAGTAAAAGCAATTTTCCATTCTCTGAGGGACCTGGGGGAGATGAGCTCTGATCTTGTGCTCGTCTCACACTCCCTTGATTCCCTGGACTGGCAGCCTTCCTGTGTGAGTTTCCACTGTGCAGAGCTGCTCTGTCATTAGAGCAATAGGCTTGCCTCACTTCTTTCAAAGAAAAATCCTTTAATTTTTTAGGACTTGCCCTGTGACTGGCTGTGTGCTACGTGCACTTTTTTGGTAGGAAATCATCTTAAAGAATCTTTCGTAAAACATATATAAGTGGCAGGTAGATGGGAAGTGGCATGCCTCTAATTTAAATTTCGATTAGAAAAAAATACAGAAATGTATTACATGAGAAACTGTTAAGAGTTGTATGGAATATTGTGTTTTAAGACCTATTGTAGATCTATGTCGGTGCCTGTGAAAGAGAGGATAATTAGTGCCCGTACTCTCAGTCATATCAGACTAAAGGTAATGGGGTGTAAGAAATGGTTCATTAGGCTCTCTCAAGTACTTTTACTGTGTCCATACTATTTATACCAGCAAAAAAAATTCAATGTCTTTAAAATCAAGTCAAAGCTTTCGCCTTAGATTCTTCAGTTTAAGAAATAACATTGAGTGATGATCTCTTAAAGTCAAATGGAAAAAAAAGTACATAAAAAACCCCCTTAAACCAGTTTTATTAGCATTCTGTGTCACTCCAATGCAGTCTCCTTGCCTATGGAAATCTTGGCTCTTTCATTTGTGCTTCCCTCTATACGTTTTTCTTGCATAGGGGAAAATTTGTGGACACAGGAGGCAAGAAGGCAAATGCACAGCATTTATTTTTGAGAAAAACCTGCATATGGAACGTCATTTGCTCTCTGGTCTGAACAAAAGAGCAAACTGTGTGGCGAACAGCAACAAATGTGAGTAAGAGAATGGAAACAATGACTGATAAAAAAGGGTTAAAAACAAAACAAAAATGTGTGTCTTGACTAAGTGGGGAGGACAGGATAGCATACTACAAACCTTTGAAGGGTACAGCTATCAAACGAGGGTGGGAAAGTTATTTAGGCTGACGAAGGAGGTATAAATAGGAGTAATAGGATGAAGTTAACAAAGGAAAAATTTAGGTTAAGAGTCAGGAAAAGCTTCCTGACAGCAAAATATATAATACAGGTCTGGAGCAATTTCTCACGGGAAGCAGAGAAGCCCCATCACATGAAGCCCTATGCATTTAAAACTAAATTGGAAAAGTATTAGAAAATATAAGGAGAATAAAATATCAGGCACTTTTCTGCACACCGGAGGCTGCACTCGGTAACAGAGGGTTTCTCCCCCCACCATTTATTTCCACTTTTTTCTGGTTCTTTGCTTACAATGTGCCATTTGTATTTTCTAGAATAGTAACTAGCACAGCAAGGGTAAATTTGGGAGTCAGTCTATTAGCATAAATTACACTATATATCTACAAGATAATAAGGGCATAGCAAAGACACATTGTACTAATAACTGCTCGCAATTCTAAGTGTACTTTTGAAGATACCTAGCTTTTTATTTTGCAGTCTAGGGCATCTCCATTTTCAGAATTTGGCCCTAGGTAAGTGCTTAGCCTGGTACCTTTGCAGTCTCCGCAAGAATTAAATGAGCTTTATTCGACACTGTACATTCTACATGTGGAATGAGAGACACCACTAAAACCAGGTGTGGAGCACCCACAGCTCCCACGGGCTTGAGGGGGGACTGGTGGTGCTCAACACCCTTTGGTGGCAGGTCCTACCCACGGCTCTTGGGTCAGCGGCTTGCGGTGCAGAGGACTACAGAAACAGAAGCCCAGGATTTTGAGCTTGGCATGGCAGGCAAACGTTTCACAGGGACAGAAAGTGCGAGCAGGACTGCAGGACACTGTGGTGGCCTAGACTGGTATCCCTCTGCCTTTGGGCACCAGAAAGGGGCTGCTTTTACCATTCTGGTTCCCCTGGGATGATACGTTTTTCATTTGACCTATCTAGGGCACAGATTGGCCCAGTGGCCATATTGTATAAGGACAGGTAGGACGCTCAGCTCTTTAACATACAGACAATGAACACCCGTACCCAGAGAGAATACACAATTAAGGCATCCTGATTAATCTGATATCACAGAACAGATATACAAGGGGAAATAGGCATATCGTGAAAGAGGTAAAGTGTAATTATCTACCTATGCAAAATATATACCAAGTGCAGTTAAGTGCCAATTTAAACTTGGGCTGTTGCCACCTGTTCTAAAACAGTCCCGTGAAAGGAAAAGCTTCTAACTGCAAAATATTATTGGGAGGTTTAGTTATATTGGCACCATAAATTGCCCTTGCATACATTTTAGAAGATGTGGCATCTTGGTTTTAGGAGATTAGGGTTTCCCTCAGAAGCACCTCAGAGGTTTTTGGATTTATATATACACAAACACATGTTCAGTAACCCATGACCTCTACCCAGGAAAGTGTTTATGCATAACTTCAAGTTAAATACAATTTAAATAGCAGTTAACTGCTCATACGTTTCAGATAAGCTTGTCCTCTAGAGATTTCCTGAGTACAGGAGCTTGAGTCTTAAAAGCCAGTGAATCAGAACATGTACTGAGCCCTCACAGGGTGCTGCACAAAGGTGATGAAGCTTTTGCGAGTGTCACAAGCACATGTAGGCTTTTGTGATGAGAAAGCCTGACGTTTTCCTGCATGCAAATGTTCCCTCATCTTCCATAGAAAGAATTTTTGTTTACCCTGAGGATTTAGATTTACTAAAATCAGCCTCTGCAGTCCTTACAGAGACCAAGGAAATGCTCAAAAGTCTACTGACTTCAATGCTTTTTGGATTTATTTTTTAATCCTGCACCAGGACTGCAGGACCCCACCATAATTACTCTGTAAACTGAGTATTGAGCTTTCAGAGCTCCCTGTGTTTGATATTTGCTCCGGGAAGACAAACTGAAAAATGGCTCATATGTCTTATGTTCATTTAGAAAGCAACAAGATCTCCTCTAAGCAGAATGCAGAATGCAGAATGAAAGCTGGTCTCATGTGTTAGCATGAAAAACATTTATCAAATGTTTAGTGAAATTCCAGCGTACACTTGCTTTGCCTCAAAACCATTCCGTAAATTGGCCTAAATTTGTACTACTTTTTAAAAAAATCTCCTCCATACTGTGGAATTGCTTAGGGGCTCCCGTAATGAGCCATGATCCTGCTGTGCCAGGCCCTGTGCAAAGAGAGAACCAAAAGACGATGCCTGTGTGGAGGAGTTGACACTGATTACATGTGAGAGCACTAAATGACACCTGCAATGTGTTTACTGCATGAGTTGAAAACTCTGGGCTAATTCTTGCTGGCACCAGCTTCAATGAAGGTATGTCAGGTCCCCAGTAAGCTGAAAAAGCATGGAAAATGCCAGCTGAGACGCTGCACCTTGCACGGAGGTACAGTGCATCCCCCTTGCCAGGAAGCTGCGAGGAGTACAGCACTCCTGCAATCACTCGCACTCTGCACGTTACAGACGTCTTTCTTGCCCTGCCATGACTCATTTCAGTAAAGCGAGGTACTTCTGCACAGAAGTGCCCTTTGTAATAAACTTTTGGACCATTTCACAATTTTGCACAGGGCACCTCTGAAAATAAATCACTTCTCATATGCTACTTTGTGGCTTTCTCTAGTTACACTTCCCCCTCCCTCCAAAATTCAGGGGAATTCCAGAACATTTTGCAATTAGCTAAGGATTATATTTCCTTATTTTTATTAATTTTATGTAAAGTGGGATTTATCAGTGGAGCATTCATTGACACTGACTTCAATTTATTCTGATGAAACTGACTGACATCTGTGTGTGCTGTTCATCAGTCATAATTTAAACCATTCTTAATTGCATTAAATGTAAATTAAGACATTCAATTTCAGCCATTATTTTTCATAAAACACTGTGAACTGAATTTTAGTGGGTCATGAGATCTCACATTCAAAATAAATAGGGTAAATTCGAAACTTACCATTGATGTTCATATTTCACCCTTTGTCGGCTGTATTTCTTTTGTAGCTTACTGGATTGGAACAATTAATTTTCTCTCTGAAGGGAACATGAATGGCTAAAGATGATGTGGCTGAGTTTTTTAACAAATGACTTTATCATTTCTAGATCTTGCTTGTTACCAAAATGTATTACTTATATTAAGAGAAAACGCAATTAACCTTTCATCTAAACCAAATGACAAATTAAAACAGAAAATGCAAACCATGCCAGAATCAGCCCTCTGATTTTGAATTCACAAGGCTACGCTGCTGGATTTATTTGCTGAGCTTCCTCGAGGAGGTTTTGCAAAGTAAAACCTGTTTAGCAACAAGGGCTTGGGTCGGGCAACGCTCAAAATAGCAAGAGGATGTGCAAACTGTCTTTGCAGTAACAGAGGGTGGTGTTCAGTGAGTGGGTTGGGGGACTGTCTGGGAAAGGTTGGGTATCTAATTTTTCAGAAGTTAGGACCAAGGCTCCCACTTAGTCCAGTGGATCTGGTCCCAAACGACTAGCACAGCAACCAGCAAACTCCAACAGTGATCACATGATTTTTAAAGTCGAGTGTGTTTTGCTCCAATTGAGGGATTGACTGCATGATGTGCCTTAATGGAGGGCACATCCCTGCCAGGCTTGCTTTTTGTTGGAGTGCAGCAGGACTTGGCTTGCCCCCAGCCTAACGTGGTGATCTCATCTATGCTGAACTTGCAGCAGGGAAAGTTGCAGCTGCCATGTCCGACCCAGCCTGTGCTAAGGGCATCACCCCCAGGGCGAGAAACAGCTTGTGCCTGTAGGGCTCACCCTGAGAAAGACCAGCAGGCCAGATCCTGGCACCTGGGCTACTGAGCTGGTTTGCAGCATGGGACTCTTGGAGAAGGGCTGCAGAGTTTCTCTCTCTGGTTCCTTGCTGTGGATTTGGACAGGCAGTTACCCAGCTGTTTGCCACTTTATATCACAGGACTGCTAGTCTGGGAGTGGGTGGCCTGCCGGTGTAAATGAGTGTCTGCACTGGTATGAACCAAACAATACATCCATTTGGCAAAACTTTCCAGCCCAGCTTTAGCACCTGCCTTGTTGCATCTCTTGATCATGTGCTCAGGGGATGCTGGTGTGAAATGGTGGTGAACCCATCTGGTGCCAGCTTTCCTCCCAGCCCATCATTAAGGAAGTCCCTGTTACATAGCAAAAGCCCTGGTGTGGTCCAAATTGGGACTCCAGTCCCAGGATTCACCCTTACAAATCACTGAGTGAAGTCTACTCTTGTGGCTATAGCTCTTCAGGAAGGGGTGCAAAAATTGGCTGGCAAAGTGGGGACCATAAACCTCCCCTTACACATGTAGTAAAATTTTATATAACTATTATATATGACATTTACATTCCCATGCCAGTTCTACTAATGGAGAATGAAATGTTGCAATAAGTCTGGAGACGGGTAGTGATGCAATCATTTTCCTAGTTTCTTGCTATTAATATATGTCTCTTACTCATTTTTAAAGATAAAGTAAATGAGAGTACTGAATATAAATGTCTTTTGTAAGTCATTGAGGTCAGTGAAGCATGTCATTGTTTGCAACTTGAATTCCATGAAAGCTCAGGCTGGCTGAGAGGCACACTATATATTTTTCTCATAAATAAAAACCACAAACAATATTCAGTATGTTTAATGATAATTATAAAATAATACTGTGTACAACAAGTTTCCAAAGCCAGAATTAGTGGAGAGTGCTTAATAATATGACCTTACAGAGTCATCTTTAGTGTACGTGATGCCTATATGCCAGCAATGTATAAATTATTTCTCTGGCTGTACGTTAGCAAACATTTGATTATGATTTATTTTGGGGTTCTCTGAAAGATGAAGTAAGTTCTTTAATATTAGCATTACTAATGATTTTAATGAGGCATTAAAATGTTGCAGTATTGTAGGAACATTTTTCTTTTTAAATATTATTTCATTAATAGTTTACATGAATGTTAATGTTAAATTGATTATGGAACCTGAAAGAGTAATCCACAAAATGTCAAAGTGCCATTAGCACAGTGAAAAAGCCCTCCAAAGGCAGGGATCTGGTAAGAGCTAATGAGATATCTCTGTACTGCATAACACTGAAGTAGCTTTTTCTAAAATTAAGACTGCAAATTAGGTTTTAATATCCTTCACTCTGGGACTCTCCAGCCATTTCAGCGACAGAGTGTTCAGCCTCACGCACACAAAAAGCCAGCTCAGACTCTGGGCCCAGAGACTCCCACAGAAATCGGTCTTACATATGTGAGCCTCAGTTAAAAACTTGAAAAAGACAACTGGAGAAAGATTTTGAAAAAAAAAATTCTTTCACAGGATTCGATGACTGCATTACCCACCTATCGACACCTCTGCAGAGCAGATCAGCTGTAGTGATCTGCGGTTGATGTGCAGTAAGTACTGCACATATCACTCTTCCGGTGAACAAGAAAGGGTATGCTGAAGACTTCCAGTAAACTGTGCAGGGCAAATTTCTAGCTAATGTGGTATTTCCTCACCCCAGAGGACAAATGTGTTCAGAGAAACGTTGAAATATGGTACATTAGAAAACCCAAACAACAATAGCAGGTAAAGAGGGCCGGAGAAGGCTCTGACACACATGTATGAGGTTCTCCACTGGTTCACAATTTTGGGAGACAGGAATGTTTTGAAAGACTTTTCCTACAGCGGCTCTTGCTTAAGCAACCAGCCCCTATGCTGGGGGCTCACCAACCCTGGCAGCTTTACAGGTGAAAAGTTGACATAAAGATGAAGTGTTCTCAAAAAATTTAATCTGTGTGTTAGATAAATCCATGCTGTTAGATGATGTCTACATATGTCTTGAATTTCCAGTGACAGTTTTATATTATAAGAAGAAATTAGGAGGTGAACTGGATCTTTTTATGGTTCCCCCCTAACTTAGTCCCATGCTATGGAATATATAACAGTGTCCAGGGATGCTTATTTGTGTAAGACCATCAGGTTCACACCAGAGCAAGCAGTATATTGTCTTTTAAGTATGACCATCAATAAGCTTGCCTGCCTGCAGTCTCCCAGCAGCCCAACAGCTGCTATGATATTCCGCATCAAGTCTGGACTACTGATGTCCAAGCCTTTCTCACATTTCTAGGATCCCGACTTCACCACCAGGACCAGTCTTTTCCCAGGACCTTTCAACAGGCATGGCCAGAGGTTCAGATATCCCAGGGGACAGCCCCAGGACAAGGTGTCAGGACAGGGGAGGTGGCCCTCATATCTTCAGCCTGAAGCACGCTGCAGATGGGTCAGGAGTTTGGCCCAGCACAGCACCCTTTGCTTACTTGAACTGCATCCTAAAAACAATAAGCCCTTGCATCATGGCAGCCAAAACTGTGAGGTATTGAACTTCTTGTGCTGTCCAAGCTCAAGAGGAGAACAGGAATTCAGACTTTCTATGGTTTGGGGCTGCCAGACACTGGCTCCCTTACGGGTGGTGGAGGGAGCCAAGTGCCCAGCCGCAATCTGGATTTAGGCAAGGTGCCACCCTGGCAGCTCTGGGCAGTGTATGATTTGAACAGCTCCAGGTGTCCCTCTTATGGTCTTCCAAACAACCACAATGCTCGAACAAACTCCAGGCAGCAGCAGGTGCTGAAGAAAACCCTGGTCCTTCACAGCCTGAAGCTGTACTGTACCACCCTCATCCCTCCAGATCATCTTCCTCTGAGCCAAGGCTCAGCCTGAAACAGAGCAGAGAACTCAGCCCCAGGTGGAACAGATCTCTCTCTCTCTCTCTCGTCCATGTAAGTCTCTTGAAGCAGTCTGGTAGCAGTAATTAATTAGCCCAACAACACCCTTAGGAAAAGTACTTCTCTGTCACAGATGAGGAAACTGAGGCTCCATACCCCATTGCTGCATGGGGCCCTGTTTGTCAAAACTGGTGAAAATACTTTCCTGGGCTACATGAGAGGACTACAATCCTTGCCCAAAGGAAGAAATGGTTGCTATAGACAAAACTCAATAGAGTTTTCATTATTGCTGGAAACAAAAGTGGTTGGGGAAAATACTCTAAATCCCTGTATTGCAAAATTCTTTCATGGATGTTAGTCCTTCTGCATTCCCCATAAAAATTCCTTTGGTTGAGTTCGTAATTCACATATTCAGAATCTATTTTTTTTTCATAAGTAGGAAAATTGGGTTGAAAAAGGGGTTGAATCACTTTCTTCTACCACAGCTTATTTGTGTCCTTTTGGTTGGAAAACTGGCTTGATGTGGCTTCGCCTAGTACATGGACTAAAGGCAGAAAAACTGGTCCTATGCATTGCTGCATTGCCAGAGTTCTGGATTTCAATTACCCCTTGCTCCTCTGTGAGGCAACGGGCAGCAATACACAGTTTTGAGTAGCCTTGAGAATGCACTTAGCTGTCGAGAGGCAGAACAAGGAGGCAGTGGTCTCATTCCTTTTTTCTCCCACTTTGGAAATTCGTGGTGGCAACCTTAATCATCATCCCAACAACTTTAAAAAAAACAGTTAAGTATTTAATAAATAGATATTTTCCAAGATTCAGGAGAGAGATAATTGGCTGAGAGAGAGATGCTTCTGCCTTGTAGGTGGAATTCTTCATTCCTTTCCAAGTCCATGTGGAGCTCTTCTTCATTTTGATTTCACTTGGGAGTTCTGTGCAGAAGCTTATGGTATGATCTGGTCTGTTATACTTCAGAGGTCACGTATACACTACACCATTTATTTATGTAATCTGAATATTCCAACTGGCATCTAATATATGTAAGTTACAAATCAGCTCAATATGAAGTTCTGAGTGCAAGGAATATGTTTATCCTGTAAAGACCTGTTTTGTTAAAAATGAGTCATAAGAGTAATATGACACTAAACTGGATTGCTTTACTCCCTCTACTGTTGAAGCAAACCTAACGGCCTCTCCCTGCACTCATATGCAGAAGACACTTCCATTGAGCCTAATAGGTGATTTTCCCTGTGTAGACATCATAGGCTTGGCCCTTCATCCATTTCTAACGTTGGTGAATAAGCAGAGTTAATGTGGAATACTTTGCGATTTGCAATCCAGTGTGCTGGTTTCCTGCTAGAGAGAGCTCGGGGTGAATTAATTTTCAGCTGAATATGACACTAAGAACAGGATTTATTAATGTCCTATTAATGCAGACAGAGTCATACTGAGCTCTGGTGCAAATTCACTAGGATTCAAAGGGAATACACAACTGCTTATGGGGCACATGATCTGTATATGGCTAGTTCCTGCCACCAGATGTGGATATATAGGCAATGTTAAGTATTTTGTTTAACACTATACACTTATATTCATTACCACTCAGAATAATAAAATCTTCCCATTTTACAGTGACATTTATTTACCCCCAAGCATCAGCCCAGGCAGAAGAACTCCCAGTTCACTCCTGTATGTAATCTCAGGGTCTGTCATTCACATGTAGAAAACTCAGCTCTCTATTTAGGACAGTGTTGGTGAAAGATAGACATTTACAGGGCCCCTCTGCCCTTGAGCTGTTCCATTAGTGCATGGAAAGCACCTTGCAGCCTGTGACAAGCGCAGCAGATCGGCACTAAATCAAAAATCAGTGCCAGCCAGGGATCTAAGCCACCATGAAGGTCACAGCCATCAGCTGCATGCCATCTCAATCCAAACAAAACATGCTGGATACAGGGGGATTTTCACTACTCACAATAGGAGACAAACGTATCATGTTAAGAGTAATCCTCTGATAGCAGTGAAATGGGTAACTGACCTTTTAAATACTTTGGAGTATTTAATAAAACTTTGAAGACTGAGAAAGGAGGTCTTGGTAATTTTTGGGTGCTTTTTATAATGTAACAGAAACATTGGCTCTGTGCCACGGCAACCCAAAATATTAACAAAGAATTTCTCTTCCAGTGCTGGGAGAGCTTGTATTTTTTAAAAAGCTCATGAATTAATTCTCGATGTTCAGTATTTTTCCCTAAACAAAAGGTTTCTGAACAGGGGTTCAGAAAAATTTTCTCTATTGAATGCTAAGAAGCTTACCCACATATCCTTAAGTGACCGATTAATCTGGAAGACATTTAAGTGAAGACATAGTCTTGCACAATATCTTTCCTAAAAGTGTAACCCAAAGCAATGTCCAGAGTTGCATACTATAATAGCAGCACAAAGCTAAATGAGTGGAAAATAGAGGGATTAGAGATCAAGACGTTTAAGGCAGGCAGTCAAGGTAGTCTACTGCCTGAGTTGAAAGGAGATGAAGAGAGATTGAATGGCAGGATCTGAACAGACAAAGCTGTGTGCCTTCTCTCAGCCAGGCTGCGGGAGGGGAATCAGGTGTGTGGTGATGCTCTGTATGAAGCCCCACACTGGTATGGACATGTAGGGTCTGAACTTCTCACTGGGATCTGCGCAGGAGGCTCCTGTGTCATACATAGCTCTCTATCTTTCCTCCACAGAAAGTGGTGTTGAAAACGATTTCCCTCTACAGGATTCCTCAGGGTCAAGAGGATAGAGAAGGAAGAACAGTGATGGAGATGAAAAAAGAAATACTTCCTTCCCCTGTGACCACCAGTGGCTGATCTCCCTGCTCAGCCCTGGAGGCTGGAGCTCGGGGTCTCCTCTCCTCCCATGAGAGCTTGATCATTGGGTCAGTGGGTTGACGCACAGTGGACCTCACCACACAGGTTTCTGTTTCGGGTGCCCTGGTCCTCTGCAAGTTCCCTCTGGATTCACAGAGATCTTGGGGAAATTTAAGGGTTTGGGAGCTAAACCCCAGAATCATTCCACTGATTTAGCGCATTCTCTTTGGACATATTTTTGAGCAAACTCCCTAAGTTAGCACCTCCCTTTCCCAAGTCCCTTCCCTCAGGCTTTGCTCAGCGGAAGCCCTTCCCATTCCCTCAGGATGAATTATGAGCTCTGATGGACAGAGTCTTTATTTCTCCAGATCCACAGTAACTTACGTTGTGCAGCTAAAAAGGAAAAGATACAAGTATGCTTCTTGAGTGCCTGTGTCTGTGGCATACAGCATGTGTGGGGCAGCAGGATGTTTTCCCTCCCTTCACTATGCTAAAGCACAAAGCTCATGTGCAACTGCGTGAGAGAATGAGGCCTTCTTGGAAATAAAACAACCAGAAGAGGGAAGGTAGACCTGCTGCCTCTTGGAGATCCCTACCTCCCGCTCTGGAAAGGAGCATTCCTGTTAGAAATGTACATGTAAAATGAAAAGAAAGGCTCTGAACGGGCAATATAGAAACAGCATTTTTGTAAGCTACGTGAACTGATTTATTGCAATGTTCAAGCTTATTTTAGCTATGGTATTTCAGCCTTTGACTGATTAATTGGCTGTGTCATTAATTATACAGAAACTAATTTAAATAAGAAAAAACCCAATGCACTGGGTCAGGTTACAGGTTCATTGGTGCCCAGCAGTGGATACATTTTCTGAAGAAAAGAGTATAAGAAGCGGTGCACATACAGAAGTCATCCCCCCATACCGTACTTCCGTGGTGGTGGGAATCAGCCCCAGCCAGATGTTGAACTATCACGTTTAAAAGTCACCAACGGACCTAGCTCTCATGAAACCGCTTATTCCTTTCCTGAAACTATTTCTGTGTACTTTCCTAAATAAAGATGAGAGACTTGCCAACGCGTTTTTGGGGAAGAAATGTTTCTCGTAGAGGAGAGTGTTTGTAAACATGAATCACATGTTTACATCATATTGCTGCTCTAAATGTCCATTTCGCTACTAAAAACCCGTGCGCATCCATGTACACGCAGCTGACGAATAGATCATTTTATACAGGTTACGTACATCTTATTTTTGTGTCAAAATAATGTACCTCATCTATATACTTGCACACAGAAGAGCTCTGCAGCCGAGAGCGAGTACTCCGACCACCGGCTGCCAACGGAAGGCAGCGTCTTTGAAAACCCGGCGCCGTGAGAGCGCAGCGGGCAGCGGGAAACTCGACGGCGTTCCCCCCGCTTCCCCCGCAGCCCGCGAAGCTCTCCGGGCCGGCTGGGGGCCCGGGGCTGGCGCCGCGGACACCTGCGCTGTGCGCGGCTGCCACCTGCTGGCACCGGCCGGCGGGCCCGGGGCGGGGGCCAG
>Ga0065711_1031961_pt1 | contig 28318 bp, 18 predicted proteins | sample Hoacrofraction12_FD_59098 | JGI IMG/M metagenome (GOLD analysis project Ga0065711, IMG submission 59098) | Hoatzin crop microbial communities from Cojedes, Venezuela - Epithelial fraction 12 v2 (version 2) | ecosystem: Host-associated > Birds > Digestive system > Esophagus > Crop | place... | reverse complement strand
GGGGGGGGGGGGGGAAGTAACTTCCCGGCAGTGGAGTGACTTGAATAGCAGATGTCTTTACACAAAATATTCTTTGTTTGCCAAGTTAGACATGAGGCCTGGTTTCATTTCTCCTAATTCCACAGATGCTTGCTTGGAGAAAGCACCATCCACACGACTGTTAGCCTGTTATACTGAGTGAGAAAGTATCACCTTCGGCACAGGCTAAACATGATTACTGAATGGGTACCAGCAGAACATCAGCTTAACTTGTCAGTTCTCAGTAAATTTGTAGCACTTAATTAGTCTTAGAACTCATTTGAGGAATCACCACCTCTTGTATTCCTTCTAGTCGGAAATTCTGATGTCCTGGAAACCTTCCCTACCTCTTTCCCCTGTCCAAAACTAGACAATTTACAACTTTTTCAGCTGAAATACAGAGCTGAGATAAACTTCAGGAAGCAAAACTATCAAAAAGCATACTCAGTTTTCACACGTCAGCTTAAAAAAAAAAAAAAAAAAAAGGAGCATAAAATCCTGATACTACTAGCTTGCTTTTGAACATCAGACTTTCAGAAATAAGCTTGAATTTTAATTCTGACATCAGGAGATAACGAAGAATCTCTCTTAGTTTCAAGTATTTTATCTCGCCCACTTCCCCAACAGCAATCACAAGTCTATGACTCACATACTATACCAATAGTGCAAATTAAAAGAAAACCTTGTTCCTACTGCCATGTGGCCAAATAAACTCCTACAGCTTTCCAGTCACAAGAGACCTGAGTAAATCTTCCTTCTGGAGTGAAATGCTGTGGACTGTGTTATGCAGTTTGAACTACAGTATCATAACTTAAGTTTTGCAAAAGAAATTGGGCAGCGAAGCTGCTATAGAATCATGTACCTGGAGTCTGTGACATGGTGCCATGAGAGAAATGATGAGTCAACCAGATAAAACAGCAATTAATAGAAGATTTTTAAGAAGATCTTCAGGAGCAGATGGTAATCGGTAGTGTTAAAAGGAGAGGTCAGTAGTGAAGTTTCCCAAATATCAGCCATATTTCAGCTTTTCATGCATGAAATGAAAATTAGAAAAAAATACCCAAGATGCAGAGGATGCTAATCCGCTTTGCTAAAGATACAAAGTGGTGAAGTATCGGAGGAGACCATTGGGATGCCATATAGAAGGAACTGGATCGTCTTGAAGGCCATGAGCAATAAAAATCGGATAATATTTTGTATCACAAATGCCAAGTTGTGTCCTGGATTGGTAACAGAAAGGTCTCTTGTTGGCTCAAAGGTAGCTGGGTAGAAACAGATGAGAAAAGCCTAGTCGAACACAGTGTGAAAGTGCTCAGTGGGGCAGAGAATTGCTATTAGGGGTACCCAGGGGAATGTAGGGGCCATTACAGGAATCAAGTTCTGAAGAGTTTGGCTTCATTACACTAGCAAAATGAAGGCTGGGAAGCGGGGATATAGTTGCTCTTTACACGTACACTGAGGGTAAACACCAGGAAGGATGAAAGCTGTTTAAGCTGATGCTTAATTAAAGTGCTTAATAATGACATGGGAAAAAAATTACATTCCATGGTTTTGGTTTGGAAATTAAAATTTACTACTGGTCAGGAAAATTGATAGTAGCTCCCACTAAGAGTTAGAAACCAGCACTATGAACCTTGGAGTCATTCAAGGTGGGAAATAGATAACGTACAATGCCAATTGCCTTGTTGACAGAATAAGCAGATGGCGATTCCCCATGTGGCTCATTTTTGTGCTCAGAGTAGGTTTACAAGAGATGATTGAAGGGAATCACACACTTTTTCCCCCCAGCAATTATTGCACTAGTGCACTTACCACTAGAGAGTCTCTGTGTTTATTCAGCAAAAAAGAAAATACTACAGATGCTTATCTGATACGGACAAGTAGATCTGCTGAAGGCAGAGCAGCTCTCTCCAGATCATGCGAACTCAAAATTTGGCCCATTCTCTTTGGGAAGAGAAGATTGCCCTTGTCATTTATTATTAACTACTAATCTTTGCGATCCTAAGAAAGATGTTCCCGGCTCAGCACAGGCATCCAGATACCACTGAGGCCATCATTAGGCTTGTGACAAAATTTTAAAGACTTGTCGATTCTTACAAAAGCAGATGTGGCTTCATGCCTCCTCTTGTTTGCTGGGACTTAGGAAGATGCTGTAAGACAGACCAGTCCATGTCTCGCTCTATGAATCTGGTTTGCTGTGACAGAATTTTGCATGCAGAGAAAAGGGTAACCAGATTAGGTCCGGGTTGTGATGGATAGATAGAAATGAGTGCAAAAAACCCAGAAGTTTCTTCCGCCATAACTACATAGAGGGGAAAAAAATCCACTGGAATTAATTTCTTAGTTTTTACTCTAATAAACTTGTCAGGAGGCAGATAATTTATGAGAGATGAAACTTGTCATTCACATTGAACATGCATTTGCTTTATCCATGTTCAGACTGTGAGTTGTAGTAAAAGGAAAGAGGGAGCAGATGGTCATAGACAGCACTACCTCTGCTTGCTCCGACCTGATATCCTGGTAGCTCTCGTAAGCTGATGCCATGCTGCCCAGCTACTCTCACCATGGGGCTGGGCAGGGATTTGACTTTCCTCATGTGGAGATCAATGCAGTAGAGAAATTTATTATTTCAGACACAGGGCAGCAATAAATTCCTAGAAGTCTGGAGCTAGAAGTCAAAGTATTTCTTATCTTAAATGTCCTGCAGAAGTTGTAAAACCATCCTAGTTTATGACCTATCCTTTGCTCATGTGTGCACTTTATGTGTCTGTACCATATTTACCACCCTCATCTTTGACAGGGGTTTGAAAGCAACATCTGCAGGTAAGGTCTTACCGGACTTGCACAGGCAGCATGATGGCAATTGAAAAGGCATGTCTCTAGGGGGGAAGATAGCCCTGCAGACCTTTTGTGTCAGAGCCACTAGAAATTTTCTGTTAAGTGTTAAAGAGCTTGAAGTCCTTTGCAACTCTGCAGAAGTGTTTTAAGTTCTGGTGAAGCCCTGTCTTGAAATATCTGCTGGGGAAAAGAGTTACTATTTCACATCAGAAGTCCTGATTTTGAGGCTGTTTTTGCAGAAAATATGGTTATATTTCATAAGGAAAAAGGAAAATTACTATCAATTTTCCATTAAATTCTGTAATTCTACTGATGCATTTTTACAAAGCTATCTGTACCACCCCAGCAGTGGGACCATAATATTTCAAAAAAACCCAGGATGAAAGGGTAAATTTTCTACCTAGAAATCCTTAATTGCTTGAAAAGGAAACAACCTATAGTTTTTTCTCAAGTATAATTTCCAGCTGAGGGGCTAAATTCACCAAGAGAATTGAGAAATTGCCACCAGTACTTTGGTGTTATAGAAATTTGTTTACTTGGCCCAGAGGTGCCTGCGTTTCACTCGGGTACAAAACTGTCTGCGCTCCGTAACCACTGAGTTCATTGAGGCATGACTCCTGCTTAAGAGTTAAAAAGATTATCAGAAAAAGAGTGCCCATCTCTTCTTCCTAGCAAAGCTTTACCTTGCAGTTACCAAATTGGCTGTCCTGCAACAAACATATGACCTTTTTTTTTTAAAGCCAGATACGATAGGTCTTCTACTAGTCCAGGGATTACTATGTCCACCCCGACAACAGTATTCTGTCTGCAGTGGAACAAAGACATGGATCTGTCTATTTTGGGGCTTAACTGGAGATACTTCACGTATTCGAACTGCAGAAGAGCGTTACCAAAGTCTACTAGGCAGTGGACACTGATTGCCCCCATCTCCTGCAAACATCAGGAGGAGAGGAGGATGCTCTTCTCACTTGGGATGGGGTCCTGTGCGTGTACCCAATGCACAGGATTAGCAGCGGATCGTTTAACACATGGCTGTTCTTGGCACAGTTCAATTTCCAAAGCAATTTCTCGGAGTGCAGGAGGTGAAGGATTGCACCACCTTTGCTGATTGTCCCTTGCTGAGCCGTAAATTGATACTGATTGTGAACAAAAAAGGTCTCCAGTAACAGCTTGGCAAAGTGGCAGCAGCCATAAATACATAGGAAAGAAAGGAGCCATCTCCTAACAAGCTGGTTGTCTCCAGAGGAAAGTTGCAGCGCTTTTTATTAGACATTTTTAGATAATTAAAAAGAGGTGATATTATTCCGCTGGTTATTTGTGTCTATGAGCTTAGTTCACACGGAAAGAATCAGCAGTGTCACCCAATATTCCCTCATACAATCACTATTTTATCTTAAATTTTGAATAGAGGATATTTTTTCTTAGAGCCTCTGTTTTTATGGTGATAACTGCAGAACACAGATGACTGCATTTAAAAAGATCCATGGGAAAGCTTCAGAATGGAACTCAGCTGCAGCCTGCAGGCTTGGAAAAGCAAATGAAGAGTCTAACCTATAGTACCAAGATTTTTATATCTTGCATGTTTCGAAAGGTTGGGATGCCAGGAGCAGGGGAACACCCAAACCTGGTGTTGTACCTGTATTTTCTGCTGTGGTGATCTATGGAGCCAGGGATTAATAGTGAAAACGGGTACAATTTTGCCTTTCCATTTTTTGCCGTTTCAAATATCTGCCAAAGAAAATATGGCTAACGTTCTCCCAATGGCTGCAGGGGCCATGGGCTGTCTTTTCCTGCTTACCTGCAGCCTGGTTTGCTGGAGTGAATGTAGAAGACACAAAATCCGAAGGGAAGAGTCAGTGCGAGTGTTTGGTGGGGAAGGGCCACGTGTAGGTCACGTGTTTCTAAACGCGGTGGCTGCCACGGCTGTTAATGCATTTCCTCCTTGTCTTTTTGGTTTTACTATCACATATGGGGCCATCTGGTTCCTCTGTGGGACTCCCAAGGCTTTTTGGCGAGCACGCATGTGAAGATGTCTGGGGTTTTTCCTCTTCGAGCCTTTCCACTACATCTTATTTCTAGAAACCCTGCTTAAACAGGAGTTTTCACAGACAGCTGCAGTCTCTACCCGTAACACAAACCTCCTCGCTGTCACCAGCACTGACGCAGTAGGGCAGCGTTGAGAAAAAAATTCCTCCTTCAGCTACAAGGCTGGTGGCACCTGAAGAAAGCGAATGCCCTTTGCACGGCGGTTCAGGCGCTGTGGCAGGGGGTGCAAGGCAGATGCTTGTGGTCCCCTCAGCCTCTGAAGTGAGCATGTGGCACGGTGGCTGAAGGAAGAAGGAAATTTTAAATATGCCAAAAGCACAGATTCATTCCTTTCAGGTCTTGAGGGGTTAGAAGCCCTTGAATTGTCTTGAATGCTATTTTTTTTTTTTCCTGAGTTGTATCAGATCAGAACCTGCTTATGGAGCTGCTGGGCCTTCTGGGAAGATGAATGTGACCTATAGAATCACATTTATCACGGTGTCTCTTGTAAGAAGCACAGCCTGCTTTCAGGGTAGCTGGGTGGCTTATGGAGATGCAGAACTGGAACAGTTCAGCAATCAGCAGCTTGGTGCAAAGGCCTTCGTGAAGGAGATGAAGCAATGACTAAAACCAGAATAAATTTACTTTACAAGGAAAGATTAATCATTGTACAAGAGGAGGATTGCTTCAAGTGTAAGCAAGGAGATTGTGCTACAAGTAATAAAGTTAGCCAGAGAATAAGCACCAAAAGAACTAAGTACTAGCGGATACATTTCAAACAAGTTTTATCTGGCTTTAAAATACTCCTTTTTGAGAGGTAGGGCCAGACGTGTATGAAGGCTGAGCAGTCTCAAGGGATGGATTCCACGCTGGGGGACACTGCCTCTGGTTATCATTTCAAATTTTCCAATTTCAGAACATTGAAAACTTTCCATCGCTGTCAAATCTGTTTAACTGTAACGGAAATTTATTCTTGTCGAACAAAACTGCTTTCTTATAAATAGCGAGGATTGGGCACAGCTTGTGGTTATAGATGTATATCACAAAAATATTCATGTCTGGAAGCCTCAGCTGTCAGATGAAGGACTGTATGGGACTAGGGCCTGAGCTTCCCCCTTGCCTTTGACATTGGTTGCAGGGCATTATCTCAGAGGCTTGGTTTCAAAGGCTGTACAGTGATAATGTCCCTCAAAGAGCTTATAACCTAGAGGTCAGAAAAAGGCATCCACAGATGAGACAAATGGCTTGGGGTGACATAAGCTGTAGCATGAAATCTAAGATGATGTGGAAACACTTCACCAGTAAATGTCCAGGGTCTTGCTGCTCTGCCCTCCTGGCCACTGTCAGGCTGCAGTTCATCCCATGCTCGCAGGAGCCGGGGGGGTTGAGAAGGGATTTCAGGTGGCGCAAAGCAGTGACCGTGATTTTTGAGACTGTGGTATGCCAGCAACGCCCTGCTGCACAGGGAGGATGAACTGGTGCTGTTATGAAGCCAGAAGTTTCTGCTTGTGGCACAGAATGAGAGAGGCCAGGAGGGATGGAAAACGGATAGCTGACATTTTTTGCATATCACCTTAATTTCTATGCCACTTAAAAGGCTTAAAGGTTTAATTATGAATATTGGCAGTGAAGAGGGTGGGATAAAAGGCTGACTGAATTTTGGAGCAGCATGTAGGAAAAAAGGGCAAGACTTTTCAGAGGGACCTTTTTTTAAATAAAAACTCTGTACTTGAGAAACCTATACTTCACTAACATTAGTTTATATCTGGCATTTAGTTTTGGTTTAATAACAGGCATAGAAGGAAACTGAAAATATCTGAATGTTTTATCGGAGCTTTTTTCTAAAGGAGATGTTTCATCTAGGAAATATAGATTTTTAAGAGAGCAAGTATAAGTACAAAAGAGGAGAGAAAATCAAATTGATAAAAACAAATCAAGAGGGGGTCTGGAAGAGAGAAGACCTAAAGTAACGGGAAAGAAGTCTTCACAAGCAGAACTTAAATTAGATTTTAACATGGATTTTCATTTATGCACAATATGCCTTAAATTTTGTTACATTTCTGAGGAAAATAGCTCATAGTTCTGTTGATTTTAAGGTGATACACAGACTGTGATTTCAGACTGCTAGCATTAGTAAGAATTGTCTAGAATGACTACTAATTGGTGAAGCTGGGGCAAATTCTGCTCTCAGGCCAGCCTCTCTGCTGTTTGCTGCATGGGTAGGCTTCTTTTCCGACATCTCTCCTGCTGCGAGTTCACAGGAGATGCCCTACTGGTAGGTGGGCATCCCCAGGCCTGAAGACGGGCAGGCAGGCCAGCGGCAGCGGCTGCTCCTGGCCTTTGCTCCCACCAACTCCGGATAAAGATCCTAGGGAAATGGGACAGTTGCTAGTTTTCAATCAAGTTAGTAGGTCAAATTAAAAAGAGAGCTCTCATCGCAGCTGGCTGAGTGCCTCGTCTTCACTACAAATTCACTTATGCCTGGATTACAAATTTTCTTTTCCCCCCTCCTATGAGGATTTAGTCTCTGTTACAAAATCAGGGTATAAAAAAATTTCATGTCACCATAACAGGTACAATAATATTTTGGATGAATTCAAATCCTTGCAATTATTATTCCAACTCAAGCTAAATTAAATTTAATTATGAAACAGCAGCTTCTGGAGTAACGTAAATGTCACTTCAGGCTTTGATGAATCCGGATTAGTGGTTTTGGTTAGAAAGAGACATAATGAAGCCATGGCTGCTTGGAAAAATTCTAAATATTTGCTACACCCTGCTTAAAGGGAAATTATTCTGATCCACAGCTTTTACTATGTTTTAATAACCTCTGTAAACCTCTCTGATTTACTCTTTTAAAAGATTCATTCTTCAGCATTTAAGTTGAAAGCATTTTATGACGGAATATTTTACCAGGTCCTATGGACTTCATATGCCACTTGTGCATCTGCCTTTTCTGTGCACCAGGAGGAGGAATGTGAAAGATACTGACCTACTTTAGAACAAACAAAAACAGATTTAGTAAATAATTAAAAAATAAATCCTTCTCTTTCAGAATAATCCTTGCAGAACAATAGAGCAATATTTCAAGCTTTAAAACTATACATTTTTATTTCACTGTATTTTTCATTCAGAAAAATTCTGGAAAAATGAAGACTTTGCATTCAGTGGAGAAATTGTGCAGTGTCTTGAAGATACTATTAACGCTATTAAGAAATTGGTAAGTAAAAGCTAATATTTAGCTTCAAATACATGGGAGTTTGTCGGCAACCATGAAAGTAATCTTTTACGCTTGTGCTATTAGAAGTGTTCTCTTGGGTGAATTCTATTCTACCTTGAGAGAGAGCTAGGCAGTTTGGAGCACAGCTGTGGGTGCTTGCATGCACTTTGCTGCCTGCAGAATTTTGGCTGCCACAGAACAAAGCAACCCGGCCAGGCTGGATCACACGGCTGATCCAAGCCTGAGCTCACCTGCTGATGGTTTAAGGGGGGAGCAGTAGATGCCATCTGTACTAGAGACTGGTGAAACCTGGGGCATGCACAGACTTCCATTGAAGTAAAAAGAGGAAGGGTCTTAGGCTCAGCAGAGTAAATTGGGACTCAGGGTTGAAGTTTTGTTCGCAACTCTGTTGTGTCTTCATAGTTTGCTTTTGTGCATGAGGTGTAAGCTCTGAACCTACAGTGACTTAGTAGGAGCATCAGAAAAATCACCTGAAGGCAAAGGTCTACTTGTGTAGAGTTTTTTGCATGATAAGGGCTTTAACACTGTCAATGCAAGTGAGAAAAATAATGCTTCCCTCCCAGGGCTGCTGTGAGGATACACCCACTAATGTCAGTGTGTTCTGCAGGTGATACAGAGTTCAGTAGGTAGGTGGTTTGCCCTACGATTAGGTGCAAAGGGATTTTTTCTAAGTTTGTCTTTCCTTGAAACAACTGCATTGTGTGTGATAATAAGAGACCTTACAGCAATCATGAGCTGAGGATGGCCGTGCATAGGTAGCTGACTTTGCTGTAAGACCTCTGAAGCCGTTAAAGCCAGAATGGCTTCAAACAGAAAGTATTTTAAAAGTAGCTCCATAAAGTATTTGTCTAGGTAGGTGTAAATCTTGTAAAACTGCCTCCTTCAGTAGGCCTCTAAATCATCCATTTCAGACTAGGTCTGCATTAGTCCATCAGAGGAGTGTTTTATGTAATGTGCTGAAACCATAAAGCTGTTTTCTTTTGCACTGCTTCAGCTAATTGAGGATGTAACTCATACGAAATTAAAACCTTCTACACATTTATTTTACACCTATAATATTTCATCTTCCCAAGGAAATGAGAGTAATTTATATGTGTGCATATAGAATTGCTCTGTAGACAGTAAAAAATCAACAGTATCTTTTCTTCCCACAGTGTCTCAGCTGGTGATTGTAACCACTAGCAAAACTGAAGGAGAAAGATAGGATTGGTTTGATGCATAAGCTGTGATGCCAAAGTCAACATCCATTTAAGAACAGATTTCCTTTCCCAGACATTCGGGGCTTCATCAACACATCAACGATACTCAGTCATACAGATTTAGGGATTCAGTTCTTTGAGGGCTTCTCCCACATCAGCTCAGTCTGTTTTCTCTTGCTCCACCATCACTCTCCAAGTGACCCTTCCCGTACCATTAACCAGGAACCAGAAGATGACTTTCTAGTGTGTCCCAAGGCCGGCTAGAGTCCCCCTTCTTCAGTATAGCTTTAGGCCATGGGGAATTAGGCTCTTCTGTTGCTTAAATAATACCCTACATGCACAACGGCTGGCAGCTAAGACCTTCCCTGCTAGCACAGCATTTGTAGCAGAGATGAGGGTAATGGCTTCCTGAAGGTTGTTAATTCAGAAGCCAACAGTTCCTGGAGGTAACATAGATTTGGTCAGCTACCTGTAAAACAAATTGCTTGTTATTTTGAAGAGTGAAAGAAAGGGTGAAAAACAGAAAGTATGAGCAAGGGAAATGATGTATCTAGGCATGGAAAATATCCAGTATCAACTAAATAAAAAAGTATGAAATAATGATTTTGTAAGGAAGAAGTGCTTTTTCGTCTGTTGTTGTATACATTTGGTTCTCACATGTGGATTTTTTAATTGTTAGGAAGAAAAGCAAAGGCATACTCTTGAATGCCTAGAAGAGGAGACTATAAAAACCAGCAATCTACGCTTCAGAGTGCAGAATTTTCCAGGAGAGATTATTGCAGAGATGACAGGTAGTACTGACTTTTCTGAGAAAAGAAGATAATTTTATTTTCTATGCATTTAAATTATTTGAAGTATTCTATAAAACAAATCTTACTGCTTTCAATAACAACTTTCTAATGAAAGAAGATTAGTGTTTGCTGATGTGAGATGTTGTGAGAGACTGTTCTTGCACATAAGACTGTAAATGAGAGAGATCTTCACCGAAGACCATGCACAAGTGCTAGAAGAATGTCTGAAGAGCGGCAGCGTTCAGTTTTGATCCCAGCCCTGCCACAGCCTTAATCTGATACTTGAGATGGAGCACTTGAGTGCTCTATGCTGTAAGTTGCCTCTTAGTGAAGCAGGGGTAATAATGCTTATCTGAGGTGACATTACTTTCAGGTGGGTTCATCTGACCAAATGCTTATCAACTGTCTCTTTTAGACAGTGAAGAGAAAGAGGTGCTTCTGGGCATGATTCATCTCACCTTAGAATTAGATGTTTAAAGCAAATCAGAAGAATCATGAACTTAAAGTGCCTCTTTCTCTCCACTGGCTATGAAGAGAGCCTAAAGCCTTAGTTCAAATGTGGGTATCTAGATGAAAATAAAGTTTAAGCTCTATATCTTTTTTTTTCTCAGGTATGGCTTCAAGATGACCAACCCATATTCTGCTACTGCCCTTCTATTTGCAGTGTAGTCACAAAGCATGGTGGTCAGGGAGCTGAGCTAGGTGAATGTTAGGATTTCTTCTTTTGGGAGAAGGAAGGGAGTTGGAGATCTTTAACCAGCTAACCATGAGGCTGCATGATTGCTAGTGCTGGCACAGGGGCAAGGATGGCAACGTGGCAGGGTGGCCAGGGAGAGAAGAACTGCTCCTTTTGGAGTACTACGGAGCTAGAGCAACTTTAGGTTCGTCATGAAGCAGCAGCCAGAGATTTTTGTTGTTGTTGTTGCTGTTTGTTTTTCCCCAGCTGCATTCACTGTTTGTTGATTACTTGCTTATAGCAAGTTTCCTCCCTCACCTTCTCTCTGCCTATAGCACGTGGTTGCTGTGCAGTTTGTCGGTTGTTTATACTAGCTGCTCCCATTCCTCACTGCCGAAGTGTTCTGTGCGTGGATGGATGTACACTGACGTGCCTGTTATCTCAGAAGCTAGCAAGATGCGGTAGTACAACGCCCCTGCTCAGAGGAGCTTTATCCACAGTGCCTCTTCCTGCAGACTCTTTGCTTTCACACAGCAGTGGCTCTTCTGGGAGAAATGCTATTGAATTTCAAGCAAGGTGATCCTGCTCCTTGTCTGTGGCTGCCAGAGCTGGTTGTGCAGAAGATTTTGGGGGGGGAAGGAAGTAATTTTTATCAGTTCATTATATGTCTAAGGAATTTCTTATACATGTAGTATGAAAAAGAGCAGTTGTTCTGTGCGAGCACAGCAGGCTTTGTCTCATTGATAAATGCAGATGACTCAGGGAAAACATGATAAGACTAAATTACTGAAATAAAGTACGTGATTTTAGGGACGTTGGTGTCAGAATCACAGCTGTTCCTGAGGGTACTTACAGTAGTGAATTAAAGATTATGGATCAATTCCTTAATGCATTATCTCATATATATATATATATTTGTAGCTAAGACATTTCTGCATGTTTTATATTAATTTTTTAGCTCTTGTTACTGCTGCACGTGAATCTAGTGCTGCTAAAATAAATCAGCTGCAGTCTGCACTGAAAAGCACTGCTGCTGAGATTGAATTACTGGAAGAGAAGCAAACCCTTTGTGAAAGACTGTGGTATGTATTCATTTGAACAAGGAAAACCATACTGGAGAGATGATTAAGGAGAACTGAAATGTTATCAAAACACAGTGAGTAGTGCTTGGCCCTCTCCCCTGCAGCTAGCCGCAAACGTTCCTAGGCAACTCTCTGCTGCAGCAGCAAGCCTGATTTTCAAGATCTTGTTTCTTGAACAGCAGAGCCTGCCTGCTGCTGCCTGCCCTCTGTAGCCCTGAGGAGCTCGCTGAGGGAGAACTGTCTGCAGCTTTGCTTCTCACACTGGCGGGGAGAGTTTTCTCTTTCGCCAATTAATGTTAAGGATGTATTACCGATGAAAACCGTATTTTTCGGTTAAAACAAGAACTGTGGAAGGAACTCTGAATCAGTAACTGTGCTAGACATCCATCTTCCTTTTCAAGAGTTACCCCAAGAGGATACAGAGACTTGAGAGATACTTGTTTTCTCCCTGATAGATTTCAGGTTACTGTCACCTTCTGCCATGCCTCTAAAGCTGTTCAAAAATAAATCACAATGCATTTTCTTAGGGGAAGCCTGCTTTCTTTGTTCTTTCAGTGCTTGCAAGCAGCCCTTCCATTTTTAATGAAACTTGTGGAAAATAATCACATCAGTAAAGCAAAACTTTTAAGAAGTTATAATACAAATAACTGAAAGCTGTTTCATTGGAATGTAAGGTCTTAGATGGTCTTCATCACAGGTACCGCTGCCTGTCAGCCTGTCACGCTTCATAATATGTATAGTGCTATAGTAGTCTGCGTTGCTAACATATGGATAGGCAAGTATTCATTTCAATGAACGTCTGAACCAAGTCTTTGATCTGAATGAATGGGAGGAAATATCATTTTCATCTATTATTTATTTTTTTCCAGTGAGGAGCAAGAATACTTGCGGGCACAGTATCAAGAAAGAGTAGACTTGCTGAATGAAAGGATGGCAACGAAAGCTAACACAAATGTTCTCTTAATTGAAACTTGTGATAAAACAAGAGATATAGAAAGAGAAATAATTAGGTTGAAGGCAGCTTTAGCAGAACTGAACTAAAAAATAGGTGAAAAAAATGAGTAAACTTGAGAAAGAGAAAGAAGAATGTGATAAAAAGGTAAAGGCTGTGAAATGTATTTCACAGTTTTACAGGTCATTACATAGTGCCAAAACTGAAATAACCTGAGAAATTATTCCAGATGTTGTATTTTGCTCCCTCCTGTGGAGCTAACATTCGTCTGCGCAGAGCACAAACAGCAAAGTGACGCTCTTGACATTGGGTGCACTCCTGCTGTTTTGACTTCTGTATACACGTGCTTATGTGTGTGTGGTGTGTATACACAGATATATACATATACACACACACACAAACATGCGCACATCAAAATTGCATGGTACAGGGAATTTGTTGTCTAGCAGCACGTCTCAGAATGCCGTGTCTGTATTGGTGCTGCTTACTGACTGTGGGACAAATAATCATGTACTGGGAATTCAACCCCTCCAGGCAAACTGCTTAAAATGAAGGTACCTATGTTTTCCAATAAGCTCTGAGACAAGGTTTTGCTTTCTTTTTTATATTCTGCCCTACTTTCAGTTGTGTGTATTTGATATCCTTTCTGAACGATACCATAAAAACAGATGAGATGTATAATCAGGTTCCCACACTGGAATAAAATCAAATGAAATTTTGACAGATCAGGTCCTAATTTGCATGTTATATTAAATAATTATTGTTTATTTTTCGTATAGAATTTGGTCACTTGGTACATAGCTGTGGCTTTTGCAGAAAATTATTTTCTTCCAGTGTAGATTTTGTGCTCATTTAATTTTGGAAGGCTTCAGGTGTTTTAATGCAAATTATTAAACCATGCACAGTACATTGCTTAATTAATTGTATTACTTTAAATGTAGAAGAGAGAAATGAAAAAAACTCTTGATACTCAGGAGGCAAAAACTTCCAAGAAAAAGCATGAATTTGAAAACTTGACTACAAAATTTTTCAACATACAGCATCTGATAAATCTGAATTCAACAGTAAGTTCTATACAAAATGGTTTTGGTTCATTAGTACAGAGGTCAATATTCTATTCCATAATTCAATTCCAAAATTCAATTTCATAATTGGTCAAAGTGAGGGGAATTCATAGAGAAGTGTAGTCCCTACCTTTTAAGAAGAATAATAAGCTTGCATAATATCAGATGGACTGACATTATTAACTGTTAGTTACTCAGTCATAAAACCACTTTCAAAAATAGAAGGTCCATATAGACTATTTTTACCAGTTTAATAAAACAGTTGGCTGCTCTGTGCTGGTCAGTCTATTTGTCAGCACATTTTTACAGAGAAAATTAAAATAAGTCAGTGAGAGGATGCCTTGGATCCCAGTCCCGCACAGGCCTCTGCTGGAGCTACTTGGGGGACTAGCTGAAAAAGCGAAATGATAATCAACAGACATTTGGTGGATGCAAACTATGATATAGGGTGAAGAAATAGCAGGAAATTTAGAAAAGAAGACTCTGTTCAGATACTGTGAAAGAGTTTGTACTGGAAAAGCGTTGTAGGAACTAAAATAAGCACAGGGACTCTTATGCTGAGCTGCCTGGGAATGCATGCAGCAGTGTAAGTCACTCCACACTGGTAGATGCGACAGTTTTAGGGAGGCTCAGGATCTGGAAAGTCAAAGCTAATAAGGCTAAAAGACAACTGGGCTTTCTCTGTCTGTCGACTGTCTAATACTGGCTTCCAGTTCAACCCTGCCTTATCTAGAACTACTTTTCTCTTTTTGCAGGGCTAACTTATCAAAGAAAAGGAAGGAAAGATCAGTGTCTTTATCTTTGCTTTTATGATTTTTTGCAGTCTTAACACAAACTATGCGCGTTCAGTTGAACATCTGCCGAGTTACCTCAGCGCTACTGAAAACAACCGTACTGCAGAACTAATACTTGTGTAATGAGCTGAGCCAAACTGAGATGTAAAACATAGTTTTCTGCCTTGGTCTTGCCAATTTCTGCTAGAAGCACTGCTGCCTTCCCAGTAAAAGTCCATTTTGTCTGAAGAAGTACCACGTTAGCAAAATTTCCAGAATTGTACCCGAGTTTGCTCTGCACTGAGGTTCCCGTAAGTGACAGATTTCGTAGGTTAGTTTTTTAAAGTTTCTTTTCATTACCAACCTGCATTGATTATTTTGTTTTAACTGTTTCAGTGATTAAATACAATAAATGCAGCCTTAACTACTGCTTCCCCAGTATTCTTTCTTTGCAGGCTGTAGTAATTTTGACTGTGAAATCTCAGAGTGGCTAGAAAATAGTAGAGTCTCATGCAGATATTATGAAATCCTAAAAAAAAAGACCAGTGGTGGTAAAAGGATTCATTATCTGCTGTTCTGGAAATTTCATATGTTTTTTTATAGGCTGCATTTAATGAGCAAATTCTCATAGCAAAACTGAAAGAAAAAAGCAAGCAACTGGAAAAGACCCTGGAATTTAAAAATACAGATATGCTGGCACTCTCAGAAAAGAAGTAAGAATTATTAGACCGTTTGATGTGATCTTTTTCCTAAACCTGTATCAGTATTTTCTGAGGGAATTTTACCCAATATTTAAGAAGAACAAGCCAAATTCTATAAAGTATGTGAATTATGCAATGAGAATCTTTCTGTTGGCTTCAGTGGGCATACAGTAAAGACTTGGAGAGCAGCTGCAGTTAATATAAATTAGCTGTCAGGGAACAAATATACACAAACAGTGCCCTTTGGACTAGAGTTATACTTTTCTTCTAACAGTATGCATGGGAGGAAAGCCAGTCGTTACTCTCTGCATATGCTAGCATTGTCCTGTCAGCTGGAATACTTATATTTGTTATGGCACAGAGATTTCTTCTTCTGTACGTTACCTGAGATGCAAAGCATCACAAATTGTGTGAATAAGCAAAATAATCCAAATATCATTCTATGGGCTTGTCTGTGTTACACCCATGGAACTCGATGTGGAGATCCTCAATTTAACATTATCCAGGCTAGCTCCATGGCTGCTGCTCTTCTGACTCTGCCATAGGCCCTTCTGAAGGGTTGTATGACCAAAGTGATGGGGAAAAATAGCTGAGACTCTTCCTGGTGATTCAAACTTCTTGTCTGAACCCATTTCCCTCTACCAGCTGAGCTAAGAATACTCACAAAGATATGAGTTCTTGGAAACTTCGGTAAAATTATTGCTCTGAACTCTACTATTTTTCTTGATGGCAGAACTAATTCATTAACGTCTTCGTGAAATGAATGTTGCCATTAATTAACAATGTAATTACTGTAAAAAATGAGCTGCAGTCAGCATCCGGCCGTGGCCCTTGATCCTGTAGGCAGTTATAAATTACTTACCTTTACTTTACTGAATATTAACTTCAGTAGGAATATTCATGCTAGGGAAGTTGACCACACTTACATTTCGAGGGTCCAAGTAGTTATGATCTGGTGATGGCCACAGACCTGTGGGATATGGGGAATTTCGTAGCCTTAGTGTAACAGAAGCATTGTCTTTCTGTTCTTTTTGTGCTGTATTTTTATAGCTGCTCAGTGTTGTGAATGTCTTTATTTCAGAGGGTTTAACTTTCATAACTCATTCTGCTGTTCATTGTAACAGATGAGTTAGGCAGTTGATTTAAAGCAAGGATCTGGTCAATGTATTTTTTCCTTCATAATGTTTGGCACATGCTCTCATAGTCATTATGGATTTCTGCTTCCATATTTGCTTGCTATAAAACTACTACGATGCTGGGGCTTTCTCTTCCTCTTTTTTCTTTTTGATGTCTTCTCCTTTGTATCAGATTTCATTCTTCAAACACTTCTTTAGGTAGGTTCATGATTGTTGATGACTCCTGGTTTGTATAGAAGACAGAAAAAGGAAGTGAGTATCCCTTGTTATGACTGTGTCCTGTAAAACATACAAACACACAATGTCCATCAGAAGCAAGAAGGATAAATCTAGGCTCAAATTTTCTCATTTTAACCTGTAGACTTGTTGCTGGTAGGACTTACCTACCTGAAAGCCTGTCTGTTTTCTCCTTGTGTACTATTTCTATCAGTTTGTCTATAGAAATATTGCCTCTCCCCACCAGCCTTCCTTGGCTTGTATTTTAAGATCTTGCAGTAGAAAGCCTACTAGTTCTGTATGTCCTTCTTTACGTGTTTTATTCTCATCAGATATATTACAGGGAAGTAACAAATAAGAATATCTGCATGGAACAGAGCTCAAATGCATGCAGCCATTCACATAGTTTATGTTTACATGAAGGGCCTGAGAATAAGAATATATAATTTCTAATAGTTGTTAAAATAATTTTTTGTTAATATGCTCCTAAATATGTCTACATTGGCTTTCTTTAACAGAATTCAGCTTGATTCTGAGTTATTGCTTTTACAATCAAGAATTGCCCAAGAAAATGAGGATTTCGATAAGGAATTTGAAAAGGTAGGAGAGGTATTTTTATTCTGGCTCAGAGTATTTACTATGCCTTGTCTGGTTGAAACACTCAATGAGAACAGGCTTGCACAAAGTGTGACGTGAGGTGCTTTAGGTGCTTTGATTTGCCTGTGCCTCTGTGCTTGATGAGCATGAGCAGGGAAAACATCCACAAACATCTGCATGACGTGTGGTCTCTACAGTCAACTCTACTTGGGCTTTGAAGGTCGTGCTGGAAGTAGGGGCAAGATCTGCTCTTCAGCTGAGGCCATGGGCTGATGTTCAAAGACTTAAGTGGCACTGAGAGATGGGGTGGGATTCAGGATGTGGCCTTGTGAGCTGGGATGCAAGGGAACAGAGGGTCATGAGGCTAGGATGTCGACCTGGGAGGGGGTGTATGTGCAGTAAGAGAATGGGGCAGGCAGGTGTATGTAGGGGGAATGTGGGAAGATTAGTTAACAAGGATGAGGTCGGGCTCCTAGTCTGGAAAGCTGAGTGTTGAGTTTTCATAGTCGTTGTTGCTGTCTTGCTCCATGCTTTTTTACAGTATTATTAACTTTTTATTTCATGTGGAGAAAAGATAACTAGTGGTAGCAGTCTGTTTGCTGAACCTGTGAAGGAACACCTAATGCCTGAGATTATTGTTATTATGTAGACTACACACATCTAGCAGGGGGTGGTTTCCTAGTTATATATACCTCTTCACCAGAGGCGTACATACCAAAAAAGATGTTGGTCCATTATAAATTCTGCCACACTGATTTTAGGCAGCACGAGGTGGGAGCCACATTCTCCCCATCTCCTACTTCTCTCCTCCTTGATATTGCATGCCCACCATCCCAGTGTTCCTTCATCATCAAGCCTTCCCCATTCCCACTCTATCACTCTTTGTAATCCATACAGTGGAAGTCACTACCTCCAGCTGGAGCAAGGTGCCATGTGTGAGGGAGCAGCACACAGCTTGCAGGCTGTTTCAGAGTGGTTGGTTGGAATGAGGCCATGGAAATGAAGATCCAGAACCATGACTCTGATGTGATATCCATATATGTTAATTACATACATGCTGTGAATCTGGATTAATTATAAAGTTTCTTCTCTGAGATTTTTTGATGAAAGGCACTAGTGCAGTATAGAATGTTCTTGTAAGGTAAAACAGAGACAGAAATATTAACTTAACATCTGTGGTCCTTATTTCTAGACTAAAGAAGATCTACGCAATGCTAAATGCCTGAACAAAAAACTTCAATTAGAAATTAAAGCTGTGCGCCAAAAGTATGAACGAGCACTGGAAGAAGAACAGCACTGGGCTATAAAAAGAGATGAGATGGTGGCAAAGTAGGTTTTACCTGTCAGCTTTTAAATACAGATTTTTTTGAGTTTGTGATTTTATGACTAAGGGCTTTATTTGCTACATAGTGAGATTATGTTTCTGACAAAGTATCTCAAGTTTCCTTTTTCTTCTGCTAGACTGGGGAAATTATCTGTTTTGTTGGATGAAAAGCTTGAATTTCTGGCAAATCATATAAAGGAAAACAAAAGCCTAGAGAAGGAAATTGAAAATCTTGTAGACACCCTACAGTATGTAATTTTTCAGTATTGGGAATAATGGTCTCGGTGCCGTTCACTCAGGAGTTCAGTTGGTTTAAGAGATTCTGAAATGTAATTTTCAATAGGGAAGTTAAACGGGTTTGTAAGCTATACCACTAGGCTGGTATGAAACTCCATACAATGAAGAGATTAGCTGCCAGTTACCCTAATTTAATATGCTGTTTCTTATCACCAAGAAATTAACATACAGATAATGAAGGATACTGAAACAGTGCAGAATGTAAAACTTCACAAACTGTTCTGACTGTGAACTCCAGATTGTGATACCAGGTCTTGGACCAAGTCACTACGTCTTTACAGAGGTATCTGAGAAAATCTCTTTTTACTCGGCTAAGTCTATCTAAGCAGAGGTTTGCCCTGTATACAGAAGTTCTCTGAAAAACAAATCTTTGGGTTGTGTAGTCTAAGCAGAACAGACGACCTGTGCCCTGTGCAGTGGGGTACGGCTGGAGGAGCGTGGCCAGAGCACTGCAGCTCCCTGTTAGCCTGCAGTTGGTGGGAGAGGTTTGGGATTTTGCTGCCGTAGGAGAAGCAGGCCCGTGTGTACTGACCCCAGATATCCTGGTTTGGACCCAGTTCACTTATTTGCTGGAGAATCAGGAGAGCAAGGCCTCGTGTTGTACACTAATAATGAAATTCTGTCATGTAAGAAGGGTAATCCTGACAAAAGGGAGAGCTTTCATTTTTATCTCTGCTGGAGTGTCATCCTTTGCAAGAGAAAGTAAAAATGTTCACCCAGTTAATCTTACATCCCCCAAACCTAGCAGAGCCAAATATTTGCCCACACTCTGTGTTTTGAGGGAGACCCATTGTCCTGGTTCTGTGCAACGTTTTCACAGCGTGGCACCGAAGGGACTGTGCTCCCAGAGTCTTCCTGTTCTCTAAATCCTCCCGAGGAATGTTTGCTTGTTATGGAGTTGCCCTACTTCTGGATATAATTACAACTAAAAAGTAAGAAAATAGTTGCTCACCTCTCTTTGAATATGGAATAAGAAAACACACAGTACATTTATTCTGCTTTGTGGGAAAAGAAGTAGATTTCTATCTTGATAGGATCAGTGTCTGCGTTTTTCCTGACAAAGGAGACATTGTCGTCATGTACACGTGGGATGCAAAAATTAAGGCCAAGAGGTAGCCACACACTGCTAAAAAGGAGGTAGCTACGCTCTGCTAAAGGTAGGAGAACTTGTAATGAAGTGCAATGGAGTCTACAGTATAAAACTAAGTTAACAAGATAATGAGGTGAAATAATCATCACACAGTATCCTGACGCTAATTGGATATCTGCACTAACAATAGTAAAGGAAAGGGTTGTGAGAGCTTTCTCACAGAGTCAATCAGCTCTTAATTTCAGATTTTTAAAGCAGACTACATGGAAATGTACAAAATGCATCGCAGCTCTGACCTCTTAGAAAACCTGATTAAAAAATCGCCTTTCCCCAGTCCTTGTCCCTGAACTTTCCCTAGGTATTTATTCATCTTATTCTGTGAATTTTCACTGACTTCACAACATCCCTCTGCATCAAACTCAAAATAGTTTAATTTCAGTGTACATCACACAGACCTCCCAGACACTTAAACAAGGCCACGAAACTGGAAATCAGAATTAAGCTCCCTTGTTAATTTTCATTTTATCTAAAAGTAATATGCAATGTGTTCAGAATCTCACCATTCATCTTACAAGATTGACTGACCTTTTTTTTTTTTTTTAATAAGCAACTTCAAACAAAGTCTGTCAGGTTTCATTCAAACAGGGCAATCTTCAATTGATTAAACCCTCTGAACTGGGAAACCCACCAGCTTGACAACAGTGGACATAGTTTGGAAAGCATGGAATAGAAGTAGTATGATTTTTTGGGGGGTATCTAAGAATGATTTGGGACACATTCCACTACTATTAAAATGTCTTACAGTACTGGCTTGATACATTTAGCTTTACATTTGGAACAAGAAAACCTTTGGAAAAAAGCCTCATACTACCTCTTTGTAAATTCCCATGGGGTTTGGATTGGGTGCTTCCTACCACCTTTGTGACCTGAAGGAGTGAGAATCACTGGTTTCATACTACCAACCTTTTTTTATTGTATTGAACTCTCTTAGCATGTGTTGAATACATACAAAGTTTGTGTATTTTAATATTTACCCCACATGATACACTAGAAAATACATAATAAGAAATTCAAATAACTTGATTTGGCCATCTGGGCGAGTAAGTTCTACTTTGGAAAACACTCTTTCATAGTAGTTGCTACTAATACATTGGAGTAATTTTTCATTTTGGAACATCTGTTCTTGTGGTTTGCATTTGCTTATTGTTTCTGGCTTGAAAAAAAGAACTCCTGGATTTGCCTTGGTTCCTAACAAGAGCCTCTTAATTTTAAACTGACTTTTCCAACCTGAGAAACAACAACGTGTTGACACACAGCTATGGCTGAATACTGTAATATGTGTAGGTTTTTGAGACGTGACCCGCAGGCACCATACTCTTTGTCTCCAGCTACCATAAGTGCTTCGCATGTTGGTTTGTGGGAAGGAGATTTTGAAAAACTGTACCCAAAATTTTGACATAGAGCAAGCATTCTCCAAATCTTCAGCGTTATTTCTGAAAGTTTGTCTTTCCCCCCCCACCAGAAATATCAAGCAGAGGAATGCTGAAGAGCTGGCATCTCTGAAGCAACATTTGAAGACAGAAAATAAGACGAGGTAAGATAAACTAAACTAGATAGCATGCATTGTATCTTTAAAACAAAGCAGCAAATTAATGAATTACTGCATCTTGTTGCTGCTATTACATCAGAGATATAAAACCAAAGCCTTACTAGAAATGTAAATATTTAGTGATATAATGGTGAATAAAAAGGCATCTCCTCAAGTATATCCGTGGTTTCATTTGAGTACCGTGGCCAAGAGGTGAGAACCACTGAACTTGTCGTATGAGTGGCTTTTAATCATGATGACACTAAATGTTCTACTTTATTTTATGAGCTATTTGAGATTTTCCCAGGATATGGATACATAAGTAAACTGTAAAACTGTTGGAGGATAAATTTATTTATTTTAATTAATTTCAATTATCATTCATTGGTAGCTGATCCTGCATCTTTGAGGCCAATAATAGCTTTGCCATTGAATTCAGTGAGGAAAAAGTGTCTCAGTTCCCTGTAGTATCAAGCACCTACAGCTCAAGATAGGAAGTATGGGAGCTTTGTGTGCTGAGCACTTTTCAAAATCAGGTCCTCAGGATGGTGGAATCTGGAGTTCCAGCTGTCATATAGACAAATCCTTTGGCAGAGTCAGTAAGAATCATATATCCTTGCATTTTCAGGTATTTCATCTTTCTTTCTTGGACTTACATATTTTTCATTAGTTAACCGGTGTCTTCTGCTGAATCTGTCTTTTCAGGAAACTTTACAGAGAGCTGTTAGGAGGATGTTACACAAAGGTCACAGAAAGATTAAGGGTTATTTTATTTATATTCAGAACATCTGCCCTGAAGTAGTTTGCATCACTCTTTACATACACATGCATGTCTACCCACAGTGGTGTGAGGTACCTACAGAAAAACTTTGAGTTGGGTAAATCAAAGTGAATGATTGTAGCTGGAGTTAGAGTGACATAAAGCTTTCCTGCTACTTTTGAGTTTCTCAGCAACGGCCAGGCTTTAACTGAAGCTCTTGGATGTCTGTTCATACTGTTTGTCTAAACTCAGTTATGTGGGTCTGGTGCTTGAGCTGCTATCATTCCACACCAATATGGAGGTACCTACTTGTCAAAGCAGTCAGACCAATGTATTTGGTCGGCTTTTGTTTTTGTTGTTCCATGAATGCCTCCTTGTATGCGAGATCTCTGATGGGGTTTTTACCTCCTCCTTATTAGTGGCAAGAAAAAAATGTGGTTTCAGGGAAGTGCCAAGCACCATACAGTTAGTAGTATACTCCCCAGAATAAACCCATTGTCTGCTCAGCTACTTCACACTAGCTCTGCAGCTCTGACTTCTCATTTCATTATTCTGTCATGTGAGGTGCAAAGAGATCTGAAGATTTCTTTGTCGTCTAGTCCAGTCTGGTTCTCTCCTGAATATTACATCATAATTTTGTCTTCAAAAAATAATCACGCTCAATCCAAAAAGCCATTGTTGCTTACCCCCTCCTTACTCTCATTGAGATGTCATTCTAAAATCTTGTTCTTCTGATGACTGAGAATAGTTTTCTCTGACTTCCAGCCTGCATTTTCACATTGACAGCTAGTACCTTTTTGGTTTTGTACCAGTGTTGTCTTTTATCCTTTTGATAGTTTACAAACCCTAGAGTTTTATGAATATGAAAGCTTGTCTATTCCAAATTTTCCAATTTGCTAAGCCAAATTAATCATATTATTTGGTCCAGACAAATTCTAATTTTAGGCATGCAACAGAGGCAATTAAGTGAGACCTTAAGACTCCTTCTCCAGGTTCAGTACAAACAGAGAGGCACTCTAAAAGGTTTATATGTCTTTCATCAATCTCTCCTACATTTTGTCAAGATCCTAGCCTTCTGTCTGAACCACTTTGACTGTAGTCCCAAAGTTGCAGGGTACATGTCTGAGTCTTCTGGTCACTTAAATAAGGCTTGCAGTGCCTCTGATAATGTTGTCTTCCTTCTCTGTTTTTCTCCCAGTCCCAATTTATTTCTGCTTATGTGTCTGTCACTAGAGTAATGCTTCAGTGGAAGCTACTGTACTTAGCAAAGCAGAGAAAACTCTTTTTCTCAGAGGAGGAGAATATAAATGGAAAAGTTAATGTAAGAATAGAAACTGGCAAAAAAAGTCATGCTGAACTACTTGCGGAGGTGTGTGAAACATCAGGTATTATAACCCATGACATCCAGCATTACAATATGTTCGTGCTGTACGTAATCAGAGTAAACTGATACCTAAGTAAGTAACCTCCAAGGGCCAATGCTTCATAAGCTATTAAACATGATAACAGGTCTAAAGATCTAAATATCTCCCTTCTTGGAGACATTGAAAAGCCATTTGGACATGGTCCTGAGCAACTTGCCCTAAGTGGCTCTGCTTGAGCAGGGGGTGGGACAAGATGACCTCCAGAGGTCCCTTCCAACCGCAGCCATTCTGTGGTCTGACTTTAACTCCTATTAATAACAGTTTTAAAGCAATTCTTTATCTTACCAGTTGTGTTTTAAATGCAGATTTCTCTCATTTTACTCTAATTGCTTATTTCCGAGTGGTCCAGTTAGACAGTAAATATTTCAGAAATCACTGACCTTCATTTTGCTTTCTGTTATGAGATTGAAGACCTTGAGAAAGAGCTTTTTCAGTCTGAAAACCAAGTCAAAGCCCTGAGTGAAGAAGCAAGTAAGAGGGAAAATGATTACAGGAATTATAATGAGGATTTTACTAGCAAAATAAAATGTCTGGAGGTAAGTTTTATTGTTCTTTTTCTTAACTTTGGGAAGATTTCTGATGAATGAATTGGCAATGGTTATTGCACCTCATTGCAGCTACGCTCACTGGAGATATGCTCAAATGTGACCTATCTGTCAGTAATTTTTTCAAGAAAGTTCTCTACTTTTCAGGTTGGTGCTTTTGGGTTTTTTTTGTGCTCAAAAGCACTTAAGACCCTCAGATTAAGACACTGGAATCGGTACACAACCATATATGTATAGGTACATATATATATTCATGTACATGTGGGCATCTATGTCAAAAGAATGCAGTAAAGGTGTTTTGCAGAAGGGATGCCTCCCATTTTAAAGTAAAAAGAGGTACAGGACCAGATTCAGTCCTGAAAGGCGTCCAGTTTAGCTTTGTAGTGAGGATCTCAATGTGTAATCTGTTAACGTAGAATCTGTTTCATCATTTTTGGGTAAACAGGCCAACATTTGTGGAAATATGACAGCTTGATTTTAGACACTGGACAAATTCTCCTCTGAATTATTGTTGTTGTAAATGAATCGGAGTGACTGATGGTGTAGAAGACATAACCCAAGGCTACTTAGTATCAGTGTTCTTTAAAACACTGATGAGTTTTCTTTCCCAAAGAAAATAGGACATTGAAATGCAGAATATGAACTACGCAAAGCTTTAAAAGGTTTCAAGCAGTTCTTCGATCTTTGGTATATACTTTATCCTCAGGGAAACTGTCTGACTCTTGATCAACAGTCTGATTTGAGATAGGATAAATCAGGTGCCAGGAGCGCAGGAAATATCCTCTTTGTATGTCTGACCTTAGAAAGGCAGATTTACAGAAGGCCTTGAGGATCTTCCTCATTTTTCTGGTGGAGAGATTATGCTCCCATATCAGGCGAGACAGTTGCAGTCATGTAACTGCTCAAGCTACCCTAAAAATCAGGGCTGAGACTGTCACTGATAAGTAAACAGCTGTGCTGGATTCATTCTCATACTCTTTCTCGCAGTTGAGATATGCAGAACATACAAAAGAGATGCTAAATATACCTTGACTCTCTCTCTGTCTTTTCTTTAATATGATTATTTCTAAAAGACTTTTCCCTAATCTAATATAGTGCTGATGAAACTGTTGTCAGAGGGTTCCCCTTCCTTTGTGGCCTGGACAGAGCCAGGTTGAAAAAGTAATTGTGACTGTTTATTTTCATTCAGTGACACACTCTAACATTTTCTCCTTTTTTAACTGTTTTCCTGCTTTCCTTTCATTTCCTTCCATTTTGATGAAACAATTGATGTTGCTTATTTTTCTTCCCAATTTTGCTTTTGGAGCTTTCAGCATTTTCTTGCACTTGCTCTCCACTATTTTCATCTGCAAAATGATTCTGTCTGAAAGCTCTCATGGAGGTGGTCTGTGTTAGGGGAACAAATTCCTTTGTAAGAGTCATGTCAGGTCAGGTTCATTCTGCTCTGCCTGGAGCATCACAGTGACGCGTGATATCCAAGTAGTCCATAGAAATGAGACTTGGATCATCTTTCTTTCTCTGCCTTCTTCACATACCTGTTTCTGCCAAGGGAGCCATTTTGTCTGTTCTGCTCCTTATTTTCCAGTTTTTTCATTCTTTTTTACCCATTTTTCTGCTAAAGTCCTTAAAAAAAAAAACAAACAAACAACCACTCATGGGCATGTCCAAACATCTGTACTTTGAGGTTTTCTGATATTTCTCGTCTTCAGTCACAGGTGTGGAGATGACTTACCTGACTTCAGAGTCTCAGAGGGACAAAAACATGTAGTGCAGCATTTGGCATTAATGCCCTGTTAAGAAGTGAAATCAGAGTCCTGGTGTTACTCCACATCCAGAGTCCCATTTCATTTCTTTATATGACTTGATTTCCTGGGTATCATCTTGTCTCTCTCTTAATATTGTTCTTCAAGCCTCCCGGTCTATACAGGCTGTTCCTGCTCTCCCATTCTTTGTTTTTACCTGTTGCAGCAAAAGAGGAGACGTATTTTTCCACTGAGAAGTCATTTAACTCATGGCTTGTGTTTCTTTGGCCCTAACCAAGACGAGATTCCACTATGCTGACAGATGCACATACATAGAATTAGATTTTTTTTTTCTTTTAAAACAAAGGTCAGATTTTTTTTTAAAGCTAAGGAATGAGACAGGGAAATATTAAAATGTACAGATTTGTGATAGTATTTAGGTGATGATCTTCTTGTGTTTAACAGTTCTTTTTCCCCACAGATGTAACAGAGTACAAAGATTCCCAGGTTGGTAAGTCTCTGCAGCTCTGTTATACGGGGTTGTAGAGCTCACATTGAGAAGCATTGTAGTTACATTTGTATCAAACAAATATTAGTATGATTGAAAAAATATGCTTAGGGCTGGGCATGGAGCAACAACGTGAGACAGGTCAAGCCACAGAATGACACACTGATAGGAAAGGACATGGAATAACATGAAAGCACTCCGTATTTGTGATAAGATGAAGGAATATTTAAGTTTGTTTTGCTTCACTGATGGGCCAGCAGAATCAAATGCCCAGTGTACTAATGCCAGCATCAGAAAAGGAACATCTCAGGCAAGGATAGGGAAGAAACCAGTTAGCAAGCATACCTAGAGAACTCAGATGCCTTCACATCATCTGAGTCTAATGAAACTCACCTTTGGGTAGTTAAGTGGCTGAAGCCATTTCAGAGCTATTCCTGATTATATTTAGGTGCATGTCAAGAATAGGTGAGTGAAGCTCAAATCAACTTCAGTTCCCAAAATAGCTGTATTGGGTTAGACACAATGTTGTTCCTCCCAGGATTCTGTCTTCTGCAGTGATCAATAGTCCTGCTTGGAGATGTAATGTAAGAACAGTCAAATATAGAATGAACCTTCCATGACAAATGAAATGTCAGGAACTTCTTTGGATGGAGATAGTATCTGCATTTAATAGGTTTGATGGAATTTTGTGCTATACTGGATCTTCAGTGCAATATTCTCCTAACACTGATGTATTCTTTTAGCTCACATATACATTTATCCTCCATAACAACCTCTAACATGTAATTTACATAATAAGGACATTAATTTTTTTTATTTAAACCTGCTGTCTCAAAAGTTTATTTGCATCTTGCAGTTCTTGTGTTTCTTATGAGAAACGGTGAATGACTGTTGTCTTGTCATCTTCTCCAGCAAAGGTGTGCAATTTTTACACACCTTTATCATATGTACTTTCAGTTGTCTCTTTTCTAGGCTGAAGAATCCCAGGTATAAAAACGGTTGGAAAAATCATCCTAGGTAATAGTTACCCATGCTTTACTAACAAAATAGAATAACGGTCTCCACTAGTTTGTGGGAGGTCTGCTCTCAGACTGGAATTAATCTCTTTTTTCCTTAATGACTCGGGGGATAGGACAGAGCGAATGCTTATGGTATCTGCAGACAACAAACACGATAATAGCGGGAGTGCACCCTCTGCAGGGCAGAACTAGATTTCAGAATTCTTTTAGCAAGTTGGAGAAATAATTTCGGGGGAAAAAAGGTGCATAATAATAATAATAATAATAATAATAATAACAACAATAAAAGATATTTTTGTGTTTGGGTAGAAGCAGTTGTCTGTACAAATCCATCATGACAGAGATATTTAGGCAGTGGTAAACAGAACTAAAGCTGAAAAGTCGAACATAATTCAAAAAAGATTTATAGTGATGAAACAGGCAACTGTCAAACCAGTCTGTATAAAAAGGGAGATAGCCTGGCAAGGCTGACCATATGTGTTCTCTAGCTCATTTTGGTAGGACACAGCCGGAGTATGGTGCCTGTTATTGATCACCTCATTTAAAGGAGGATGTGGCTTATTTTGTGATCCACAGAATCACAGAATCACAGAATGGTAGCGGTTGGAAGGGACCTCTGTGGGTCATCTAGTCTAACCCTCCTGCCGAAGCAGGGTCACCTACAGCAGGCTGCACAGGACCTTGTCCAGGCGGGTCTTCAATATCTCCAGAG
>Ga0065711_1031959_pt1 | contig 28319 bp, 16 predicted proteins | sample Hoacrofraction12_FD_59098 | JGI IMG/M metagenome (GOLD analysis project Ga0065711, IMG submission 59098) | Hoatzin crop microbial communities from Cojedes, Venezuela - Epithelial fraction 12 v2 (version 2) | ecosystem: Host-associated > Birds > Digestive system > Esophagus > Crop | place... | reverse complement strand
AGGCTGATTTTTTTTTTTTTTTTTCTTTTTCTTTCTGCACTTTACAATTTCCTTTTCACTTCAATGTCACTATAAATGTTTATATGGCATGCAAGTAACCTCTTTCAAGTCTAGAGCTTAGAGGAAATGGAAAAAGCAACCCCAACTATCTTGTGCTATTCAGATATATCCAAAAATATCCCCAGGCCATAGTGTCTTGTTTCTCTTCTGATGGCAAACATCTTGGCTGGTCTTTAGCAGCTGCAATGTGTCTTCATTTTGTGATCTCTTCTGCAGTGCCTCTGTGAGCTCTTCAGAACCTGCCTTCTTTAAGCAAGCTCCAGTCATTTTCTGGAAATTGCAATTTTTTTTCTTGTGCCATCTGCCATTGGAGTAAAACAGTGCCCCAGAAGACATTGCCTTGTGCTTGCAGTGCCTTAAATCGTATGGCAATCACATGGTTCTTAGATGTAGAGCCTACCCTTCAGAGCTGCTAGTCTCGGTCAAGCAGCCATCGCTCCTTCTCAAATTAAAGGATTCTAAATTCCCATGCCAAATAATTTCATTTAAAGTTATGATTATTTTCTTGCCCGTCTCTTTCTAAGATCTTTGGCCACATGTTCAAGTGTATCTCGGCAACTCTGAAAGTTGAAAACCTGTGCTGAAAACAGACGGTTAAATAATCCTTTCGCTTCACCTTTCAGGACATTGCCATTATGGGCACATCTCGCATGGGTATTCTGAGACTCATGATAAAACCAGGAGGAGACAGTGCCACTTCAACGTGCAACTTCCCTTTGTCAGGATGTTACGTCTAAACAAATTTCTTAGTTTTGTTTGTTCTATTTATTTGTTTTTTTTGGTTTTTTTTTAAATGATTTTCACGTGAGACTATACAGGGAAATGCTACATAATCCTGCCTGGTAAAACCTGCTTTTAAAGAAAGACTTTACAAATATAGGGAAAAGAGAAACACAAGACACAGCAATATTGTCATTCAGGCCCCTCCCTCCCATTCTCTCTTTCTTTCTTTCTTCCCCTCTGTCTTTTACTTTTTACCACATCACCATTTTATTTCAAAATAACAGAGGATGCAGCAGACATTTACAAGAGTTCTGTTCTTCAGCCTGCTTAAATAGTTTAACCACAGCAGGAGCTCGTAGTTGGCAAAAAGAGCAGTAGTTTATTATAGAATATTCTCTAATAGTCTAGTTTGGTTAACAGAGAGAGAACTGTATTTGTTTATTATTGTGGAACTTCAAGAGAAGATTTCTTTTATAGGCATTTTTGAAAAAAAGTAGCCATCTGTGCCTGAGCACACTCCCCGCTTATAAAACTTAGCAGCTTCTTTTGTAGGATGTTTCAAATTCTGCTGTATTTTATAGAATTCATTTCTCTGCGTTTCTCTCAGTATATTTGGAAAAAAAATGCCTTTAAAGCAATATAAACCGCTATGGCCTTTGATTAATTTCAGATTATAAAACGCGGGGACCAAATGCTGATGTTTCTTACTATCAGAAAAAAATCCCACTCATTAAGAAGGTCCCTGAGTAAAAATCCCAACATCACAAACCGTTCAACACCAGAAAGGTTTGAATGCTAGGATGGACTTTCAACTTTGCAATTAGACTTCAGCTTCACGGGGGCAGAAGAGCTGTATTTTGCTCCAGGAGATTTGCATTCATGGAAGCTTGTGCTACAGTTTGTGCAGGCTGTGCCACGCGCTGCTGGCGCTCCAAAGGTTTCTTACGTTCTACTTCTGCTCACAGCGCTGAGGAACTCGAACGCTGAGGGCTTTCATGTAGCTGCACATTGTCACCCACTTGTATTTCCTTTGATAATCCTGTGACAGTACACACCACATTAAAACACAGTTCCTTTCTGTTTTCATGCCTGAGTAGACGCACTGACTCACTCACTGAATAATGTCATCAGATCACATGCTGGCAATTGTCAAAGCCTGGCTCTGTGCGGTTTCTGTGTGGTGAAGAAAAACAGCTTTCCAAAAAGCCCCCGTGTTCTGTAGTCGAATAACATACGACAAAAATACCAAATTCTTGTCTTACCTTTGCTAGGCCAGTTGGAGTGAGAATGACACTGATCTCTAAAATTAGAGCTGTATATATGATTTGGCAGAGAAACATTTTGCTGCTGCAGGGTGTATTTAATTTCAAGATGTGTTTCCACATCACAAGAAAATGGTGACTACATTGTTTTGGCAAACTGAATCCATCCAAAGTTACATGTGATGGGTGGAAGAAGAGAAAATAATTTCTGTACCAATATTGAAAGAGCACAGTGTGAAGAGCACAAAAGAATATGGAGAAGGAGGAAAAGTCATGAAATAGAGCTGGAACCTCTGTTGATGGAAATAAAATTACTTCACTGATTTGGATGAGGTCTCTCTAATTACTTCAGCAGTGGAACCTGCTCTTGAATGGAGACTGTTGTTAAATTTCCTGGCATCGTACAGAATAATCACCTAGGGAATCTCAAAGTGTCTCTGTCAAAAACATGGGAATTCGCAAAGAGGAAAAAGTTTGCACAATCTAGTTTATCTCCCTGTTAATATAGATTTTGTCTCCGTGGTATAGCTTCTAAAACTTTGTCGGGCTGTACTGGGCACTGTACTGTATTTCACGTGTCATTTGCTTCCGAGACTTGAAAACTACGCCAGACAAAAAAAAATCACAGATTATTGGCAATAGGTTTCCTTCCCAATACTAAGTACATGTAGAGACACAACCATTTACATGACTCCAGCATTTTTTTTCTCTGCCTTTCTGTTTTTTTCTGAAATATTGACACGTAGCTTTCTTCTCATTTTACTCTCTTCAGGTAAAGCCAGATTTAGGTTTTTTGAACAATGGGAAATTTGAACAGAATAGTAAGAGAAGATTTCTAGGGTGGTAACTCAACTCATAAGTTCTCTTTTCAGAAGTGAAGGTGCATTATCTGCCTTATGCCTAAACCAACCACATACAGAAAAAGATGCCTGCAAAATCCTGTTGCTATCACCTCCTCTTTACAATTCCTTTTGTACATTGTATGTCCTTGTGCGCAGAGTCACTGTTGCAGGATTTTTGTACCTCTGGATTTAATTTAGGATTAGCCTCTTAATCTGTATTCTCCAGTTAACAGCATGCTATAATCAATTGCTCATTAATCATTCTTGACATGTATTCAGCTAATTAGCAAAGCAAAGCTAGTAGAGAGAGTCTTTTGCTGTTATAGGTAAGCTTTGGCCAGGTTATACCTTCAGCTGGTTATCTTTATGCAAGTATCTTTATTTCATCACTAAAATTTCTATATCGATATGTTTCCTTGAGTGGTATGTTGTATTTTTCTCCTAGAGACATGGATGGGTGCAACCCAAAGAGCATGCATAGCTGAATATTTTGAATACCATGATCAGCTGTGCCAAACTTTGAACTTGCACATGATATTATTCACATCCTTTGGCACTTTAGAATGGAGTACCTGTGTCTTCATTTCATTTTCCTTTTCAAATAAAATTCTGTTTGTTTGTCCTTGTTTCTTCATTCCTTGCTATTCCTTTGTTAAATGTTCTACCTGTGCTGAATAAGCTCTCGTAAGACAGCATATAGGTTCCCCTTTGAAGATGGGCATTTGGAAATTCTACAGGTTACAAGGCATGAGAAGTGGTTGAAAAGCCACAGAGATCTGTGAGAAGAGTCACCACCTCCCAAAGGACTGACAGCCGTCTGCTCTCCCGCATGCCTGTCAGTAGGGCTCAGTGACTGCGAACAAAATTATCAGGTGTGCTGTAGGATGCTTTTTGGGGTAGTTCCAGAAGGCCGGCTGCACTGCATGTGTAGCGTGGCTTGGAGTTACATGGGTTCCTTGCTTGTGTCCAGGTGGGAGGGCGAATGCAACATATTCTGATCCTGGCTGTACCCCAGTTTTGCACAGCTCTCTGATACACTTTTCCTGGAACAAGAGAATAATCACTTTGCTTGCATGGATAGATTTCTTGCAGCTAATATATTTATGTGTTTACAAAACAGGCAGTATCGTGCAGTAGTGCAATCAAAGTGCTCTTGATGCTCTTCATATCTTTATGGAAGTTTTGAAACAAGAAAATACCTAAAAGCTTCCTCTGGGACATCTCGCTTACTGACCCCTGAGTTTAGGCACATTGCTGCTTATCAGCATCCTTTGTTTGCAGTCCAGCTGGAATCTTACTTCACATGACAGAGCCTACTGAGCTCATGCTGTAAGATTTTGCTCAGAGACCTGTTTGTAAGCCTACTTAAGAGCTCAATAGTTTGGCTACTGTGTCTCCTCCAGCTATTACATTTTCACTTGTAATATCAAAAAGCAGTCACATTTCTCTGACATGATTATTTGTTTTTAAAGCTTTTCTTCCTCGGCTTTAAGATTTTGTTACTCTCCAGATGTTTGCCTATTTTTAACTGACAGTGCTGGTTCTATTTTTTAATAGGGATACAAAGTAAACCAGAATATTCAAGATCGCAACATATCAACTCCAAGTTGTTTATTCCCTTTCCTCCTTTTCCTAGCCCAAGACTCCAGCTGTCCTTTACTCTTCAAAATGTATTGGCAGGAGTTTAGTAAGTTTGTTAGTTAGTTTCTTTGGACCTCAGATACTTAGCAGCTAGTACCCACAAACTGGCGATAGCTTTTGTTTCCTTCTCTGTTCTACCTGTGGTACCCACTTCTTAGCCTGTAAACAATTCTCTTTACACCTCTGTTAACTGAAGCTATTATTTTTCCTGTGATCTCTGGCTTTGGCAACTCCGCTATAATATTAACATTAATAGCAATGCCTTCCCATCTTATTTGTTGCGTTGTCCTTTTCCCTCTACCTAAACCTTTGACCTTTCCTGTTCCTTTCAAATGGGTCAAACACAAATAATTTCTAAATGCTTTAGAATGTTTCAGTATTGTAGCTACCTCTGTCTGGCAGGAAAACACTCTCAGAGCACCTTCAAAGATCCATCTGGTGTGTAAAAGATGATTTAAACACCAAACAACAAAAGCACCTGTAGAGTCAGACCTTAGAGACACAAAATAACTTTGCTAGTCGTGGTCTGAGCAAACTGAACTCCACTTGATCCAGAACCATAGCTCCGCTACATTGCTGGTCTCTAGGGAGCCTGACCAAGGCCCAGTGAGACTAAATCTTACTTCAAGCCTCTTACCAATGTTCCTTTAAAGATAGTGCTACAACTGCCCACCTTGTCCTCTTTTTAATCTGACCCATGAGCAGTGCAAACTAGCTTCCACAATTGTCTTCCACTAGCTTTCACAAGGGTGTGTAGTGATAGGACAAGAGGGAATGGCTCTAAACTAAAAGAGGGCAGATTTAGATTAGATATTAGGAAGAAATTCTTCCCCATGAGGGTGGTGAAACACTGGAACAGGTTGCTCAAAGAAGCTGTGGCTGCCCCCTCCCTGGCAGTGTTCAAGGCCAGGTTGGATGGAGCTCTGAGCAACCTGGTCTGGTGAAAGATGTCCCTGCTCATGGCAGGGGGGTTGGAACCAGATGATCTTTAAAGTCCCTTCCAACCCAAACCATTCCATGATTCTATGACTCCTTTCAGTAACCTTAAGTGACCCCTCTTGGATGTCTCCAGTTATGCACTGATGGTCATATTTACAATCGTTCTGTTCCTGTCTTTAGTTTCTAATTTTATGGTGCTTTCAACATAACAACGTGATGTTTAGCAGCTGCTTTGGCTTCCATCTCTTCTGTTGGGTGGTTGTATGCAGTGGTAGAATAATAGTTTCACCCACCTGTAGACAACTGTTATTTCAATATCTGTAGTATCTGGGAAAATACAGATGATGTGTGACTTGTGTGTCTTATGTGACAATGTTGAGTACTAGTCTATATGTTGGTAACTGAAATCAAGACGATATCATTATCAGAGGAAAAACTCATGAGGCATGACGCTTTGTCTGTGATTTCTGTTGTGATTTGAGTATTTCCATCACATCCTGTATAGCTTATGTCACAGCAGTGAAGCATTGGAATAATGAACACTTATAAAACACATCAGTACATAGGAAAATAATTTTTTAAAAGTAAAAAATAGGTGAAAAAAATGCTCTTTCAAAGGCAGGAAATCAATTGACAAAGCTGTATCTAATCTTAACAGTCATTAGGCCTAAAAAAATAGTTACCTGTGAGAGCTCAGCAAAATCATTAGCAAATTTACTCCTAGTATTTTGCAGAGAGTATTTCATTACTGAAGCTTTTAGCTTTCATTGTTTGTAGAGATATATTCCATACAAGTCAATATTTGATCTCAAGCAACAGTGAAGATGTAGAACAATAATTCTTACCACCATGATATTAAAATTATTCTGCGTAATACTACGTTAATTGTCTCCATAATTACTGCAACATATTGAAATGGCCTGATGATTTTCAGGGAGCAAAATCAAGACAGGAGTCTGGTCTCTGAAAGAGAAAGGGAAAGATTGCTTTAAACACTAGTTAGATAAATGCTCTGAAGGTCAGATTCTCAGGGTTGCTTCGCTGACTTTTTGTTTCGGGGAGTGTGGGGAGGTGATAGATTTTTTTTTTTCAATAAATGCATGCTTTCCAGAGGTCTTCCCTAAGGATTACACTTTTGTAGCTTGCAGCCTGTCCTTGAACCCCTGAGGAAGCACGGTTGTGCTCTGCCCTATAGAGATCCATTTGTTTGTCTTGTGTAAGCCACTTGTGGGAGTCCTTACTGTGAGCAGGAGAAAAAATGTTGATTCTTATCCCCTGAACACTGGTTTTAACCTGATTATAGCCAAAGTCGGAATCAGACTCTTTGTCTCTTCATCTGAATAAAGAAAAAAAATTCCACTGGAGGCATTCAGTATTAATGGTTTATTGCATAGCAATAAATACTTACTAAGGATATATTTATTTACTAATAATACATACATCTTGTCTTGAGCAATCTCTTTAGTTACTTAAACCAGAATATACGTGATTCAACATTGGCTCTTAGTAAACAAGTCATAACAAGCCACGAAATCCTGGCATATATTAATTTGCTTTATTTCATTTACCTAAATCAGATAATGATAAATCTATGTTTAGAATTAGAATTGCAAGGAAGAAGATAAGGTCGATTAAAAACCAAACACAGCAGTTTTAGAATGACCGAGGCCTTGGTGAAAAGCCTAAAAACATAACATGTCTTTTATTTAACAGGGAAAGTTGGAAAATCTGGTTTTGAAGGCTGTTTATGCTACATATATAGGTATATAACTGATAAAGTGAATAATCAGTGAATCTTCCAGCTTAGAAAGTTACTTAGGGAAATCAAAGGATTTAGATGGAGGAAAGGAGACAAAACATTTGTTTTTTCTTTAATTTTTGTAGGTTTGTTAGGATTAATATTATAAGATCCTGGATAAAAATAAAGCTATAGCAGTGGGGTCTGATGATCTGGGTTTCATTCATTAAGAGGTTTTCCCTAACTTCAGCTATAAAACAAATTTAGGCATTGTGTCTGCTCTGTTGGATTCTAAGCCCTCCAGCTCAAAACCTGCTGTGAACATTAATGAAGACCAGCAGATACAGAGAAATGATGTACCCTGATTGCAATCAGAATCATGAATTAGAAATTGATGTACTGCAGAATAGCAAAGTAGGTATTCAGTAGTAAATCAGATGAGAGGAAGTTTATGATGACAGTAATGATTAACTTGATTTTCCCCCCGATTCTTACACAATAAATCACTGTATTTTACCAGCCAGATATATTCTCAAATATGTACCTTATATTTGGCTAAATTTAGGATAGTTTGGAAATTTTCATTGTTTTTAGTTTTTTTTTGGTTTGTCTATGTGTTTGAAATCTTTCTACCTTTACACAAAGATTAACTGAGTGAAATAGAAATCTGAGGTTGCTTGTGAAAAGAAAGGAGAAAAGCCTCTGAGTAATTTTGATATTTATAGTTATAAAGCATTACAATCATGCACTGACATTTCCAAATTGGAAAGTGTTTTGACTTAGAATGGGAGATACAGTTAGCAAGAACTCCTGAAAATCATGCATTTGTTCAGAAATCTAAATATAGATGGCAAACCTCCTTCCTGATCAGTGTCGTGTTTTAAACAGCCATTAAAAAAAACCCAAACCTGCCTACTGGGAGGAAGGAAAAGGACTGCAGAAGGGCAAGCTGCTGCTGTCTGGTCGTGCAGCAGAGTTCACACGGGGTTAGTACCGTCAGCTTCCACCTGCCCTTTCTGCAGCTGGTGGCTCTCGCAGCGGCAGAAGTGACAGAATATGCACGTGTAGCATATGTGTTGAAGCAACTCGCAGTGATTTGTGGTTTAAGCTAATATGCCAGGTGAACTACAATGGCTGAGGAGCTGGCAGAAAATAATTTCATATGTCATATAATTTCAGTGTCATATCACTGGGAACTGGGTTAATAAATTCCTAAATTGCGATAGCATGGTTAGTTTGGACTTACAGGGGTACACTTTCAGCAACACAGAATTTGCCCTCAGTGCCTGATGAGCACATCTAGTTCTCAAGGAATCCATAAGCTTTAAAAGACAGGCTATATGATCCATATATTGTTTGAAATCAAGTCTATCTACCCTACAAAGATGTTGACTTTTATTCTCTATATGTCTATAGAAAAATTCAAAATTTTTTTTCTTGCTTATTCTTACCTCGTGGAATTGCATAAAAGTATGTTTTCACCTTTTAAAATATTTCTAAATATTAACAGAGAGTCTAAGGGACCATCAGACTAGTGAGAGGGATTGTGCCTACAATTAGCTTCAGTATTTGACAGCATCCATTCGTGCTGCATATTTCAGAGGAGTATGGTTTTCTGATGATGGTGTTGTCTACAGTGCCTTTAGTATTGCTCTGAAGAGCAGGTACTGAGTGCACACTCACACAAGTGTTGAACTGTTGTTTCTTGGGGTGTCTAAACAAGACAATAATTTTCCTTGGCTGTCTCCAACGTGGAATGATTACCCTGACACAGAAGTTCAGCATAAATTCTTTCAGTCACTCTTATTGCATAAGTGTTCAAATACTAAAAGTTAACTGCTAGATTAAATTAATTACCTGATGGAGAATGTTTGTCATGAGGTCTCATTTTCACATTGTATAATTCTACAGATATGAAATATGAATAGCAGCTATTCAAAATAACTCAAAATAGCCCATACAGGTTATTGCTCCCTTGAAGGAGAAATGTTAAGAAATAGTAAATATGTATGTTTTAAGTCTAATTTTTATGAACCTATCTTAGTTATATTTGCTTTTTGCTGGAATGTACTTGTGAAGGCTTCTGATGTGAGAAGCACATCAACATCATGAGGCTATCAAGTAGCATAAACCAGGTGGTCTAACAATTAAAAAATAGAGCACAAATTGCATATTAAATGAGTTTTGATTGGTCGAATCAAACACAGTTCTCCTAGAGCCAGAACTCAATTTCTTACCAGCATGATTGAGAGATTGACCTGAGAACTTTGCGTGCACAAATTTTCATAAGTGGACCATTATTGAAATAGATTGAAATAATCTCATGTTAGCATGAGAAAATACATGTGTTAAATAACTCCTCCCTCCCCAGTTCTGTAGATGTGACAACTTAGCACTGACCTGTGGCATACTAAATAGAAAAGAGTTACTTTATAACCCCCCCCTTCAAAAGAAGTTGTTGTTGGTTTGGAGATTATACATTTGTTGAAATATACAGCTGAAACACTCTGCACTATGAGAATCTGAGTTAAAACCACAGAATAAGTTTTAAAAAATGAATTGGCTAAAAAAAAGAATTTCTGAGCAACTGAACAACAATTACATTTTAGTTGAAGTTAACTTTAAAAATATGTGGAGAATATTAAAGTAGAAAAAGTATTTATTTTTGATTTTTAAACAAAATGAATGATGTCAGAAATACCAACTGATTTAGATTTGACTTTTTCAAAGTGAGAGTTTTCATTTCAAAATCATATTTTTAATTCAAAAGATCTCACCTATCTCAGATACATGAATTTAGGATAAATCTTTGAATGTACAGTAGAATCTACAACAATTATAATTTTGATTATCAATGACTTCAATATTTCCATATTCTAACAATAATAAAGTGGAAGATAGTTTCACTTCAGAGAAGCAGCACTGGTAAGAAGAAACAATTCTCACCATGTCTTATCCTCTCAATTACAAACATATTACATTTCTTCCCTGGAGTCATGGAAACTATTTACAACCTGACAACAAAACTAAGCCTACAATATTCCTGAATAAAGAATGTAAAATCACAGTGACAATGATACAATCATGTCTTATTCACAAATATTTTTGGCTCTTCTGCAAATCTCAGTAGTTACAGACATAATTTAATTTCTTGGAAGAATCCTAGTCATCTACAAAGAAACAGGTAAAAACCATTCGTACTGCAAGTATAAAAACTCATGACAAAACTCTACTCTATCCTTTTACTCTGAATATAGTAATTATACACATAAATGATGTCAGAAATATCTATCTACAAATTTCTGTGAGAGTATTGGTCCAGCTTACCTCTTTGGGCAATGTTGCATGTGTTAAATAGAAACAAAGACTTGATGTTAACCTTGAATTTATGCTGCTTTGAGTAGAACAGCAAACTCCAATCCCAAATTCCCATTGCAGTTAACCATGTTTGGACTAATTGCATTTAAACTACTTTGCAAACCCTATACAACAAACCTTTTCAATTAGAAAGCTAAACCTGTACTGAAAGGGTGCATTAAACAAAGAACAAAGTAATTTTTTAATCTGTAACGATAGTCATAACAGTAATGATTTTTTAGTCTGTAAGGGATATTCTTGGGTTTCTCCTGTAATTGCAAATGTTAGGCAAAGAGTTCAGCAGCCTTTGGAAGCTATCTTAGTGTACCGTGTACAGACCTCGGGGGGATACTAACCTGTTCCACGTACTCTTCCCTTTCCTTCGGGTGTGCTCATTTCTGACAATCCAGGAAGTGAAATATCCCTTGAAAGACCAATTTGCTGGAATAATTTTATCAGAGAGCCAGATCCTAAGTTGTTTGGGTTTCTTTAAATCATCCAGTCTTTCCTTAAGTGGATGTCATCCGTTATCATTCATTAAGCCAATCTGGAATCATGGTGTCTCTGATTAGCCTCTTGGATTGACATATTCCCAGCTAAATGGAACAGAAGAAATTCACCTTGTGGCAGTGACCGAAGGCACTTACTATAAAGTTCAGCAATACTGAGATTGGCAGCAGTGTTACTGCCCATACCACGCTCCAGGTGGGCAGTTTCAAAAATAAGGTTTGAACATGGTGATGTGCTGCTTGGGGGGAGGAGGTAGAAAATTCAGGAGTAAAGTTAAGCCCGGGAAGAAGGCAGGGGTGGGGGGGAGGTGTTTTAATAGTTTTTTGTTTTGTTTTCTCGTTGTCCTACTCTGATTTTGATTGGCAATAAATTAAACTTATTTCTCCAAGTGGAGTCTGTTTTGCCCGTGACAGTAATTGGTGAGTGATCTCTCCCTGTCCTTACCTCGACCTGCAAGCCTTTCATTGTGTTTTGTCTCCCCTGTTGAGCTGAGAAGGGGGCGTGATAGGGCAGCTTTGGTGGGCACCAGGTATCCAGCCGGGGTCAACCCACCACAACCCTATAATAAAATCATACAAGTTATTATTTTTCCTCATCTTTCATATAATTTCTTTTTTTAATATGAGGCAAAAGATTTGATGATGAAATAAAGGATATGGTGCCTACTTCATCCTCCAACTTAGGCATGACTGCCTAACTTTCCCCAGTCCCATTACACCTGGGTCTTTCTAGAAAGGAACCTTGATGAATTTTGTCTGACCGCTGTCGATCATGTGTCATCACTGTAAAGGAATAGGACAGGGCTGAGGTTATATGGAGCGTGGCAAGCACGCGCTCCCTTGTATGATCCTTGTTATTCGTGATTCAGCCAGGTTTTCTCTCTGCAAGTCTCATCTGGGTGGCAAAACAGCCAGCATTGAGGTGTTTCTTGTCAGCAGGTAATATGGCTGGACAGATTTTACCATCAACCCCGGTCCCCAAGCCCTCTGCCATAGTAGTTAGGCTGACTTTGCTGTGACAGGACTTCATTTTTATTGATTACACCCGTGATGACTTTGGCATGTCCAGTTTAAATGTGATGTTTGAGTTTTTGAAAACTCCAGTATGTGGTTTACTTTTTGAGACCATTATGTCAGAAAGCTCTGGGTAGCAGGAGATAAACAAAACCAATTTCTACCTGTCAGGGAACACGTTGCATGTCCTGTCTGCAGCGCGTGCCCTCAGAAGTTGGGTATTTTAGAGCCAAATGTCACATCCAGTTGTTTGTTTTCTGTCATAACCTGAGTTTCTGCTACGTGACACACTGGATTCTGTTCAGCTATTCGCTTTCTGTTAACTTCCTTTTGAGAAGGAGAAAATAAATTTTGAAATATTTTGGTGAAGGTCAAAAGAAATAACCTTCAATGTAACATAAACAGAGTGTTTCAACAGACTTACTTTGAGCAGCATCATCCCCCTCTCAGTGGTGTCCTCTGGAATTCAGCAGGAATGAACGTGGGGTAAATGAACTGATACAGACCTAGACCGAAACCGAGAATCATGGAAAATGTTTCCTTCCTCGTGCGTCCTCTTTCCATTTGATCTTTTGGGGACAGATCTCTGGGGTAACTCGGGATTTTTCTTCTACAGCCCATGCTTTGTGTTCTGATTCATGGGATTTTTCTACATATCTTGCATTGTCTGGCCTGATCTATCTTCCAAGCTCTTACACTGCTGTGCACTTGTCCTTTCTCTCTTTCACATCAACTTTCTTCTATTTCCCTCTGTGTGTACGCACCCCCTCAGGTACCAGGTATGGTTTTCTTTTTACCCTGCCTTTGGTAGGTCTGGTATTTTATGCTATTTCAAGAACTTCTGGCTTTTTGTAATGTGGGAAATGTTTCTTCTAGCTCCAGGGAACTCAGTTTTGGTATCCATCCCCTGTTTTAAGCAGAAGTAAGTTAAGCAATAAGTTTTGAGTAAGTATTACAGCTAAGCCGTCATTATCCTTCACCTGACACATACCTGTTGGAGGTCTTGTCAGCAAGGACAAGCCTGATATGGCAGGTTCTGGAAGCAGATGACTAGAGCTTCGCTTCTGCTATGGAGGATCTCTGTCTTCATCCCTGAAAATGTGCACCTAGAAAAATTTCTCGTGTTTTGCATATACACAGAAAAAGTGAGATGACAGAACAAGAGAAAAAAATGTATGTGTAAGTTTAAATAATTACACGTAGAGCCATAGATACTTTTGTATTTGAGATCTCAACAGAATTTGCCAAAAGTATGTATCTAAGTACTACATTTCATAAGGTTAAAATCAGAGGGTTTCTGTCTCACAAGAGCATATTTTAACTGAACTTTCTGAGGCTTGGTTTTGACTGTCATAGGAAATCTTGGCTGGGGCAGGTATAAGGAATTTTTCTTGCGATGAGGCAATATTTCCTTTTTCCAGCACTTCTACAAAACCATTGTAAATTTCCATAGCTACAAAATGTTTCATGCCAGAGTATGGGGTAGTGTAAATCAGCAGGAGTTCTGTGATAGAAATGGAACTAGACTGATTTATACAAGCCGAGGATCTTGTCCCAGATCTTCAAATGGCAAAATATATTTGCACTATTCAGTTACAATATGCATTTCACTTTTATGAAGTAAATGCAGACTACTGTGCACAGATGTTTTTGAACTATGTTTTTCACTGGTTGGCTTTGTCAGCTATTTCATTTAAAACTGCAAAACTATTTCTCATCCTCTTTGAGCACAGCCCTGCAAAACGTACATTTCAGTAAGTGATTGAAACTTTCCATTTAATTTGATGCAAAACCTTGTTTGAATTTCCCAGAAGAAAAATCAGTTCCTATTTCTTTTGGTGAGTGACTGAAGTTTTGAAAATCTTTAAATATTGGAGTTCTAGTAAGTATGCATACAGAACTGTGGACTGGTAGTTTAGAAAAATAGTGCAAAAATGTTATATTAACGTGTTTTTTTCTTAAAGTGTGTGCCAATTTACTTCAGATTCTTCAGAAATATTGATGACGAACAGGTCAACATATCAAAGCCTACTAAAGATTTTGAGAATGCTAACCTGTACCTTTTAAAGAAACATGGAGTGAAATTCTTGCTCTGTTAAAATGAATCGTGCAACTACAATAATTACACCTTGATCAGGGAAGTACTTTTACACTTTACATTTTACATTTTTCTGAATTTTGAAATGTTCACAGTGAAGCAGAAATAATACCAGTATTCTTTGTTCAAAGTTTGGACTGTATAAAATACTAAAATGAAAGACATACAACATATTCACACTGGAACATAATAAGAAATTATAGAAGCTTGCAACTGTTTGAAAGTTATTGAATACATAGACCGTCTACTTGAAATGCATTCTGAAGCCATTCTTACTTAACAGTACTTAGAGAATTGCCATCAAAAATGATCTAAAATTAATTACGCTTTTTCAAAAATTGCATTCTTTTAATAAGCGTGTGTGATTATGTGTGCATGCTCATAAATTTATCTTTTGGTGTTCATTAATAACTTGGAAAGATAGTCGTAAATGGTAATAAAAATGGAAAGCATGGATTTTAGCTTTATTTCTTATTTTTACATTTCATGAAACATTCTTTGTTGCCATTTAAAACTACTTAAAAATCAAGACACAGAAGACAGACCAGATGAAAACAGCAGATTTTTTGCAGTATGGAAAGCAGAGTGCATTTCAACCCAGGCGGGCCTGCTCAAGCATGAGGACTGCTCCATGGAACAGTGGCGTTCTGTGCTGTGTGACCTGAATTGCTGTGCTGAACGACATAATTCTGGTTCCAGCAGCGAGTGGCCCAGTTATGCCAGTTTTCCAGGCTGCATGACCCCGCTTGCTTTGAAAGACTGAAGCCGATGCCTTGCTGAGGCAACTGTGCTACCCCCAGTACACACGGTGCCTTCCTCAAAAACTGGCCTGGGTACCAACTTGTGGCGTGAGTTTATGCTCATTCGACATACTCTGGGTGATCTGTAAAGAAAATATATCTAGTCCCGGTTATTCATTTCAATTCAATTCTTTTTAGGGAAAGCTTTAATTGAAATATTTATAGATTGCATGGTTGGATCACAGCTGACTTACCTATCAATCATTTCCTCTACTGGGCTCTTTTCCATCCCAGTCTTCTTCAGACAAATGGAGACGAGGGAATAGATTCTGTGTTTTTATTCGCTTTGAATAGGAATCTTAGTGTCTTATCTTAGTGTTGAAATTAAAATTATTAACAAAAGTAATTTCTGACTTGAAAATAATAAGAAAAAATTGTTTGACCTCATAGGAATAGGTTTCAAACCAAATACAGTACAGAAATCCTAAAACTGTAAAACATACATAGCAATCTGTATGATTGGTGCACATGCATTTGGTATAAGCTGTCTCTTTCTCTCTGTAAATATATTTGTGCAAATTAATTCTGTAAAATTTTATCTCTGTCCTTGATTCAGGACAGAATTCATATGGACAGTCATTCCATGATGTGTCAGGCAGACGTTCGCATGGAGATACTGAGATAAAAACCAGTTGTCTAGTTATCATTTTGTGTGTAAGTATAGATTCTAATATGTAACCAGATGAATGACAATTTTCTTGCATATTCTTAATTAAAAAGAAGATAAACATAGATACTCCAAGTCTAATTTTGTCCTAAATTTGGTACAGTTAGTGAAAAGAAGGAAGGTTTTATATATGCGGATGTTTTTATCTTTTCAGTCAGGTAGGATTGTTTCCATGATAAGCCTTATACTCTGCATTTTTACAGTTAGAAACAAAACCTTAGTGAAACTGTCTGTATGTCTTTGTCCCTCACATGGAGAAGATACATCCATTAAACCGCTGTCCATCATCCTTTTCCACCTTTGTTTTTACCACCCTGACAAGATACAGTCCAGCAAATCACTGAAGTGCATTTGAATGTTGAGAAACCTATGAATAATCAATGTACTTGAAAGACGACTGTTTACATAAAGTTAGCATGATGAATGTGTGTGTGCATGGTCAGGACTGGATCTTCCTAATCTTTACACACGCGCTTATAGGCTTAGAGACTCAGTGCTGTCTGATAAAATAATAACAAAAATTCTATGGGCTTCATGAAAAAGTTTTATTAAGAGGAGGAACAGACACATCTATGTTTAAAGACAGTCTTAAATAGACTGAAATAATAAGAGTATTTAACATCCTGACTCTATAAATAGTGTTGTGAATAATATTTTGGGGATCACCGACTTTACCTTGTCAATATAGTATACTTCAGAATTTTCATCTATTTCAGTCGTAAACAGGAGTCATAGCTTATAACATAAAGAAATAAACAGGGACTTTCGCTAGAATAGTTGATTTTACAGGCTATTGTAGAAACTCCTGTCATAGCCAAGGATATGTCAGCATTTCCATTTCCAAGGGTTTATAACCACACTGTAAAAATGAGTTTTAGGCTGAAACTTGCCAGATAAAGTCTCAGCTCAGAACCAAACTATTTTAGAAAAACACGTTTTCATAGCTATATTTTCTTTTCTGTATTAAAATTGAATGTTTTATTTTAGTTGCTGTAATGAGCTCTACATTTGATATTTTGTTAACAAGAGTTCTGAGCTGCTACCTAGAGCCCCGTCCTCGACGTATCAGTGGGTGCACATCATAATGAAAGAGGGTGGAAATTTTTTCACAGTTTCCTGTGCACAACAGGTATGCATATTTTTTTTCCTTCTCCTGATTCTGTGGAGGTTGAAGAGGCCCAGGTTTAACCCAAGAGACACTGTGCAATTTTGGAATGCTCATACTGGAAACTTAGACAGCTGAGCTGGGTCATCTTAGTCACAGGACTTACTGCCTCAGCTGATGCATTTTGTGACTGAACCTAAGCTGCTTCTGAACTTAAGTTGTTGTTGTGAGGTGGGTTTTTTTTGTTTTTTCTTTTTTAACTGCACCCATCTGAGTTTAGTCATCCCAAGCTTAGCGCAAAATATACACCACGCAATAAAATCCCTGGCCACATTCTACATGGATTTTCCCCTACAGCAGCAGTCATTTTTAAATCCGTATTAGCACCTCTTAAAAGCACACTGGATAGAGACCAAGCAGCCTCCAGGTAAGCAAACACTTATTAGGTTACCTCTACAAGACTTCATTTTTCCATAGCTTCTGGATATTTCCAATATCTTTTTGAAAACATGGTGATTCCTTGTCTTCGAAGGACAGGAATTAAATGGGTGGTATATTAATAATCTGCTATTTGTGAATATCTCCATATATGCCTGTGAAGTTGTCCCTAGAGAGAGAGAAAACAGACTAAAGTCACTGTACAGGCACATATTTTTGTATTAACATTATGAAGATCATGCTGTCATTAGCACTGTTGTAATCTGCACAAAATGAAAGAGCAGTCTAATATGTCAAGGTGGAAGAACTATAAAATAAATCTTATGGTGTAATGGAAAGTTATTATCTTCTATCTTATAAATAGTATGCATTTATAGGATTGTCTAGATATGTAATCATGTAACGGACAGATTACACCATTATGCTGAAATGGAAAAAAATAAGTGTGCTAACACAGAGAGGGGTGTTTCTTTCAGTTCTTTCATATAAATGGAAGGCTTTTCGGAATTGGTCGACACTTTTACGTCTTCCGTGTGTCTACCTGAAGGGTTCATTTGTCACGGATATCATACATATTGCCCATCTAAGCATTAACAGAGTTCATTTTACATTGCATCTGGAGCTGTGTGAGAGTAAATCATTAAGATATACCTGAAAATCCTGGCATAAGGGTACATGTCTAATAGTTCGTCATATCTTTTACTCAGTTCTATGTATTATAAAGTCATTCAGACGGTGGTTTCTAAAGCATTACTCAAATCTTATATTCCCTATTAATAATACAGCTCTTTAACTGCCAGTGGCTGTCTGACATTCTCCATGTGGCCCTGAAGCGCCCAGTACACCATCTTTTACTGCATGTCATCGTCCCCTTTCTGTGATGTTGAACATGAGAATCAAACATGGTGGATTTCAAGGGTCTTGCTGTAAACGGTTACTAGAAGTACACGGGAGAGTAGAGCCTTGTGATATGTTGCCCAAAGGCACAGATAAAAGCTTTCAAGTACACATACAAACCACATGTATGTCTGTACAAGTTTTTTCTGTGCTAACACTCGCATTATTGAACACTGGACTCCAATTACAAATTACTTTTTGGTAATTTTCCCTGTATTTATTAAAAGTATCATTGTAGGTATGTACACATGGTAGGTATGTAAGACTGGTTTTGCATGATCGAGGTGTATTGCACTGTCTGAGGCAGAAACTATTCCAGATGGTTCACAATAAATAATGATAACCAAAGCTGGCGTACAAGAGTTGTGCTGTGTTGTGATGATCATGTACTTTTTAGGTAATGCCATAATGCTTTCAAAGCACAGAGAAGCATAACTCTGTATCCTTTCCAACTAACTTTTAACCAAAGCAGATCTAACAGATGTAGCAGCACATTCTTTGCCAGTTGCTGGAAAGGTCCCAGGATGGATGGGACAAACAGGCTGTGGAGACTTGTGTGTGTGTTTTCTATTTTTCCATTATGTTGTTGCTTTCCTGGGTTGAAAACTCACAAAGAACTCAGTCAGAATTCACTGTCTAATTTCTGATGTGTGACACTCTTGAAGACTTCCTGCAAATGACTCCTGAAAGTGATCAAGCATGTGGCAGAGTAATCTATAGGTTCTGAGATGCTCGCAAGAGCTTGCAGTTCTGGGATGGAGAGCACAACTACCAACACAAATCAATATTTTCTGTTGTCGGAGAGTTAGTATAAAATGTTGATGGTGTAATATAGCTATGTCATATAATGTATACATTCCAGAATGACTCTGTATTGATATTAATGTTGTGAAGAGGACCTTCTTGGGAAAGTGCACAGATACTAAAAAAGCTGACATGTCACCAAATATTTTCATTTAATGAAGAAACATAATTCCTGTAAAAAGCTATTTAGTTTCCTTCATAAGTGCCTTACTTTTGAGTTTATATTTCTAAAAAGATTATATGATGTAGTAAAAAAGTAGTAAAAATTGTGTGGAATAGCAGCCAACAGCTTCTGTGTTGATGAATTTGCTGGATGTATCACAGCCCAGAGAACAGTGAGGATGTGAGGCTATGAAAAATGCATACGCCCATGAAACACGAAAGCTAATAACGTCCTTCCTTACATTTAACTATAATTTCCTTTTAAAAATCGGTAATATTATGGGAGGATCTATGTATATTACAACAACATCAAAAGTCTGTCATGATACAGATAAGATATTTCAAGTAATTCACACAGCTGAAAAGCAATTGAACTGAATATCTTGGATCATAAAATGTTACATGGTAGGTTGCTGTAGTTTTATAATTCACCATCTATGCTCTGTGAATAGTACAGCAGGGTTCTTTCTTTGAAACTATGAGTAATGGGTGTGATGATGACAGGTTTATCGTTTAAAAAACAGTCTCCATTCTCACAATCAAGTAGAACTTTATGCTAATTTCATTTGAAAGTTTAATTGTGTATTGCAGGGACAGCTTAACTCACCCGTGCAAATCAAAAAGCCTGTGACAGAGACTTTTAATACAACGTTGACAAAGATCGCGTGGACATCATAGAATAGGTGTCTAGTGTAAGCTAGTTGTCTAGGTAGAGTCACAGAAGAGCGAAAGAGACAGACTTTCTCTACCTGTGTTAGAAGACTCACCCGAGTGGCGTGTGTACACGTTAGGCTAGCAGACCCCTCATTTTATATTCCCAAAACACTGAAAGCTATGATTTGGCTCAGGTCTAGACTTTGCCTGTGTTTTGCCCAGTATCTTTTCCTGCAACAAAGCAGAATGATTCCAGCATTTAATGGAATTTTACAATTCTGCCGCCTTTGGAAAAAAAAACATAAAGGGCTTCATGATACAGAAGAGGAGCTTCTTCAAGCATGGCTCATAGGTCAGACTGAGGAAGTATGCCTCCTACAGCATTACTGCACATGTGCTTGGTGGTAGCTAATCTCAACAAGGTCTCTGTGTGCTCAGTCACGTACAAAGCAGAATTCCAGCTGGCTGAATGATTTGTTGAAGGGCAACTTTGTATTTTGTAGCTAGATACAGAGAACTGCGAAAAGCCCCTTTATCTATATTTGTAGTGTCAGCCTGGAAGGGTGTATCAAAGGTCTAAGGATATTCTGTAAGCAGCATCCTCTTCAGTATTTGGAAGCTGAACAAGCAAGAGAGAAGCAGTGCAAAGGTTAATAATGTGCTATGAATGCGTGAAAGGATATGGAGAAGTAGCAGCTTGGCAGTTGAACTCTACCCTCATGGCATTTGCAAATGGTGAATGGGTTCCTGGGACAGAGTGGTCCCAGATAGACACTGATATTTTCTAGACCGAGTACCAGAATTCCATCTGTTGCACAGAAATAAAGAACACTGTGTGTCCATTTCAGCACCTAAAGTAAGAAACTGGAATGATTTAAATAATTTTGTCGTATCTAGTCTTATATCTCTGATACTTGTCTTGCATACCCTGCATTTGCCTAGAAAGAGCTCGAATAGAAAGATTGCTTAAGGCGGACTAAATTCAGCCATCAAAGGCTTTGTCATAACCCGGCATTATCCTTTCATTCCCTAGTAGATCCTTATTCTTTGGAATGTAAAAGTTGTGGCAGTATGTAGATTCCCTGTGGAGGGAGAATTAACCTACAAACTCTTCTGCATCTTTAAAGTGTCAATATAATCGTGAGGAAGAAGCTCAGAAATCGAGTTTATTATGAATAGCTGAAGACGCTTTGCCTTTCACAATAAGAAAACTCAATGTATCTGATAATGTTTGTTTCCCTGCAGCTTTGCCTCATTCTGCATTCCTCATTTTACAAAAACTCTAATGATGTGTCATCAGGGAGATGGACCAGTTAAAGTAAAACTGCACCACTAATGATATTTTCTAACTTACCTGGCTTTAAAAGGGTTGTCTTTTCAATCAGAAACTTCATAAGTACATAGTTACATTGGGCCACAAATTTAATTTTCGTATTCCACAAATTTGTGCTAGAAACTCTGAAACTCTTGCAGCAAATGCAATTAGACTGCTAATGGTATTTTAGCTCGTATAAATATAAATTTACATGCTGCTGCCTGAAATACATTCAACAAACATTTTGCACAAAAGCAAATTTAACAAGATATCTTTGAGATGAAAATTGAATGCATCATTATTTATTTCACTTCAAATTCACATAGAGCAGATAGACCAGATTAGACCAGAACTGCCCATTTAGTCCAATATATTGGCAACTACAGTGGTAAATACTGAATCTGAGTCTTTACCGAAAGTAAGTGAGCAGAGTCAGAGGAGTTTTTTGAGGCTTTGAGGAATCAAAGCTTCCCAAAATTCTCTCTTTGAATCTCTAATCATGTTTCAGAAGCTCACCAAGGCAGAGGCAATGTCTTCGCATTTGGTAGTACTGCATAGGCTAGTTAATGGGAATAAAATCTGACATTTATCATCTACAGATATCTTGCAGGGAGGAGTTCAAGAGCTTATGTACATGATCTATGAAAAAGTACTTATTTTTGGTTTTTTGAGCCTCCTAGTTGCTGATTTTGCTGTGAGATACAATGAACAAATTTTGCCTATTCACCACAGCAATGCTACTGGTATCCCTCCCCTTGGTAGTCTCCAGCACTGGTAAGTCCTACATTTCACTTTTTGCAGAGAGTTCTTTCCCTACTTTGAATCACCCTTGCTTTTCTCCAGTTTTCTCCAGTTTTTCATCCTATTCCTTTATCAGCTGCTTCTGAGCAGTAGCCTAATGTTTTCATGTAATCGCCCATTATAACCCCCAGTTTTCATTTCCCAGCAGGTCGTATCACAGCGCTGTGTATTTAAAGCTGGAGTTGTTTTAACCTATGTGCATTACTTTGTGTTTCTCTGTATTGTGTTTCATCTGACATTTTGTTATCCAGTCAGTCAGTGTTGTAAGGACTTTCTGCAGTAATCCACAACCGGCTTTTGTGAATTGTCTCCTGAATCACTTGACGTCACCAGGCACCCCTCTCTCACCTGTCCGGAGTATATCACACAGCCCAGGCCCTCGCACAGGTCATGCCCAGGGGCAGTCTACCCCCAAAATGAAAGTGGGAAATGTTTCTTGCTCTCTGTTTACTCCTTTCAGATGTTTCTTTAACAGCTGAAGGAACCGCCATGTAAAATCTTTAAAATTTTAATTATCCTGAAAGCAAATGTTTTCCATGATGAAAATGAAGTTAATTCATTTAAGGTTGGAGCAATATTCTATGTTGAAGAGTTTAATAAAGTTACAGTCTTTCTAAATGAAGATTTATTTGGAGTGTTTCAATATTTTATACTTGATTTAAATTTCTGCCTCCAGCAGCTTTTCAGTATAACAAAATCTACATTGTTTTGCAGGTAAATTTTGGAGTTTTTTCAGTATTCACTGGGAGTGCTGGATGAGAGCACAGTTCACTGTCATATAGGCATAAAACATACACAGTTTTCTTACAGACTGTCCTAGTTTGAACTGCAACAGTCAAGTTTGCTACTTCAGGCAAAACTCCCTCAGACAGACGGACAAACCCACACAGATACACACAACTGTAGCATCAACATTCAGGTGTTCATGTGTCTTTGTTTCATTCATTATTGTTTCATTCTTGTTCCACCATGTGATGTTACTCCAGTGTAGATTCTTGTTTTCTCCTTTCGAGAAACTCCTATGGTACTTCTTCGAATGATGCAAATCCCTCTGCTTCTCCAAACTTCTTTAACTAGATCTGGCAATTCTAGCAAAAGGCTACTTGCCTACTTTCTAAGAAAGGAAAAAAATAAACCAGTTTTGCTAAGAAATACAGCAGATAGTAGCACATGGATGGGGATATAAGGAAAAAAGACCATCTGTAGGCTACAGATAGACACCAGGAAAAAAAAACCCCATCTATTTCAAATGACAATACAGCAGCAGAACAACTTCTGGAAATACTGTTAGTTTACCGCACCTTAAAACTCTTTAAAAGACTTTTGTGATAATGGTTCGCCCTCTGCGTTCTATACATTTTCAAGATAGAAGATAATGCTGGAAACTTCAGATTTTTCAAAGGGAAACAAACTTGTCGAAGCTTTAGGGCAGCTTATTGCAAGATACCGTCTGAGATTTGGTACAGTTGAACAGAAATCTGGACAGGACTTCAACTTATTATTTTTTCACGCCATGAAACACTGAGTAAAGGGGGGGGAAAGTTCTTCATAAAGCCTAGATCACAATGTAATGAAAAAATTTGCATTGATTTATACGGAAAATTAATCAGGCAACTAGTCAGACCCAAATTTATTTCAGCTTTATTCTTCAGACATTCTGCATTTATTCTCAGGATACATGTTAACATGTTTTCAGAAATATTCCATTGACATCTAACAGAAGAACTGGGTGGAATACAGCATCCTGCAAGGCAGTAGATTTCTCATAATGAATCTTTAAACAATACCTTGTCTGAGCAAAAATAGTGTTATACTTGTGAGCAATATGACAGATTTGGTGGTGGAAAAGGGTAGAAGTAATCATCAATGGAGTCGAGCTTGTATGAAATCACAATGGTTTAAAAATCAAGACTTCTGATACTTGGTGTGATTTCAAGAGTGTTAGCCTGACTTGCTTAAGCTAAGCAGGTCCTCAACGTTAAGTGTGTGCGTGCTGATCTTTACCAGGGTTATGAATTCTAATGTTCTTACATTTAGGCATATGTCTACTCAGTCAGCTGAATAAGCGTGCCTATTGACATTAAAAGTGCACAGTCAACTTAAAGTGATAGGGTGGACTTAAAAAATTCAGTTCATGTTTTTTTTTCTTTTTTAACCTAGCAAAACTATGTAGAAATTTTTATATGACTATTTTCACTTGGAAAATTATTTTAAACTATTTTAAGTCTCGAAGCTAACAGGACACTGTACTCAACTAGAAAGAAAAAGCCTAAACAGAGTAACAGACTGATTACACATATGAGTATGCATGACTGTATACAAATCCTTATTCCTACCTTTGGTAAACAACTTGTATGAAAGACAAAGGGTGTAAGTCCCTTGGGTATATATAAAAAGATCTTTTCTGGATAGTCGTGTAACCAGTGTGCACATCCAAAATTCTGTAATTGATGTGTACACATCACAGATTTGCCAGCATGCATTTCCTAGCTTCTGATTGTTGCCTTGTGGCTTTCAACTTTTACTCACAGCCATAATTTTCTGTTGACCAATCTCATATTTTAAAAACCCCACTGCCTTCCCAGCAATTCATCCATAGGATCATGTTAAATACAAGCTTTACAACCATTTCTTCAGTGAGCACTATTTATGGAAGATATAGTTATTTTCTAGGCAGGTATTCCTCCTTTACTTCATCAACAATAACATTTTTTCCATGGGATAAAGGGATGAATTCACTTGAGGGATCCATTTTTCTATATGGCCAGTCTAGTTCTACAATGACATTCGTAAACCTCCGTTTTCTTTTAAGAGTGTGGTAAAGTTATAACCTGTCTGACACAACTCTGCTTACAATGTGTATGTTATGTGCAGAACAGTCGTGTGTAGGCTGAGCGCACAAAAGGACCATTAACAGGACTGGCAGGTGGTGAAAAAGTAACAATGAGCCGAAAGGGTTGATTTAGAAGACTAAATTAAACAGTGTAATTTTCAATGGCACTGTGCAAGTGGAGTGATATAAAATACAGAATCAAAGGCAGTCCGTGTCTGTGGTTTGTTCAGGTGCTCTTGAGCTGAAGTGGTTCTGCAAGAGGGGGTATGAGGACAAATTACTGGTGTAGAGTAATAATGTGATTTATGGTCATCATTTAAAATGTTACATTTGTTTCTAAGCGAGTGTCCTTATGGTTTTGGAGCTTTGGTGTTACTGTGCAGTGTATGTGCTAATAATACATTCTTGAGAATTGCTAAGAAGTAACACACGGACTTGATTTATTCTTACAGTGAATTTAGGGAAGCTGATGCAATTGCAATTAACATCTGTAGCCTTGTTTGAAGCACAGGTACTGACATGTCACCCTATTTCTTTGTTTCTGTCTTAAAATTGAAATGTTCTCCAGAAGTCTACATTTCCTCTCCTCGAAGTGATTAACAGCCAGCAAGATACTGTGGGAGCAAGGACTTTTTACCAAGGACTTCAAGCCTTAAACTACAATAACACATAATATTTTTCCCTTTACAATGTTATACATTTCCATTAAAACAGAAGGTTACCCAAAAATAGAGAAAAATGGAGATGAACATAAAGGTGCTACCTCCTTTGCCTTCTAAAACTTCACATATTTGACTGCAGAAACTCCAACAGTAGCACAAGATCTTACAGTCAACATGGGATTATTCACTTTGTACGCTTCCTAATGTTGTATCTAGATAAGGTAAAGAAATTTAACAAGGCTGAATCAGTTCCTAGATCCCATACTATTTTTTTCTACTTGTGATAAATCAGTGCTACTCTGCAACATTTTTTTTCCTATAGGTTCTCTGAAGGTGATTGATACCAGCTCAAGAAATAACTGCTTAGTAAATAATAAATGATTCAATTTATTGTCAGCTAGTTCACTAACAACAATTCACTTTGTACATATTATGAGGGCTTATTCACCTAGATCTGGGAAGTGCAGTGTAGTTTCCTTGTTCCAGACAGTCAAACTGGGGATGGGAGTAAACATGCTTTATAGTCTGCTGAACATCCTTTGCTGCTGGTCAAAGGCACTTTATTGTTGGACAGAAGAGTAAAAGCTGAGACTGCAGCCTGTGACTTTCAATGCGTTAGGATGTGCTACAGTGAGTTCAAGCTACACAACTTCTCAAAAAGGTGGGAGTTCTGGGAAAAAAATTGTCCTCCATGGGCCCTTCTTTCTTGAACTCCATTTGCTGTTTGGAAGGGTTGGGAGGAAACAAAATGGGCACCATTCTTCCAAAAGCACAAGAGTGAAATGGGCATTGACACCCAGTTTCATAAGGTACAGGCAATTGTGCGACCGTGTGTTGGGTACAGCCAAATTCCTGTTCCATGCTGCCTGCTTATGTAAATGTCCTTGTAGAGTCAGCAGGGAAAGAGTATGTTGTTTCCTATAGCCTTCAGTGCTAAGACTTCCTTGCTGTTTCAGTCCTTACTCTCAGCCAAAGGAACATAATATCTGTAGAGAGCGCAGGTCTGTCTTTGCTATACATTTGTCACTTCAGCATGTTTGGGAAAAGCAATTGCTTTCATCACCTTTTTTACCTTTTGAGGGTGAAGGCAGGGAGCACCTTATTTATATGACATTCAGCACCACAGGCCTTTCACACCACTTTTGGTATAATGAAAGTAAAATGCTACACATAAATTACTATGCTTGGTAATTTCTGAGTCTCATTGCTTTAAATGAAGTTGGACAATACAGAAAATGAGTATTCCCTTTGACCTAAAGTACCACGGGCATCTCTGCTTAAGTGGTATATGACTTCAGAAAGAGGAGTGGGGATTGGGGAGCAATTCGACACTAAAGGGAAGAAAGCAAAAGCATTTAAATATTGAAAATTGAAATTGTGTTTAAAACTTGGAAAACACATTAAAAGTTCTTCTCAAGGGACTGTGAGAAAGTCAAACTTATCTAGAATACAAAAGCTTTCATTTTCTCTCCCACAGTATGAAAAGAAAAACCGCAAGCAAAGGTGAACTTGCAATCTTTTCTCAAAAGGCTGGTAGTTCAGTCAGCTGCTGCAGAAACCTCTGTAATGCTTTGGCTGCCTTTAACATCGTGTGTGTCTGGATGAATAAAACCTGAAAGTGGTAGATACGGTTGCACAAATTGTTTCAGTAATGCACAGTTTCACAAAAATTAGACTCTACTCACTCACCTTAGGAAAAATAAAGTTCAGCACTAATAACAGAAGGTGTAACAGCTGTATGATATACTTTCAGATAAACAATTAGCATTGCATGTTTTTGTTTCCAAAAAGTAATAATTTTCTGTTGAGATATTTGCTTCACTATTTTCCTTGGACTTCTGTTCAGCTCAACACTTCTGACACGGCATGTATTTATGTGATGTATGTAGCTACTCGTCAGTTAAAAGTTGTCTTTCGTTAATCCATGAGACAACCAATGGAAATCATCCTGGCTCCACCATTAGCAGTAAATAAAGACTTCTTCTTTAGGACTAATGATAGCACAAACTTAATTAAGGAAAAATTTAATGTCTACAAACAACACCTTGAGAGTGTAAGTCTAAGGCAGGTGGAAAAGGTAGTTGTACTGTTTCTCTAACCAGCTCACTAGTAGCCTGTAATGATGGAGTGGAATCCATCAAACCAAACCAAGGCAAAAAATCAAACCCAAAAAAGCAAAGCCCAAAACCCCAGACGCAATTTTTGGCTTGAGACTGTTATAAACCAGCTTGTCCAAGCACGGTTACTCATGTGTTTAAGTAGCATTAGGTTCCAGTAAATCGACTTAGACGTCTGGCAATCTGGTCTATTATCTTGTCAGAAATGAATTTTAAGAAGGGATTGCTAGTTTAGTCTTTGGCCAGAAATTTTTTTTAAGATATTACCAAGGCTATCCAAACATAGGAAATTAGGTTCTTCAGAGGAAATCTTCGTAGAGGAAATAATTTCCTCTCTTTAGAGGAAATCTTTTAAAGGAATCTCTTACAGGAAATCTTTTGTTTGTGAGTTATGATGTAGTGATATTCAGTGGTGGTGCCACTAAAGCAAACCAAAATTAAAGAGAGTTTCAAGGGCTGATTCTCTCCTATGCAAATTAATGGAATTAGGCAGATGGCTTCTGAAATCTTATTTCAAATAGGATAACTGCCTTACAAAGTCAATAATTTATAACTAATGACTTGAATAGTACTATCAGCACCTGGAGAGACACTGAACTATTCATCTTTAGAAAGAAACGTATACATTGTGTTCACATCTTGAGTTTCCTCTGCAGAGGCTTTTTTCAGTATCTTCCAGTTTGCAAGCTCTATTCATGAGTTGTTTTGTTTTTCTAGTATCAATGGCACTGAAAACCATAAACAAATACTTCAATTTAGTGACAGCTCAAAAATTAAAAAATTAAAAATTTTTAATTTTTAGCCTGAACAAGAGAAGGCTGAGAGGGGACCTAATAAATGCTTATAAATATCTCAAGGGTGGGAGGCAGAAGGATGGGGCC
>Ga0065711_1031960_pt1 | contig 28320 bp, 12 predicted proteins | sample Hoacrofraction12_FD_59098 | JGI IMG/M metagenome (GOLD analysis project Ga0065711, IMG submission 59098) | Hoatzin crop microbial communities from Cojedes, Venezuela - Epithelial fraction 12 v2 (version 2) | ecosystem: Host-associated > Birds > Digestive system > Esophagus > Crop | place... | reverse complement strand
TTTTTTTTTTTTTTTTTTTTTTTTTTTTTTTTTTTTTTGAAGGCTCTTTGAGGATGGAAGAAGTGAGAGCTGGTGGCTCTACAGCATGGTTTCTCCTCAGCAGGTTATGTTTGACTCTCATGCTTCCACTAAAATATTGATTACCCACGTTCTCCTGATTTTCAGAAACATTTTAATTGGCTTATTTTAAGAGAGCTAGCAAGGTAATTTGTTAATTGCTATTTGCATTTTACTGATCTGTTAAGAGGGACTAACATTTAATTGCATTATTGCAGATTAGGATTGATGGTTAGTGCTTGGTTTGGCTTAATTTCAGCTTTGACTGTACATGTTTGGTATCCACTTGGTTCTTAAAACCTCAACTTAGTTGAACCAAACTCTGTTACTGTCTGAGGGTGTACGCACTTGCTCTCTCTTTTGGAAATTTGGCAGAAGTTGATACCTTCTCTAGCATCACGGCTGCCGATGTTGCTGAGTGCAGGGTGTAGTGCTGCCAGTGCGGGTACCCTCCACCTCTACCTTGTCCTGCGTGGGCCAGCCTGTTAGCCTGCAGGTGAAGCAAATGGCATGTGGGCATGTTGGAAAGGCACAGAACAAAAAGCCATGGCCTCATTTGGGTCATTAGACCCCACTGTGGATTGTGGTGGAAAGCCACACTAGCCATACTGGCCTTCTCTGAAGTTAACCGTTAGTGGTGTTTGCAGGCTGTAGCTAGCTGTAGGGCTTCTCTGGAGGGGGAAGTATTAGCCTGGAATCAGTGCAGGTGTGAAGGTCAAACCCAGTACCTGTCCAGTTCCAGCTACTTGGGCAGACCTGCTCATTCTCCTAGAGCTTTTTGAGATGTGTAGTTTGGGCCATTTCCCCATCGCTGTAGAAAAGGTTGTAAAGACTCGAGAAAAGAAGTCAGGATTTTTTTTAATTTTTTTTTTTTCAGTAGCACAAGAGCTTTCACACAGAAGGGTGCTATTTAAAGTATTATTTTTTTAATGTTTGTATGTCTGTGTAAATGAAATAGTATACTGAAGATATTCTTGTGTGGTGAAGTGGTATAAATGTAATGAAAAAAATCCAAAGGAAACTTTATGGTTGCATCTACTGGTTTCTTTATTCAAATATACTTCCAAGATCAACATCTTAGATTTTCATTCATATGTTTTACAGACAGTTCTGTTTTGATTTCCTTCAGTTATTAGGGCTAAAATTACACTCTGGAATAAAGTGAGTTGAAGTGATTAGTAATCTGTGATGTAGTTCTTTATATGATTTATTTAACAAATATTTAGATTATATCAGAGATATGGGCTCATATTTACTCAAAAATATTTTACAGATGTAATAGCATCTGGACTGTGTTATCCTTTCTTCTAGCTGTTTAGCCTTATTGATGAACATAGGAAGTAGAAAGCAGCTTGACAAGGGCAGGAAGCATATGTTTGGAGACACTGCATTCAAAAAGGAAAGCTAAGCTTGCTTTAGAACAGGTTAATTTCTGAGATGGTGTATCTGAGTGGTCATTTAGAATTGCTTTCAACAGATATGCTTTTGGGGGCAGTTTCCTTCTGACCCCAAATTTAAAGGGGCAGAATTTGAAACAGTTCTTTTTTTTTTCCCTAAAAAAAAAAAACAAAACAAAAACAAAACAGCCCATCTCTACTTCATTTCTGTCTAACTTTTATTTTATGTTTTTCATCAATTTCTGCAACGTCTGTTCCTGATATTCTTAGACATGTTGTATGTATTGTGCAGTCTGTGTATAACCACTCTGATCTAAATGGTTTTCTTTCAGTAGGTTGTAGATTTTGGTTGTACCTTTCCTCCTTTCCCTTTCTTATCTTGAAGTACAAGGCTTCTTTTGGCTTTTTTGTACTTCAGACAACAAACTGAAAGCTCTTATGTTCCTGTTACAGCAGATCGCGTTGAATTATTCTGAAATATTCCTTTCATGGCATGACATGAAATGCAGGATATATGCTGCTCCTTGGAAATAAACAGGATTTAGTCCTGAATACTTGCTTTTCTCTGCAGTAGTATTTGATTGTGTCAGGTGAAGGATGACAAAAGATCATGATTGATAATTGCAGCTTATTTCCATGGAACAGTGAATATTAAAAGACTTGAAGAAATAATGGCAGTGTGAGGTCTGAGCCTGTCTTTCCACTTTGGTACAACCAGTGAAAATGGATTGTGAAAACATGCCTTTTTTTCTTTCCTTTTTGCAGGGGTTTTGTATACGATAGCCGGAATAATTTACAGATGCGAGGTTTGGTCGTATTGCTTATTTCCAAAGCTGCTGGACCCAGCACGGCAGAACTCTCTTTCCAGCACAGCATGGTCAGTGGAATTTATTCCAGGTATGTAGTAACTTTCTTCAGCAAGATATACCAAGGTACGTTTGATGGTCAACTCTGTGATGGTATCAAAGCATCTTAAGTGGCCTGCTCCACTGTTAAGGAAAATCAGTACTTACCTAATCATGAAACTTCGTTCCTCGGGGTTATTATAAGCTTTCCATGGTGAAAACCATTTTCAACTTTTTGTATAGCTCTTGTAATATCCACACCTATATCTTAGTTGTGGCTTTTGGGCATGACCAAATTAAAAACATTTGAATCAAGATAGTTATTTGAAAGTTTATGTTAAGACATACTCACAATCACAAAAGTAAAGATGCTAGAAAATATTTTTAATAGAGTATTTTCATTTTTGAGTTACTCATGTTGCTTGGGTACACCTCCTTACTAGCAATTTCAGAGTCAGTTTGCCAGTCTTGTGGAATACCAGTGGGTTTCAGGACAAGGGGCAACAGGTACAAACTGAAGCACAGGGAAGTTCCATCTGAACATGAGGAAGAACTTCTTCACTCTGAGGGTGATGGAGCCCTGGAACAGGTTGCCCAGAGGGGTTCTGAAATCTGCTTCTCTGGAGATATTCAGGACCCGCCTGGAGGCAGTCCTGTGCAGCCTGCTGTAGGTGCCCCTGCTTCGGCAGGGGGGTTGGACTAGATGATCCCCAGAGGTCCCTTCCAACCCCGAACATTCTGTGATTCTGTGATTCACTGAGCATATAAGTTTTGCTGTAGCATTTTTTGAGGATATATTCCTGTGAAACAGCGAAGTAGAATAGTTTTTACCTCCCGTGTGTCGCAGAATTGCTGAGCCTACCGTTAAGGTTCCTCATGCTCTCACTGAGCTAATGCAGCTTCATCAAGATCCTAAATATGTTTTAAAGTAGTTTAACTGAATTACTTAATACTAATAACAACAGTAATCAAAAATAGTGGTTGCTGTCCTTTGTATATTTGACAGTTAACTGTTCTACTGAAGTAAGAAGTGAGATCTGGTTGAAAAACTGTAAAATTTGAGTGTTTGAAATCCTTTTGAAAAACTGTGAGTGTTGCTTGGTTGAGGAAACAGACTGTCATATTTTCAGTTAATTGTGTTTCTGACCATTGTGATGTATTAAATGAAGATACATGAGCTTATTGACATGTTTGTATCCTGATTTCCGTTACAGTTGTAGAGATAGCATTGTAAAATTGTAAAGACCAAACAAATAAAGATGTTAAAATGTATATAGTATCTTAAAATAACAGAGAAGGAAAATATGTATGAATGGGTAATGACAGAAAAAACAAGTAATAAGAAAAAAGACAAGACTGTAAAAGACTCTTGTTATGGAGGCCTGTGTTGTCCCTTTAGCTGTTTAATTCCATTCTTGTTTTGTTTCATCCTTAATGTTCCCTTAGGGTTGTAAAATTTTTATATGCAAATGATGCTGTATGAAAGCGTAATTCTAGTTAGTTAATTATGGCACAGGAGGTATTTTAGTTTGTTTTGTAAATGATTAAAAAAGTTTACCTTAAGTATACCTCATAAAAGAAGAGGAAAAAGCATTATTTTTTGATAACTGAGTTCTTGAGTATGATGATTCTGACCATGGAGGTAACGTTTGAGCGTTTAAAGCTGCCATTGGGAAGGTGACTAGTGGAAGTATTCATTAAGGAGCAAGTAAGTCCTTGAATTAATAATGAGCCAGTTGGTGTAAATGGACATCATTGGAACTGTGCCAGTTCAACCAGCTGAAAATCTAGCCTAATAATCTAAGTTTGAGCAAGTCAATAGCCATTATAATACCTAGTTCAGAGTTACAAAGGTACTCCAAAAATGAAGCAGTTTTGAATACACCCACACAGGTTCACTTAAGGTTCATTACTGTCTGCAAAAGTGATAACTATGGAGTTGTTAATTCAAATGGATTTTCAATGACACTTAGAATCTGTAGCACGATGTAAATATGCGCAAACTGATGCACGCTAGGAGAATGCTGATGCGTTGTTTCATTTTGTGCCACAGTGGCCAGTTTGTAGTGGCCTCCACTGAAGTTGCTGTGGCCTTTGCCTTTGACTTTAGACTTCTTTCTCTATTTAAGGTACTTTTTCAAATACACTAGTCTAGTTGTATACTAGGAGTATACTGGGAGTCTAGTCTCTGATTTTGATTTCTCCATTGTGTAAATCTAAGAGAACAGACAGCTTGTAAAATTGTGATCTTAAAGGGCTTTTGTGATTGTTTTATGTATTACAAAGTGTTTTACAAACTGCTTTCTCCTGAATAACAACAAAAGGACATCATTTTCCTTTAGTACATTTCTGTCTGTTATCTCAGTTACTGTGTAATTATATATGTTGTGTATATTAGACATACATATCAAAGGCAAAGTATATCCCTCAGTGATATGAAGTGAAGAAATATTCTTAATCCTTTATTGTTCATATACGTCTCCAGCTTTGTAAAGTATTTTTTGGAAATAGATTTGTACAGATTTTTCAACTCAGCTGTAAACTATATAGCTCCTTTTGTTGCCATGCCATATAATTACTTCATCTTTATATATAATATTTTGCTGGAAATATTATTTCTGGCACTGTAATGAGCATCTTCATTGCTTGATACGTGCTGTGAACGTCACATTGTGGACTATTAGTTGGGATATGGCTCACTTGATTTCAGGGTACTTAGTAGTGATTAATTAATTGCATTCCTGAAATTTGAGCATGAGCTAAGTTGTTCCAGTACTTGTCAGCAATTGCACCAGCCCAGTCTTTCTTTTCCCACTGTTTGTGTTGGAATCAGCTCTTGTGCTTTCTTTGAATGCTCAGTCCCACAGTGGATAGCCAGGTTACGGCAGTCCGTTATATCTGGTGCTATGCTAAACATACAAAACCACAAAAACACATGGTGGACTTTTTCATCCTGGAATCTGGCATCTTCTGCATAACCTCTTCTCCCCATTTCATGTTCTTGAATCACAATATAAGCAAGCAATACAATAACTATAATTAAAACCGAAAGACAGTGAGAGCTGAATTTGGAATAGCCAGAATTTTTTTTTAATCATTTTCTCCTGATCTCTAGATATGGCAATTCATGGGACAATTGACCTAAATGCATAAAAATAGATTTGCTAGCTGCTTAGCTGGCATCTGCTTTTTACTGGTACACAATGGAACAAAACTGGTGCCTGCTACCAGAGAGCAATCTTTTCCAGAATAATGAGGATTACATTTTAGGTAGTTACAGGAACAGGGCTAGTGTAGTTATATGATGCTGCCTCTGGCTGGCATTGCCTCCAGCTTTAGCACTTCGTAATTTGCTGGAGATGTGATCTGCCCGCATGAAGCTGGGATGTTAGGAGTCATTGTATGCAAGGATGTCGTAGTAACTGCCTTGCGAACCATGCTGTAGATAAAGGGGGAAGTGGCATGCTTTACTCTGTACAGCCACATCCCTATCACGTTGCCAGCAACCTAACTTTATTCCTGTTAGTGGGGATAAGAACCTGGCCTTACTTCCAGCTCAGTACCAGTGATCCTAAAAGAGGATGAAGAGGAGAAGTAGCAGTGTGATAAACTCTATTTCAACTGCTGGACAGGTTTCCTGAAGTTGAAACTTTCTGCTGGTCTCCTAGCTTTAAGGAAAGTATTTTCTTGGCTACGGAAGCATTGCAAATGTGATGAAGTGCAGTGCTCACTACAAAGTATGCAAGCAGTATCGTGTAAGGGTTGATGTCATTGCCTGTACTCAAGCAAAACGTGCATCTCGTATTCCCTTGAAACTCCTGCCTACTTCTGCGCTGAAGAGAAAGCAGAACTCGCATTTGGGTTTAGGCAAAGTCTAAGTAATGATAATTTATCATGTTAATGGTATCAGAGAACACCTTAGATGTGATACAGAAGCCTCGAGCTTCGTAAGAGCTTTGAGACCCGTTTCCTAACTGATGGTTATACTAGAGTCTGACACTCCTCTCTGACTTCTTTCAGGACAAAACTGACTTGGATAGTCAAGTGTGCAGCTTGCTGTTCTTTTACTTTGCTGCTGGAAGCAAGGTTTTGGATTGAAACTCCAAGATCATATGTTTCTGAACCCTTACAGCTTTGTGCTTTATAGTTGGAGCTAGATTCTTACAGTTGAAGATACCAAGACTGGCTTAAATGCTCTCACTAAATACCCAAAGGGGTATCTTTTTGTGTTCATGTCTGGCACTGCCAGACACTACTGGCTGGGGACTGAGGAATCTCCTTGACTTTATACTGACTATGAATTCCTCACATGACCTCTATACTGCAGCTTAAAATGCAAGTGACACCATCTCTTCAGGCCTCAGTATCCTTGGCTCTAATACAGCAAGTTGTTTTCTTCTCTCTCTCATGTTTTGCATCTTTTTTTTTTTTATGTTAGTGCCAGTTTCAAAAATACCCTCTAGCACTAACATCCATTGAGTCAGCTCTGCAGATTTCCTTGGACCCTTGTCAGAGGTTTACAATAAAAAAAGTCTTTTTTTCAGTTAAATCTGCCTGTGCATTCACACTGGTGAATCCTATGGTCGTTGACAAATAAAGACCTTTTTATTCTACCAGACTCAGCGAGTGTCTGTCTCTATGTGTGTGGAATGGAATATAGAAAGTACTATTTCAGATCTGTATTAAAACCTGGTAGATGAAGCAAGAAGAGTGCTGGATTGGTACTGTCAATACTGGGCTCTATCCGTGCCTTTTCTCCCTCAGAATGGTCCCTCAACTGGCCTTTAAAGCTGCAGGAATTAATCTCTTGCAAGATTAACATGCTTTCCTACAAGAAGGTGGTTCTCACTGGATAAACTTGTCTCTGAATCGGATTTCTTCCTGTTGCTTGAAATAGTGGAGGTAATACTGTAGTGACAATAATCATGAACATATACTCCTTTTGCTTACTGTTTTCGTAATGATTTTGGAACTAGCATTGATGATGCTTCCAACAAAAACCCAACTGAAGTGGAAGTTATCAACAGATGCCAACTCCTTGTTGTGATGATGGGTCTTTTGCTCGTCAAGTTCCAGTAGTAATTCTTACTAAGTGCCCTAGGTAAACACACACAGAAAGTCTGATTTCACATGCTCTTTGTCATTGTGGCTATGCCAAAGTCATCTTGTTCTCACCTTTTCTAGAGGAACATTGATGTGCAGTTCAGGTCCCCAAGAAGTACCAGATCTTAACCGGAAGGTTCATTCATCCATTGGTTGCTTTTCTGCTGAAAGTTTCTTCAGTTGCAAAGAAGTCAGGATGGGGTAGGCATCATTCTAAGGACCCTAAGGACAGAGGATATACTGCTCTGTCCCCTTGCAGTTCCACCTAGATTACTCCCAGCTGTTTCTTTGCTGTATATGAAAGCAAAAATTTGCCGTAACTTTATTTCCTTCTCCTAGATTCCAAAGAGCTTTTTGTCATCTTCAGAGAAAGTTCAACCTTCCATTACCTTTCTTTCAGGGTAAACCAGATGCTGCTGTTAGTACATGTAGGTTCATAGGGTAATTCAAGTGGGAAGGGATCTCGGTAAGTCTGTAGACCAGCCTCCTGCTCAAAGCAGAGTCAGCACTGAGGTCAGACTTGCCTAGCTTTCTTCGTGAAGGTCAGGTCTTTCAAGAACATAGTCTTCTTCACAAGGTGATAATCCAAAATGTGTTTTGAACAGATGAGAGAACTTTCCACCTCCTGCCTTTAGCTTCATGCTCTGTGTTTAATTCTGTAGCTGGAGTGCAATTGTGAATATGTAGCTCAAAAGAGGCCATGCTGATGTTGGCATGATCTAGCCTGTTGTGTCCTTAAAGTCATTTGAGAACTGAAATATCCGAAGAAGTGTCCTTCCTAGTATTTTCAGAATTAGTAATGTGGGCTGTGTCGAGGCCTACTATGAGAACACAAGCGTAAAGGTCTTGTCTGTCTTAGGGATACGCCACCAAAAGCTGCTGTGTATTAGTGGGAATACTAGGAATCTCTTCCATTTCTCATAGATGACAGCTCACCATCTGCAGCTCTGTTCTTTCTCCAAAAGCCATGCTATGGCTGGCGTAACAGAGGTGATGCTGTGCTTGTTAGAGCAGTCTTTAATTGCTGTATGCATGAAAGGCAATCAGGCTGCCTCCAGGGAATTGAAGTTTATGTGACTGATGAACCTTGGACATCTTCAGTCTGTAAAGGTAAATATGGACTAGCATAGTCAGAAGTGTAGAGGTTATATACTGGTTACAGTATGCTTTTGAGACTTACAGTCTGTACAAATTTACACAAATGGGCATTGGTTTGTTGACTTTACTTCTGCATGTGTCCTGGACTGCTGTTGAACTGGGATTTTATGGTTGAGAGAGATCTGAAATGGCAATACTCTGCTTTGTGTACTTAGCGTAATAGCATATAAGGTGTGATCACACCTTCTCTGGAAATTGAGAAAATGTAAAAGGTGTTCCATTTTGAGTAATAAACAGAATAAACACTGCACAAGGATGTACACCTTGGGCTCTGCATTCCCTGAGAGCTCCAGTTATTGGCAAGTAGGCTCTGTCCTGTCCTTGTGAATGCAGACAAACAGCTAAGAGATGATAGTGCTGTTCTTGATTCAGAAGACTGTCATATCTCCAGTTGGAGTAGATGACTACAGCAGCAAAGGGCTACCTTCTGGCTTAGGAACACATAAGTGTTACTTTGGCCAAGGATGCCTTTTATTGTGTAAGCTATATCTTCACTTCCTCAGCTCACCAGTAAAATTTCGCCACCAAATTCTTTCTACTGTAGAAAAGCTTAAAGATGGTTGTCATTTTTAATAATTGTTTAAATGCTTTCTAGCTGAATTGTGTCTCCACATAAATCTGTATTCGATTAATTAATAGTTCTACACAAAGAAATCAGATAGACTCCCTTTAAAAGGAAGAAAGGAAAATGCAAATCCATTACAAAGCCTCTTGGCTAATAAGCCATGGCAAACTTCAGTAAATTTTGGTGAAGTTGAGATTAATTGTATTGTTACAGTGTAAATGACACTTAGAGGTTGCCTTGACCTGTTTGCTACTAAATTTTAGAAGAGCCTTCTTTCTGCCTTGTGTGGTGTAGGTTGATCTGTGGACAAATGCTGTTTGAGAGTTATTGTAAAAGAAAAAATGAAATAAAATCAAAGAATGGCCATACAAGTGATGATTTTGGTGCCTACATAAATAAAAAGAGCAGGAGTGTGTGACTTTTCATGTCGTCTTCAGACTTTGCCCTTCTCAGTTTCTGTACTCTGGACTGTATAGTGTGTTAATTTGGGATGGATTTGACTGTTTCTTACCTTTATATATTGAAGTAAATGAATGATGTCTAACTTTGTCATGGACTCCTGTCATGTGATGAGCACTTCTGTATTTGTCAGAATTACTACTTGTCTGAGTTTACTAGTAGTGGAAAACTAAATTAGATTTACCCTGACCTGGTGAAGTGCGGAGGGAGTGGCTGTAAATGGCTGTTTGAGAGACTTCGTGCTGCATTGCACCTATCCCCATCAATGGTATAAATCATGATAGAAAGTGTTTAAACAAAATAAAAAGCAGGAGATGAGAAAGATGTAGTAACAACAATAGTGTAAGTAAAAACCAAAAAAAGGCAGAGCTTTTTTCTTTTGTCTGGTGTAAGTATTCAAACTGGGAGTTTTAGTGCAGAAATAGCTGTTGCACTTTAAATTCACACTGGCTTATTGCACACAAGCCCTGGGTCTCAGCTGCAAATATTACAGAGATTAATCTTATTAATGGAACTGCTAATTGGTGTTTAACTTCTAATTATAGTAACAATAGGCCATAACAATCAATCCTCACCTTTACTGGGGCACATTAGGACTCTTTATCATAAAAATGATTTCCTTTGGGACTTACTGTTCTTATTCCTATCTTCTGGAAGGCTGGCTTTCAGCGAAGGTGCAGGATCCCAACTAGCATGTACTTTGAAAGCTTGGCTAATTAACTAGTAGAGAAAATGCACGGTCCTAAAATATTCAATATCTGAGTACATTAAAAAGTATGATGCTCTCGACAAAATTATTTGTTTGAGCAATAATGGGAAAAATATCTCAAAATATGAGTAGTAGTGTCTTTTATAATCTGTAAGAAATATATAATTTTGTTTCGCAATCTTTGGTAGCTTTCCCTTAGCTTTTAGTGAGAGGAAATCTAAGTGATTATTCTAAATTATTCTATTTAGTTTTTGCTCTCCAGGATAAATCCTGTGAGATTGTTCATCTCATTTACAAGACGAGTCTCAGGAGATGAAAAGCACATACAACATGATTACATATTCCTATTGATCATCTTCTACCCACAACAATAAAAAAATCAACTCCAAATACAAATCTAACAATATTACTAATTCATTACAACCAGTACTTTTCGTCATTAACTTTTTATTGTTTTCAGCATACACAGCATGTACAAATACAGCAATTATGTGTTGAATGAGAAAAGGTCCTCTCCTTACGCTGTAGAAAAAATCAAAAGGCATTGCATTAAAGCTAATCAAAGACTGTGCAGAGATATGGACTCAAATCTTGTTCAAAATTAGTCGGTTTAGCACTAGATGGCTGACCAAGGTAAACTCAGTATTGACATTGCAAAAGGATTTTTTGTTGTTGTTTTTTAAAAGGAAGTAATTTTCCATATCATAGAAAGCACAGCTTACCTTGGGGAAACCATAACGTTGCCTGCTGTCTGTCTGTCCAGCCCACCCTTTTCCTGGAGCTTCCTCCTCCCACTGCTCATGAAGCGAGTACTGGACTACCACGATGTGCGGCATAGCATACAAAACCACAGCAGCACTGATGAAAGTTATGCAGTGGGTCAGGAGTAGCTGTGGGAGCAACAAAGTCCTGCCTTCACCCTGGTGGGACCTTTTCAAGAAAGGCGAAGACCTAGCACAGCCTTCCTGGGGCATGACATCTCCACGCACCAGAGCATTTCACCAGAGCTGTTCTTTGGTGGTTTGCTGTAAAATCTTTCCCTTGCAACCAATTTCTGCTTGAGAACTTTCACATTTTCTTTAAAAAAAATAAAACTGTATTTGTAAAGAGACATTTCCAACCATCGCCTAAGCCCAGTCCAGCACTGTGATGAAAGCATGCAACAGCTCTGGGGACCACTTATCCTTCAGAACTATGATGTCAGTATGACCAATTGCTTCACAGCAAGTTCTTGAGTAACTCTATCTATGCAATTTATTTGTCCTACAGTCCCAAAATATCTCCTATGCTTTCCCATCTGCTGAAGTACCAGCTGTCCTCTTCCCAGGCACAACCTATTAATTTCTCCCTTGACAAATTTTACAATGCAATTATGCAGTTTCAATACAAATTTCGGCAATACTCGGAAAATTGTAGCAATATGAAGTTAAGTATTATGAAGCTTACTGTACCAATTAATTTATTTTCTTAATATGATCCAGTCAGTACTCTGATATAGTGTAACTGAAGATATTACAAAATTTTTTATCTGCTGGGGTGGAGTTGAGAAGGTGGTCTTCATTATACACCACAAGTATATGTGTATAAAAGTATGTACTGACTGTTGGCATATTTAGATATGTATGGAGAATATGTTTTTTCTTTGGTGATAACAGATTGTTTTGGGGTTGAGTATAAACAAGAGTGGGCTGGACTGCTAATGAATGATGGCCTCCTTGCTCAGAAGGTATCCTTTTTTTGCTTAGAGTTCATGAGACTGTATAAAGACTACGCAACATCCATTCCCTTCCACTTGAAGGAACAGCATATTCTGGACCCTAATCACATTAAGCGAATGAATATTCCATATCACTTCACTCATACCTGGCCTCTAACTTTCATTAGATGTTCATGTGGAATGTGACGGCTCTGAGATGCTACTAAAGCTAACAGTAAGAAAAGGCAGCATATTCTTGTGAGTAGTGTAGACAGAGCATTGTGTTGCTGGACAGAGAAGCTTGGTTATTTGTAATATATTCCAATATAAAGGTCAAGATGTGAGTACATACAGATAGCGGGTAGGTGAGGAAAGCGAAAGAGGTTACCACTTGTCATAGCACTATAGCCGAGATTGTTCAAGGTAATAAGAAATCTTCTTTGGCATGAAAAACGGGAAGAGAGGCAAGAGAATACTGCCTAAGAACTGTTTGTGCGTTTTTTTGTTGTTTTTGTTTTATTGGTTTGTTTTATTTTTGAAGGTGGGGTGAAGGGGTCCTAAGCTGAATTTTGGTAAAGAATGTCAGATCAAAAATTCCTTATTTCGGAAACTGAATTTTCTTCAGCGGGTGGCAGCTGGATTGAGAGAAATGCGTGTTTGGACTGACTCCCTTTTAGGCAGACATTGACTGTGAAATAAAGGTGCGTGCTGACATCTTCATATGTAGATCCTCATGTTCTTAAGTGTTTTTTTTATTTGATGCAGTAGTGGAAGAGAAATTGCTAAGGAACAATAGCAAGGATTGACCTGACTCATTAATAAAAATGAATCATCTTTGCAGAAACATTTTCAATGGGCGTGAGATGGTATTTCAATAGATTGGATTATATTAGTCCTTGTTATGTTGCACCATGGCTATTAGAATAAGAGGAAAGTTAAATTGTTACACAAGTTAATAAAAGGTTTTATGTATGGATGGATTGCAAGACTTGCAAACCCAGATTTGGAGATAATGGTTGCATTCTGAGTTTAAGTTACTAGAAATATGTATGATTACAGTGATCAGTGATCTGAGAAGAGGAATAAGGAGTTAGAGAATTAGGGATAAAGATTTCAAGAATACGAATACATGTGTTTGAGGTGGTGCTTAGGTAATCAAAAGAGAAATCAGAAAGGTGTTTTTTTTTCCTATGGTTTGCAGCAGTTGAAGACTTACGATCAGCACTGACAGCGTGATTATGGAGCATGTTCGCTGCACGTGAGATTTGGGGAGCTCGATTGCCCAACTCTTTAAGTCCATTATGTGTTTGCAGTTGTAGTTTTTAATTTTTCCAATGACTTGGCTGAATTTCTGTGAATTTTTGTGGACAGAGAAGATGCAGCCAAATAAATTATGCATCTAACATTTCCAGAAAGGGAAGAAATGTAAGAAAATTTTGGATACTGTACAGTATTTCTGATTTCTTTCTCATAATTGTTATGTTTCATCATAGCAGTCTTCTGTGGAAAGCTTACTTCGTTCTCCTATAGCTAAAATTTCATTCTGGCTTCTGATATCCATACAACAAAACCAGTACAAGAAGTTCAGCTAAATTCATGTACGGTTCCGGTCAGCAAACTGAGTTTTGGCAAAACTTACAGTAGTGGCTGCAATCAATAAATGATCCTATTTTGTGGACTCAGGTAGGAATTCTGCAGAAATTAAGTTTGTTCTTGAAGGTGGTTTATAGCTGTCTCTGCCATCACTCACTTGGGGTTAATGTTGCTTGAACTGGTTGATGTAATTTTACCCCTTACTAAAATGTGTAGATTGAATCATTATGGGAAGAAAGGACCAAAAAATGAAAGCATAAGATTTTCAGATACCGTATAGAACTGATGTAAATAAGGCAAAAATAGATGGAAATTATGCCAATGGTAGAATAGTAGGTAGGGTTTTTTAATCAAAAGACACATTTTCTCAGTATCACGCGATACTCCATTTGCATAAAATGTATACTAATAATAATGATAAAACTTTGCAGACATCCACAGCACCAAATGCTTGTTACTATGCTGATAAGGTCCCAGAAGCAGCAGTCATTGCCTTGCTCCAAAAGGTTTATTATCCTTTCCCTGCTGGCAATTCTGTCAACACACCTGGTGTAAGGGGCAAGGTCTCTGAGAAGCCTGCCGTCTCGCTTTAGCTATTAGTCTTGTTCCTTGTACATGGCAGGCAATACCCATCTGCTGCATACTTCTGCTTTGTGAAAAGCAAAAACATTCCTGTAATAAACCATTTTAATATATGGTGTTAATGTCCCTATTGAATTCTGAGCATTGAAAGTTCAGGAGGGGAGAGGAAAGCAGATGTGATAACCATACTTCTAATTGCTGACTAACGTAACTAGTTACAGCTGTTCAGAATAAGACAGGTTTCCTTGGTAGTGTGAGGTATCTGTGGTTGTGCAAGCAGTGTATGTTTTGATTCTCCCCCCGTGAGTTGGATATTTATTGGTATTTCAGAATATACACTATATTTTATGTAAACATGACAAAAAAAAATATATATAAAAAATAAGCCCCGGCCCTATCTGGTACACTGTATTCTAGTGATTCACATTTTATTTTTTAATACCTTTTTCCTGTGCGGTTAGACATAAGAACAATCTGTTCTCTTAGACAGGACTGCTCATTTATCTGGCGTTCATTCTTCACTGCATACAAAAGGTTACCTTCTTTTCTCTCACATGAAAAGGTTCTGTGTATTTCATGTGTCATTAGTAGCAGCGCTTTAATGTCAAAGTTACTGCACCTTAACTTTCAGCTACATTGAATACAATTATAGACAAACTCTTCAGAGATTTCAGGGAAACACTTGGAGTGCTAAGTCATGCTGGCAGTCTCTGCATAGTTGACAGTACACAGGAATAGGAATTTCTGTTATGTTGGTTCAAACCGTCTCCCATAGTCATTGCAAATGAAATGATAGCCGTGCTTCAAAGTCTTGGAGGGCTGAGAAACAACTAGTATAAGGTAAGAGAAAGTATGGTCATAAAATTAACTGTTAGTGGCCAGGTTCTTCCACTTACCTGCAAGTGAGACCTTTTATTTCCCTTCATATCCTTGTAGTTGATTTTAGCGCAGGTATTTTAATATTTTGGTTAAAGAAAACACAGAATAGTCAAAATGAATTTTAAACCGTGATGTGAAATTTGTTGTGGAATAGATGCATGCAATGGAATTGGAGGATACTTGTTATTGAGGGCCTGTAGAGCAAATCTGGGTAATCCTGGATGGATGAGCATCCTGGATGGTGCCTAGTCATTCCATAAGCAGTCTGACTGACACACACTGCCGTCATAAGGGATCCAATCTACAAATTAATGCTTTAGTTCATACTTCATCCTTTGCATTTTTTTGGCAGCACGCCTTATTCAGTTCTGAGTCTTTACTGTCTTTCCTTGCGTCGTGTGTCCTACCATCCCATTTTTTCCAAGGTCATGCTACAGCAGCTGTTGCCAAAGCTTTGAATCACCTCCTGTCTTGCCTTTTTTAGACTCCTGTTTACAATACCTGCAACTTGCTCACTTCAGTAAGCCAAAAAGAAGACGTTTATGCTAGCTCCATTTCAAACTCTACTACTACACTGGTAGTTGTGCAGAAGTGGGCTTGCTTGTGATCAGCTGTTTTGGAATTGACCACTAGTCTTCCATTTTTGAGTCAACATGAGACAATTTAAACCTACTCTGAATTGTCTGGAAAGCTAGCGTGAAAATAACTGTATAAAACTTCTGCGTAAAATTTGCTGTATTCTGCGTAGACCTTGAAATTAGCCTGATACCCTTTGGGTTTTATAATGATTTGGGGGCTTGCATTTATTTTACATTACACAGGTTTCATAAGTGTTTCCTATTTACTGGTGTCTGCCTGCAAAAATGCCACCTTGTGTAATAAATAATAAAATGAAGTGTACAAATGTCAGGGTAGTAGAATGAACTTGATGCAAAATATTGTTGACGATAGAAAATTGCTTACTGTATTTAGTTATCAGAGTACCTGTTCAGTTATCAGAGACTTGCATTGCCTGGAATTAATGGAATTCTTTATAATTTTGTAAGCTTTTTTTTTTTTAAAGACAATATTAAATAAAATATGCTTTTATCTTTCAAACAATTGCAAAACACGGGTAAGATTTGTTGGCTAGTTTAACTAGGAAATTATCTAGGTGGGATTCCCAAACTGGAGATGTGCTGTTAACACTGCTCTGCATTCTTTAGCCCCTGCCTGAGCGTTCACTGAGGATGCAGGAAGCCCAGGCTTCTCTCCTTCAAGTATTTGAAAGGCTGCAATTGCCCAGTACTCCTCTGAATTTTCACCAAAATCCCCTTCACATAGGGATATAGGACGCCTAGGTCAGGGATGCCCAAATACATAATGCTGTTTGCCTCCCAGTAACTTTGCGGAGCAGGAACTGGAGTCCAGGTGTCCCACCTTTCTCTCTTGCAGTCTCCTGGAGACTGACTGACTTTTTTCACTCTCTTGCCATCTGGCTAAATGAATAATTCAGCATTTTGTGTAACGGCAGAATAGCTCGGCAGGAGTGTCCGAGGAGGGAGGTGTAAAGATGCCCCGGACTTGTGAGCCGGGCACTGCCTAATGCGAGACCCAGATTTCGGAGTGATGCTCTGCCTGCTTCAAAAGAGGAGCTTGGGCTGAAAAGCCCATTCTCTGCAGTCGTATTGTCAGGTGGCATGTCCAGTGCTCAAGTCCTCCCTCTCTCTCACAGTTCTTTGACCTCCAAATGCTGGCTGACACTTGGAGTTTGGAGGACATTGGCATGTTTTTAAGTGATAAACATATCCTTGCTTGTGCTGACAAATACTCACATTTGTACCGTTACATCTTCTCACCCACATACCTCCTATAAACACAGAAAGGCAGGAAAATACATGTCTCCAACAGTCATTTTCTAGCTGGAAGTCAATGTATGCAGCTGGGTAGAAGGGTACTTTAAATCATATCTTGTAGCTGTTTTCTCAGAAAAGGCGCTCTAGTTATTTCAGACAACTATTTTTCCAACCTGCTCTGAAGGATGAGTTGCCTTTTGGACACTTAAGTATTTCCGTGCTGTTAAAGCAGCAAACTGAAAAGCAGATGAGAAAGTTCAAAGCCAAGGCTGAAAGTTCAGTTTCAACTTTTAGTTTTATGACTCTTGTCACTTTGTGTCACGACCTAACTGTTGTTTTCATTCAGTGTTATTAATTAAATAATATAGAGTTTGCTCATTTAAAATGGGGTATCTTTCTTCATGGCAAACGATAGTGAATTTAATTCTTTTTAGTATCCTATGTTGGATAATGGTTGAGAGAATAACAGATTCCAAAGACCTTTGGTCCACCATTACTGTAAAATAAAAATACAACTTAATTTCCTCCCCCCCCAACCATAATGATTGTAACCTTGTGTACTAATTTGAATTGGCTTGTGGGGGCAGAGTCTTAAATGAGACACAAATGAAGGAAAAATTGCTAATGCTGCCACTGTATATCTAATGAGCACTGTGTAATAAACCATAACTTCTTCAACATTTCTGTGGAAAGTGGTGTGATTATTTTGGATGGCTGGCCCTTTGTGTATGGCTCATTACCATCTGGCATAATGTGTATTGATATAGCCTGTAATTGTCAACTCTTATTTGACATGCTGCCTTTAATAAATGTGACTTGCATGGCTAGAACCCCCTAATGGTTATGTGGAAAACTGTAATTAAAGAAAATATGTATATTTAGGTAAAATACACACCCTTATATACATAAAATAATTTATCTCCCGTTCTTTGTGGGAATACTTCTATGTATTCCCAGGATAGTACAGCACCAAATACATTGCATTTCCAACGTGGATACCTAAATGTGTAAAGATAGATGTGAATCCTGAATGTAGGTTGCTTCCTCTTGCAGACCTTCCTTAAAGCAAATTTTGAGATGCTTATTCTCTATGTGCAGTAAGATAGAATTAAACTCAGTATAACTGTGGTCCCCAGCCCGCTGGTGCCTTTGGATGCTCCTGCACTGGGACTGGGAGGTAAATGTAGTGGAAAAAGTGGCTCTGGGTTCAATGTGTCTCCCGAATAAGGTGGCTGAAATAAATGCGTTTGGAAATCCTAATGTTGAAAGCATCTATACCTCCTTAAAAGAAAATGGGCTGCTGGCCAATAGTAAGTTTTGAGATAGAGGGACCAACACAAACTGCTTCCAAATCTAAGTTGTCTTTTGTTTATTTTCTGAAAAGTTTCTTTCCCTTAGCTTTACAGTTCATGAATACATGAATAACTACTTTAGTAGAGACATCATTTTGCTAGTCAGATTGGCTTGCAATACAAAACAGGCCATAGGATTTCCCCAACTTTAATCCGATCTAATACTAATGCTTAACTATGATTTCATCAGGTATTGTCTTCAGTTGTGCCATTGTTGGAGAATCCATCGTTACTCTTTGTAAAAGATTTTTGCCAACTGTCTTCGCTTTACTCTTCTCTGGATGTGCTTAGGTTCAAGCTACTGCATCTTATTTTGTCTTTGCTTGATAATCTGTGTATTTTCTTCTCTTGAATTTTTTTGTTCTGTAGTGTAGATAGTAAAACCTTCTTTAAATGACTGACCAAGTCAAGCTACAGATTCAGTATCAGCCTTCTCTGTATGTTAAACAGATTTCATTTCTTACTTTGTATGTTTTCTTTTCCTCTGATTGTTAGTGGGACTCTTCTCTAAACTTTTTTCCACTTTGCCAAATTCTACCTGAATGAAGTCTACCAGTAATGATTTTTACTGGCATCAGAAACCCAGCGTTGACAGAAACACTTTTGCTGGTATTCTCCCCATTCATCAATGGATCCTGTTAGCCTTTTTGGCCACAATGGTATGCTGTATTTTAACAGATTATTTGAGACTATCTGTTCCTTCACCCTCCTTCCACCTTTATCCAATCCTTCGTTGTTTTCTTCCCAGAAGAGTCCCTAGTCTTCTATGTATATTGTCAACTTTCTGTAATTCTAGCTGAGATCTTTTGACTGATCTTTTTTTGCAATGCATATTTTTACTTGGGTAGAACATATTGGACCAGCTCAGTTGACTCTGTATTGAGGATGATTCTCTCTCTTTGCTGTTTATCAGCTATGTCATTCCTTTTCTGTTGCCTTCCCTCCTGAGTGCAAGTTCTCTGGACTTACTAACTATAAAATCTCAACCACTGCTGCTGTTCATGAGCGTTATTATTCACTAGGGAGCTAGAAGATATTTGTATCTGATTGTATAAATATATTGCTTAAAAATATAACAGGCTTTCTAAAATTCTTTGCCTTTGCGTTGCCATGTTTCTGCCCACCCTTACCTGATGGACCAGTGTAGTTCTTAAAATTCTTTTTGGCTTTGAGGGTTTTTTTTTACTGCATCCTTGTTAAATTGACTTTGCTCAGCTTCCTCTCCATCTCTGCATTTTGTCATTCGTTCCTTTATCAGTTTTCTTCCTTGCCCAGTTTCTCTGATTTGGATGTGTTGCTATCAGTTTTCCAGTTTTTTTGAGCTAGAGAGGGAAGGAATTGTAGCTGGTTTGGCTTTGTCTAAGCCACAATTTTTTGGCTTTTTGTTTTGTTTTTAATCAGCTTAGTCTTTTTAACTGGGGAATTGTGGCTTTTTGGCCATATAGCAAAATATTCTTGAATAGTTTCCGGAAGAGTATTCACTTTTTTCTGTTTAATTTATCTAACTGGTTCAGCTGGTTTTATAATTGAAAATATTGCTTATGTATAATAGTATATGCTTCTGAATATTATATGTCATATTTATAAAGAATGTTTGTATACTGGTATGGTTTTCATTATATTGTTTTCATATAACAAATCTGTTGATCATGTTCATTTGTACCTAAATTTTTAGTTCTGATATGAACTCTTGATATCAAATTAAATTTTTTGTAGAGAATTCAAGTTGAATACAACATTTCTTGAGGTAGGAAATTTCCTTTTAGAAATTCCAGTTAGTGACAATACATTATATTGCCAATATACCTTTTTCAGAATACTGACTATTTTCATGTAATAGCAGCATCATTATTTACACATTGAGAGAAGTAGCTCTTTAAAGAAGTAACCATCTTAGTTCTTTCTAAGACTTGATGTAGTACCTGACATGGTCTACAGAGCTGTTAATACAAGCTATAGTGAACACCATCTAGAATTTCAACTTGCCTTTTATTTATTGGAAGTTTAAGTCTTGATAATTGCCTTCTGAAAAGACAATATTGCATTTGACAGCTTTACTTCATTTTGGAAATGTGCATCTTCCCATATGGATAACCAGTGATTTTAAAATGGGAATTATGTGATTTTAGTAATGCCAAATTTGAATAAATTTGACAATATGCTTAGAAATGAGTAGCTCTGATTTTTATTACCTGATTTCTTAGCGTCAGTGTTCAAGTAATCCAAGAAATCTCTTTTTACAGAGATCTGACTAACTTTTTATTATTTACATCTTCAGGAATGTTGTTGGTTTTTCCTCTGGTTTGGTTAGTTAGGTTAAGCTAGCTAGCCCTTCTTTAAAAAAAAAAAAAAAAGCCATAAACTGTAAAGCCACTTTTTTTTTAAACAATACTTAGGTAAGTACTGGCTTATGTCTGGAGTCTACTTTTTCTTCCCTAGCAGTGTAGAAAGGGTCTGTAAGAGAAGGAAAAGTGATGGATGTCTCTCTTTTTAACACTTTCTAGTGCTTATGACATCTGTAGTACATGAAATAAGATGTGAAGAAGCTATTTAAGTTTCTCATGTCCTGGTCTGTGAGGCTTTAAAAACATACCTAGGCTTGCTACCACGCCTCACATCTGGTTTGAACAATGCAAATATTCTTTTCATACCTGTCCCTTGCAGAATGTCCTTTGCATCCTCCTCGCTAGAAAAGTCGTAACATGACAAGAACTGTCTTTATGGCAAGTGTATCTGGATTTGTACCTTGTCAGCCCAGCCCGCCTGCTCCTCATCTGTTCTCTTGGCTGGATTGTCACTGATTTTCTAGGTCTTGCAATGTTTAGATACTGCTTACTGTGCAGGCTTCCTCTTGATGTTCTCTTTTTTTATTGGTTCCAGCCTGCATGTCTGCCTCCAAGTCCTGGGAAACATCAGTTCGACTTACTGATTCTGGTGGTATTCTTCTGCTGACTTCTCTGGTTAACACTTTTTTTTCCAAACTGAACTTGGGGTGCTGATTCTTACCAGGTCTTTGTCTAGATTTTTCTCACCTGCTTCCCAGAATTGATGCTTTTGCTTCCAGGCTGGGAGTATTTTTCTTTTAGCCTGTGCACTTCGAAAGGGGGATTGCCGTGGTGGTGCCATCCAGCGCAAGGAAGATGTGCTGTGCTGTGGGTTGTGATCACTGTTACTTTGCTGGACACTGATACCAAGTGTAGGAGTAAGCTAGACAGACTCTGAAGTTCACCAGTTAGGGCTTCATTTTGCCTGGAGATGATGATGCAAACGTGGATCGCTTGCAGTGTGGCGCAGGCAGCTAGCTCCAAGGCTGGAGGGCTCCTAGCTACACTATGGTGACATGGGGTGGCCATCTTTGCACACCAGTGGCACTAGCTGGAAACTGATGTAAGTTGGTGAAGTATCGTGTTGCTGTCTGGAGTACAAAGGGGGAATTGGTTGTTCTGTGGAATTATCAGTGAAGGCAACACTGCCAAAATCCTTCTTCATAATTCCTACATTAAGAAAAGGAACAGGAGCCTGACTTAAGTGCCCCACTCCCCCCAGCCAACCACCTCCAACACTTAGGAAAACTGGCTTGCTGAATTCTAGTGAACATCTGCCCACTAAAAATAAGAAAACATTTTTCAAATCCCATAATGCGCTGAGGGAAGAGCTTACTAAAATTAGGGGGAAAAGAAATTAAGCAGTATGCAGTGGTGGGGGAGATACAGAATGAAAATGCAAGATCTTCTCAAGAATATAGAAGGCAAAATACATGAATGAGTATAGGCAGAAGTTTTACTTCAAAAACTTTGTGATGCTATGAAGGGGAGGAGGTGAAAGAGATAAGATATGTAGCCAGTATAAAAATAAATTGATTGACAGGAATGCAGTTAAACAGCATACTCGGTAAACTTCATAGAATTGATGTCTTTCAACTTCATTTATCCCTCAGGTGGAAGATGCCCCTACAGTAGCTTAGTGACCAAGAGAGGAGGAACCACAGAAGTCTTAGTTTCTGACCTTGTTAAAGAACAAACAGTGGGCAGATATTTTCTGTTGGTAACAGCTACATGAGTCATAATCATGCAATGAGTATTTGGTGCTGTGCTGAAGTCTGCTGCTTTATCTGGAACATTTTTCCTGTTAGTGAAACCACAGTGGCTGCCATGCATGTTGACTAGTTTAAACACCTTCCCCCTGCCCTTTAATTTCTTGTAAAGGAGACTATATACAGAAGATGAGAATGAGACTTTCCATCACCATGATGCTGTTTGTTAGTCACCATACATTGTTCCTTTAATTGTGGTTTTATTAACCATGGTGTTGACTTTGACAGGTGAGTGGAAAAAAAGAACTGTAAAAATCCCAGACCTTAACTAAGCGGGTTATCTTGGTGCAGCACAATGACCAGAGCATGCAGGATGATCTTGAGTTTAGTGTACGCACCTTCTTGTCTTTGCAAAAGTTTTTCTTTGTGTTCATTGGTCACAAAAAAAGTAGAATCAGATACCAAGTTCTGCCCGAATACATTGTCAGTGCTTAAGATTATAACTTTAATTCTTTAGTTAATTCTTTCTCATATGAAATTTTCCACTAAAGAACTATTTCATTTTTCAGATTTGTAGGTATGTATAAATTATTATAGTTGTCACTAATATGAAATGGTTGCTGGTATTTTTTTTTTGTGTATTTATTTTTTGAAAAATCCTGAACGTTGGGCTTTTCATCCAAATTGATCCTTTGTGTATTGAAGGGAAACTATTGGATTGACAATCACAGAGAAAATGTTCAGATCTTGGGTGTATACTATTAATTGCTTTAATTCAAAGGTTTGATGATAAGCGTTCTTAAAGAATTTTTGATCTATCCATTCCATTGTTTCAGTTTATTGCAGTTTCTTCCATTGCTGAAAATTTTAGAATATGGATTTTAGTGGCTAATTTAAGTCTTTGGTCCGTTTCTGTGAAACATTATGCCTACTATGAACATTTTAAATTATTAAATGGTTCTTTGCATAACGTATCATCCTTTGAAGAGGGCCGGTGTTGTTCTGATGATTAGCTGATAATGAAAGGTAAACTGGCTCAAGTTTTCTTGCTGTTACTTGAGAGCTTGAATTTCTGTCACAAATATTGCAGAGGATTATTTAAGCTGAAGTACTCTTTGGTTCACAGCAATACAATTTCACTATTTAATTTAGTTTCTATTTTATCATGTGTTTTGCAAGATGCTATTATTTCTTTTTAGAGTAGGACTTGAAATTAGGGACTGAAGTCGTTTACAAGAACTCTTAAAGAGATCGTATTGCCTAATGTTTCATAGCTGCAAGCCTTTAAAGATAATACAAATGACAAAGAGGGTATTCAGGATGCCAGGAAGGAACGCTGCAAAATTCATTTTAGAAAGTTGCATAGGAAATTTACTATCAAAACCTATTTTGTTTCTATAGATTTTTGTTTCAATATTTTGTCATACAATTTTGTGTAGGCTTTAAAATTTGTGCTGAATTCTGCATGAGATGTTCATCTCCATAAGAAGACCATTAGTAACAGTGATACTGTGATGAGGGAGACTCCAAGGCATAGAAATAGGAAATTGTGAAATGCATTTTTTGAGATAGAAGCATATTTACAAAGATTCTCCATTAGTTCTTTATTTTTCTCTGTAGAGGTGGTGCCTGTATGAGCATGGGGTTTCTACAAAACCTGTAGTCCTTGCTTTGGTGTTGCAGCAGCAGGATATTGCAGCTGCTGCGTTGCTTTATAAGGGCAGATATGAAGGATTTCTTGAAGTCTTCTCAGCAGTTTATCAAAGTTCACCAAAACATACTTGAATGTCAGTGATCTGTGTACCTTCCCTGGGGGAGGGGAGCAAAGAGGAGGAGTAGAAATTGCACTTGTTTTACTTGTTGCAGGATCTAGTTGTCTAGATAACTTGATTTTGCATTTTTCTAGTATTGTCATGCAAGCTGGTGTTTCACAGTACTAGAGTCAATACAGCTCCAGTGGACTTTGCTGAAGACTCTTGTTGTTACTCATACAGATAGTGTTTCCTTTGTACTTTCCAGGATGACATTTATGGCTTAAGGAGCTTGTAACGCAAGGGATGCTGTATAACAAGCATTTGACAGAGATGTAGGTTAGTTACACTGGTGCTAAACGTGCAGGAGCAAGGAGTCAAGAGCAGAAAAACAAGAGGCAACTTACGTGCTGTTCCCTTTTGCATGCCACAGGCATGAGTCTGTGAATTAAGATCTTTCTGAAGTAAAGAGTAGAGCGAAAAAAGAAGAGAGCCAAGAACAAGTCTGAGGATCTTATCAGAGACTGGAAGAGAGGAAAAAAGTATTCACTGAAGTGGTAGGTAGTAATTGACTTGAAAGGGTAGTGAGGCACTATGTCCTGTTGCCCTGTTTCGAGAAACAGAGGTCATGGAGTCTCCATCCTTGGAGATACTGAAAAGCTGCCTGGACATGGTGCTGGGCAAGTGTCTCTAGGTGGACCTGCTTGAGCAGCAGGGTTGGACTAGGTGGCCTCCAGAGGCCCCTGCCAACCTCAACCGTTCTGGTATTCTCTCGGTTGAGGAGGGGAGTGTGTTTCACAATTAACGCTGCTGAAATAATGCACCCAACAGTGGAACTTGTGCCTGTTTGACTGTGACACATCAAAACTTCTTAGTAAGGTCCCACATGTACTGTCCAAGCCTCTGTACCATCCTTTTTGGAACAACCATTCCTGCAGGTGGGTTGATTTTTGGAAGGGGAGAAAGAAAAGGAGATTAGGGCATGTGGGAAGCTGAAAATAGCATCATCTCTCAAAGCGTCATACCTGTAAGTGTCTGGTGATGGTTTGCAGGGAGCTCTTGCTTCAGTGGGGAAGGCCATGGAAGTATATTAGGATTTGGTGAAAAAGCTTTCCTGATTCTTAGCCTGCTTCAAGTGTTCTAAAAATGCTGACAGTTTTCTTGGTACTACCTTGCTGTATAGGTAATTCTTGTGGCAGCCGCTTCTTTCTTGTATGGTCCTGGGTTCTGGAGTGGGAACAGGGTGGAAGCAGTAGGAGTTCGTAATCCCGCTGCCCTGTTGTTTCTGCTTTTGTACTCTGTCGTATGTTCTAAGTCCAGCATTGCATAAACATTAGTTTTTTGCATTTTGGGACTAGCTGCTTCCAGTACAAAATTATTTAATCACTGAATTGTATTTTAGCTCAAGAAAGCTGTATATCGTATTGCTTTAGCCATTCAGGAGCAACTTCATAACAGTGGGGTTTTTTGTTTGAATGCTGGCCTTTACAAAGTCGTGTCAAGTACCCTTCTGTATCCGTAGCAGCGCTGTGGACCACCTTACTGCGCCTGGGTGTTATGGGGGCTATCACAAGAAACATTAAGAAATCTGTTCCCCGGGATTTCTGCAATAGCTTTGATTCTTATATTTTTAGTTTGCTAGAGAGACAGGGTGGAAGAGATGTAAGATATTATAAGGTATAAGATCAGAATTAGACGCAGATTATCTGCCTAATGTGGTTCTCGTTAGCACAAATAATATGGATACCGATTGGAGAACAAACGGATTATAGAAAAAGAAATGAAAACATCCAGATCCTGAGCATTTGGAAAGCATGACACTGATGTATTTGTGTAACCTTTTCATCAAGAGCGATGCTGAAGTCGAAGAGGGGATTTTGATTTCCTTCATTAAAAGCTTATTAAATGAAGAAATAGGACAGTCGTCGTTTCGCTTCAGTGGTTGGGGGTCACAGAGGCGGGCCTGATCTCCTCAGGATATTAATGCCTGCTTTCAGCTGGGGGAAATGAGCCGTCGCTGGAGTTAGCTGCAGCTTTGTGTGCTCGTCACTAGGGATCCCCATATGTCCTGGGATCGGCGGCGGTCGGAAATGGCAGAGCTCGGCAGCAGGGAGCAGAGGGCTCTCATTGCTATTCATAACAGGTAGCTCGGCTCAGTCTGCCCAGAGCAAGTCTGTTTAATGTTGATCAGCTGTCCATCTGATAAACTGAATTGATATGGACATTTCCTCCAAGGGCTGCCCTGACAATGACAGCAGGAGCATCGGGATGTCTTGTTAGTCTTTTTCTCCGAGCTTGAAATTTTATTAACCCTTTGTCAGAGCCGAGCCAAGCATGATTACAATGCTGCGGCTGTGGGTTGTGTGCGTCTCTCCCTCGCCTCTTTGAAAAACAGCATCAACCTTCAATTTTGTTGTCTACATGGAGAATGGCTAGCTGGTTTTTTTTCGGATTGTTTTTCTCTGCATGGAGCTAAAATAGTGAATTATAAAGGCAGCTTTTAAAACAGCTTAGTCTTTTTGTGTGTGACAAAATATGTTGGGAACATCTGTTTATCCTTTGCCCTCACCTCGCCTACCTTCTTCGTGCCTGCCCAGGCTGTGTGGCTTCACTAGCTCTTCCCTCTTGCTAATTGGCACAGATCACTGGCCTGAAACTGTTGCTGCTGGGGCTCTTCGCGGGTCAGATACATTTGGGGCAGAAGGTTCCCTTAGATTACTATCAATTGGGGTAGCTGCAACACATCTGCACTGTCCAGAGGAAACAGTATTAATTTACTCAGTACTGTGCCAATACTGAAGCAGAATCTAACCTGAGCATGTATCGTGGGTGTGTGACTGCATGAAGCAGTTTTGTTGATGGATCGGTGCTTGGCCATTTTTGAATAAGCCCAGGGAGCATAACATAACATGCCTTTGTGCTAGGTTGCAGTTCAATTTGAACTTTAAGGGCTTTTTCATCATCTGTCTAGTTGAGGGCATACGTTGCATTTTTGCTCATATGTGGAATCTCCCTGACATAAAGGGAACTGCTGGAGTCAGAAAAGATGTGAATGTGCTGAAAATTTCATAAAGGGGGGGCCTGTGTGTATCTGGGCTTGCAGAGTTAAGAGGATGCTCCAGTGCGTTGCTCTCTTCTCCCCTCGTCCCTGCTCAGTCATTATGTCTGTTCATCGCCCTGTTGTAGTTCTGAGCGAAGGTGACATCTCTGGGCTGCTTGAAGTGACAGTCGCTAACTGTCGGGGGCTACAGGGCTGAACTACGGGAGGAGGGGAGGAGAGCACTGTGCTAATGACTCTTTTCATGCCTTTTCCAAAAAATGAAAATAAATAGAGGTCAAGCCTCTATGGGATAACTTCTGTGGCAAGCATCTCAGAAGGATTTGAAACCCCAGAATTCAGAATGTGGCACACTGTGTGTTGGAAGAAGAAGTGATTTGTAAACCTATCCAGATAAAATTGAGTCTGCCCCTTTGCTGGACAATCAGCTTTGCTTCTTCTGATTAAAACAACCAGTGGAATATCGTTAGTGCACAATTTTAAAATGTTCAGCTGTTTCTCCTCTCCCCCCTGCACCCTCCTCCCTTGGTATTATTGAACTGCAAGGTGTCCTGTTATTAATTTAACTCTGATTTGAGCAGTCATTGACTGCAGCATTCTTACGGTGTTCCGATCGGCTTGCTCACGACTCCCCTGCTGATAACGTCCTTTGTTCTTTCCCATCAGTACTTCTGCATGGCATTTTCTTCATGTCAGTGTCCCTCAAGCTTCCAGAAGACAAAATAAAAAAAGAAAGCACCATGAGGACTGTATTGATTACTTAGCTTTATTTCGTGAAAGAATTCAAACAAAGGGCAGTCTTCCTCCAAATGGAACCTGTGGTACCCGTGGCTTACCTGGAAATACTTAGTGATAGCTCTCTGTGCTTAACGCCTCCAGCTGGGGCTTCTAGAAGTACATAGAAGAGCTACACAATAATTCATAAAGTATCTCTTTAGCACATGCGGTTGTTCCCCCCCTCCCCCCCGAATCTATGTTTTATTCATAGCATCAAAATAATTGTACTTCTTCTTTGCTTTCAGTCAAAGAAGTCTGGCCGAGATTACGGAACTGATCCACACGGCCTTTCTGGTGCATCGTGGCATAGTGAATATTGGCGAGCTCAAGTCCTGCGATGGCCCACTGAAAGATATGCAGTTTGGAAATAAAATGGCTGTTTTAAGTGGAGATTTTCTTCTCGCAAATGCTTGTACAAGCCTTGCACAGTTGCAGAATACCAAGGTAAAAAAAAAAAAAAAAAAAAATCTT
>Ga0065711_1003366_pt1 | contig 28320 bp, 23 predicted proteins | sample Hoacrofraction12_FD_59098 | JGI IMG/M metagenome (GOLD analysis project Ga0065711, IMG submission 59098) | Hoatzin crop microbial communities from Cojedes, Venezuela - Epithelial fraction 12 v2 (version 2) | ecosystem: Host-associated > Birds > Digestive system > Esophagus > Crop | place... | reverse complement strand
ACAGTAATTTTATTAATTTGGAAGCTGAGTCATATTAAGAGTCTGCCACTCTTACAGCAGCTTGAGTACTGCTAAAATCTGCTGATTAGAATGGGAATTCTCCTAACCAGAAAGCTATGAAGGAGACAAAAACCTACTCCTTGAAAAATACACAGGGATAGAGGAGCAGAGTTTAGTGCAATTTTTGTGAAGTCAGTAGTGTCAAAGTGCTTTTCTTGATGTGTTTGAGACAAGTGTACTTTATGTGGTGGAACCAAGTTCTCTTTTTAAGCTAGTCTGCTTCAGGGCACAAGATTTCCTTTCCAATCTTTGTTCACAATTCTGTGAGCACAATGACAATGTAAATACTCAAAACCTGAGGTTGGCAATGTGTCCTGGACATTTAGGAGAAAAATAACAGATATTCAGAAACCTACAATATTCTAGAGAGGAGAGAAAATCACCTTTTTTGAAGAGCAGCAAAACACCAGCTACCTTAAACTTTTTAAACCTTATGTTTATTAGCCGAAGGTAAAATCAGCCAGATTTACTGCAAAACAACTGCCAGTGTGAGGGATGGGGGGGAAAAGTTTATGCCCCTTTTCTGTCAGAAGATAGCACATGAATAAATAACATTCATAATCTAGTATGTGCAGAGCACGTGAAAGGGCCATGGAAAGAGGCAAGACAATAGGGTCACCCAGGCATCCACCACCCAGGTGGTCTCCAAGTCCCGTGAGCACTGCTGGTGCCCAGGTGTGTCATTGTCTCACTGGCTTCAGCAAGACAATTCCCCTGCTTTATAAGCAAGAATTCGAGCATTTTTCTGAGATGGAGATTAACTCTGTCCCAAGGCCCTTTGATAGCTGCTGAGAGGGTAAGGCCGGAGCAGTGCCGGGAGTGGGAGGAACAGAAGTGATGCTGTGGAGGGGGACTGAACCAGAAAGAGGAAGGATAAGGGAATAAAGTGAAAAAGAAGGAAGATTTACTGTTACACCAAATCCCAGTATTAATTAAAGCTGCAAGTGCGCTTTGAGTTATGGGGCTGTCACTCTCTTTTGGAAGACCTGTGTCTCTCCTAACTACTTGAGACTCGTTTTTGAGGTTTATGAAGTCCCCACAAGCCTTTGATAAAATTGTAGCTCCGTACTTCACGGAGTTAAATTGTTATATAGAGAACTGTATGTATTATAAATGAAAGCCTGTAATAGGTTTTAGGGCCACTAGATTACACTGAAAAAAATATTCATCACATAATTTATTTGATCTGTTTTGCCATTAATCTTTGAATAAATTATTCAGTGAATAGTAATTGACCAGGTAGAGAGATGGTCAAAACCTACCAGAAATATTTGCAGAATATATTAGAAGTTTCTTCAAAAAAAGAGGCAAAACTTGACAAACAGTGTATTTTAGGTCTTCGTTGAGGTACCTAAAAGTACATTTGCTTCTTCAGTAAGTTTCATTATAAGTCATCTGATGGACTAGTGTGTTTCTCAATATTTCTTCAAATTTCAAACTCTACTTTTTTTCCTGAGACCATTTTCAGCTTAGAGCTGAAACCTTTCATATTGTTTTGCAGGATGCAAGAGGTTTGGGGAGATATGTTTACACTTATCTATTGCAATTAACTATTGCAATAGAGTATTGTTACACTTCAACACCATGCTATTCAAACCAGAGCCCTCTCCAGCAAAGAAGGAGTTTGTACCTACTTATACTCTCCTACAAAAGTACTCGTGTACTGGATTTTTTTTAAGCTTGGGGATGCATGTGAGGAAACACATAACCTCCTCAGAGAAGGCAAATGCCTCTCTGCTTCTCTTTGAAGGAAGACTGACACTACAAATTACTCCCACAATAACACAGGTAGTGCTCCAAAATAGTGAGGAATTTGAGGCAAAGGCACACAGAAGTTTATTATTTTGATTGACCTTTACGTCTCTTGCTTTATCTAAATCGAAGAACAAACATGTTAGAAATCACTACAAATTCTCTGTATGATGTGATTTAAGTCCCTCTTGATAGGATAAGCTATAAAACAGAGGAGGAAGCAGTAAAAGAAGGATGCTTTTAATCCTAGGGAGTCTCCAGGAGTTATGACTGGAGATGGGAGCTAAAAAAGGATGAGTTTGTAATCTCAGCTCCACGCAGGACTGATAACTAAAGGAAAAGTGTCAGAGGAGCCAAAGACCTTGGCCCCAATCAAGGGAATTTACAATCATATTTCACACTGTTTGGGGCCCAAACCCAGCAGGTTGGTGAATATCAATAGGTAAACATCAACAAAGCTCTGACCACTGCAGTAATAAGTGACACCAGGACAAATAAGTAACATTGAACCCATGCCTCATATTCTTCCTCTGTGTTTGGTTGATCTGTTTTGTAGTAAATTATGTCAGTGGAAGATTTACTTGCGTAAAGCATACCTAAGCATTTAATTGTTTATCCTAAAAGTGGGGATGTATTCTGCCCTCTTCCTTTTTGTAGAACACTCATGACCATTAATCAGAGTTACCTTATAAAAGGATCAAAAGCAGCAGGTCTCTCATTATACACTATAACTCTGTGCTAGCTGAAGGAAAAATAGATTTTTGAAGTGAGCAAGAGGGAGAGAAGCACATGTAAAAGGCGGTAGAACAAAATAAAAGGAGTGGTCAGATTTATCGAGGGGGGGAGGAAAAGACACAGACTATGGTTAACATTAAACCTCAATGAGGTACTAAATTATAATTATTTCTCGGTTTCTGATAACCTGAATAAACCACTGCACCTTAATAAAGAGTGCTGATGACACATTAATCCATGTAATATGATATCTCTGAATTTTGGATGTGCAGACACATCAGGTAGTAGATGTCACTATAATTCTCCAGAATTATAATTCTCCACATACAATCATCAAAATAATACTTGATTCTTGGCTTCTCACAGAAGCAAAAACTGTTTCTTGAAGTAACTTTTTGAAGTTCTTAACCTATACTCTTACAGATGAAACATAGAAAGCAGGAATTAAACCCACAGGATATGTTAGAAGAATTACACTGGTGCACTGGAATGGCATAAATTATTAAGGACAGAGCCTGTGTGTTAGATTTATGCAGCTAAGAAGAGAAAGATTGGAAAAAGTATGTCTCGTAATATTCAATATGCCACAAAGTGTAAATTAAAATGAAGACTACCCCATGGAAAACATTACTTTGAATGTTAATCATACTACAGGAATAAAAAGGAACTGGAGGATGATAGTGTCTTTGTCCTGTGCAGGATTTACCTGCTCAGAACAGTCACTAATATCAGTGGAAAGCCTTTGGCTAAACTGCTATGAACTGTGCTGGAAATGAATGTCAGGAAGAGTAACGCTGCAAGTACCTAGGCATCAACCTGTGGAATACCTTGAATGCCACATAATCACTGGGTATTATTCAAAGATCAAAAAATTGCTGAGGACCCAGTTATAATACTCCCATTCTTTCTCATTAGCCTTCTGTGAGCCAGAATATTCCCAGCATAAAACAAATAAGAATACTTTGGGGAAAGCAAGTAGTTTTTCAGCATTGCTGGAGGTGTCACAACCTAGCCCTCAATCAACCAGGGCTGTTACTACAAAAAAAAAAAAAAAAAGCATATCTTACACTGTGGCATTTATTCTAGATATCTATCCCCTGTCTGAGCCATCAGCTCTCATGAATATCTGTGAAAGCCTCGTATCTAAACCAAGCCACTATACTGCCCAAGTTGGATGATAATGTTATAATAGCTGTTGCTTTGACATGATGGTTGCTCTTTATTGTACTGGAGAAACACAGTACCTGTCATGGGCTGTATAAATATTTTACAAATAACATCTCAACACACAAAGTCCTTACTCAATTATTATTCAGGCAAAATTCTTTTGATCTCATAAGTAAAGATGGATTTGGCCCAAAAGCACTTATTCTACAGTACCGTTATTAGAAAACAATCGCTGCAAATGCAATTATTTTCAGGACAGCACAGCAAAGAATGCCCTATTCCCCAAGCAGAGATCAAAACCAATAATTAGAAAAAAACCAAAGAACACTCCAGAATGATTTGGTGAGTAATCACAAGTAGCAGAAAACACAATCTATGCCAGTGTATATTATTCCACTTCAAACTCAATAGCAAAATAAATACAGAAGCAAAGACAAGGCAGACAGGGACACATAAGTTGTGTCTTATTGTCAGTGTGTATAAGCAGTCACTGGTAAAAGGCAGAATATGTAAATACATATCATTTAAAAGCTGAAAGAACGAAAGGGGAAATGGCATGGCATTTCATGGGTTGTTTCTGTTAGTACACAATTTTCATAAAGACGTGTTTTTATGTAATCTGCTCTTTTGGGAATTTTCAAATTTTGGCTGTGATAATGCTTTAATCAATTTATATCAAGCCACAACGATTCTGTGAACAACCTGTTCTTATTGGAGATCCCTCTATCATAAGTACTTGTTCTTAAAACCATTTAATTATTGCAGTATTGTCCACTGGGGCCTCTGTACTAATTCATTAAAGGCCATAAAGTTACCATAAATACCCGTTTTAAGTGTCAGACGTGGAAAATGGTTAAAGACTCTGATACCACTGTGTGTGAACATTTGAAAAAGCAGCCTGTAACACCGAGATCTGGCCAAAAAAAAAATGTTTAGGATTTTCTGGAAACTTCCTTCTCTTTCATTTAGTTCTAGTACCAGCTGAGCACCTGGGAGGGTGGATAACCAGTAAAGCTAAAGGGCAATCTTGGTAGAGGAACAAATTAGACATCAACAAGGCTAGGACAAAAAGAGAAACAAAAATGTGCCCCTTAGGAGTATGCTGTGCTGGAAGAACCTCCTCTGATGGATGTAATTAGCAGGTTTGAGTAGCAGAGGCTGCATGTACCCTGTGTGAGAGCAGGCTGGGAACTGCCCGGGCTGCTCGTACTGAATCCAGCTGGCTCCAGCACCAGTGTGAGTGACACCGGGACAAGGACATCTCAGAGAGGCTGCAGCCATTGGTGACCCACAACAAAGAAGAGGAAAGTCAGTAAGAGGCAGAAATTAGCAGAAAGAAACCAATACACATGGAGCAGCTGGCAGAAATCATCACACACGCAACCCCAAGCCTCCTATGCTGCCTGCCTCTTCACAGGAGGAACTGGGAAACTTTGAACATAACTGCAGGGAGAACAAGGGAGTTTGACATGAAGATGGGACAGAAGAAGTGTTTGACTGAAATCAAGCCTGGAAAAGAAAAGCTGTTTATTTAAATGTTTGAATGCATTCTTTTTTTTTTTTCAATACCAGAACCAGTGATCAGAAGTTTGTGTTAATAATAATTGCGTTATTGTGTCAAAAAGATTAAATTAAGTAAAAACTTACACAAGATAAGACTGTTTTGCCTGCAGTGGCTCCCAGTGGCAGCAGCGGGACCAGAGAACATGTGTTGTTACTTAGTATTGGAACCAAGCATGCACCTACAGCACGAAAAGCTCATACGGAGGGTGTCTGATGTCGCTAGCCATGCTCAGTCTGCTCTGCACGGCAGGCAAACTTCGATGTTGTTGTTTAGGAATGAGGGCCTAGGACCAGTCCCGGAGAGTTGGCTTGCTGCTTTTGTCCCTGTTGGGAAACAAAAAGGATTAAGAGGCAACCTCTGCTTCTGCAAGAAGATACTGCAGCAGTCACCACTGTGCCAATTATTTTAACCCCATTCCTTGATGACAGCAAGTGCACTGGAAACCAGTCTGGCTTTCTGAGCCACTGATATAGGTAAAGCTGCCAGCGGGACTGTGCCCCCTTTGCTGCACTGAACATCTGTCTTCAAAAGCCATGGTTTTCTGTGTCAGCAAGTCAGCAGACTTGGTGATCGAGGATCTCACTTCCGATCCTGCTTGCTCTATTCCCGTGAACAGATTACTTTCACTGGCAACCATATATTCATTCCTCCTATGGTCATATTACCATTCATTAAGAATTGAGTAATAGGACAGAAATCTGCTTCAGGATATATGTTGAATCTTTCTTAAGAACTGACTGTATCTAATGGAGCAAAGAAAAGTCATTCAGGCTAATGCAGATTGCTGCTCCTTGAAGTGAATGGAGGAGCAGTTGTTGCTTTGAAGCTGGGCTCTGGCTGTAATTCCAGTGTTCTCATGTGCCCAGCAAAGCCCCATGGTAATGCCCACAAAGAAATTCCTTCTCAGTGTGAGTATAAAAGCGAGCGTCAGCCTCCGAGGGAGCAGCCAACAGCACGTAGAAAGCTGACTGACCTTAATGGCAGGGTAGTGTGGAAGTGATAAAATTGGGAATAACTGAATTAATACTGAAGGTCACTTTACATGGTATCACTTAACTTTCTTTGAATGGGAGTAAGAATGTTCCCTAATCTCCCAGGGAACAGGTAATACTTTCAGCATTTTTCCCAAAGGTTTAGTAGGCCCATGGGAATCACCTTAGTCTATCCAAAAAAAGAAAAAAGTTAGCCAGCTGTCGTCCAAGGCTGGACACTGAAGAAGTCAAGTCCACATGAGCTCTAGGCACAGTGGAGGAATGCTGGAAACAAGGTCATTTTACTGTACCCTGAAGGTGGTTATGGGTGGAAGTATCTGCCATTTCTGTAAAACTGAGAACATTACACATGTGAAACATAGGTCCACTTCTTTGAACTTTGTTTGACTGCAGTTTGGATGCCGAAACAATTTTTTGAATACCTGAATACTTTGGACCCTGGATGTTTTTCAAAGCACTTTTTCACCGCAAGCCCTATGCTTACTGAGCTATTCTTACTGACAGATTCAAGACTTGAAATCTGAGTGGAGAATAGGGAAAGTGTTACCAGAGAGAAGTGGGATTGCTCCTGTAGTAGTGTGAAGCCAGACTGCTGGCTTTCACCTGCCTGTCTGCATATCTGCCTGATTATTATGTCTCAGTCTTTCTCTCTCATAGCATTCTCCTATCAGCCTTCCTAATTGTTGAATTTCTATGTGACTTCCCATTGTACCAGCATATCCGAATTATCACCCGGCATTTCTGAGCTGCCATTCAAAGTTTGCAAGTACAACATAAGGGACTGGTTTCCCCTATGAAAACATGCAGTGCAGTGTTCTTTACAAGAAGTAAATAATTGGTTTTTAGGTTTTAGTCTTGGATACAAGGAGATATTGATATAATCTATTACAACGGAGCTTTAATTTTCACTACTATCAATTAAAAGCACCACTCTTTATAAATCAGGGATGAAGAGTCTTAATAAACAGTAAGATAAAAACCAGCTTATCATGTCTTTCATTTTGATGTATGTACTTAATATTCTCTTTCATCACTGTAAGAAGATAGTGATCTTGCCAAAAGCTAGAGCAGAGAGAGGGAGTAGGACTGATAAACAGACCGCCCTGCAGCGAACTGTGGAGTTTCTTTAGCTGCAAGATGTTATTAAAACTGTACCTTCAGCTTCTAAAAAAAATTTAATCTAGGTGCCTTTTTGGGAGAGGCAGGCAAACATTGAACAGTGAGCTGTCGTCTTCTTTCTGGAACTCCCACAGCATAAGATAGCTAAAACCGACTAGAGCTCTCACACAAAATCTCAGCAGTGACTGCTGTGTGGTGGGCTGCACGGCTGACTTGGCAATGCTGTTTGGATGGTGGGAGCTTGGCAGTGCTAAGACTCAGCTTTAGCTTGAATTAAAAAATGGTAATATTCATCCTGAAGATACCCTTGGGGAATGGATAGCTAGAGATACTAGGATGAGGTTGCTGGCTGAAGTCTGACCTACTTTGGTAATGACCAAGCAGCTTTACTATCTGGATGTTTCATGTGATCTATTAGGTTCATATTATGTCCAAAGTACTACGCAAACTGGAAGTAAACAGAGAAGCTCTGAGTATTTCATTGGTTTGCTTTTCGTAACAGAAGCTCTGATTCTTCAACTCAATAGTTTTCTTCAATTAATTGGCTCAAATGAGCTCCTCTATAATAGGATTCATGCAACAATTGCCTTATTATACCTTCACAGTACTGACACTGTAATTGTGATTGAAGAAACACTTTCAAGTGCCTAGCTTCAAATGCTTCTGTCATGAGGAAAAAAATACCCAATCTTGCAAAATGATATTGATTGTTATTTACAACTTTTTAAATACCACAGCTTGACCAGCATGCTGTCAGGGAGTAGTGAGGGCTGGCTGCTTGCTGAGGATCAGGGAGCTGAGGTGGACAACACAGCTAGCACGGTAGGAGCCTCCTGCAGTACCCAAGGGAGGTGAGCAGGGTAGGTCCAGAGGCAGCAGCTAGCTTTGACCAAGAGTCTGGATCATCAAGCAAGTTGCAGCAATGAGGCAGGCACACAGTCAAGCTGGGAAGTCAGTCAACAGATTGAGACTGGGTCTGATAAAGGTGAACACAGTCCGACATGGCCTGGTCATCTCCCAGGCAGGTCCATAGTGACAAAGAGGGTCCTAGGTCAAGCTGGGATGTCATTCCACGGGTCAGAGTCGAGACCAGGAGTTCCCATGGCCAAGCAGAGACATGGCTGCAGCTGAGCTAGAGATCAACACTCCTGCAACGCAGCAGGCAAAGAATGGGTGCACAGGGCTGATCTAAACAGGGCTCCTGCGGCCATGGGCAGGGGTGGGATGAAAGCCCTGGATGAGGCTGGTCAGGGCCCAGTAAGACATATTAGTGTCCTCTAGGCCCTGGCGGAGCTTTTAGCATGCCCTCAAACAAACAAATCCATGAATATTACAAGCATTGTCTTACACATTTGTGTTTTTGCAACATATGTCACAATAAACAAAAATAATCTCTTTAAAAAGCCTACTTCCCCTACAAAGAATTTTTCAGCCTGACACTCACGTATCTAGCTTAATGTGTTTTGTTATTATTTATTCATACTGTAATGTCCTGTATCTATTAGCCAATACTATCAGTACATCAGAGCAGGGATCATCTTCCATTAAGATACTTTGACTCCCATGAACGACTATCTGAAAGCAGTGGAACCAACAAAGATATCTACACCCAGCAATTCAGCTACTGCACATCAGTGCACATCTGCACTGATCCGAACGGGAAACTTCAAATCAGGGATCACAGCAGGAGTAGTGATGTCAGCTCAGGTCTGCAAGCAAAGTTGTTGTGTTTGCGTGGTATAGCTCTGCTACTTCCAGTTGTAGTCTGGAGTTGTCTACATCCCCATAGAGCCATATTCTACTGAGCTTTGCTTAGATCAAAAAACAGCAAGAAGTTTTTTGCTCTGTTTTAATTTGTTTTGAATACTGAGTTTGTTTATGCATTTTGAACACCATCTAAAATTCAGTTCTTTTCCAATCAACAGCTCTGGTTACCATGAATTTAAAATTAAGCTGTTGTTCATAAGTCTGTGAAGGACTGTGTCAGAAATTTAACTCAGATATCTATGCTATACTTTCTGTAAAAAGGCTGTCATGAAAACAAATACTGTAGAGGCTTGTATTTTATACATAATGATTGCAAGTACTTTGGCTAGGAGGTAGGGCGTTATATCCAATGCCATCTCAAAATATGTCACCTCATTTTTGTGAAACAGAAAGAAAAGAGATGAAAAATCTATTTCAACTCAATGTTAGCATGATAAATGTGGACCTTCAGGACACAGCTGCAGGTTTATCTTCACGCCTGTGCTTGAAGCAAGATGACTGAGTAAGTCACAGCACTAGGAAGAATGTGTCTGGCATTTGTGTGAATGCTTGATGTTTGATGGGGACTTTTGTCAGTCCAATGCAATAGTCTCCCTCTTTTTAACTGCAGCATGTGCAACCAAGTGTTCAGATAAACCTGCTGTCATAAACTTAAATGTAAATATCTTAAAAATTGAATAGCTGAAAATTGAAAATTAAAGGCACAAAAGTTAACACTATATGCAATGGTAGGAAGTGTTCATATGCACAAGAGGGTTCGAGCTGCAGCTGCTGGAGGAAACTTTGCTCTATGCCCCACACTCAGACAGGAATATTTACTGATTTGTTTTAGTTTCAGTTACAGAGTATATTTCTTATGAAAGAGAAAAGTTTAATACATCAGTGGTGAACAATAGCACAGATACAGCTTGTTTGCCACTGTGTTCCTCCAGATTTACACCAGGATAAGTCCATTTATTTACAGCATATTTCTTACTGAAAAAGGTGGTTGCAATCATAAAAATAAATTTCTTAATATTTTCTGTTAGAAAAAATTCTTGGGACATTTTCTGGAGAAACTCCTTCTGCTGGCACTACGTAGACCTTTCAAACCCAGCAAGTAAGAAGGCTTTAGGCTCAGAAAATATCCTGTGAAGTCCTTGTCAGTCTAAGATGGCACTTAGTATTAAAAAAAAAAATCTGATGCTCTTGTTTGCATTGTGAGCCCAGCTCATGCCAAACAGTAGCTGAACGTAAATGTTCCATTCTGATTCAGGGTCCACAAAGCCACCAAAGAAACGCCATCAGGTGAGGCAGCACATCACAGAGTCATGCTCTCCAGGAGCAGGCGGCTCAGCAGCCCGGTGCAGTGCAGGGTGACAGTTCCTCCTTTGCTTAGTCTTAGTATCAAGTGGCAGCAGTTTATCTGGAAAGTTCAAGCTCAGATGATGATATGAACTGACGTGTTGCTAGACTTCCTATTACCTCCTACTAAAACAATGGAGGGATTTATACTAAACCCAAACCTTCACAGTCACAAAATTCTTCAGCATAAGTTGCCAAATCAAAAACTTGGAAAAGAGCAAATGCCAAATTTAGGTTTTCATGCTGCTTTTACATTTTCTGTATCTATGCTACAGTCTTAATTGCTCTGTAACATCCCATGTTTCCAAAGACACCTGCTTTATTCGATGCACATACCAGATGCTGCTTAGGGAATTCATATGTAATTGTGCAGTGAATGCAGCTATTAGGAGGTTTGCTGAGAGCAAGCTAAAGGACTCTGGGAAGTAAAGAAAGGCAATGATGTTGGAGCAGGTGAACCTGATTTTAAAATGATCTGTATTTTCTCCACATCTTTGCCATTTGCAGACTTTCGGAAATCATAAACCAGAACACACCAAAATATGAACAAACAGAAAAATCTCTGTGTTCCTCAATGGTTGGACTCAGCTCCAGAACACTAAGACTGACTGGGAACAGAGTTGACCATTTCCTGTTGTAGCTCACATCTACAAAACAGCTGCTCAGGACCTCTGACAGAAGGCAAGTGCAGACTAGATGCAGAAGCAGAGAGCTGTGAACTGGAAGGCTCTGACATTATTCGACAGGGCCAACAACTGTTCTGAGGGATGGGTACACTCTGTGGGGCACCTTACAACCTGATTTTTACACTCCACTTGCATACACTGAGAGGTTTTTGGAGAACGTTATGGCTCATTTCAAGTCTGCACAATTGTTTACACTGGGTACTGAGTGGTACTAAGTGGAAAAGATGGTGTGTACCTGGACCCCATCCCACTGTGGAGCTGAACCCTGGCTAGGGCAGACACCAAAACTCATCAGCTGGGAGCATTCCCAAGCCGCAGGAGGTAGTCATCGTGTAAATGAGTGAATATAAAAGCCTTTAACCTTTGTTTCCTCATTTATAAATGTGGATTTTTTATTAGCACAATTTGTGGTCATGAAAGCAAGACATCTATGAGTGGACCCTCAAAGGATAAATAGAACAGACATGTCTTTGAAATAGGCAAGTCATCCCTGGGTAGGAGAAGGGCAGAGAACACCAGGACAAAGAACTGTGGTTGTAAGTAGCCATCAGTCTGCACTACCTTCCCACGTTAGCCGTGAGGTTATATAGGAAGAGAGAACGTACATGGAAAGCAGTGGGAGAAAAATTGAAAAACGAGCAAGTAAAGGAAATAGAACACCAATGAAGAGCGGAATAGGAAGGAGATATAAAAGTGACAGAGAACATGTCTGCTTTCCTTTCCATTAACCAAAAAAGTGTCCTGTGTCACTTTCATGTACAGGCGTTTGATTACCGTCCCATTCACAATGTTGACTTTGTTCCTGCTTTCCCCACCATGAAAAAGCAAAAGCCACAGACTGCCAGAATACTACAGGGAAATATCAACCTAGGGCCAAAGCAACATCAAAGATCCACTTGATGGATTCTTGCAGTATCAGAATAAAACCATACCCTTGATGGTGAGTGCTCAGGCTGAGTGATCCCACTGGATTATCTGTGTAAATGAGTGTTTGTCATTGCCTAGAAAATTTCACAGCTGAGTCCATATTCAAAACATGTAAAATGTATGCAGTATCCTACAAACAGGAGAGCAGACAAAAGAAAAAAAAACCAAAATAAACAAGTCAAACAAAACTATATATCTAGTGTAAATTTACATAACCCCACACAGACTTCACTTCTTTATCGTATTAATTTACACTAGTTGAAGAACAGCCTGAGATCTTTCTACCTCAAGCTTACAGATGAAAAACCTCATTCTGCATTTCTTGCATTCCTGAAATTCCCATTAAATTAAGAATTTATGAAAGGAAGGCTTAAAGCCTAAATTAAACTATTAATTCTCTCTTGTGCTAACAGATCATAACAGATTAGGGGGCAAAGAAGCAAGACAAGGAACAGATGGAATTATTTTTGTGAAACATAAGTTATCTTTGACTGTACACTCCTTGGGAGGTGGGGGCAGGCCATCATTGTTTCTGAAAGTAGTCGGGTGTGGAAGTCCTGGAACAAAGACTAATGGTAGAACCTCTGCAGTTTTTTTGTCTTCCTATTAAATCATCAATAATACATAACCTGAACAGCAGCTTTGAAAAAGAACTATGTGCCCAAAAGCTTCTGTACTTTTTCTGACTGCATGAACTGTTCTAATAAAGGGTATTATTATCTCCCCACAAACATTCCTCAGTAAGAAGCAAACTGCACGTGAGTGTATATATGTTCTTAATTATCTTATTTGTCTTGCTGAAGCTGTATGATTGTCTTACAAGAAAAGTTTACAAAGCAGCTCGGCAATGGATGTGAAGGAGAAAGGAGGAGAAAGGAGAGTGAAAAAGGAGGGATGGAGACTCTGTGGATGCATTTTGGTTTTGTTAGCAAAAATGTTGGCAAATGCACCTGAAAAGCTAGAAAAAAATGCTGAAGAAGGAGTGGGGATGGGGGAATTGACAGTCGTACTTGGGATAAGGAGGAACTGCTGCATTCAGTCTGACCTTTCTGCTGTGAAAACTGTGTTTGCTGGTCACTGGGAGAAGGGGAATAACTCACTTTCACGTCTCCATGAGCAAAGCTTCTAGCCCAGCAGTGTCAGAGGTAGGAGGCCTGGTGAAAGATGAGGGTGGTGGCAGATACCACTTTTTGGGAGGGCAGAGGAAAGCAAACTGTCACCATGAGCTGCAGAGTGGCGTCAGGAGAAGAGGACAGATTGCAGGGGAGATGGTAAAGAGCAGAATCCGTCTGACTGCAAGACCAGTGTTGTGAAACCAGTGTTGTGACCAAGGCGACAGCTTGCAGGGCCTTGGGGCCATACCGTTATAATGCTGATGTGGAAGGAAAGGCCACACACCACGTACATCTATAGTCAGAGCTGTCGCGACACAGTAGTTGTGACACTGTCCAGTGGCCCAGAGAGGCACTAGTAACAAACCCACTGCTCTCCAACACCATCCTTCAGCCTGTACATATGCCTACCGCTCATTTTAAACAACTGCACTAGAGATTTTTACACCTAGGCTAGTCAGATGATGTGTTTGTAGTCAAAAGAGAGGAAGAGGTACTATTAGTGCATGACTCATGCGAGCTATTTTAGACACCTGTAGTGTGGTGAGTCATACCTTGAAAGTGCTTATTCTTACTTGTTGCCTCTAAAGGAAGTTCAGTTTGGTGAAATGTTTCTATGTTTGGTGAGGTGAACCTAACCGTTGCAGCCCAACCTCTTAGTCATTCAGAGTCATATATGTCAGATATGTTCCCTTAGTTAAGTGAAGGAGTAGACCCGTATTCTTCTGTTTCAGTTACAGATTGTATCTACTCAACTTAATCATATGAGACAGCCCAGTCATTTTGATTATGCTGTTTACCTGACTGAAATGGCTAAGACGTATTTGCATATAAGCAGGAGTTCTGCAGCTGCAGCTAAGAGCTACAACAAAAGTTACACAGGTGCCTGTATCCATTATGAAAAGAAAACTTTCAATCATTTGACAGAAGTGGTTAAAATCATGGCTGAAAACATATTGCTTAATCAGTCTGCATCGGTGTGCCACTTATCTGCTCAGAGCTCAATTAAAGTACACAAACGAAGACTATTAATGAGCAATTCCTTAAACTCTGAATAGAACACTTATGGCTTGAGAAATAGTCACATTTTATTGCGCAGAGCTAGTTGTCTTGCAGATGTTGCTTTCACTAATGGATTAATGTGATGTGTAATAGATTATACTGATTGCCATTAAATCGAACTTCAATAGATTAGTTGGTATATTTAACAAACTTAGTCATTTTCTATGTAATGATGACAAGGTGACTCATCAGTATGACACTTCATAGACAGCAGTAGCATTTTTGTGCACTGGAAGACAGTTGGCTCCTTTATCACCTCTACAACTTGACTTTCCTTTGAGGGCTGATGGCTGATGTCCTTTTGTCTTGGCCAGTGTAACAAGGGTGACCAGAGGATAGAAGACAGGGGTAACGGGGTCTTAGCAGCTTGCTCTTTGTGAGATTCCCTCCACACTACACTCCGAGAGAGTCACTGCTGTCTAGCTCTGGGTATAACCACTTGTACCTCCCCGGAGAAATGTACCTCGAGGCCAAATTCAACATAAGACTGTTTAAATCTTTATTACTGGCATCAGTACAATGTAACAGCAGGAAGTTCAAGAATTATTTCTCTTAAGAAGTTGGTGCTGAGATACTAACGTGAAAGGTAACTTTGAAAAACTAGAGGAGATAATGTGTTTTTAAAAGGCTGTTTGTACTTTTTTTCTGCAGTTTATTTTTCTTAAATGATCCAGTGTTCTTTTTCTCCACTTCCCTCAAAATTTTGGTGTGGAAGCTAAGAAATACTATGTGATTTTTCAATATAATCTTGCAACGTGTACTGACTAGAGGGACAAAGTAAAAAAGTACACACCATGAGGTTGTTCAAACGGTAGATGTCCTTGAAGAAAGCATTTCTGTCTTAATGAAAATATGCCAATATGATAAAGCTGCATTATAAATAAATTGAGACCTTGGAGATAGTTCCACTCTGTTCCTAGATATAGTCTAATACATTATTTTAAAGAACAAAATCTACTAATATTCGTGGTAGGCATCCTCTGTTATTATTCTGAATGTCCATCTCCTCGCTGCAGCTCTGCAAATATTTTTACTTATTGTACGGCATTAATAAGAGCAAAAGTGAATATATTGTGAAAAACACAAACTAGCTTCATTTTACACTATAAAAAATCACCAGTGAGGTCGCTTTTATAAGAAGACCTCAGATATAGCCATTTAGACAAAAGATACATTTTAAAGGGATGCAAGAGCCTTTTAAACCTTTTCTTGTGACAGTTTCTGCAATCTCTTCAAAAAGAGAAACCATGTCTTAAGAGAACCTTGAAGTTCCACAGGTGAACTTGCAAAAGACAGGAGACAGTAAACTACGGCAATCCTGTACAGCTATAGATCTCTATGAGTTAATTTCATTTTAATCTCAGACTATTTACTCCAGGGGCCTGAACATGTAGTTATCCAGCTGTGTTACTAATGCACTTGGGGATTTACAAATAGGTTCATTATTGGGCCCAACTCAGTTTCCACAGGTATATGCAGGGATGTGGATGCAGCATGGATGAAGCGGCTTTTTCCAAGTGACTTAAAACACACCACCCAGCATCAGTACATGGGCTTGGGTTCACATCCCTCCTTCCTAACCACTTCCCACCTTCCCTCAGAGCAAATATACATCTCCTATTTGCCATCCACTTCACTAAGAGAAAGTTCACACAAACACTGAGCGCTTCTGAAAATCCTGCCCTAGGGGAAAGATTGTATTGTGATATCTCAAAGTGAGGATCAGCAGGGACTGCAAATTCATATGGGTTGGTTTATAACTGCGTTTTTCGTGTCCTTGTAGTTCCATTTAAAAAACCAGAATATTCCAGTTTCTTTCTCTTGTTCAGAAAAATGTAAATGTTACAACATCATCTCTGAGGCTTTCCTTATTCTACGGAGACAGCATTCTCCTTTTCATTCTGTTAATACCCTCATCAATATGCTTTATGTTCACCAAAGTATCCCAGCAGGCAGGAAACATGTAGTAAATGGCTCGGTAAGTCTCATGTCCTTCACCCCACGTTTGTTGAGATGTTAAATCATGTCCCCAGTGCATCAACCATTATTTTGGAGGCAGATTTTAAAGCTCTTATTCACAGAGGCTTAAATCCTAATCTAAAATTGTCTGAAATCATCAAGGCCTGTGCTGGCTGTTTAGCCCCTTCAGAAGATTTGCTTGTCAGCACGGTCTGAGACTCATAAGTCTATTCTCACTCTGATCGTTTATTAGAATGAAATAAATGAAGGAGCCATGCAATAAGATGGTCCTGGAAAGTCAAGATTTTACAGCCAGTATGTGTTCTGGACGTAACACTCACTTACGGAAATTGGACAAGAACTCCCTCCTTCCTTTTTTGCAGGAAAAATGGAGTTTCTCTGTTCTAACTCTGCCTCTCTTTCTAGTCTCCAGTCTGGCATCTGGTGGCATAGATTACCAGGGGGACCTTGAGGCAGGAGGTCAGCCAGGGGCACTGCTGGAGACGTCAGCTGTGCAAAGCAGCTGCAAAATTCCCTTTGCTGGCAAACCCTCAGCTGGCTAGACCTTTGCAAAGAGTGAGGTGTGCACCAAGGGGTGGTGTTGAAAGGAGGGAGGAGAGATGTGCTGATTATCCTCTCAGCAACATTCACTTAGCAGATCTTTTATGATGAGCTTGGCAGAGTTTACATGTGCTTCACGAAGTCACACTATCATACACATTCTAAAAGAAGAAGCCAAGAACTGAATGAGCCTCTACATACCCTTTCATCTCCACAACCAGCCTCCAAGGAGTAGTATTTGGAGGCACGCCCTAGATGAGACCAGACTCATTGCACAAAAATTGTGTTTATCCTCCAGCTCAGTCAATATTTCTTTTCCAGTTGGGTAAAATCCGCAGGGTACTACAACATTAGAAAAGGAGTAAAATCACCTAACAAAAATGATTATTTTCTTATGTTGCATATATTAATAATAAATAGATCAGCAGCATTGCTATGTAACAGACCTTTGCTGTCAGAACGGGTTAGAACATTGAGGTTTAGCAGAAGGGTCTGCAGTGCACGAGTGAAGTGAGCATATCATTGTTGAGAGAGGGATCCAAGATCAGGAGGAGCAAAGGAGAATATAATCCCACAGTCCAGACTTGGGAGAACTATGATTGCACCACATGAGAAAAGATTGTGAGATCTGTCTGGAGTACTTTGCTATTATCCAGTTTCTAACATATGTCAAGTTCTTTTCCTAAAACAGAAAAAAAAAACCCTCAATAACAATGAATACAGACTTTTAAAACATTAAAACAAATAGATTTATGACAGCCAAGATTTCTTTCCCACATTTCTTGTGCAGAGGCTTCTGGATCACAAAAAAAAAACATTGCCCTGTGCCTTCAGATCTTTTAACTCCTGGGAAGAAACAGGTAAACCATTAGAGAACGGTCCATTAAAAATGAAAACAGAAAGTAAAGATGTGGTTTCCTGAGAAAAGTGAGTACTTTTCAATGAAAATGTGCTTTTGAAAGGGCAATTTATCAATCAAAAGCCACTTAAATTACCTATGTGTTCTTATGCAGAAGAAAGAGTGTCAACACATTATAAAACCTGGATTAGGTACTTGTGATACAATGAAGTACACAGAAGAGATGCAGTTGCTTCCTTGCTGATTTTTTGATTCTTAGGTAATGTTCTCTGCTTATCACAGAATCACAGAATCACAGAATGGTAGGGGTTGGAAGGGACTTCTGTGGGTCATCTAGTCCAACCCTCCTGCCGCAGCAGCTTCACCTGCAGCAGGCTGCACAGCACCTTGTCCAGGCAGGTCTTGAATATCTCCAGTGAGGGAGACTCCACAACCTCCCTGTGCAGCCTGTTCCAGGGCTCCGTCACCCTCAGAGTGAAGAAGTTCTGTGACAGGATACTGTTCCTATTTTCGGTTCATTAAATTTACCAGAGAAAAGGTACCATTTTGTCTAAGATTCTCTGTATTATTCTCCTTCTGTTGACAGAAGCTTGTTGTGACTTCTGCAGGATTTTATATGCTTGAAGAGTGAGGGTATAACAGTATGTAGTGTGGCACATGTGATCCAAATTTGATTGTAAAGGAATTTCTTTCTGTCCGGATACCTGCTGTCAAACCCTACTGATCTCTGCGTACACTCTTCCACTGCTAGCAATAATTACAGCAAAGGAGTGACACACAGTATCAGGACACATTGTCGTACGGTATCAGGACACTTTGCATATCAGTGCACATTGTGACAACTGCTTTGGGTTAGAAACATATTCTAGGAAAATATTAAGTGGCCATATTACTCTGTGGCTCTTGGTTGATGTGAAATCAGACCTGGGTTATGGATATTTCTATTACACCAGCTGTTTATGTCAAGCTTGGGGCGATCACAGCAATTAACATGAGTAATGTGGATCAGCCTCGCAACTCACCACTGACTCTGGCAACCACTCACAGAAACGACCTGAAAGACAAAGTCTGCCTCAAATGGCTTACAAACCAAAAGCCCAGTCTTCCAGCTGAACCTACATGAATCAAAAGCTCCCAAGAAATTCCCTCAACTCATTTTTAGAAAAAGCAGTTTTGCTAATGATACGTCAGAAACAAGACAATGATGGATAAAGGAACAGGAGTACAGGAGGATCCAATCATGGGATGGTCTAATCTCAAAGTAAAATATCAAGTCAAAACAAACCTGGAAGCATAGGCTGGCCACCTGTCTAACTATTCTCCTGTGGCAGTTTTCTCTGGAGCCACCACAGTAAATTTGGGGTTTATTGTTGACAGAGCAGAATCTTTTTGCAGGAAAAAGTGAAAAGACAGAGGAAAGAGTAAGTAATGTAAGTGATCTAAGGCAAAGGAGGTAATGAAGGCCCTTAATGAGTCAGAAGGGGTCTTATTTCTTTGTTTGTAGAAAAGTTCAATTCACCAATATTTTGTACACCAAGGAACAGTCCCGCCTTGCATGCACAGAGCTGCAGAGCTCCTGTGCACAGCTACAAATGAGAATATACTTCTCAAAGGCACACTGCACAGTTGTATATTGAGAATATCCATTAAATAGATACCTACAACAGAATTTTTTTTGTTCATTATAAATTCATAAAAGGGAAAGTCTGTACTTTTCATGCTGACTCTAGTTTTATGCTGTCAGAGCTTTTTAACTATGCTACATTGCCTCAGCACTTCATTTTACTGCAGACTGGTTTTATTCCTCATCTGGTTCTATAACTCCTCAAAAAATCATCCCATGGTAACATAACAAATAGGCTTTATGGCTTTTTTCCCCCCCCCCAAAGTAAGTAAAAAAAAAAAAATCTTTTGAAAGCAGCTAGCTGTTGAAAGATTTTGTGTGTGTGTGTGTGTTCCCCATTGGTCCCTTCTACCTTTCCATGGTAGAAAAATAAGCAAAAAATTTGTCTTCTGAGCAAAGACAGATCAACCAAAAGGTTTTGCCCTAAGCTGAAAGTACACAACTGATCACATAATGAACCTGGTTTTAATAGGCAAAGTATTACATGTGTGAAGACTTCCACATTTCACTTTAAAGAGATCAAATAAGATTATTTTAATACTGGTTTATTTCGAGTTTTATAACACCTGTTGATTGTCTGCGTTTCCTGTGGAGGACCTTCAGGGATATTCCTTTTCACATGTTAGGAAGAACATTCGGGCCTTGCAATGTCCTCTGGGGCGATTCCACAAAGATGTTTAGAGTATCTTGCGCTTGGAAGACATACAAGCCATTACCTAGCCCAAACAGCAGTACAGCATAGCCCACACCCCCTCTTTTTCCACCTCAACACACATGCCCACTCATGTTTAGCACATCTCTTCAAAAAGCCTCTGTGTATTTAGTGTGCCTCTTGACACTTGCATCCCAGTGACCGTGCCTGCTGCCTTGGCTTATCCCTGTGCCTTGTGATGCTCCTCAGAAGTGTGTGTCTCAGCCCTCAATCAGTGTTAAGAAAAAAATCCTAATGGCAAAAAGACAGTTAATGACAGGAGACCCCCAAGTACCATGATGATAGGGACTACTTTGTTACTGCTCAGTGGGAGTGGGCCTGGCAGTCCCATTAGAGCTCCACTTTCAAGGTAGGTTCAGATCTTCACCTGTCTTCTCCAGAGGATGAAAAGACAAGACCTCAGCTGGGCTTTGCACACGACCTGTGGCACAAGAAAACCAAAGATGCCTTTGTCCTGGGCAACAGCCACTATTTCTGGTCCTCGATGGGAGACAATTATATATCTACAGTGTCATCTTGTCTCCTGCTGTACCCCAGGGAAGGCCATTAACTCCTGAATTCCCACCACCTGTATGAGGTGAAGGGTCCTAATTCCCCTTCCCCACAGCTTCTTCCCCTGCACTTAAAGAATGCTCTTTGAGTCTCTGGCATGCCCAAACTCCAGAGTTGTCTTGAGGGCATTCCCATGGTCTGGGATCAGCTAGACAAACCAAGCCTGTGTGGGTGGGTCTAGATTTGCCAGCCGTGCTTGAGCTGCCTAGTAGATACAAGCAAGTCTGATGGGAACAGCGGGAAATGCTGGTAGACCAGGGTCTGGCTTTGACCCAAGTAATTATTTTTTTCTGTAAGCCCACGCGCTCTTTTTGAAGCAAGGCAAGTTGGCAATGCCTCCCTCACAAAGCTGCGTGGTGGTGGTCACAGGGTGTAGGTTACACAGATGAGTCAGGGTGGAAAGAAAGCATCTTCAGCTGCTCCAGGTATGTATAAAGATGCCATGCCATGGGTACACCCTGAGGCACCCTGGTGCACAGCAGCAGCAAGGTAATAAGCAATGCAATTACAGCAGGATATTCAGCAGTGAGGAAGCTTCGCAGAGTCATTCTTTGGGGGAACCTTAGGCTGGTGTGCATGCAGACCCTTGGAGGCTACTCAGCACACTCTGCAATGAGGAGAAGAGTGCAATTATTTTTGCAGGACTGGAGGCAGTGGCACGGCGTATATGCCATAAGCCCTACTGAAAGGAATGGGGCACATACCTTCATTGAGCCAGCTGGCAGTGTTCACCCCCTCCCGGAGGTGCAGCACATGCGTCCTTGGAGATCTGTCCACGTACAGTGCCCACATCCCTGGTTTGAGCCCAGCTGCAGTTAGGATGTAGAGCTACATGCTGAGTCAAGTGGGTTAGAGCCATAAGATCAAGCCACTATTCAAAGTGAACAGTTTCATAGCTCAGCCACTCAGCTTCTCCTATTGATTTATTTTTCTTGCATGGCCATTGCAGGCATGAGTCTAAAGTTTTCTGTAGAAACACTCAGTTTGGAAATCACTGCAGGGAGGTCTTGGCTGACACAGATGCACACACCCTTGCTAATAATTTTTCTTTAGAGCCCCAGTGCAGCAAGCAAAAGGCTAATTAATGGTAGTTAGGGGCAGAAAAATATTGTTTCAGAAAGCAATGTGCAATGACAGCTCAAACAGTTCCTTTGGAAGGAGGCAGTCTGCCCTCAGGCCTCAGTCTTCTGGGTTGAACATATTTGTCAACAGCCTATCAGCACCTTCTCGGTGAATTGGGTATAACCTCTCAGAATATGGTATAAGGGCCACATGTGTGATACTGATATATTGCATTTATCTAGGCAAATTACTCTTCCAAAACATTTACAATGATACTGTGCTGTACAGACTCTGTGATACAGATATTTTCCCGACTTTACTTTAACAGTCCTGTGTATACATTGCTGTGCTGGATACTCTTGTCTGGTTACAGAAATTCCCCTTAAAATGCATTTCAGCTTACATGTGTGGAGCAAAGTCTGGATTCACAGGAGTTAAAAATCCCATCTGTTTAAAAATACAAGAGGCAGAGAAAAGACTGTACTTCCAAATGTCTTGTGCTGTCTTGACCATGAATGAAAGACACCAAAATACTTCAGGGAGTGTTTTGTTTTCAAGCTTCTGACCTAGCTTATGGCCATGTAAACTTGCAACTGAGCTCAGAAACTTGACTTCAGAGTCTTACGTAAGATATCTTAGGTCATTTGTTCAGATCCAACTAGTCCTAAAAATAGGCGAACCATTTTTCCTGAGGTTCCATAAATCTCCATATTTTCAAAAATTGTAAGTCTCCTTTGCCAGTAGGGAACGTTCTTATGCTACTTAGATATGTCTGTGTAATCAGAGCTTCATCTTCTGTCAGTAGCCATGTTTTTTCACTCTTGTAGAGGGTGTGTAGGGTGAGACAGAGAGGCCTACCTACAGTACACAGAAGATAGCTCCCCATGAAAGAAGAGTGGCAGGAGAACGTGGAAGTAGAGACATTACAGATCATGAAACTATTTCTACCACTAATGTTCTAGAATAATTACTATTAATCCTTTATTACAGTGCAGAAAAGCTCAAGGTGAGGTGATGGGCCACTGTTGCAAATCTGAACAAGCCGGAGAGAGCAGATTTATGCAGTCTTAAGTCTGCTGAATTAGCTACAGGAATTAAATGCAAAGATTAATTTTTCAACCCTCCCTCTATTTATAATATTGAATAGAATGAGAGCCGGCATTAACTTCTTGCTACTCTGCTTACAGTGTTTTTGTCTACTGCATGTTTTATAAGCTATGCTGAACAGGGTGCATAAATATAAAGCCCATCAAATAAGCATCACTCCCTTGTTTCCACCTCATATTCTCTTTGCACAGGTCTTCCACTGGGCTGCTCTCTTTTTACCTTAAAGTGAGAGCACATTAAGGGCAAGGAATACAAAAAAAAGGCAACTTAATATGGCCAATAATCAGTATTCAAGACTATCAAGCATGGTCTCTGAAAATGCCAATGAGATGTAAACACATAAATAAAAGAGCGAGTTCTCATCTGCCTGCCCTCCGGTCCTCAGACTCTGCAAAAGGAAGAAGGTGGTTATTGCAACTGTGACAGGTTTGCAAGGAGATTCTTCCTTCCCCGGCTGACTTTATGTGTTTGTTTATTTAAGTCAAAGTTCTTTCAACTGTTCCACAGCTTCAAGGAAGAGCGGAAAGGTAGGGACAATAAATTAAATCTTCTTCCTGAGCAAGCATGAATGGTACCTCTGTAGTTCAAGGAAAGGTAATCAGGGGGAGGGTGCACTGCACAATTAAGCCTGTCCAGGTGCCAACATCCGGCATGACTCACCTCTTTACCCCACTTCCACACACAGATGCAATAAGCTGTAAAATGCAGTCACTTCAGGAGATGGTTGTCAGATTCCTGGTTTAAATATATGTGACTTCAGTTCTGCATAGCTCTGGGAAATATTCATTCTCCTGTCTAAGTGTAGCAGATAAAAGTGGGTGTAACTTTTATGCCACTGTAGAAGTGGGAGGAGGTCGAAGAGGAAAATCATCTAATGAAAAGTGAATAATATAAAAGAGACCCCTGACTCCAAAGCACACTTTCTTAACTTCACCAGTCAGAGGCTGAACTCCCTTCTGCTCTCTGGTGTACGATTTATTGCTCTCTTATTCCTGCTTTCTGATCCTTTCATATCTATCAGCCTAGGTCAAATTCTGATTTCAGCAATTCAGGTGAAAATTTAAAGCCCCCTGAAGTACTCCTGCAAAAAGTAATAGATTTCTTGCGGATGCATAGGTTCGTAAATTGAGTACAGTTCTGGTCAATAGTCTATACCTGACATCCATTGGTTCTAGGATTTCAAACCGTAAGTCCTGCTCTCTGGCATTCATGCAGATTCATTATTATTACTATTTTTATTGCTTTAGGACCCAAAATATTCCAGGCGCTTTTCAGACCAACAGAAGACATAGTGTTTCTCCCGCAGATTGTACAGTGTAAAGTAAAAGAGGCAAAGGGTGGTGGAAGCAGACATAATACATAACCCAAGGGATCTCTATAGTAAACAGAGCTTTATCAGAAATGCACTTGCCTGTTTTAATTACCATTTTTTTTAGATTATTTTCCTAAGGAAATGGAGCACAGAGATTATTCATTCACTTAGTGGTCAATTATGCAGGGAATGTGTGGAGAGCTTTTTGGCATTAGTTCTTACCTCGTTAGGCACGAAAGAGTCTAGTAAGGTAGTGTCCCCTGTGTAGATTCACCACGGTCTTAAAAGGGTTGAGTTCATGCTGCAGCCTTGGTATAATTTAATTAAAACGTCAATCAACGGTGGGACACACATCAGTTGGAAAGCAGTCATTAATTCTGTGAATGCTGAAACTGATATTCATAAACAAATTGATCTTCCCTGGCTCCGTGGGTCAGTTCTTACATCCTTCCGACCATCCTCACCAATAAACCAGCTTCACACGCGGTAACCCTCCCCTCCTATACTTAACAGATCTGACCTAGAGCCTTAGTTTCAAAAACACTTTTGGATCTGGTTAGTTAGGTGCCAAAACTAAGGGCTTGGGCACTGTAGAGAAAAACCCTGTCTCACCAGCTCTCCATTGCAATCCTGACTGTTGATTCACTGTGTTGGTGCAGAACAGGCATGCAATGGGGGAGTCTACCCTCTCGTTTTACATAATGAAGGTCGTGCCTTGCCTCAGCATTACAAATAGCTATGCTTGTGCAACTTTCCTTATGATAGTCAGGCCTTAAAGACCAAAACATGCAATCTCTGGATGTCATTCCAAACACCCTGAGAACTGGTGGAGTCCACTGAACTGGACTGTTCTGTGTCCAGTATAGGGACTTTCTTGATTACATGTCATTGCTGTTTTACATTGCAGGTTTATGCTGCAGCCAAAGTGACCTCAGTATAGCCTCAGCATATTCATGTAGAGCTTATAATAGCAAAGTTGGCCATGCAGTGAGGACTTCTGCAGTGATATGTGGATTAGTGCAGGCTGTAAGTCAGCTTGGGACCTGGGGAAAGTACTTGGAAAGCTAATATCAATATTCAACTGCATTTGGTAAAGCTAGTTTAGGTGTTTACAAAACCTTCCATCATGTCTTTGACTGCAACATAGACAGATTTCAGAGCTAGAGTCCCTGAGCAGAACAGTACTCGAGGAGTCTCTGCATAGCAAATATAAAGCACATTTGAATAATTGTGTTAGTCTGATGTTGATTAAATAGGCCTAGCAGAAGCAATTCCAGGTTATATCCTTTCATGCTATGAAAACTTTTATTTCCAGATCTCATCCATTAAGATATAAAATGTTGAGGGGGTTTTGGCCAGAGTATGTACCACAGGCCAAATTAAAGCTGAACAGTGCTATTGATCCTCTTTCAAGCAGTACTTCGCAAATCTGTGTTTCACTCCCTATCTGTCAGACAGTTTTCAGATATTAATATTTTCCTGGCACGGCAGCCATCCATAAACTCTACTTCTCTCTGTGGAACATGGTTTTAAATTGGCTAATGTTTCGTTCAAGTCCTCTTAAGGTAATAGTTACCACTTGTATACAAAATAAAGATCCAATACACAATGCTGAACCCTATGCTCAAAAAGAAGAAAGTCCACCCCAGATGACATTAAAATGCATAACTAAGAGTCGTCTTCTTCTGTAGCTCGTAAATGACTCATTGCTCTCCCCTGCTTTGTTCATGTACATATCTGGGTGACATTGATCACTATCTGCTTCACTCACAGTCAGCTACGAGTTCCAGTGACAGTCCTTTCCCCCCTGGATTTCCTATTATGCACACACCTGGGAAAAAAAAGCACATTTTATTTTGTTTATGAAGAGCCCTGTCATTCAAGTTTTTCATTCTTGCTCCTTGAGGTCAGGCTGTTATCCGCCATCTTGAAAGGAATGAAGGTATCATGTTACCTGGAGATAGTGAGAAGGGAATAAAGTTATCGCAGTACAGTTGAGGACAAAGTTGCAGCAAATGGGAGCACAGCCTGTCTTATTGGCTTCTCTGAGGAAAGCACATTGTTTTCTCCTGGCACTTCTAGCACTGCAAAGGAAGAGGAGCCCTGAATCCTTGAGTTAATGTTTGAGTTGTGCTCTTAATGTAGCCTTCTTCCTCACACTGCTGTAAATGCCTAGCTAACAGTTCAGAGCAGAGCATGAGCTTGCACTGGTCCACTTTGCGAGTAAGTACAGGAATTGTGAGAGGTGCTGATGCACAGACTAAGGCAAAGACACACCAGCTGCAGCAAAGCTTTATTTTGCTCTCAAGTTGTGCTGAGCAATTCCATAGGGAAGATTAGTTAAGACCCTCCAGATAAGCAGTTTAACTAAAAAGAAGGACAAGTGGAATGAGAAATTTTGTAAGAAGAATCAGATTTATATTATGTGCTCTGTATTTGGGAATAGAAATCTTCCCTTGTTCAGGCTGTTCAAAGAAGAATGATGGAAATGTGGAGGAGCTGCCTGGGATGGCAAGCAAAGGGTGCTAGGATGGTCAAGAGTCAAATGCTGTTAGAAGACCACCTCTTCCTGCATCTAAAAATTGCAGCTATTGATAATTACTTTCTGTGGCTCAAAGAACTGTGGTATGTTAATGTTAGCTGGCTGCCAGTTGTCCACCAAGCCATTCTCTCACTCCCCCTTCTCAGCAGGACAGGGGGAGAAAATACAACGAAAAAGAAAAAACTCATGAGTTGAGATAAGGACAGGGATATTACTCACCAATTGCCATCACAGGCAAAACAGAGTCAGCTTGGGGAAATTATTTTAATTTATTGCCAAATAATAACAGAGCAGGATAGAGAAAAATAAAAAACAAAACTAAAAACACTTTTCCCCCACCTCCCTTTCTTCACAGCCTCAACTTCACTCCTGACTCTTCTACCTTCTGGGGGATGGGGAATGGGGTTGTGATCGGCTCTTAACACTTTGTATCTGCCACTCCTTCCTCCTCACACTGTTCCCCTGCTCCAGCATGGGTTCCCTCTCACAGAAAACAGTTCTTCATGAACTTGTTCAATGTGGGTCCTTCCCATGGGCTGCAGTTCTTCAAGAACTGCTCCGATGTGGGTTATTTTCCACGGAGTGCAATGCCTCAGAAAAGAGGTACTCCAATGTGGGTCCCCCAAGGGCCACAGGTCCTGCCAGAAAACCTGCTCCCGCATGGACTCCACAGGCCACAGCTCCTGCCAGGAACTGGGTCCAGCATGGGCTTTCCACAAGCTACATCTTCCCTCAAGTCATCTCCAGCTGGTGCGTTGTGGGGTCCTCCATGGCTGCAATGTGGATATCTGCTCTGATATGGTCCTCATGGGTTGCAGGCAGGCAACCTGCTTCACCATATTCTTCATCAAGGGCTGCAGGGGAACCTCTGCTCTGGCACTTGGAGCACCTCCTCCTCCTCCTTCACTGACCTTGGTGTCTGCAGGGTTGTTTCTTTCACAGTTTTCTCACTCTTCTTTCTCACAGCTGCCGCACAAAGGTTTTTGGCCTTCCTTGAACAACAGAGGGACCACCAACATCACTGATGGGCTCAGCTTTGGGCAACGGCAGGTCTGTCTCAGAGCTGTCTGGAACTAGACTGTGTGGCATGAGACAGCTCCTAGTGTGTTCTCACAGAAACCACCCCTCGCAGCCCACCCACTACCAAAACCTTGCGAATAAATAAGGACAGCACTTCTGGTCCTTCTGAATTAATTTAATGGGTATGTAAAAATTTGTTCAGCTGTAGTCATGACAGGATGCAAACGCTTTCAACTGCCTAAGAGGGAGGATCGATCCATTCTGCTCCACTGCCCTTGCAACAGGGAAAATCAAAAGGGGAAAGCTCTGCCGTGCTGCAGGTTGGTGGGAAGAGGTAGAAGTTGTCTTCAACCTTAACTCCAAGAGATGCTTCCATGATGGGGCCGGAGGGTTGGCAGACAGGCAGTGTGAAAAGGGCTAGCTTCAGGGCTGAAAGAATATAAGTGACTGCATCTGTCAAGGCAGAAAGATGAGCAAAGTTCTACCACCTTTGGCGCCTGAGAGGAGATCTCCAAGTGGTCTGCCTGTAGCCTGAGACAGAAATATTCAAGCCCTCACATGCCAATCCGTGTCCCAACACATCTGTGCTGGCAAGCTGTCACTTACCTGTTCACAGAATCACAGAATGGTAGGGGTTGGAAGGGACCTCTGTGGGTCATCTAGTCCAACCCCCCTGCCGAAGCAGGGTCACCTACAGCAGGCTGCAGAGGACCTTGTCCAGGC